>Ga0268299_1000810_pt1 | contig 77304 bp, 62 predicted proteins | sample NOBtaG_FD_193484 | JGI IMG/M metagenome (GOLD analysis project Ga0268299, IMG submission 193484) | Activated sludge microbial communities from bioreactor in Nijmegen, Gelderland, Netherland - NOB reactor | ecosystem: Engineered > Bioreactor > Aerobic > Activated sludge | place: Netherlands... | reverse complement strand
CAACAACTGCTTCCCCAGAACTGGTCACCACCTCAAGGACCATAAGCCCTCAGCTGGACATGCTCTTAGGAAATCAGATCGCCGATCTTTCCGCTACCACGTGAAGCATCGGACGGACACCTTTGTCCGCCACTCTTATATTTCAAAACAGCGCAATTCAGAGGTGCCCATGTTTGTGAAGAGGCACTGAATGACGCTTTGGATATGGCGCATTCATGTCTTCCTCTTCCCGTTGATTCTTACTAACGGATGCGCCTTTTCGTCCCCTCAAGAAGCAGGCGAAATTTTGAAAATTGAACAATCTAAAGAAAACATATTCACTTGTCACCGCAGATGGTTCTGTTTTTCGAACCTTGATCAATGGTGGTGTGTCTTACGTGAAGAAACAGCAAGAGTCATCAAATACGTAAAAGCTAGTCGGCATCGGACGCGCCAGTGATATTGTGTGAGTGAGGCGAGGCTTCAAACTTTCAACCACTTGGACATCGCTTCAATTTTCAACTCTGGTTTTGCGACCTTGCAACAAGTCTGAAAATCTTCAGTGAAGCGTCTAGAAACTCTTACAAGCGGTTTTTGGAACAAAGCAGGTCACTTTACCAGGTGAAGTAGAAAAACATCGTTTTTGGAACGCGCCAGCGCTTCATGCCCGGCACAAGCCAAGCGGCAAAGCCCTGGCGTCAAGGCTAAACCTTCGGGTGGCTCTTCCAGAGCCAGCCTTGACGACAGGAACCCGCTTTGCCGCAATTCCGGCATGGAGGCATGTGCGTGCTGGCGCGCGATCTTTTTTATTTCGATCAACATCCAGAATGCCCAATCAATGGCGGTTTCAGAAGAACCAATTTTTTTTGAAGTGTCTACATATTGTCTACGCAACTTTTTACCCTACCCCAAAATCGGAAAGGCCGGTAAAATGCCCAAACTAACCAAGAAATTCATATCAAATGTCAAACGCCCAGAGAAAGGCCAAATGTTTCTTCGCGATTCAACTCTCATCGGACTTGGTTTGCGAATAACGCCAAACACTTGCAGCTACATTGTCGAAGCAAGAGTCAACGGAGTACTTCGGCGAATCACTCTCGGCAAGGAATCCCAACTCACTCCGACAGAAGCACGAAAGAAGGCGCAAAAGCTTCTAGCGTCTATGGCTGCAGGCAAAGATCCGACGGCAGAGAAAGCAAAACGCAAAGTACGCGGCGCTACATTGCAAGACGTCCTTGAGCGCTATTTGACTGTTCGTAATCTAAAACCCAACACAGTCAGAGCCTATAAATCAATGGTGCCCAGGTGTCTAGGCGACTGGCTGGATGTGCCTGTTGCTTCAATTACAAGAGAAATGGTTGAGCAGAGACACATGTCACTGCGGCGGACAACAAAGCAAAATACTACCGGCGAAGCTCAAGCGAACACTGTCATGCGTATGCTCGGAACCTTGCTAAATTTTGCCGCAGCTAATTATGAGATCGACGGCAAACCAATCATTTTGATCAATCCTATCAAGCGACTATCAAACAATCGGCGCTGGTACCCGAACCGCAGACGCCAGAGCGTAATCCCCGATCACAAACTGCCGGCGTGGTACATCGCGGTGATGGAATTGAAACATCAAAAGGTGAAAGACTACCTGATGTTGCTCTTGCTGACTGGCTTGCGCCGCAATGAGGGGGCAACTCTAAAGTGGGATGACATAGATTTTCAATCGAAAGTTTTAACTGTGCGCGCCGAGCTTGCGAAGAATGGTAACGAGCATCGATTGCCGCTGAGCGACTATCTATTTGAGATGTTGTCCCGGCGGCGCCAATGTCGCGAAAATTCCGAGTACGTGTTTCCTGGGCAGAATAAGAAACGTCCGATGGTGGATTCGGATCACGTCATTCAAGGTGTTGCGGCCAAGGCTGGATGTCCGTTTATTCTCCACGACCTTCGCCGAACTTTCCTGACTGTTGCCGAGCGGCTGGCACTACCGTATGTGGTGCTGAAAAAGCTTGCAAATCACTCGGGAAGGAACGACACTACGTTTGGTTATCTGGTAGTCGACGTCGAAAGATTGCGCGAGCCGATGCAAATTATCACGAATGAATTTCTAAGGATGTGCAATTCAAATCAACAAAGTCAAAGCGACATTTCTGAATGAGTGAATTTTCTACGCTTGTCTACAATGAGTCTACAAGCGCGTTCTGAATCATGCGAGCAGCAACGCCCGAAAACCTTGCTGCTGTTTTCTTAAGAGCACCATCAGCAGTGCCCATCTTCTTGAAAAGATCGATTATCCGGGGGTTAATAATTACAGCCAGTTTTCTTATGATGGACTGTGGAGAAATAGAAACATCATAGAGGTTACGGCTGGCATCATTATTGAAACAAACCAATTCGTCTGGAGCGAAAATCATCGAAGTGAGGAAAGGGATGCTGTAGGGTCACAAGAAAAACAATTTTTTTCTTCTGGCGAAGTTATCTCAGGTAATAGTTTTTTTTACGTGCGAGATTATCAAGGATCTATAATAATTTTGACGAATGCAAGCGCAAGTCCTCTATCGCAATATTATTATGAAACATATGGACGAAAAGTTTCGTCAATTGACTTCGTACCGTCAAGCCAGCAATATGCAGGTTATTATTTCCATCCTCGTAGTCAACTTAATTTAGTTCTCGCACGTATTTACAACGCGAGTCTGGGCCGCTGGATCACGCGAGACCCGCTAGAAGAAGAAGATAATACTAACCGGTACAACTTCTCGGATAACGATCCAATTAATTTGTTTGATTTGACGGGTTTGGAAACCAGAGGACGCAAGAAGTCCGGCAAAGGAAAGAAAAAAAATCCGATATGCCAAACAAAGGCTCCGCCACCTCCAAAGTATGAACCTTCAATGTGCAATGGTCCATATGGACCTCCTCCATCACCGCCACCAATTCCAGAAGAAAAAATGGGACCGCCCAATCCACGAAAAGATCCTCGAGTACCTCCTCCGAGACCTTTGCCCCCTGCCGGTCCCCCAATCCTGCAGGTAGAATGTCCAAATTGTGGACCTGGTTCCTTGGGAGATAGAAGATTTGGTCCACCATCCCCGATTCAAGTTGGACCGGACCCTTTTAATGAACCCGAGTCATTTCCGTATAGTGGACCTGAGTATAACGAGCCACAGCACGATCCAAATCCGCGCAACTGCAAATGAACATGAAATTGGCTAATTACTCCAATAATCTGCTATTTCTGACAAATTTGATCGCGTTTGCATTGTTTTTGAGTTCTACAAACGGAAGTGTTTTGGCAAATGGGAAAGTTCAACAAAAAATTTCAAAGTCAGGTCTTTGGAAAGAAACCAGAATCCCGGCAGAGCTAGATGCTTTTCCTACTAACAGCCACGTTCCATCACCAAAAGAAATTCGGCTTTGCGTAATAGTAACGGGAACTTTTTGCGGCGAACTTAAAACCTACGTTAATATTTCGAAATCAATAAGTGACCTTAAGCTGCGAAATTTTAGACGCAGGAAATCTCGCCTTATCGAAATTACACGCAGTATGAGAGGTGCTTGTAATGGCTACATCAACGCACATGGAGAATTTGTCTATCCAGAAAGAACGATGGCTCTAGAAAACTTGCTCATTGCCCATACTCAAATGGATCATGCAATTCAAGCACTGCATGCAAAGAAACACAGAGACGCCATAACTCACTGCAAGCACAGCTTGAAATCAATTGACATTGCTTTTGGGTTAATAGAGAAAAAAATCAAACCTGATTCCAAATTGCGAATTCCCTTCAAATCAAAACAGCTGGGGCGATTAAAATCGGGAAAGTCAGTTTAAAATGCTTGACGCTCAGGAAGCACCTTTTACGGATGGCAGAAAAAATTCTCTGACTTGAATCCATCCGATTTGAGAAAATGCGTTAATTGAGAATCCTCGAAATCACCCGTGTGCCTCCGGTAGTCCCTGTCGTTTCAATTTGCCGGCCGGCGTGGGCAGATGATTACATCGAACAAATCAAGCTCTTATGTTTGCACGAAGTTGGCCATGCTCTAGGGATAGTCGGACATTCTCATGACTCAAAGGATGTAATGTATGACGTATTGCTATTTGGATTTCCCAACCATCTTTCTCAAAGAGATATGCGAACACTTCAGAAAATTGTGCAGAGACACTAGATCCTTCCATTAACTATTGCAGGCTGAAACCTTGCGGTTTTGAGCCATTGTAGCCAGACTTTGTCTATCCAAGCAAAGAAAATGTTCAGACTGCACCATATTTGCAGCAGAATATAGTCATCAGCCAAGTAGGAGTGGAGGCGGGAAAGCATTGGCTCCAGAAAAAACCGTACTGCCAGTACTTATACTTGGAATACATCCAGTCGAAGGTACATCGCACGCATCGCATTGAAGATTGGCAGATTCCGCTGGACACGAATCGATTCTGTTTCTGATTCAATGACTTATGGTGGAATCACCATTGATCTCGGGCGCGCGGAGATATATTCTCTGGCGCATAAGCAAGCTTCTACTCTCCTCCGTCGCAAATTTCACCCTCTCAGCCGAGCCAGACGGGCAGCCCGGCGACTATCAGGACGCGCAGAAATGTTGAACTTCATTCTGAATATCTTTTCGATAACGACCAACAGAACCACCATGCCATTGCTGGCTGCACTGGGCATCTTCGTAAGCGCCTGCCTGCCGAGTTTTGCCAATGAAGCGTTCACCATCGGTTGCACGCACTACAAGCAAGGCAAATTTCCAATGGCGAAGGCGTTTTTTCTGAAGGCTGTGCAAGATGATCCGACCTGCATCGCATCGCACTATCAGCTCGCGAACACACTGTTTCAACTGCGCGAATACGACCGTTCCATCGCTGAATACAACGCGTGCTTGAGCCTCAAGCCCGACGCCAGAATGCGATCTTTCTGCGTTTCAGCAATGTCGCAGATTCAAAACTTGAAGCGCTCGCAAGCCAATAAAGTCGCCACGACCGGCACTACGGCATCAAGCGTAAAATAGTATTAGTTCCGCCGAAGACCAGCGCATCGGGCAACTGAAGGTTGTTTTCGGACCGTCTGTTATAATTAGTTGACTCGAGCGTCAATTAATTCTGGCTAATCTATATATGACGTTAGCTCTGGCCAGGCATTCAGAATTTCTGAACTGGCGGGCATTCCATGACTTCGACAACACGCAAACCGGTCGGACGACCGAAAGACGAAGAGCTTCCTGCCCGTCGCCGTCAGGAAATTCTCGACGCCTCCGCCATCTTCTTCGCCCGTCTTGGCTATCCCAGTGCCGATTTGCGGCTTTTGGCCGATGAGCTGGGTGTGGCCAAAGGCACGCTCTACAGATATTTCCCCAGTAAGAAACACTTGTTCCTCGCCACCGTCGATAGCTGTATGCAGCAGCTTAGCCAACAAGTGAACGTCGCCACCCTCCACGTCGAGTCCCCTCTCGAAAAAATAGAGCAGGCTCTTCGCGCCTATTTCCGTTTTTTCGATTCGCACCCTCATGTGGTCGAGCTTATCGTGCAGGAAAGGGCCGAGTTCAGAGATCGAGAGCTGCCCGACCAGGCGGAGGCGTATGACCATGCCGCTCTGTGGCACGGTCATTTCGATTCGCTTTTGAAGAGCGGTGTATTGCGCGATGTGCCGGTGCAGCGACTGGTCGATACGATGAGCAGTTTGTTGTATGGGCTTATCTTCAACAAGTATGTAGGCTGCGCCAGCGAGTCGCTCGAATCGAAAACAGATGACGTGCTCGACATTGTTTTCAACGGATTGATGAAGGATAAAGATCAGGATAATCAAAGGAAACCATGGAAGTGAAATCGGCAATCAATGAGACTGAATCCCCCAATCCAGGGCAATCGAAAGCCGCGGCGGATGGCGCGGGCGTCGAAGTTCAATCCACGCAGCCGTTCTTCAAACGCAAGAATGTAATCGTGCCGGCGGTGGTGGCAATAATCGCGTGCGCATCAGTTGTGGCGTTCAATCACTTTCACAACGCTGGTCACGAAGAGGCAAAACCTGCTGCGGAGCCGGTCATTACCGTGACTGCGGAGAAGGTCTCTGCTCGCAATATTGAAGGAAAGATTGAAGTCAACGGCACGATCTGGGCCTGGGACCCGCTCACCATCGGTTCTGAAGTCAACGGTCTTCGAGTCGAGTCGATTTTGGTGGACGACGGCGACAAAGTGAAACGCGGTCAGGTCCTGGCTCGCCTCAACTCATCGGTTCTCAACGCTCAGTTGGCCGAAGAGCGCGCCAAATTGGCGGCGCAGAAAGCCACTTTGAAGCGGACGATTCAGCCGAACCGTCCGGAAGATTTGCTTTCGTTGCAAGCCGCGCACATGCAGACCGAGTCGGCAGTAGCCGAGGCGGAAACCATGTTGACCAAGGCAAAAGCTAATCTGGTCAATGCTCAGCACAATGCGCAGCGTTACCGCGGACTGGTAGCCGAAGGCGCGGTGAGCGAACAAGAAGCCGACCAGAAGGATACAGAAGCGAAGACGTCGGAAGCGGAAATGCACAATGCCGCGCAGAAAGTCCGCACGGCGAAGTTTCAACGCGAGCAGGCCAAGCAGCGCCTGGTAATGGGGCAGCAAGGCGGCCGCAAAGAAGACGTTGATATTTCCAGCGCCACCGTGGCGCAAATGCAAGCGAATGTGCAGCGTCTCGAAGCGCTGGTGGCGCAGACGGTGATTCGTGCTCCCGCCGATGGTCTGATTATGCGTCGCGACGCTCACCTTGGCGATATCACCGCCATGAATAAAACGCTTTTCCAAATGGTCAGAGACAATCGCCTCGAATTGCGCGCGCAAGTAGCCGAGATCGATCTGCACCAGATTCGTGAAGGGCAAAAGGTTGCAGTGACTGATTCGACCAACTCTTCGTTCTCGGTCGAAGGTGTCGTGCGCGAAGTAAGTCCGATGATCGACCAGGACATGCGCCTGGGTATGGTTCGCATTGATGTGCCCGGCGCCAAGAGCGGCGAGCGCGGTTTCAAGCCGGGCAATTTCGCTCACGGCACCATTGATATCGGCACGAAGAGCGCTTTGACCGTGCCGGCGTCGGCAGTGCTGAGCCGTGATAACAAGAGCTTTGTATATGTCGTCAACGCGGATAATACAGTAGCGGCGCGTGATGTGAAAACAGGAGAAAGAATCGGCGGATATGCCGAGGTGCTTTCCGGTTTGAGCGAAGGTGAAGCCGTCGTAGTGCGTGGTGCCGGCTTTTTGAAAAACGGCGATCTGGTCCGTGTAGGTCAATGAACTGGAATCTCTCAACCTGGTCTATTAAAAACCCGGTCCCTGTGCTGGTTCTCTTCCTCGTGCTCATGGTCATGGGGTCGCTGGCCTTCGTTGCTCTGGGCATCGATGAGAACCCCAATATCGATGTGCCGGTAGCCTCCGTTACCGTTACTCAAATGGGTGCCGCACCATCTGAGTTGGAAACCCAGGTGACACGGAAAATCGAAGACGCCGTGTCCGGCATCGGCAATGTCAAACACATCATGTCGACCGTCAATACAGGCGCGTCTACGACCAGCATCGAGTTTGTCCTGGGAACCAACACCGATCGCGCCGTCAATGATGTGCGCGATGCGATTGCAAAAATCAAACAGGACTTGCCTGACTCGATCGACGAGCCGATTATTCAGCGCGTTGATTTTGTGGGCGGGCCGTTCGTCAGTTACACGGTATCGAGCCACAGCTTGACTCCGACCGAGATTAGCTGGATGGTAGACAACGATATCGGCAGGGCACTGCTTTCGGTGCCCGGTGTCGGTCAGGTGCAACGCGCCGGTGGTGTCGACCGCGAAATTCGTGTTGAATTAGACCCGACCAGACTCGAGTCTTTTGGCGTCACCGCGGATGTGGTCAACGCTCAGATTCGAGCGCTGAATATCGACATGCCCGGCGGGCGCGGAGAGATCGGGCGCGCCGAGCAGTCGATTAGAACATTGGGCAGCGCGCATACATTGGAAAGATTGCGCGCCACCGAAATTCTTTTGCCACAGGGACGGCACGCTCGTCTGGATACGCTGGGCAAGGTGACGGACGGCGCCTCTGAAACTCGCCAGATGGCGATAATGGACGGCAAACAGGTAGTTGTTTTCTCTATTGTCCGCAGCACCGGCAGCAATCTTGTCGACGTAGAAAAAGCAGTCGATAAGAGAATCAAAGAACTCAGGTCTTCCCTGCCGAAGGATGTTGAGATCAATAAGATCCGCACCAACGGCAAGTATGTCAAAGAGGCTTATGATGCCTCGCTCGATTCACTTATCGTCGGAGCGCTTCTGGCAGTCGCGGTAATTTATCTATTTCTCAAAGACTGGCGGGCGACTTTCATTTCCGGTGTGGCGATACCACTTTCAGTGGTGCCGACATTTGCCGTCATGCAATGGGCGGGCTTTACTCTCAATGGCATGTCGCTACTTGGACTGGCTCTGGTCATAGGGATTTTGGTCGACGACGCGATTGTTGAAATTGAGAACATCGTGCGTCACTTGAAGATGGGCAAGCCGCCCCTCAAAGCCGCAATCGAAGCCGCCGAAGAAATCGGTATGGCAGTTATCGCGACGACCATGACTGTAATCGTTGTTTTCGTGCCGGTTGCTTTCATGGGTGGCATTCCAGGGCAGTTCTTCAAACAATTCGGCTTGACTGTTACTGTTGCTGTGCTTTTCTCGCTCCTGGTCGCCCGGATGGTAACGCCGATGATGGCTGCCTACGGCATGAAGGATATGCCGGAGCATAAAGGGCGCGGCAAATGGATGCGGCTTTATCAAAGAGTTTTGATATGGGCGTTGAATCGCCGACTGATTACCGTGATCGCTTCTATTGTTCTTTTTGCCGTCAGCATCGCTCTTTTCAAATCGATGCCCACATCCTTGATAAGCAATGTGGACCGTGGCGAGGTGCTTCTCAATGTCGAGCTGCCACCAGGCGCGGTTCTCGATGATACTGAAAGAGCATGCGCGCAACTGACCGAGATTATTTCCAAGCATAAGGAAGCCAAAATGGTAGTGGCTTTCATCGGGACACCGACGGCGTCTCGCCGCAGCTCGGCTGGAAATCAGGGCGAAGTGAATAAAGCGAGCATCTATATAACGATGCAGCCCAAGGAAAAGAGAAAAATTTCGCAGCAAGGTTTTGAAGAAATGCTGCGCCAGGAAATCAAAATCGTGCCTGGCGTGCGCCTCACCTTCTCGCGCTCTTCCGGTATGACCGGAAAGCCCGTGCGCATTGCTTTGACGAGCAACGATCCGCAAGAACTGGAGAAAACTGCAGAAGTGCTGATCGATCAAATGAGGCCGATTAGTGGGCTCAGCGATGTAACTTCGAGCGCCTCATTGCTCAGACCTGAGATTTTGGTCAAACCCGATTTCGAACGCGCGGCTCGTCAGGGCGTTTCGGTAATGGCTATTGCAAGAACAGCTCTCATCGCCACATTGGGCGATTCGGATGCCAATCTCGCCAAGTTCGACTTGAAGGACAGGCAGATCAATATTCGCGTCCAACTCGATCCGCAGTATAGAAATGACATGGCGACAATTGGCAATCTGAAAGTTCAAGGGTTGAACGGAAGATTGCTGCCGCTCAAAAGCGTGGCTCATGTGGAATTCGGCAGCGGGCCGGCGCAGATAGACCGTTTTGACAGAGAACGGCAAGTAACTGTCGAAGCCAGTCTCGATTCGCATTTGACTCTTGGTGATGCATTGAAAAAAGTGCACCAGTTGCCTGCGTTCAAAACTATGCCCAAGAGTATCCACGAACAACCGCTCGGTGACGTAGAAATTCAGCGCGACGTGTTCAATGGTTTCGGCACTGCTATCGGTGCCGCGGTCTTGCTGATTTATGCCGTGCTGGTCGTGCTTTTCGGCAGTTTCCTGCATCCGCTCACGATCATGATGTCCCTGCCGCTGTCGTTGTGCGGCGCGCTTATCGGGCTGGTCGTGTTTAATCAGTCAATCGGCCTATATGCGCTTATCGGCATAACAATGTTGATGGGCCTGGTCACGAAGAACGCGATTTTGCTGGTCGAATACGCGCTTGTATCCATGCAGCACGGACAACCTCGGCGTGAGGCTTTGATCACGGCTGGTGAAACCCGCATGCGCCCGATTTTTATGACTACCATAGCGATGATCGCCGGCATGGTGCCTGTTGCTCTAGGCATCGGTGCGGGTTCTGAAGCTCGAGCGCCAATGGCAATTTCGGTTATCGGCGGACTGATTACATCGACCTTGCTGACACTGCTGGTAATACCGGTCGTCTTTACCTATATTGATGATTTTCAGAATTGGTTGGTGCGCGTGATGCCGAGTTCTTGGAAGAATGCTTCCAGCTATGGTTCTCCTAGTGTCCAGGCCAATCAAGCGGATGCGGAGAAGCATACAGTTGGCCAAGGACACTTAGAGTAGATGAACAAGCTGAGTGTCGCAGTCGTTTGCTTGTCACTGCCTGCAGTGTTCCTGCTCTGTACACAGGCTGAAGCTGCTCCCAAGGCGGCAGGAGACTTCACTAAGAAAGAAGACTTGCAACAAGGCTGGCATGACACTCTAAAAAAACTCAGCACCGTCAAAACAAAAGGACAAGACAGTGCATCGGAAAAGCCGATATTCACGCATAAGGGCGCTAAGAGTGTTGATGGTTTGATACTTCAGCAGGAGTACAGATATGTGGGGAAAAGCACGACCTACTTTTCCCCTCTGGGAATCAGGTTGGATTCGAACACGCTTTCTATTTTGTTCAACTCGAAAACGCTGGCGATCTGCATTTTCAGCGACGAAACCAAAAAGTATTACGCATGCGATCCGGATACCTGGAAAAAGAAATCCAAGGTTATGTTTGAGAACAGAGTGACTATTCTCAAGCAAACGCCATGGAAATTCGTCAAGGACGAGAAGATATGCGGAATGGCGACGAAAGCCTACTCTCGTTTTTCATATATGAACACGTTTCGCAATGAAGATACTATCTGGGTGACGAAGGAAATTGCGTTATCGAAGGATGCGAACAATTTGCTTTTTTCACTTTTGAAAGTGATGGGCAATGTGCCTGAAGGTGTTCCTCTAAGACATCAAGTCATTACGAAGAACCAGGCGGTGAGAAGTCCTAAGCGTGATTTCCTCGGTCGCCGCAGAGAACGGCTTAGACCTGATACGGACGATGTGGATTATCAAACGTACTCTGTTACCAGGGCGAAGATTCCAGTGAGCAAGTATGCACTGCCACCAGGATATAAAAAAGCGGACACGGAGATGGAAGTTTTCTTCAACACGGAAGAATCATTAGGTGGTCTTGACGGGCTGGATGGCATGAGCGGGCTGGACTCGCCGCGCACATCGCCGGGCGGAGTGAGGAAAGACGGACAGCGCTCTAAATAGCTTGTGTAGTCACCGGTGGTGGTGCATGCTGGAGGATTTGCCAGCATTCGAAGCGTTCTTTCAATGCCGCAAAACGTTTGCCGTTTTTCCAGAGCTCATCGGCGTATCGCAGCATCAGTACCGCTCGCTTTGGACTGTCTATTCCCACAGCTTGTGCCAATTCGACATTTGCTTGCTGAAGATATTGGAGGGACTTCTCTTTGTCTGCCAGAGAGGCCAGGGTGTCTGACATACGCCAACTGCAAAGCGCAATATTCTGTCCTTCGGTTTCCGCGTGAATAGACCATCTGTCTTTTGCTTGTTGGTACAGTTTGTACGCGAACTTTGAGCTTTCGGGTGTTTGATATGGCAGAACAAGATCGGCAAAACGTGCGGCCGTAATTGAAAAGCGCGGAGATTCCATACTCCTGCTCCATCTGTCGAGCGCCCGCTCATAATAATCTTCTGCGGCGTCGCGCTTGCCGAGAAAGTTATAGCAATCGGCAATCATCGCTTCGCATTCGCCCTTTGTCATATTGCTGACCGGCCATTCACCACTTTCGAGCGCGCCACTCAAATGTTTCAATGCGGTGTCATAGCTGCCCAGTTCATAATCCACCCGTCCTCTGAGAAACAGCAGACCGACGTAGAGAGTCGAATATTTGCTGATGTGATCTTTGGCGATTTCTGAGGCAACCTTCAGTGTGCGGGCCGATTCTTCCAGCCTGCCCGCCTGCTCGAGGCCCAAGCCCGCATTGGTGAGACCCTTCACCATAACTCCCGGTTTTTCCGCTCCCGATTTCAAAAGTTCATTGCGCCTGTTGATCCACATGTCGATCTGGCTGAAGCCGATAGAAACCTTGTCGTCCACGCTCAGAGGCGGAGGCTTGGGCGGGATCCAGGTGAGTATGTTGCTTGAAAGCCAGGGGGATTTTGTAGTGAGCTCGATAAACGACGTACCGAACCAGATCGAAAGAAGCACCGCCAGCGATACCATAAGACCGGTAGTTGATAGGAACTTTTCTCTTTTGCTGAGCTTTGGACGTTTTGACCATGCCAAAGAAACTCTCGCCAGAGACTGATTAATCAGATCTTTGTCGCGCACCATATAAAGCCTGGACAATTCCGACTTGAGCTGGCGCATAGTTTGCAGACGGTCGTCTCGCTTTGGCGCAAGGCACTTGAAGACGAGCACTTCCAATTGCATCGATGTGCTCATGGCAGGCAATAAAGACTTGAAACTCGCCGGTGTTTCGGAGATGTGTTTGTGCAAAATTTGCAGGGTCGAATCGCCCGTGTGAGGAGGGCGACCGGTCAGCGCTTCATACATCAAACAGCCCATCGAATATACATCGGAGCGCTCGTCCAGCTCACCGCCGAGGCACTGCTCGGGGCTCATGTAGTGAGGGGAGCCGAAAATGTCACCGGTTTGCGTCAACTTCGCTTCAGTGTGCCCATCCTGCGAAAGTACTTTGGCTATGCCGAAGTCCACGAGTTTTGCCACATCGGTTTCTTCCCCGTGGCTGGACAAAATCACATTGCTGGGTTTCAAATCCCTGTGAATGACGCCTTTTTCGTGGGCGTGTGCGAGTGCTCCGGTCAACTGCAGGAAAATATTGAGTGCTTCGAAATACTCCAGCCGTCCCTTCTCTTTGATAACTGCTGAGAGCGAACGCCCCTCGAGATAGTCCATGGCCATGAACGGCAGACCACTCGCGGTGGCACCCACGTTGTACACCTTGACGATGTTCGGGTGGTCGAGATGGCTGGCAGCAGTGGCTTCTTGCTGAAATCGCTGAATGCTCAGCGGGTCGGCGGCGAGATGCGGCATCAGGACCTTAATCGCAACGACCTTTTTCAGGCGCCGATCGCGCCCTTTGAAAACAATGCTCATACCGCCTTTGCCGAGCGTTTCGGTAACCTCATAGCGGTCTTCAATCACCTGTCCGATAAGTTCAAGGCGAGGATCGGCCAGGCTCGGATGTGACGGCGTTCCGCTCGTATTGATGGTAATGCTTGTGTCGCACGGGGTTATCGGTTCTTCTGCCGGTGCGTCCAAGAAAGGCAATTCTTCCGAAACCTGGGGTGTTTCCCCATGCAAATCTTGCAAAGGATTTCCGTCTTGAGGGCAAAAACGCATCTCGGCAGGAAATTCGGCGCGGCACAATGGGCATTGCTTAGCAACATCCTGCTTACCGTTGCTTCCTAGCGCTGCTGGCGTTTCTGACAGGTTCCCGGTCCCCAAAAGTTCTCAGTTGCACTATTCCCTCTTTGCTATGTTCTATCTCTCAGAACGTAGTATCATGCCTGGACTGGCGTTAAATGTCGGAGTCGTTTCAGCAATGTTTTCTCTTGCTCGTGCAACCATTTTTGCCGCTGCACTCAGCCTTTTGCTCGCCCCGTGCAGCCCTGCGGACGCAGCCGCACCGGAAAAATCCTCATCTACTGCTAAGTCAATTCCGCCTGCAAAAACCGCTGCTGCGGGCAAACCTGCAGACGCCGCCAAGGCTGCCGGCGCCGCAGCCGGTGCAAAAAACCAACCAGCTCCTCCCGCAAAGGCAAGCGGGCCGGCTGCTCCCGGCTGGGAGTTGGAGCAATGGCACAGAATGGCTGGGCGCATGAGGCTGGTCTCCAACAAGTACGGCGGGCGTTTTGAAACGACGCATTACACTCTGCTCAAGCCACTTCCCGGCGAACAGATGTATTTCCTGAACCAGCAAACCAAGCGCTATGCCTGCTTTCCGGTCAACACCTGGCGCAAAAAATTCAACTTTTACCACAAAGACTCGGCCAGAACGAGAGACGCAGGCTTCACCGAATTTTCTCCTTGGAAACACATCGGCAACGAAAAAATCGCCGGCTTGCGCGTAGGACGCTACTCGCGCATGCGCACCAACAAATTGCCCCCGCCCAATGACAAAACCTATACTGAAGAATGGTCTTTCTGTCCTGATTTGAAAATCCCGTCTGCGCTCGTTGAGCTGTACAAAAAGACTTTGTACATGACCTTTGACGATAAGCTCGGCTTTCCGATGCGTATCAAGGAAATCCGCGAGTGGAGCGGAAAGAAAGCCAAGAAGGTGGACGTAAGTTACGACACGATCGGCTACAAAAAAGCCAGTTTTCCACAGAGCTTTTTTGCAATGAGCCCCGATTACAAGCAAGTCAAAGACGAGATGTCGGTGCTCATGGATGAAGGCGGCGACATGATGGGCGGCGATATGATGGGTGGTGGCGACACCAGTCTCGGTGGGTTGGGCATCAACGAAGAGCTGAAGAAGCGGCTCAAATAGGCGACTTCCGCAAGCTGCTGAAGTAAGCGCATTATGGCGCTTAAAGCTTCACTTTCGGGACCAGCCTGGAGTAATCCAGTTTTAAGAGAATTGCTTGAGCGACGCCGCCGTTTTTCCACAGATAATCTGCGTATTTTTTCTCTACCATGCAGGTGGCGAAAAGCGAACCATCGGGCTTCAAGGCATTTAGCGCCGCTTCGTAGTCGTCCTTGGGATCTGCTTTCAACGCCTCATCGATGGCCGCAGCTTTCAAATGTGCAAGCGCTGCATTGTCCGATTTCTTCAAAGTCTTCCAGCGCGCGGCGGCTGCTTTGTAGTAATCTTTCGCCTTAGGTAAAACTTCCTCTGCCTGCAAACAATCAGCAAAGTGACTGAGTATGAGCGCATACTGCTCGCTATTCAAAAAGTCTCTCGAGCCTTCCAGGTAGCGCCCGATCTCGCGCGGACCCCAGTGCGTCCACTCCATCCCTTCGCCGCGCATCGACGCAAAGAAATTGCGATAGGCTGTGATCGCGTCGGAATATTGTTTTAAATAATAGAGGGACTCGGCCGTTTGATGAACGCCCTTCATCATGTCCGATGTTGTTTCGCCGTACATGAAAGACCTTATGTGCTGCTGATAGAGCGTGAATTCGCGGACGGCGAAGGCATATTCTCCGGCTTGATAGGCTGCGTTCGCGTATAGCCGGCGCAGCATGAGCGTGGGCAAGGAAAGTTCGTTGTTCCAGCGCTTGCTCAATTCCAGCGCCATTGCATACGCTCTTGAAGCTTCCTCCCAGTGAAACGAATCGGACATCCGGCTCGCCCAAAGCGTGAGCTGTTCGATGGACTGCGTGTATTCCTCGGGCGGATGCTTACTTCCGTCTTTCAAGAGCATGCTTGCTTTGTCTACTGCAGTTTGAAACACTGAATCCGCAGTCGAACCGGCATTGACAGGAGCGTGCGGTGGAGTGACTTTCCAATCGAACGATTGTTTGAAAACCGGCGATTCATCGGCAAATGCGTACTGCGATATGAGAAACACCATGGCTGCGACAAGACCAATCAGCGATGCCGCAAGTGCACCGGCCATGATGAATTCGCTTCTCTTTCTCGGGCGTCTTTTTAGAACGAACAATTCCCAGCTAGTGGTAATCCGCCCGATCAGCGAGCTTTTGCGAAAGAGCTGTATTTGCTTCAGCTCGTCGTGCAATGCTTGCATACTTTGCTGGCGATTGGCTGGTTCTTTCGCCAACGCCTTGAATATTGCGGCTTCCAATCGCTGCGGAATACTGATACCAAGTTTGAGACTTTTGAAATCTTTCGGGACTTCATTCATGTGCCGGTAGAGCACTTCTAGCATGTTGTTGCCGGTGTGCGGCGGGTTGCCGGAAAGAGTCTCGTACATCAAGCAGCCCATCGAGTAGATGTCTGATTTTTGATCGAGCTTCTCGCCCTTGCACTGCTCGGGGCTCATGTAGAGCGGGCTTCCGAAAACATCACCGGTCTGCGTAAGACTGACTGCATCACGTCCTTCGTGGGGCAGAAGTTTCGCGATGCCGAAGTCGACGATTTTGCAAATGTCCGACTCGCCGTTTTGTTCGCAAAGAAGAACGTTGCTCGGTTTCAAATCCCTGTGAACGACTCCGTGTTCGTGTGCATGTGTGAGCGCCGATGCGAGCTGCAAAAAAATATTGAGCGCGCGATCCACAGGCAAATGTCCATCTCTCTTGATCAATTGCGACAATGACGAGCCTTCGATCAAATCCATTACGAGAAACGGCTGTCCGGTTTCAGTCTCACCGTAATTGTGAATGCCCACGACATTGGGATGGTTGAGGGCGCTTGCCGATTGAGCTTCTTGCTGAAACCGCTGCATGTTGTGCGATTGCAACATCAAGTGCGGCAGCAGCATTTTTATCGCGACAAACTTTCCGAGTTTTAGATCCTTTGCTTTGAAGACTACGCTCATGCCACCATATCCGATGGCGCTGATAATTTGATACTGCTCGTTGACTATTTTGCCGATCAGCCTTTGCGCAGCTTCGATGGCAAATTGTGCGGGCTCCGAACCGTCCGGCGCCTCGAACTGGTTTTGTAACACCGCAGTGTTATGTTCATCATCACCGGTGCGCTTTTCATCGACATGCAGAGGTTCTTGCAGGGCTTGCGCAAAAAGAGAACCTGCCGAAAGAGCGTTGGGATTGGAATCGGCTGCATGCAGTTTCGCATCCACAGCCTCGACTCTTGCAACTTTGAGAAGCGGCTTTGTATTGGCGTTGGTCGCGCCGCCGTTCTTGGGCTTCTTCTTCTCAGCGGGTGGGGCGACAAGACGCGTTCCGTCATTCGGGCAGAGCTTGGTGTCTGCCGAAAAACTCTGCCCGCATTCATTGCAGGTGTTCTGAATGGTAATTCTGCCTGAATCTTCTTTCAAAGCATCAACCGCGATTTGGCATTGTCACCGCCGCCGGATTATCGGCTGCAAGGGAAAACGGCGTTATCTCATGGATATCTTGCCCGCAAAGCGTGAGGAATTAATCATCAGTTCTTACTCGAAGTAAGCCAAGCCATTATTATTTAGAGTAATTCCTGATGAGAGCCTATACGTAATACCGGTCATGAGCGTGGCAACAAAAGACAAAACGGATGTCAGCCGGGCGGCGACTTCCGCGCCTTTCTGGTACAAATCCTTGCGGGCGCTGCTTTTTCAGATGGACCCCGAGGAAGCCCACAGGCTCGCGATCAAGCTGGCGCCCATTGCCGCCGGCTTTTGCGGGGCGTCATTTACGGATGCATGCCTTAAAACGTCTGTAGCGGGGGTGCAGCTTGCCAATCCGGTCGGTTTGGCTGCCGGATTCGATAAAAACGGACGGCTGACGGACTGTCTGGCCCGCTTTGGCTTTGGTTTTGCGGAAATAGGCTCGATTACCGGCCAGTCTTCACAAGGCAATCCAAAGCCTCGCCTTTTCCGGCTGGTTGAGGATGAAGCCGTCATCAATCGGCTGGGCCTGAATGGCGAGGGCGCTGATGCCGTCGCCCAGAGGCTGGCGTCGGCAGGCTTCTCGTTGCCGATCGGGGTCAATATCGCCAAGACCAACCATCCGGCTATCAAGGGCGAGAAGGGCGTCGCGGACATGCTTCACTCTTTTCAATGCATAAAGGACTTGCCGCTTTCATTCGTGACGCTCAATGCCTCTTGCCCGAATACACACGAAGGCATAATGCAGGAAAGTGAAGAACTCGACCAGATTCTTGCCGGTATCGTGAAGCTGAACACCCGGCAGGTGCCCGTCTTTTTGAAGCTTTCGCCCGACAGCACAGCCGACCTTCTCGAAACATTCGTTGCCAGTGCGTGCAAACATGGCATTCGCGGCTATGTTCTTGGAAATACCACGACCACACGGGATGGTTTGTCCACTTGCGCCGATGCGGTCAAGGCAATGGGGAACGGCGGCTTGAGTGGCAAACCGCTAAAGGCGCGAGCGCTCAGCCTGGTAAAACAGGTTTTCCGGATCAAGAAAAAGGAGCAAGACATCATTGGTTGCGGCGGCATCGCCTGTGGTGCCGATGCCTATGAGTTTATCAAGAACGGTGCCAGAGCCGTTGAGTTGTATACCGGATTGATTTACGGCGGGCCGGATCTGCCCGCGCGGATTAACAAAGAGCTGGCCGGCTTGTTGAAGGCTAACGGTCAAACCGTGGAAAGTGCGGTCGGCAGCGGCGTCTCGTCCGGCGGCTAAGACTCTGAAGGCTTGTCATTTTTCGCCGGATCGGCAGCCGGATCGGCAGCGGATTTTTCCTCTGTCGAAATGATGCCGGCAGTTTCGCAGACTATTTTATTTTCGTACTCACCGCATACGGTATCATCAGCGTTGAGCGGTTTTAAATAAAATTCCTGGGCCAGGAATTGTGATGCTGATGCTACCGGCACGGCAATCAGAGCGCCCGGAAGCCCCATCAGAGTGGCTCCGATCAGAATGGCGAAGAGGACGATTAAGGGGTGCAAATCAACCTGTCGTCCAAGTAATTGCGGCACAATGAAATTGCTTTCCAGCCATTGCTCCAATCCGAAAAGTAGAAGGACGAATATAGCAAGTTCAATAGACTGATTCGACGCAATCACCAGCGACAGTATCATCGAAATCGCCGAGCCTACAAACGGCACCAGATTGAAAAGTCCTGCCAGAGCGCCGAGAACCAGCGAGTACTCGACTTTCAGAAGCCAGAGTCCTGAGCCCAATATGCAAGCTACAGCGATGCTGACGAGAATCTGTCCTCTAACATAGCCACCCATTCTTGCGCCCAGTGGTCTGATCAATTCACTTGCTCTTTTTCTCTTGTCTCTCGGCACCCACAGTAAAAGTTTTTGCCAAATGTCCTTCGCTTCAACGACGAAGTAGCTAGTTAGAAACAGCACCAGCAGCGCATTAGCACAGGCGCCCATGAGACCGGCCGTCAAGGAGAGAGTGTGCCTTGCAACGTTGGGTGCAAATTCTCTCAAATGCGTCGGATCGATTTTCATGACGTCGCCATTTGATCCAACATATTCAGCAAGAGGTGGAAACTTTTCTGTCAAACCTTGAACGTATTTCGGCAAGTGCTCGTACAGGCTGATTGCCTGCTCTTTCATGATCGGGAAGAGCAAGTAAGCAACGACCGAATAAACCAAAATGGTGGCAATGTAGACGCCGATAACAGTAGCTATTCGAGGTATTTTTCTCTCTTCGCCCCACTCAGCAGCAGGGGCGATGGCGGAAGCGAGCGTGATTGCCATCAGCACGCAAATGACGATCATCCTCAGTTCGTAGATGAGCCAGCAGATGAGCGCGCCCAGGAAAAGGTAAAAAACTCCGAGGGCAGCTCTTACTCCAGGACGCCGTCTGCGCAAGTGTGCCTTCATGATTTCAACGAACCTTCATTCTCTGGCTGGGTAAACCAATCATCGCGCCGCTTTTGTCAAGAGCGAGAACTACAATTTCATGGCTCTGCCCATCATTGTAGACCTCATTGGGGATTTGGAAAGTGCCTGTAGTTTTCTTGAAATGGAGCGGTCTGAGCAGTTTCGTTCCAAGCGCCGGAGTGGCGGCAAAAGTATCCAACAGCTCTTCTGGATTTGCTGAATTCGGGTTGATTTTTATCTTTCTGAATTCCGCAAGATTGCCTTCATTTACCGCAGTATCGAATGCGGTGTTGCCCCTGGAGACAAGCAAAAGGATCGAGTCGGCATTTTTCACTTTGGAAGCATCCAGTTCGTAGCTCGCAATACCTTCAATCTTGCGCGCTACAGGCACGCACTCGTTTTTCTGGATGCCTTCAATAGATTCGACAACGACGCTATAAGGTCCGGGCATCAGAGAAAGACCTACCGCCTTTACCGTCCCGCCGAGCAGCCACTCCTTACTGTTGATGAGAGGGCATTCGAAAGAATTTTCACCTGTTTGATAAATATTCGCTTCTTTGGTTTCCGACAAAACTGCCTTTTCCTGCTTCCACGAAAACTTGATTAGCGGGAGCATCTGTTTTGTAGATTGCTCGGAAACAATCCGCATTTTGATTTTTACCAGCGGTGTTTTCAACGGATTGATATCATTCTGCCCCAGCCACAAAGAGATGCCATGTTTGTTAGGCGAAATGCGGGCACCTTCACTGACCTTCTCGATTTGCGGCTTGCTCGTATTGAAGACGTGCCAATTTTTTGCGCTGCTCACTGTGACATCAGCCGGAGCAGTGATTCTACTTTCCAAACTATCGAATAGAGCAGTGAAGCCGCTTTTGCCTATAGGTTCACTCCACGGCAGTATCTCCGCGTCGGCATCGCTCCAATAGTTTTTGCTGAGCAGACTGGCATCTTTTGTAGCTGACTCTATCGATTCTGCCGAGTAAATAGAGCGATCGCATGGAGGATCTATTTCGGCGGTGCTGATTTTAGAGCCTGTGTCCCTGCTCGAAAACGGTGGCATGGTCATGGTTTTCAAATACTGCGGTCGCGTTATCATAGGGGCGCCCTTGTAATCGGTGGGCAGGTTCAAAAGTAAAAACTTGTCTTGTTTGGCCCCCAAAAGTTCAAGCTGACGGCTGATTTTTTTCATCAGCTCGCCGGCCTTTGTAAATGGCTTTACATTCTCTCGGACGATGACAGTAAAGAAACATAGCTGATAAGCCAGGATCAATGTGGCGATGACGCTGACAAGCCGCGTTGATTTGCGGTCGATTTCGTCTTCTCCAGGTATGAGCGCAAAAGCAAGCGCAAGAGAAAGCGCCGCTGATGACAGGAAAAAGAGACGGGAGCCGCACAAATTCGGGGCGATGTTCCAAACTTGAAAGGTGGGCAGGAGCGAGATTATGCCCATGAGTGCAAAGGCAGCAAAATAGCGGATAAGCGAAGGTGTGATCAAGCAGCGAAAGAAAACAAAGACACCGGCTGCGATGTAGGAGATGGAGCCGGCAATGATCAAACCGCCCGTTTTTGGAATGATTTCTTCATTGGCGGGAGCGATTATTTTCAACAGAGCCGCTTTGTTGGCAAAGCTGCTTAGCAGAGTCGATATTCCTGCACTGCCGTATCCTCCTATCGCATCGCTCAAAATCAGCAGGCGCAGACCGGCAAAGAGAATGAGCGTCAGCCAGAGAAGCCCGATAGCTTTGAGTTCGAGAGTGGAAGGCTTGCGAAAAATGCGCGAGATGAAACTTGTATTTGCTTTTAAATTGAATTCCGCCTGCGATGGCGCGGTGAGAAAGGCAAAAACTGTCGCCACCGCCGGCAGTGATACGGCCATTTCTTTGCTCAGCATTGAAAGAACGAAGCTGCCAATGCAAAGCCACAAATATGGCGGTTCTTTGATTAGTCTCAAACGCAGGAAGTAGAAGAGAGAGGCAAGGTAGAACACTGTGCACAGAAGGTCGACTCTGCCTATGACCCAGGCGACGGATTCGACATGAAGAGGATACGCAGCGAAAATCAGGGCTGCCCAAATGGATGTTGCCGCGCGCATTCTGTTGCCGTAGGCGCCCGAAAGCTCTGAGGCAATCAGCGCAACGAACAAACAACAGAAACACATGAGAAGCAAGTTGGTAATGTGATATCCGACCGCGTTTGCTTTGAATATAAGAAAATCTGTAAACAGAGAAAGGGTGACCAGCGGTCTGAAACTGCGCATGATGTCTGAGCCGCCCCAGTTGCTGTAAAAATTCGCAAGGAAATCATGCGTGTCGCCGCGCAAAAGAGCGCGTGCGATCTGGTCGAGATGCAAGAAATCGTCGAGCAAAAATCCGACGGACAGTGTCGGCCAGTAGATAGTAAAAACGAGGACGGAGGACAGCAGGAATGCGATGATTACCTGAGTCTTCACCGACAGAATATCAGGGCGAGCCGGCTCTAACTCGAGCTTCGTCAAATCGGTATTGCTAACGTCGGACAGTTTGGTCGAATTCATTTTACTTTAGCTCGCCTGGTGGTTTTTCATTTTTCAGCGCAGAGTTTTCCCTCTGGGTTTCTTTGCGCTGAAAATAGTCGCTTGAGAGTTGGAAATTGATTGGATTAGAGACGTAGCCGATTGCTTTTCCATCCGCATCCAGAGCCATAATGCGCAGCTCGTAGAAAGCAGGTTTCGTAATTGCGTTCAGAGCCAAAACCCAGTTATCGGATTTCAAACTGTCGAGTTTGCCGGATATAGAAATATGCTCTGAAGGACCTGTGTCGCGATAGGTTCCTGAGTAATGTTCGAACCATGAGTCAGGCGCGCTGACTTCGTAGCGAACGCTTTTGGCATTCTTGAGTTTCGATGCATCGTATACAAGCGGACCGAGATCTCTCAGAGGATAGACGATGCCGAAGCGATCGATTCTGCTGTAAAGTTCAGGCGCCGGCGACAATGCCGGAATTTCGTCGGATGCCCTGACGACACGCGCGGATTTGATGATTATCTTGCCGCCTTTCTCGCTGGTATCAAGCAGCAATCCGTTGATTCTGCCTTCGCTCACCCATGTTTTCAGTTCGCCCACAGAAAATCGATAGCGATTGAACCCATCATTTATTTTCAGCGGCAAAGCCAAATAGCGCTCCGCTGAAAATTGCGGGTGTGTTTTCCCCGACCAGTAAAGAATGAGAACGGACCCTTGCGGCGGTATCGCGCGCGGGTTGCGTTCAATCTTGAGGTCGACATCGACAAAATCAAAATCGGTGGAGGCGATATCGAAATCAGGCGAGCGCAGCGCGTCGTTTCCTTCTAAGGCAAGGGTCGGCTCGAACGCGCCCAGCTCAATGCTGTCCGGGCTTGGCGCCGTTGCATTTTCGCGCCAGGACTGCATCTCCACCAGCTTTTCCTCTTCCTGATTCCACCTGAAAATGCCGGCAATTGCTTTATCCGCCATCAGCAACTTGAGTCGATCGCGATTGATCAGATTGGCATCGCCGAAGGTGACGGGCTCGAAGAGAAGAACTCTTTCGGACATGTCTTCACTGGAAAGCGGCGGCTTCAGCGCTATGCCGAACATGGAGGCGTTGTAGAGCATGTGCGCGCCTTTGTTATGCGGCGGCAGATTGAGGATGATGATCTTGGAGTGGGGCGGAGCGGCCCTGAGTTTCTCCTCCACGCCCGACCGCAAATTGCTGACGCCTCTTGATGCCACCTTCCACGTGTGATTGTTTTTCTCAGCCAAAACGCAGTACGAGATGACCAGAGCCGCAGACAGGCAAACGCTGATTGCGCCGAGAAACGAGATGCTTCTGCCCGGCCGCTCTCCCTGTCCGAAAATTAGCGCTGCAAGGAAAAGTACCACAGGCGCCGTTGCCAGATAAACGAACCGCCCGCCCTGCAGGTTTTGCGTTATATCGAAAACCTGAATGGTGGGAGCCAGCGCCAGCACGAACCAGCCTGCAGCGAAGATGGCAAAAGGCGAGAGTCCTAGTGGCAGACAGGACGATGGCTCGCGGCGCCAGTAAAGGGCACGGACGATGCCCATGCTCAGAGACGATAATGCCGTCACTTGAAAAATCGTGCGCAGGAAATCGCGCGGGGCGGTTATCGATTCGTTGAACGGAAACAGCAGTCGCCAGAGGCAGCCTTCAGACAGCCAGCGTTTCCAGAAACTCTCTTTCAGCCCGTCGCCGACCGAGCCGCTATATCCGCCAAAGACGGTGCCCAAAGCCAGTGTTCGGAAAACCATATAAATCATTAGTGTGATGAAGTGCGGCATGGTTGCCTTCAGCGCGTTCATGCATCGGGTTTTCCATGACAGCGATTTGCTCTCTTGTGCGATCGCTGAATTAACCAGCTCGTAAATGAAAATTGTCGGCGGCAGCGTGATCGCCATTTCCTTGGACATGAGCGACACGGCGAAGGCGGCAATGCTCAGGGAATTGAGTAAACCGGCGCGCGAACTGTTTGAATTGGAACCGACCGCATCTGCCGAGTTTGATTGGCGTGCCAGCAAATACAGCCACAGCGCCAAAAAAAGAAATGTGGTACAGACGCTGTCTACACGGGCAATGATCCAACTGACCACCTCGGCATGGAGTGGGTGGCAAGCGAACAAAGCGGCAGCGACAAACGCTGTCGAAAGCCTCGCTTTTTGATCCAGGCTGAGGAACATTCTGCTCAGTGCCAGGAACAGAAACACCGAGGATGCAGTCTGGTAGAGGTAGTTTGTTAAATGGAAACCGTTGGGGTTCGCTCCCCAGAAGAGGTAATCGGTGGCAAGCGTGATGGAAATGAATGGGCGATAAAAGCTGGTGCCCACGGTTTGCATCCAATTGCTGTAGAAATTTTTGACGAGTAAATCAGCGTGGCCGTTAAAAACTTGATGCAAATAGCCGATATGTGCGAAGTCGTCCGCGAGGAAATAACCGCGCAGACTTCCATGGAATGCGACCAGGTTGATGAGAATTATGATGAGAACTGCGCCCAGGATGAGCTTCCGCTCCGACCCAGCAGTCCGAGTCGCGGGCTGGTCCGGGGGCGAATTCTCCGCGGAGCCATGGTTTTGAACGTTCTTAAGGTTTTCTATCACCGTCTGATTATGACCGGGATGCGCTCTGAGTGCCTGAGTTAGACATCAGCAGGGGTAGCCAGAATGCAGATTTCTTGTTAGAAAAATAATAGGAGAATAATCAAAGAGAAAGTTAGTGATGTATTTGCTCGAATCAGCAACCGGTTAAGCTTTAGTACTAGCCAAGTGGCATCTGTTTCACGTATGGAAGACCCAACTATCAAAGACGACGCGACACTCCAATTTCCGGAAGGCTTCCTTTGGGGCGCCGCCACGTCGCACTTCCAGGTGGAAGGGCATCCGGTTGAAATGAAAAGCCGCCTCTCTGACTGGTCGACCTGGGCGGCGACAGCCGGAAATATTGCCGACAGCACAACCGCCGATGCCGCCTGCGATTTCGTTAGCCGGTATCTGGACGACATCGAGCTGCTCAGTGGTTTGAACCTCGGTGCCCTGCGCATCAGCGTCAATTGGGCGGTGCTTTGTCCCAACGACCGCAATGGGCAGGGGCGCAAGCGCCTCAATCAGGAAGGCGTTCGCTATTACAAGAAGCTGCTCTCCACTCTCAAAGAGCGCGGAATTAAGACATTTGTCACCTTATTCCATTTCTGCCTGCCTCAGTGGCTGGCGGAAGAAGGTGGATGGCTAAGTCCCAGAACAGCTCAGGAATTCGGGCGTTTTGCCGAACTGGTGGCCAGCGAACTCGGTGAGTACGTCGACTACTGGATAACAATCAACGAGCCCCTTCCCTACGCATATCAGGGTTATGTAGACGGCTCCTGGCCGCCTGGTCAAAAGCATCACTATGTCAACGCCTTCAAGTGCGTTCACAACATGCTTGAAGGTCACGCATTGGCATATCACGCGATTCACAAAGTGATTCCGAACGCACAGGTCAGTTTCACCAATCACTGGCGACCATTTGTCCCGGTCAACAAATGGAATCCGCTCGATAAGCTGGTCACTCACATGCGCAACCGGGTTTTCAATCACATGTTCCCGAATGCGATTAAGACGGGCAGGATGCACTTCCCATTCCCGCTCACGCTGCGCAAAGCGATTGCAGAACTTTGCGTGCCCATCGAAGGTCTCAAGGGGACGATGGACTACAGTGGCGTCAATTACTATACTCGCGACCTCTCGCATCATAGTTTTGAAGCGCCTTTCGACGTATTCGGACGAAGCTCGCGCTGTCCGGATTCCGAGTTGAGCTGCATGGGCTGGGAGAGCTATCCGGACGGACTGTATGAGATTCTCACCCAGGAAATCACCCAGTACACGATCCTCGACGGAAAAGAGTGTCCGATTATCATTACTGAAAATGGATTCGCCGACCTTTTCCCTGCGCACCTGGTCGAAGGAGATTGGTCTCTGGCGGACGATTACCGAATCAAATACATGATTTCGCATCTCAAGGCGATGCATAAAGCCATAAAGAAAGGCGCCAACGTGAAGGGTTATCTATACTGGTCTTTGCTTGATAACTTTGAGTGGGCGGAAGGCCTTAAAGCTCGCTTTGGTCTTGTGCGTGTGGCTTTCCCGACTCAAGAGCGAACCTTGCGCAAGAGTGCCTACGTATATGCCAAAATAGCTTCTAGTAATGCGCTGGACAACAGAACGGGTTATTAGGACACTCGGCGAAATATGAATATCAAATCGAAGGCGAAGTGCATTCTTCCTCTGGCGTTTGTTCTCCTTGCTGTTTTTGCAGTGACGGCACCTGATCCTGTTTTCCAGGCTGTGCAGTCCAAAGTGCATGCCGCGCAGGCAGAGAGCGATAAGCACACCAGCTTGCGCATGGTGGCTGACGTCAAGGAAGTGGTGCCCGGAAGTACATTTATGCTCGGTGTGGAATTGACCATGCAACCCGGCTGGCACACCTATTACAAAGAGTCGGGCGATGCCGGGATGCCGACATCTATTGAGTGGGTTCTGCCGGCAGGTTACAAACATGGTGAGCTGCTCTGGCAAAAACCGCATAAATTCGACGATGGCGGCATAGTGACATATGGCTATGCGGATAAAACAGTAATCGCGGTGAAAGTGACGGCACCGGATGCGATACCGGAGGGCGAGCAAAAACTTGTAGCCAAGGTCAAATGGCTCGAGTGCAAAGAGCTTTGCATACCGGGCTCGGGAGAAACATCCATCACTCTGCCGGCTGGCAAGAAGGGCTCCACGCCTGCCCCGGGTGATACTGACTCGTTTAAAGACTCCGGTTTTACAGGAAAGGTTGCGGATCTGACCACCGAAGGTCATGGCACTGCCGGTAGTGATACTGCACCGGCAAACGGTGGAGTTTCTAATTCCAGTTCGCCAACTTCGGCAAAGGGAAGCATCCTCGATCAAAATTTGAAAGTCGCTGACAGCGAAGGAACCATGCCGTTTTACATGTATTTCCTTTTGGCTATAGTGGGCGGATTCATTCTTAATTTCATGCCGTGCGTACTGCCGGTGATTGCCATAAAAATCATCAGTTTGATGGAACAGGTGAATGACGATCCGGGTCGCGTGCGTTTGCAAGGTCTTGCCTTTGCCGCCGGAATACTTTCTTCATTCCTCGTTTTGGGCGGCATTGTGCTGGCGGCGCGCTCGGCTGGACAGACCGTAGGCTGGGGTTTTCAAATGCAATACCCGCCATTCGTCATTGCCATGGCGACGATTATTATGGTGTTTTCGCTGAGCTTGTTCGGACTCTTTTATGTAACTGTTGCTCCCGGTCAGGATCAAATCGACAAACTTGCCAGCAAGGAAGGCTACACAGGGACTTTTTTCAAAGGAGTTCTGGCGACTGTCTTATCGACGCCCTGCACGGCTCCGGCGCTCGGCCCGGCCGTCGGTTTTGCCTTCTCTCAGCCGGCAATAACAATTTTGGGAATCTTCGAAGCAGTCGGCTTCGGTATGTCTCTTCCGTACTTGCTGCTCACGGTAAATCCGAAGTGGCTGAAATTCATTCCTAAGCCGGGCGTATGGATGGAGAAATTCAAGGAATCCATGGGCTTCGTTCTTCTGGCGACGGTTGTCTGGCTGCTTGGCGTCGTCGGTGCGCAAGTTGGTGCCAGTGGAGTAATGTCGGTCGGCTTCTTCCTCACCGGCATCGCCTTTGCTGTTTGGGTCACGGCCCGCTTTACCGACCTGTCTTCATCCGGCACGCGCAAGGCGGTTGTCTGGTCGATAGCCGGTGTCATCGCTGCTTCTTGCCTGTACTTTTTTATTCTTACTCGTCCTGATTTGATGGGCACTCAGGCCGCCGATGCAAGTGAACCTAAAACAGCAGTCACCGAATCCGGTATCACATGGCTGCCTTTCAGCATTGAAGATCTGGACAAGAATATTGCCGCAAACAAGACTGTATTTCTGGATTTCACTGCAGACTGGTGCCTTACCTGCAAAGTCAACGAGCGTACCGTTCTCGACAGCGCACCGGTGGTCGAACAGTTGAAAGCACTGAATGTGGTGACAATGAAAGCCGACTGGACGCGTCGCGATGCCACCATATCCAAGTTGCTGGCTAAATTCCAGCGCTCCGGAGTTCCGCTCTACGTGGTCTTTCCCGCCGGCAAAGGTTCTTCTCCGATTGTTCTTCCTGAAGTGATCACGCCATCGCTTGTGGTCGACAAATTAAAAGAGGCCGGACCCAGCAAGAGTTGACGGCCTCAATTTACGTTTGCTCGATTCGGTTTTTGTTGCTGGAAAACCGGCTTAGAGTTTGGCGATTGCAGCGAGCACTTCTTCGTTGGACGGCATGCCTTCGTGCACGTATTGAACAACGCCTTCCTTGTCGATCAAGAAAAGAACGCGGTTGGCGGTGGTTTTGTCTTCGCTCACTACGCCGTATTTGCGTCCCACTTCATGTGTGTGATCGGCAAGCAGATGTTGTTTCAAATTGAACTTGGCTGCAAATCCTTCGTGGCTCTTCACTGAATCGGTGGAGACGCCGAATACGACAGTGTCGGTGCCTTCGAATTTGGAATAGTCTTCGGTGATGGCGCACATTTCTTTGGTGCATCCCGGCGTGTTGTCCTTCGGATAGAAAGCCAGGACAACGTTCTTCTTGCCCCTGTAATCGGAGAGGCTGATTTTGCCTTCCGGATAGGCGTCGCAGGTAAACTCAGGCGCCTTCTCGCCTACGCGAGGCAAAGCAATGGCTTCTTTTGGTGATGTCATGATTACCCATCTCCTTTCTGGAATTGCAAAGGCATTATTGTTGCACTGCCGGCTGCTATCGGCGCGCAATTTTAATCTGGAGGGTGACCAAAGGTAACATCACCGTATTCGGTGCTATGTCTTAGCCGTTGATGGTCTCTTGAATTGATTCAATCAGTCTGTCCAGTCCGCCTATTTCGAATTGGTCGGCAAACACAGCCAGGATGCCCACATCGACGTCTGTGAGAACGGTCACTTTCAGCTCGCCTTTGAGATCGGTGAGCAAGACCATTTGTCTGAGCTTACCGATTTCCAGCTTGTTGGTGCCCAAATTGCTCGTGCTCAAAAGCGCTGTGGACAGCACGCCCAGCGTGTCTTTATCCATGTCCGAGCGAGTCGAGGCGGCAATGACCAGACCATCGTGACCGACGATCAAACTGCCGTAAACATTGGGGAACGTGTCGATGTGATTGAGCAACGACTGAATGCCTTCGCCGCGAGCTGCGCTGATTACGCGCGCTGTTGCGAGATTTGCACCTATTGTCCGCTGCTCTTCCTCAGCCTTGATGATGCTTTCCACGACGGAGACATCAAGCAAAAGCTTGCCGACAGTCTTCATGGTTCCGACGGCATCAGCACTGGTGGCAGGCTCGGCTGCGGATTTCCCTGACAGGCGTCCGAACTCTTTCAACTCTTTGATCGGCTTGCCATCGGGACCTAGAGGTGGCTTCGGCTCCAGATCCGGTTTTGCAAACATGGCTGTTTCTTTGACAGGCCTGTCCAGATCGGAAGCAGTCGCAGTCGCGGGCGCAGGCTGCGGGGGCGGCTGCGGTGCCGGCTTGTCTTTCTGTGCATGAATAACTTCCAGTTCGCCGGTGTCGGTTGGCTTCTCAGCCTCTAAAGCTGGCTTTACGACTTCTCTTTGAGCTTCTTCCGGCGCGAGATTCGAGAAGATTTCCTCGATGTCGTCGTCTACGCCGCCTTCGAAAAGGGGCTTATCTTCGTCTTCATCATCTTCCAATCGGCGCGACGGCAGCGGCTTTTCAGCTTTCTCTTGAGGCGGTGCTTTGGCTGCAGCCGGTTCGAATGAGATGTCTTTTGCCGGATCTTTGGCGGCTTCTTCGCGTGCTCTGGCGAATATTTCGTCGAGATCTGCTTTCTCCTCTTCCTCTTGGGGCGGGGGAGGAGGAGTCTTGTCAACGGCTGCCGCGCCACTGACTTCTCGCTGCGCTTCTTCCGGCGCCAGGCTCTTGAAGATATCGTCGACGTCGCTGTCTAAGTTTGCATCGAAAAGCGGCTTGTCTTCATCTTCGTCTTCATCATCGGACAGACGGCGCGAGACAGGCTCAGGTTTCGGCTCCGGCTTAGGCTCAGGTTTCGGTTCCGGCTTAGGCTCGGGTTTCGGCTCCGGCTTAGGCTCGGGTTTCGGTTCGGGCTTAGGCTCGGGTTTCGGCTCAGGCTTAGGCTCGGGTTTCGGCTCAGGCTTAGGCTCGGGTTTTGGCTCAGGCTTAGGCTCGGGTTTCGGCTCAGGCTTAGGCTCGGGTTTCGGCTCCGGCTTAGGCTCGGGTTTCGGCTCAGGCTTGGGCTCGGGTTTCGGCTCAGGCTTAGGCTCAGGTTTCGGCTCAGGCTTAGGCTCAGGTTTCGGTTCCGGCTTGGGCTCGGGTTTCGGCTCCGGCTTAGGTTCGAATTCGAAACGCTCTGCTTTAGGCTCAGGTTTCGGTTCGGGCTTCGCCAGATCTTCCGGCTGAACGCTCGGCATCTGATTTTTAGTGATGGCGCCCATCAGACGCGAACCGAGATCCATGTGACTGGAACTGCTGGCGGGCTCTGCAGGTGCGGGAGGCAGTGCGGCAGGCACGGCTGCCTCGGGCGAAACTGTTTCGGCCTGCGACATGATCGGACCGCTTTCCATTTGAGTAAGCGGCTCATCCATAATGGAGAGCGGCTCATCATCGAGTCTATCGAGGATGTCTTTCAGACTTTCCTGATTGCCCTGCTCGTCTTCCGGTCTGTGTCCACCGGTTCCGCTGGCGCTGAGAGCCTGCAACTTGGTAAAGGTGCTTGTGCTCTTTCTCTTCTGCGCTTGCAAGCGTGTAGCAGTGGCAGAAGCGGCATTCCGTTTTTCTTCTTCGGGGTCCGGAACTGGTGCTTTTGGTGGTTCCGGCTTGGGCTGCGGCTTTTCGTCTTCAGCATCCAGCTTGTCGAGAATGCCGCGCAACTTTGTAGATGAGGTCGCTGCTTTGGGCTTGGTCTTTCCAAGCTTGATTGCGCCTTTGGATTCCGATTGTTCTTCCTTGCTCTCTTCTTCATCCTGATCGGAGCCCGCGGAGTAGACGGAAAGCGGTTCAATTTTGAACAGCGCAACCGCAGCTCCCACACCGAATACAGAACTAACTACCAGCGGCACCACCGGCAGCGTGAGCTTCATGGGCGCCACGAATGAGAAGTGCTGCGCGATGCCGACACCGATACCGGTGAGAAGCAGGATGCAACCAAACGCCACTCCAGCAACAATCGCGAGCTGATTGAGACGGCAATTTTCAAAGCAAATGCGGCTGAAAAGCAACGCAATGCCCATCTGGGCGAATATCAAAGTTGCAGCATTGACGCTGAACGTCAGATCTTTCCACGGCGACTGGGTACCGCCGAAAGTGAGAAGGAGGGCAAGCACGATGGCTGCGCTGAACCAAATCCAATTTCGAACGACCAGTTTGTACATTTAAAAGATCGATCCTTGAGATCTATATGAAAAACTAAGTTCAATATACCCTGCCACAAAGGCTTTACGGTACAAACTGAACAGGTTTGAAAACATGAAATCGCCCCTTGAAAGCGCCATTTGATAATTATCTGTCGCTTAGTGCGGAATTGTTTTTCTTTCTGCCGCCAGGTTGGGCACTTGCAAGCACTATTAAAGCTTTTGCCACAGAAATTGCCGAAGCGTTCACGGTTAATAAGAATACCCAATTAATAGAAACAACTGGTGCTTGCGAACCCGCCCTCTGGCGAATTTCAGATAGCAAGAGCGGGTTGGCGATATATGACAGCCCGGCGAGAGCCGCAGTCAGGGCGAGAATGACAAGCGATAGCTTTATCGCCTGCACGGGAGTCGCCTCGTCATAAAACAACAGCGCGGCCGAAAGTGTCACCCCTACCTCGATAACCAGTAGCGGAATCAATGGCATTACTGCTTTTGCGTCGGTGAAAACCTTTGGGAGCCCATAATTAAGCCCGCAAACACAAAGCACAAGAGCAGCCAGAAGCGGCCACGAAGCCCGTAATTGCAGGCGTTTCATCAGATCTCCAGGACAAAGACTACCGGTCTACCTATAGCCTGAACGTCGCGCCGAGCCTCGATTGAAGACTTTCTCTGATTTTAGCCAGACGCTTGTCGACCTCGTCGGCAGTCAGTGCATCTTGGTCGCCTAAGAAAAGCAGCCGGTAAGAGAGACTCTTCTTTGCGTCACTAAGCTGGAATAGACTGACCAGATCGACCTGTTTGAGAGTACCGCCTGCAGCCGATCGAATACAAGACTCTACCGATGCATGATCCAAACCGGCGTCCACATCGGCCGTCAAATCGCGAGAGAGCGGCTGCGTTGCCGGCAGCGGGGTGAATGCCGGCTCGCTGGTCAGCTTCCGTATCTGTTCGATATCTAATTCGAATACGCAAGCGCGTTCAGAAAATTTCAAACTGTCGGTGAAGCCGGGATGCAATTCGGCCACGAATCCGAGGCGCGAGACTTGTGCTTCCGGGGCATCTTTTGAAACGTTGGGATTTTTCGACCAGATGATCTCGGCTGCGCGAAACGGATGCAAACATCCGGGCAGCCGATTGGAGTGGAAAAACTTCAGCCGCGACATTTCGACACCGGCTTGCGCCAGCAACTGCTCGACAACACCCTTGGCGCGGTAGAAATCATGCGCTTCTTCCGAGGCCAGTTCATATTTTGCTGCGCTATCCGGGGCAGCGGTTTTATTCGCCTGCCATAAGCTCGATGTGCGTTTGCCCATCAGCAAACCGGAGACCTTTAGACGTTCTTCAACGCCCGTCTCTCCTCGATCTTTACCAACAGCGCCCGCCTCTTTTTTCAAATAGATGCGTCCTATCTCGAACAGGAAAACATCTTTGTTTCCATGGTCGTGGTTATATGCGGCGGTTTGCGCAAGGCCAGGCAGCAAGCTCTGGCGCAGGACTTCGTGGTCTTCGGAAAGCGGGTTGAGGACTGAGACGAGGCGCTCTTCATTTTCGAGTGTGGCAAGTCCATTCGGATTGTCGCTCTCCTTCTTGCTCTCGCTTCTCACCAGGCTGGAAATCCAGGCTTCGCTTAAACCAGACGCTGTGAGGGAGCGCTTGATTCTGGTCAACAGCTCATCCGGCGCTTTCGGTGCAATCGTGTTGGTCGGCATTGCACCGGGCAGTTTGTCGAAGCCGTAGATGCGCGCGATTTCTTCAATCACGTCTATTTCGCGTGTCACGTCTTGCGAGCGGAAGCTCGGCACTTTTACGGACAATTGCGAGCCCTGGTGATCCAACGAATCGCTTTTGCCTTCTGTTGCGAATCCCAGAGGCGCGATCAATTTGCCGGCGGCGTCCGCTGTCAGGTCAATGTCCAGCAGTTTCTTCACCCGCGCCATGCGCACTGATATGACTGTTTTCTCAACAGTTTCATTGCCGCTCTTGGCCAGTTCGGCATAGCCCGCACCGCCCTTAGTGGCGCTGCAATATTCCATGATCAGGCTGGCGGCTCGATCGGATGCGGCGATTACAGACTCGACATCGACACCGCGCTCGAATCTCAGGCTGCTGTCGCTGGACAGTCCGAGCAGTCGGCTGCCTCTGCGCACTCGCGCTTGCGAGAATGCCGCCGCTTCCAGTGCAATAGCGACAGTTTCGTCGGAAATTTCAGAGCCCTTGCCCCCCATCACGCCTGCCACGCCAAGCAAATCGTTTTCCCCGGCGATGACCAGCACTTCCTCGGTCAATTTCTGTTCGCGCTCATTGATGGTGATTATCGTTTCTCCGGCGCGGGCGCGGCGTGTTTGAATCAGGCGGCTATTCAATTTGGCTGCGTCATATGCGTGCAAGGGCTGCCCCATCTCGTGCATGACATAGTTGGTTATATCGACGATGTTGTTTACCGAGCGCACGCCAATCGCTTCCAATCGTCTGACGATATCTCTTGGGGAAGGTCCGACTTTCAGCCCTTCGATGTAGCGAATGGTGAGCAGCGGGCAGTCTTCGGCATTTTCGATTTTGGTGGAAAACGCTTGATCGGGCGTTATCGATTTGCCGTGTTTGCTCAGAACTGACTGAGAAACTTTCATCGGCCGACCCGTTAATGCGGCCACTTCGCGTGCCAGCCCGATAACGGAAAGCGCATCGCCCCTGTTTGAACGCGAGCCGACATTGAGCACGGAGTCGGAACTGAGCTCGAGAATTTCTTTGGCGTCGGCACCAATACTGATGCCATTGCCTTTGAGAGACAGCGCATCCAAATCAGACAAAATAAGAATGCCGTCCACGTCGTAGCCCTGCAAACCCAGCTCGGAAGGCGAGCAAAGCATGCCGTTGGATTTCACTCCTCTTATCTCCGATGCCTTAATCGGCAAAGGCGAGCCATCCTTTCTATTGATCACGACGGCACCGGGAAGGGCGACCGGAATTACGTGACCGACTTCGATATTGGAGGCGCCGCAGACGATCTGGACCGGCTCGTCATTTTCCTTGAGCAAAACTTTGGTGAGACGAATCTTGTCTGCATTGGGGTGCTGGTGAATTTCCAGAATTTTTCCAACCACCAGCGGACCGGTGATGTTGGCACCGACCGTATGAATGTCCTCCACTTCAAAGGCATTCATTGTCAGCTTTTCGGCCACCTCCTCAGGAGAAATGCCCGACAGATCGACAAACTCACTTAACCATTCATACGAAAGCTTCATTACCGTAACGCCCTTTGACTCTTAAAACTGACTGAGGAATTTCACATCATTGGTGAAGAAATTGCGGATGTCGGTGACTCCGTATTTGAGCATGGCCAGCCGCTCGACGCCCATGCCGAAAGCAAATCCGCTCCATTCTTCGGGATCGATGTCCACTGCTTTTAAAACATTGGGATCGACCATTCCGCAACCGAGCAGTTCCAGCCAGCCGCGGTGCCCGCAGGTGCGGCATCCTGCGCCCATGCAAAACGGGCACTGGCTGTCCATCTCGGCGGATGGCTCAGTAAACGGGAAGAAGTCCGGTCGCAGTCTTGTTTTGAGCGGCTTGCCGAACAAAAGGCGGATAAACTCATTCAAAGTTGCGCTCAATTGACCGAAGGTGACGTTCTTATCAATGAGCAAGCCCTCGACCTGGTGAAATAGCGGGTATTTGCGAGCATTCACTTCTTCGTTGCGATAAACGCGTCCAGGAGAAATGATCTTGAGCGGCGGCTTGCGATTTTCCATCACTCTTATCTGAACAGTCGAGGTCTGGCTTCGCAAAAGCACTTGCGGTCCGACGTTGGTGTAGAAAGTATCTTGCTCGTCGCGAGCCGGATGACTGAGCGGTGTATTGAGCGCATCGAAGTTGTAATAGTCGGTCTCCACTTCCGGACCTTCCGCTACTTCGTAGCCCATTCCGTAAAAGATATTGATGATTTCATCGGTCACTTGAGAAAGCGGATGAATGTGCCCCTGGGCTATAGCGCGCCCGGGCAGGGTGACGTCGATGCCTTCGTCCTTGAGGCGAGCATCGAGTTCGCTGCGATAAAGCGCATCTTTCTGCTTATCGTGAGCACCTTCCACCGACTGTTTTATCTCGTTGGCGAGCTGCCCGACCCTTGGCCTGTCGGCTTTGTCGATATTCGACAGCCCACGCATAATTGTGCTCAACGAGCCCTTCTGCCCCAGATATTGCAGCCTGAGCTCTTCCAAAGCGGCCGAAGTTTTCGCCTGAGAAAAATCACTCAAGGCTTTTTCTTCCAACTCGCTCAATTGCTTTTCTAAATCTTCTACGCTCATCCGTCTCTTTGCAACCTTCCGCTCTGTGCTTGCGGAAGCGGATGCAATCGCTCGATACGAAATCAGGCGCTCGCTGTTTATCTCAGCGCGGCTCTAAGCCGTGATGCTTCCTGCAGCAGGTTTCTAACAGTAACAGAACAGCATATAAGATTCTGAACAATTGGCCTCGGCTCTTTGCTTTTCTACAACTTCCCGCTCACCGTCTGCCATTGCTCCCACATTTTCTGCGTTTTCGGCGGCCGGTTCGTATGCAACTGCCGCTATTTCGAGATACCGGTAATTCTCACAAATGGCGTAGAATTCAATTAGATGAGGCGCTGTAAAGAAAACTAAATCGAGAGCCAGGTCTAACCGGCTGACGAGCGCCCAAAAAAATAAGCAAAGAAGATCAAACGGTCATCTAACGGAAACCCAACGACAATCAGGTCTAACCGCTTGGCTAGAGCACGTTTCAGGAGAAAGCCTGGATACACGATACCGACCACGAGAGTGTCTGTAATCGTGATTTCACCGGATCGAAAGATATTGCTGGTGCGCCACCGCAAAGGCAATCGGCAGTATTGGGTCTTGCCTGGTGGGCGATTGGAATATGGCGAAACCTTCGAAGAGTGCGCCGTTCGGGAGATCAAGGAAGAGACCGGTCTGGACGTGGAAGTGGTGCGATTCCTTTTCCTGTCGGAAGCCATCGCGCCCGACCGCTCCCGCCACATTGTCAATGTTTATTTAAAAGCAAAAGAGATTGGCGGCACTCTCAAGGTCGGCAACGAGCCTGTGCTGGCTGGTGTCGACTATATCGCCATCGACGAGCTGGAGAATGTGACGCTCTTTCCCCCTGTCGCCGAGCACATTTTGAAGAATCTCTCACAAGGAGATCCCGACGGCATGGAATATCTTGGCAATCTCTGGGTCTAGGCGCCATCTGACTTGCTGGTCTGTAACGCTGGGCGCAACCAGGCGTCGCTCCTGCGCAGCTCATGTAGTAAAATATCGCCTCTATATGTCAGGGCCGACGTTCTGGTCGATGCGGACAGCATCCAGCGCAAGGGCTCAGAAGACTGCGCTTTATGAGTTTCGTCTCAACTGTCGCTTCACCGCCTGGAGGGAAAAATGGCACAGCAACGTGGAATGAAGCGAGCCGAAAAAGTTCTCGCTCGCAAGCAAAAGAAAAGAGTTCAAGCTAAGGCAGCCAACATTCGCCGCGTAGAAAGACGCGCCGAAGTCGGTGAAAAAGAAGAAGCGAAGACTGAAGGTTAATCGCAGCTTTTCATTTGAAGTTTTGAATGAAGTTTTGAAAACCGTCCTTGCGGGCGGTTTTTTATTGCTTGCTTTTGCAAACGAGAAACTGCGGTCGATTTAAACGAATTACATATGATCGCCGAAAGAAAACGTAATTCCGTTGACGACGATTTCGCTTCCCTGACGGGCGCCCTCGTGAAGCAGCGCGTCGACCACGCCCATGGCGCGCAGAACGTTGAACATATGAGCAAGCGACTCCGGCTCTTTCAAATTGGTCACCTCGACAATTTTTTCGACGCGATGACCGGTGATGAAAAAGACACCTTTCTTGCGCATCACTTCGAATGTATCGCTCGGTCTTTCCGAGGCGGCCTCGTCGCTGATGATAAGCTCGGGATCGACCATTTGCACTGCCGGTTTGATCTCGTCCAGCTTCTTGGCCATCAGGGCAATCAATTCTCTTGTGCCGACTTGCCCTTGCGCCGATATAAGATGAACGCCCAGAAGTTTGTCTTCCTTTCCTTTGTATTGTTTTTTCAAAAACTTCTCGACCCTTTGTTTGAGGGCGTCAGCTTCATTCGCATCCATCAAGTCAGTTTTATTCAGTGCCACCAGGCGCGGTAGCTCTTTCAGTTTGTCGCTGAAGAGATCGAGTTCGTTGAGGATTGTTTTTATGTCTTCCTCGATCGTCTCGGACTGGCTGTCCACCATGTGCACGAGCAGGCGCGTGCGTTCGATATGACGCAGAAAATCGTGACCGAGACCGACACCGCGCGATGCACCTTCCACCAAGCCGGGGATGTCTGCCACCACGAAAGCTTTGCCGTTGCTGTCGTAGGCGACGCCCAGATTGGGCTCCAGGGTGGTGAAAGGATAATTGGCGATTTTTGGTCTGGCTTTTGAAACGACTGATAAAAGTGTCGACTTGCCGGCATTGGGCAAACCGATTAAACCGACATCCGCAAGCAGTTTCAATTCCAGCTCGAGCTTGCGGTCTACTCCGCGCTCTCCGGGTTCGCAATAATACGGCGCCCGCCGGGTGGAGGTCGCCATCATGGTGTTGCCGCGCCCGCCGCGACCGCCTTCGGCGACCAGGGCTTTCTGCCCGGGGGCGATTAAGTCGGCGACCACGTGCCCGTCCGTCTGGTCTTTTACCAAAGTTCCGACCGGTACGCGGATAACGAGATCCTTGCCCTGTTTGCCGTGCTGGTTTTTCGAGCGACCCCTTTCACCGTGGTCGGCTTCGAAATTCGCCTTAAAACGAAACTCTACGAGCGTGGTCAGGTCGTTTGTCGCCTCTATATAGACATGACCCCCTCGCCCGCCGTTGCCCCCGGCAGGACCCCCCAGGGGCTCGTATTTCTCTCTGCGCCAGGCAATGACTCCGTTGCCGCCATCGCCGGAACGGACGCTTATTTGTACGTGATCTATAAATTGGCTCATTAGTTGTAAGTATCAGTGACAGATAACCTATCAGAGATCTCTGCTGAGATCATGATCCTTATGATTATCAGATCTAGATCTTTTAAAGTAATAGATATACTGAGATCAGTTAAAGATTGTCTTTCAAGTGGCAGATTGAAAAGTGAACCTGCTAATCAGGTGTAAACACATAAGGGAAGTCTTGAGTCGCCGATAAATCGGCCCGATGAATCGGAAATATCAAAGTCTCAGGCTTAGTGGTGAGGAGGAACATCCATTGGAAGAGCGTATCACCGTTCATGAAAAGGCTCGAGGCGAGACGATTAACGTCTACATCGGCGAGTATCGCGGTACCAGATATCTGCACATCCGCGAATGGTATCTCGACAAAGATCAAGAAGAGAAGCCGACCAAAAAAGGCGTGGCACTGCCGGTAGAGAAGTGTGAAGCATTGAAAGATGCGATTGCGCAGATTGGACCTTCCGACGGCTCCCTGGATGAAAGAGTTACCGTGCACGAAAAGGCACGCGGCGAGTCGATCAACGTATACGTAGGCGAGTATCGCGGCACCAGATATTTGCATATTCGCGAATGGTATTTGGACAAGGATCAAGAAGAAAAGCCGACCAAGAAAGGCGTTGCCATTCCTATGGAAAAGGTAGACGCGCTCACCGACGCCATCGATCAGTTGGTGCCGACTGAGAAGGCTGAGAAAGCCGAAAAAGCAGAGAAGAAAAAGAAGTAGACGGCGGCTTTTTAGGAATCCCCCAATTTGACTCATTCGCAAAGACCTTATTCATTCATAAGGGGCTTGCAAGGGATTTCACTTTCCCTGGCTCTCGTTTCGTCGTCGATATTTAGCGCTGCTTATTGCGCCGAGCTTTCTCTCACCTCCTCCTCCACAAAGCAAGGGCAACCGGTAGAAGTTACTTATACGACCGAAACCGCCGAAGAAAATCCGACATTCACTTTCGCGCATGAGACCTATAAATTATTTCCCGCATCATCCGCATCAAAGGATGGCGCGGGTGACGGCCGTCATATATACAAGGCAATACTTTCTCCTTCTTTGGAACTTGATCCGGGCACATACACGTTGAAAAACGAAAGCGGCTCGGTGAAATTGAAGGTTCTTGATGGGAAGTTCTACACGCAATACCTATCTTTGCCGCCCTCGAAAAACAATTTCAAAATGTCGCCCGGCGAAGAAGAAACCGTGGCCGCTGCAAAAGCTACTCTTTCCGCCGACCGTCTCTGGTCGGGTAATTTCGTTCGACCCTCCAAAGCAAGAGTCTCGTCTGCGTTCGGCAATCGTCGAGTGGTGAACGGCAAACTGCTCAAAGACTATTTCCACTCCGGTCTGGACTTTGCGGGATATCAGGGATCACCGGTGGTGGCATGCGCTCCAGGCAAAGTGGTGATGGCTAAAACCGGTTACAGGCTGCATGGAAATTGCATCGCCGTCGATCATGGGCAGGGAGTCGTCTCTTTCTACATCCATTTGAAGAAACTGAATGTGGTGCAGGGACAAGAAGTGAAAGCCGGCGAATTGATCGGTCAGATTGGTCAGACAGGTCGTGCCAACGGCCCGCATCTGCATTTCAGCATCTATGTGAACAAAGCGGCCAGCAATCCCAATTACTGGTTTGCAAACGCTATTAAATAGGTTGGCGAAAGCCGAAGTTTTTTCGCTGCTTTATCGCTGTCTTTTTTTCGCGATGAAACATAATCAGATATAAAAAGAGCCACCCGAAGGCGGCTCTTTACTGATTCCGTGGGATGTCTTACGTAGCTTTAGATGGTCGCTGCTTTGTTCCAGAATGCGTCCTTGATCGCTTTGGATGAAGTCGATTCGGAATTGATTACCACCGAGGATGGTGCGAACAAGAACACACCTTCTCCGATGCGCTGTTGGTGACCGTCGATCGCATGGCAAGCGCCGGAGAGGAAATCGACCACGCGCTGGGAGTTTTCGTTGTCCAGCATGTGGAGATTGAGCAAGACGGATTTGCGTCCGCGCAGATGCTCAACGATGTCGATCGACTCTTCGAATTGGCGCGGCTCGATGACCAGCACTTCGCTGGCTGCCTGTGCGCTCGGGTGTGTAACAACTTGATTGCCGTAATTGCTGGAAGGCTGTCTGACCGGCGGTTTTACCGCGTCTACAGGCGCCTTGTCCAGTGCAAGCTGACCGTTGGTCGCATAAATTTCGTCAGATGACTCGAAGAGGTCTTCGAAATCTTCTCTGTCGTAGTTGTCCGCCGGTCCGAACCAGAAACTTTTTAGCTTTGTAACTATGCTCACTGCGTCCCTCCTTACCCTCTCGCCAAAAACCTTTGCTTACTTACCTTCCCTTATCCAAAATCCGCTTGCAGCGGGGTTCAAACTTGAAATATGGCTCTGCCCAGACGGACCATGGTTGATCCTGCTTCCACAGCTTCCAGCCAGTCAGCCGACATACCCATCGAAAGTTCTTTCAATTCGATGGAGTGCTTTTGCGCGAGTTCATCACGCAGATTTCTCAAACCGTTGAAGCATTGGAACCATGTGTCACGGTCTTCAATCAGGGGCGAGATGGTCATCAATCCTTCGATTCGGATGTTGCTCAGTTTAAGCAAATCGGCCATCTCTTTCTTCAACGTCTCTGGGGTGTAACCAGATTTAGTATCATCAGCCAATATCTTAACTTGTATTAGTGCGGATTGCACCATATTTTTTTTGGCCGCTTCCAAAGAAATTTCGGTGGCCAGTCGAAGCGAATCTACCGAGTGGATAAGCTGGAAATATCCAACCGCCTTCTTCACCTTGTTGGTCTGCAGATGACCGATAAAGTGCCAGTTGCAATTGGTGGCAATTTTCTCGGGCAGCTTGCTGCGCCGATCGATAGCATCCTGGATTCTGTTTTCACCAAATTCGGTGACACCATTCTCGAATGCTTCTTCGATTTGCGTAAGCGAGGCACTCTTCGCTACTGCGATCAGGGTGACTTTGTTGCCGCCCATGGCACCTCGGATACGAGCTAGGTTGCTAGCCACACTCATGCCTTCCACGTTTAAAAACGCCTACTATTAAGCCTCGCAACATGCCTCTTTGTCAAGTCAAACAGCGAATTTTTCTGGAAATTCTGCTCATCGTAAAGGAGTGTTTTGATACCACAATCGCACCATTTTCAAGAGCAGTGATGAGACTGCAAACCCTCTATTTATAAGCGTTTTCAGAATCAGATATAGCGAAGATATTGCCGCCGCATATGCGCATGATGGTAGTATCTCCAGTGGTGCGCATTATGGGTGGTATCACTAGTATTTTTCGATTGACGTTTGGCTATTTATGCATGCGCATCGCACTGATAACCGCTGTTGCTGCCACAGCGGCCGTTTCCGATCGCAAAATCAATTTTCCCAAAGACGCAGAGATTAGACCTGCTTTAGCTGCGGCATCCAGCTCGGCATCAGTAAATCCGCCTTCGGGACCAAGGCACACGGATATGTTTTTCGGCAGATCACCCTTTTCTAGTTCACCGGCTAAATGTATGGACAGGTGAGGGCATTCCTTGCGCTCAGCCAATATATAGTGGAGACTGCATTCTGTATTTTTTTGTTCCGCGATCAATTTCAAGTAGTCGTCCAATTTTTTTGGTGCAACCACCTCTGGTATCGCGAATCGTTCCGATTGTTCCGACGCTTCTTTGACGATCGAATGCCAGCGATCTAATTTGCCGTGCCGCACTTGCTTGACATGGCTGCCCTTATAATCTTTCTTCTTGCCATCTTCGGCGGTTTCCCCCGACTCGTTCGACTTCTGCACGGTTCGTTGAGTAATCAAAGGAATTATCGTCGTGGCGCCTAATTCAGTCAGTTTTTCCAAAGCCCACTCGAATCGGCTTGGCTTTATAAGCGGCAGTGCGACTGTCAAACTGGATCTGCCCGCGTCCCTGTCGGTCTCTTTGCGCTCGATGAAAAGCGCTACGGAATCACGGTCTTGATTTTCGATGCGGCAATGAAACAGGTCGCCTGAGCCGTTAAGCAAGATTACCGGCGCTCCTTTGCCAAGGCGCAACACTCTTGCAATCTGATGGACCAGCTTGGGATCGCCAATCATCGCCAAAGAGACGTTTTCGTTTATGTTGCTTGAATCTATGAAAAACCTTGGTATTTGCATCTATTTGATATAATCTTCGCCTACTTGCATAGCATAAGTCCTAATTCAGTACTTATGAAGACTACTGGCAGTTTTGCATCTGACCGCTGATCACTATCCACTGAGAACAAAGATCCGCAACTTATGGATTTGAAAGAATGGTTTGCTTCTCGCAAGAAGCAAAAAGAAATCGAAGCAGTTAAGCCCCTTGCCGCTAGCGAGGACATCTGCCTTCTCTGGAAACAATGCTTCCAGTGCCGCGAACTCTTGTACACGAACGCATTGCGAGAAAATTTCAATGTTTGCCCGAAGTGCCAGTATCACTTCCGCATCGGCGCCATGGACCGCATCGAGCAATTGTTCGATGAAGGCAGTTTCCATGAGCTGGATGCTAATTTAGAATCCGCAGATCCGCTCAAGTTTTTCGACACCGATTCTTATGTGAAAAGGCAGAAAGAAGCTTCTCGCAAATCCGGTTTGAGAGAGGCTATCGTCACCGGTGAAGGCGAAATCGAAGGCGAGAAAGCTTGTCTTGGCGTCATGGACTTCGGTCACTTCGGCGGTTCGATGGGTTCGGTCGTCGGTGAAAAGGTCGCTCGCCTCACTGAGTATGCGACCGAAAAGCGATTGCCTCTCATTCTCGTGTCTTCCTCGGGCGGCGCCCGCATGCAGGAAGGCATCTTCTCTCTCATGCAGCTTGCGAAGACAAGCTCTGCGCTGAAGAGTTTTTCGGATGCCGGATTGCTCTACATATCTATCCTGTCAGAGCCCACTTACGGTGGCGTCACCGCGAGTTTTGCCATGCTCGGCGACATCAATATCGCGGAGCCGGGAGCGCGCATCGGCTTTGCCGGCCGCCGCGTCATCGAGCAGACGATTCGCCAAAAACTGCCTGCCGACTTCCAGACAGCCGAGTATCTGCTCAAGCACGGACAGGTCGACATGGTTGTTGAAAGAGGCAAACTGAAGAGCAAACTTGCCTTCCTCATAAAGTTTCACTCTCACAGCAATGCCAAAGCTCAGAAAGCTCCTCCTCGCCCCAAGGCGGCAACCAGATAGAGTTTCATCCATCGAAAGATTTAGCCAAAAACTTAGAGGTGTACGTTGACTGAGAAAAAGACGATTCCCCTGGAATTCGAAAAGCCCCTTGAAGTGCTTGCACAGCAGATAGAGGCTTTAGAAAAACAGATCATCGAACATCCGGAATTGGAAGGCGACATCGATCACCTGAAGAAGCAATACGAGAATTTGCGCCGCTCTCTCTACTCTAACTTGAGCGCCAGCGATCACCTGGCCATTGCCAGGCACGCGCAAAGACCCTATACAAGGGATTACTTCGACCGCTGGGACCCGAATTGGGTGGAATTGCACGGCGACCGCAAAGGCATGGACGATGCGGCTATGGTCACCGGTTTGATTGACATTGGCGATTTCAAAATTATCGGTGTCGGCACGCAGAAGGGACGTTCGCTGCGTGACAAGCAACAATGCAACTTTGGCATGCCTCAACCGGAAGGTTACAGAAAGGCTCTGCGCCTGTTTAAACACGCCGAAAAATTCGGTCTGCCCGTTGTCACCCTCATCGATACTCCCGGCGCTTACCCGGGCATGGCAGCCGAGGAGCACAATCAGGCAGAAGCGATTGCATTCAATTTATTCGAGCTGGCCGGGCTGAAGGTGCCGGTTATTGCTGTCGTCACAGGCGAAGGCGGCTCGGGCGGAGCGCTGGCAATTGGCGTCGCCAATCGTGTCATGATGCTCGAACATTCGGTTTATTCAGTGATTTCTCCTGAAGGTTGCGCTTCCATTCTCTGGCGCTCCGCCGACAAAGACAAAGATGCCGCGCGGGCAATGAAGATCACTGCCAAAGAAATTCTCGACCTGGGCGTCATCGACGAAGTGATAAGCGAACCTCTGGGTGGTGCTCATCACGATTACGACGTGGCCGCCGCCAATTTGAAAAAGGCGATCATCAAACAATTGGAAAAACTGGTGCCCATGGCAGGCGATGAAGTGCGCGCCGATCGGCAGAAGAAATTCCGCGACATCGGAGCTTTCCACGAGGCTACTGCGTAGCTCGCGGCTCAGTCCCCATTCTTAGCTACTTTTTTTTTACGTTCTCTTGCTGCGAACGCCTGTACTGTTTCAGGAGTTTCTTTATCTCGCGTGCATCGGATGTCTTCGGCGGGATCTTGTTCAAGAGCGCAATCGCTTCGGAATAGCGCTCGTCGCCGGCGTAGCTTTTCGCTACTTTTAAATAGAGGCTGTTGATTTTGTCGCTCTGCTGTTTCGTCAGCTTGCCTTTGGCATCTTTTTTTATGAAATCGATGATCGGCAGCGCTTCGTCTTCTTTTCCGTTCTTGACCAGATTCTCCGCATCCGCGATGGTTTGCGGCTTGCGCACTGGCGTGACCTTGCTCGTCATGGCGCCGTTGGCATAAATCAGCGCCACCGTGACTAGTACCACGCCCACAAGCACCGGCACGCCGATGCGCATAATTTGAGCGAAGTTGATGCCGCCGCCGCTCGCTCTTTTGTAGACGGCTTGTGAAGTTTGTTTTTGCTGAGACGCTGCTGTGGTCTTGATCTTGCTGACGCTCAATTCGCTGTATTCACCCGATGAGCGCTGCTGCAATTCTTCCAGTGCGCGCGTCGCCAGGTCTTTTGTATTAGGTTGTTTTGGAGAAATGAATTCTCGACTGTCTTTGTTGTGTTCTGCGGTCATATGGCGCGAAGCCTGCCCGCCGATGTCTTCGCTGGCTGCCAGCGGGCCGGGCTGGAGCACCGGCAGTGGTTGCGAAACTGCCAGCGGATTGGCCGTCGGTTGTTTGGCTGCCTCAGTAATTGCCGATGCCAGATCGTCCATGTCCTGAAAACGATCGTCAGGGCTCTTCGAAAGCGCTTTTGCCACCACGCGCTCCAGCATTTCCGGAAATTGCAAGTCCGGACGCACTTTGTTTAGAGGCGTGGGCGGGTCGGTCAAATGCATGGCCATGACTTTGGCCAATTCATCAGACATGAATGGAACGGTGCCGGTGAGTGTCTCATAGATAACAATGCCGACTGAATAGATGTCGCTTCTGTGGTCGACTTTACTCGATGTGCATTGCTCTGGACTCATGTAAGTCGGGCTGCCGCAAACGGTTCCTGTGCGCGTGATTTTTGCCACGTCGGATTCTTCTTGCACCAGTCGCGCAATACCGAAGTCCACAACGATGGGGAACATCTTTTGTCCGCTGCGCTCTACCAAAACCATGTTTTCCGGCTTGACGTCGCGGTGAACAACGCCCTGGCGATGCGCTTCTGCCAGCGCCGCACAAACTTGCGACAGAATGGGAATCGCTTCTTCCATAGGCAGGTAGCCGCGATCGGCAATCATCTCGGAAAGAGGCGTGCCGCGCAGCAAGTCCATCGCGATGTACGGGCGCCCGGTCTTAGGCAGAACACCGAAGTCGTAGATGGTGATGATATTGGGGTGGCTGAGGCGGCTCGATGCCTTTGCTTCCTGCCTGAACCGCTTGATAAATTCTTCGTCGGAAACTAGATAATCGTGAAGCACCTTGATGGCTACTTCGCGTCCGATAAGTTCCTGAATGGCTTTGTAAACAGTACCTGCCGAACCTTGTCCGATTACGGACTCAATGCGATAACGACCTTCGACAACCAGACCCAGAAGCGGATCTTCGCCGACGGTGACCATAGACGAGCCGTCGCGCGGGCAAATATCTTGACCGTCCGTTGCTGTCTGGAAATTGCAGATCAGACAAAGCTTCATGCTTAGGTCCGAAAGGGGGATACCGGGTTTGGGGGTGCCATGGTAAAGGGGCGCGAGCGCCAATTTGATGGGCACAAGGGACACAGCCCTTATATTACTTTTAATTACCACAGATACTGTCTTGCAAACCTAATATGCCAATTCGTCTTAATATCAAGACTTGTCTTTTCGGATTATCAGAAGGCGCGTTTTAGACGTAAAAAAATCCGCGCGCGATTTACCAGGCATTATTGGAAAACAAGTTGGCAAACACTATGCAACCGGCGCAGCCGAATCAAGCGAATACAGAGTCAGTCGAAACAAAGCCCGAAGGCAATGAAAAGAAGAAAGGTCGAGCGGCGTTGCTCTTGATTTTCTTCACTGTTTTTATCGATCTGGTCGGCTTCGGTCTCATCATTCCTGTCTTGCCAACGTACGCGCAGCAAATGCACGCTTCCGAGTGGGAAGTCGGCTGCCTTATCGCCTGCTATTCAGTGATGCAGTTTCTCTTCACACCCTTTTGGGGGAGACTGTCCGACAAAGTAGGCAGACGCCCGATTCTTCTTATCAGCCTGGCTGCATCCGCGCTTGGTTACTTGCTCTGGGGTTTCTCTTCGTCGCTCTGGATGCTGTTTCTCGCTCGCGCTGTCGCCGGCGCGGGCAACGCCAACATTGCAGTGGCGCAGGCTTATGTAAGCGACGTCACCACTGCGGAGAACCGCGCCAAAGGCATGGGTCTGGTCGGTGCGGCTTTCGGATTGGGATTTGTTCTTGGACCGGCAATCGGCGGCTTCTGCGTCGGCATGGGCTTGCAAACAATAGGTTTCATCGCAGCCGGACTGAGCCTGCTCGATTTGGTTCTCACGTTCTTCATGCTCCCCGAGCCGCCCACCCGCAGCAACGCTGCCAGTGAGCGTTTCACCAAAGACAAAAATTTCTACGTCAACACAGTCAAAGATCCGAAGCTGAGCACCTCGCTTTTGATCTTCTTCATTTCCACGTTTGCTTTTGCGAACATGGAAGCGACAATTGTCATGCTGACGCACAAGCAATTTCACTTCACCGCCGAGCAAAATAGCTGGATGTTCACTTACATCGGTTTGCTCATCGTCTTTGTGCAAGGCGGAATGATGCACCGCTTGACCAAGAAGTACGGCGAGAAAAAGTTGATCGGCATCGGCAGCATCATGGTGGCTATCGGTTTGATACTCACCCCCATTACAGCCAATCTCTGGGTTTTGGGCGCAGCGCTTTTCTTCCTGGCGATTGGTTCCGGTTTGAACAATCCCGCCAATCAGAGCATGTTGTCAAAACTGGCTCCGGCTGAGCGAACCGGCGGAGTGCTGGGGGTCGGTCAATCGCTGTCCACTCTGGGAAGAATCGCCGGACCGGTTGTCGGCGGTTTTGCTTTTCAGTATCTTGGCATGTCCAGCCCGTACTACATCGGCGCGGTAGCAATGGTGGTGGCATTTATTTTGAGCCTGAAATTGCCGGATGCAGCAGCCTGAGAACCCGGACGGCGAGTGACTTTGCACGGGCGATTGAGTTTTGTTCAATTGGATCCGTGGAAAAACCCAGCCGGTTTTGGCTTTGACATTTATTAAAACGTGTTATAGTCTGTGTTAGACGTATTTGATGTCCGGCCTGCCGCCGAGCATCAAGTAATCGGTGTGTCGCCCGTATCGAGTCCGTATCGAGTTCGTATCAAAGGATCAGTCGACCTTAGATCCCTGGAAGCGGGAACAATTCTCAAGACCACCGGTCTCAAGTATGAAAGGCTTTTTGAGCTAGCTGCTGAATCGAAAGATTGACCTTCAAAATCTGTAGTCATCCCAAGAATTCAAATCAGGCAGTGGGCTCGCGGAAACCGAGTTAGACACTGATTAGGCACTAAAAGAATAAATTTTGGGCAAATTGCTTCGCAGATTTTGAAACCAAGATTTTTAGGACAAGTAAGAAGAAGATGGAAAGAGAATATAAAACCAGCGCCAGTTCGGCCAGCAAGAATTTTCAAGAAGTTCAGAAGCGCTACAAACAAGAATTGAACCGCTACCAGAAGCAAATCGAGAAGTCGAAAAGAAAAGTCGAAACCGCGCGAAAATAATCGAGCAATCGGCCCGCAGTCGAAATTTCGTCCCGATTGGGTTTAAATAGACGTCATTCAGAATCAGATCGTAATTAAGATCGTAATTAAGATCGGAAAGGCCGGACGTCGATTTCATGTGGCAAGAACAAACACAAGAACAAGTTACGCAGCACTATAATGCCCGCCGTCTCTGGCAAGACCCGCGGATTGAAGCGAAGTTGCTTCCTTATACATTGCTGTCCACGCAAGCGCACCTGCGCATGCTGGGCGATTGCCATTTGATCGATCCCGATGCGGCGTCCGCTTTGTGCGATTCGGTTGCCGGTTTGCGAGAACAGGTAAGCAATGGGCAGAACTTTCTCGAGAAAGACGATGAAGATATCCTGTTTGCTGTCCAGCGGCACATTGAAGAAACAGTGGGATCGCACACTGATGCCGTGAGACTGTTTCTCAATCCACGCGAACAACTGGCGATCGACATGCGCCTCTGGATGCGAGATGCGTTGCGGGAAATCGGCACGCGAATCACCGAACTGCGGCGCACCATTCTTGCCATTGCAGAAGAACAAATCGAGGTCATGCTGCCGACTTATGTGCACTTCAAGAAATCTCGATCGATTGCGCTTTCTGATTTCTGGCTGACATACGAATCGCGCTTTGCACGCGATTTCAAACGTCTGGATGAAATCCGGAAAAAATTGGAAACGATTCCGCTTACAGAAACCGTGCAACTTTCATCCGGCAAAGTGATCGAGAAAGAGAGGGTGGGACAGTATCTCGGCTTCTATACGATTGTCGAGAATAATCTTGATGCCACTACCGATCGTGACTATCTTCTGGAATTTTCGGCTTTCGCTTCCATCCTCTGCGTGCACGTCTCACAGCTCGCTTCCGATTTGATGACCTGGTCAACCCAGGAATTCGGCTTCGTGCGCCAGACCAGGCCGTTTTATTTCCAGCATCATGAAGTTTCGCAGAAGAAAAACCAGGAAATATTAGGCGTTCTTAGATCGCGTCCTTCTGCCGTCTTCGGTCGCATGCAAGAATCGTTCGCCACCATGAAAGGGCTTTCGGTCAATTACAGTCAGGACTTTGAGGAGTGCGTTCCTTCAGTGATGGATTCGTCCGACCACACTAACTTCTTAATTGAATTGCTCATTGCTTATCTTCCCAATCTCGAATTCGACATCGATGCGCTCAAAGATGCATCCAATCCCGTTATCATCTCCGGTGAATCAGCAATCGAATTTCTCGTGGCCAGACAAGTCGACCGGAAAAAAGCGGAGAAAGCGGTCGAGGATTTGATTCATTATTGCAAGGAAAGGCATAAACAGCCGTCCGACATGACTATGAATGAGTGGTCGCAATTCTCGATGGCGTTTGATTCCGGCATCTATGATGCAATTGCCAATTCGGAGATGGAACAGGCGTCATCGCACAATAGCGAATACCTGCATCTGGATGTGAGGCGCAAAGTGATGGAAAATATACAAAGCGCTCACTTGCTTATAGAAGATGACATGACCACGCTCAGCGCTCCCGATTTGCACTTGTAAGCAAATAGCTGAAGTGAATTTCACCGTTTGAGAAGACCGAACCTGCGCTGGTTTGCCACTTTCCAGAAGAGTGCATGGGTTCTCTAGGTAAACAAGCGCTCCCCTTTGCCTGTAAACTATTGGGGTTTATCCGGTTCTACTCTTGTGGGAGGGCTTGCTGATGCAGGTCAGGATTAGTTGAAGGCCATGCTTTTGGCGGCAGGTGTCGGTTCGCGCCTCGAGCCTTTGACTAGCCAAATTCCCAAGCCGCTCGTGCCGATTGCCAATGTGCCGGTAATGGAGCACATCTTGCGTTTGCTGAAGGCGCACGGCATCACGGAAGTTTGTGCAAACTTGCACTACCTGCCGGAAAAAATCACTGAATATTTTGGCACCGGCGAAAAGCTGGAGATGAAGCTGACTTTCCGCTACGAAGAAAAACTTTCAGGCGACGCCGGCGGCGTAAGGGCGATGAAAGAATTTCTCAAGGATGACACTTTCCTTGTCGTCATGGGCGATTTGCTGACTGATGCCGATCTCACCGCGATCATAAGAGAGCACAAAGAGAAAAAAGCGCTTGCTTCGATCGCCATCAAGAAAGTAGACGATGTAACCAGATTCGGTATTGTCGTTCAGGACAAAAATGGCTTCATCACTGGGTTTCAAGAAAAGCCGAAAGTGGAAGACGCACTTTCCGATCTGGCATCGACCGGTATTTATGTACTGGAGCCCGAAGTTTTCGACCACATTCCTGAGACCGGTGAATTCGGCTTCGGGCGCCAGCTTTTCCCGCAACTCGTGGAAAAGGGCCTGCCTGTTCTGGGTGTGGAGATGGCTAAAGGAACCTATTGGTCTGATGTCGGCGCTATTCCGCAATATCTGGAAGCTAATTTCGATGCGCTAAAAGGCAATGTGAAACTGCAGATAGACACTGCATCGGCAAACAGCAAGACGCCCGCTCACGCGCGTTTCTTCGGCGAAGATCTGGACATTGATACGGCAGCAAAATGCATTGGATTGCTAATGACCGGCAAAAATTGCCGCATTGGACCGAAAACATTGCTTACTGGATATGTGATTCTGGGCGACAACTGCGTTATCGAAGAGAGTGCTGCGTTGGCTGATTGCGTTGTTTGGAATAATTCCACAATCGGAAAGAACTGCCAGCTCAACAATACGGTCATCGCTTCCAACACTGCTGTCGAGCCGAATTCGACGCTCGACAGAGCTGCACTGGTAGCGCCGCAACCGGTTGTGAAAAACCTCGCATCCAACGGCGTCAAGTAATTTTGCAGTCAAAACAATTTGCGCGTGCCAATCATGACACACGCAAATCAAGCTTATGAATTGTTATTTCAATTAACTGAAATAGCGACTATGCTGCATTTTGCTCGGTTTGAGCAGCCTTCCAAATTTCCATCCACAACCAATAATGGAATGGATTTATCTCGTTGGCGTCAGTTGGTCCGTCCGGCTGCAGCAACGAAAGCCAGGTGTGGGGATTTGGAAAGCGCTTCGCAAGAGAGTAGCAGTCCGCCATCCAGAGAACTTGTTCTGTAGAATCCTGAGTGACCATAGCGGTTTTCCCCGTAGATGCGAGCCAACTGGAAATTTTTTCCAATTGTTTTCCTTGGCGCTGAACCTCGTGTTGAAGCTCGTTGCGCACAGGTTGCATCTCCTGATGCCCCTGCAATTAAGTAATACCCACTTCGCACAACAGCAAAACGCGGTTCATTTTGTCATTACACTACAAAATCGGCGTGGGATAACACTTTCGAGTGATGGCAGCTCGATGCGTTAGCTGGGTACTAGCCTGGCGGCCAGCTCATTGCCCGCCCACCCAAAATATGAATGTGCAAGTGATGCACTGTTTGTCCACCGTCATCTCCAGTGTTCACTACCAATCGAAAACCGCCGTCAAGCTGCTCTTTCTGCGCGATTTCGCCGGCCTGGGAAAATAGATGTCCCATCAGCGAAGTATCTTTTACTTCCAATATGTTTTTTGCATGTCGGCGCGGCACCACCAAAATATGCGTCGGCGCTTGTGCATTGATATCGCGAAAGGCCACGAAATGCTCGTCTTGCGCAACTAATTTTGCAGGAATTTCGCCGGCAACTATTTTGCAAAAAATGCAGTTTGGTTCTCTGTTGTCGCTCACTTATCAAATTTCTCCAAATTTCCTGATGCCAACTATAGGCGAAGTCAGGTGGAATTTTGTAACCACTGGAAAAGTAAAAGTCCAAATCCAACATAAAATAGCAATTTAAGGCTTCAGTTTATGGTAAATACCTGTAACTAAACCGGGCATAATGCCAGGACTGGGTGTATCCCTATATAGAGCTTTGGGCGCGCATTCGAAAGGGAGTATTTCATGACCACCGAGACCAACCTTCTGCCGCGTATGGTTCAGATGCAGAAGGCATTGTTGTCGTCTTTGCGATTGAAAGACGTGCTGGATTCAGCCGTTTTGCAGTTCGCCGAACTACTGGGCGGCGCCAAAGTGGCGATATTTCTCTCGGACAATGAAAGTTTGGCGCTTAAACTGATGGCCGCCAAAGGCTATTCGGACGCCTCTCTCGAGCAAATGAAGATTTTGCCCTTCTCGGCCGAGAGCTTGCTCAAATACGTCGTCCAGAAACGGACACCCATAGGTGTTCAAAATATCCAACAGGCGCCCGAAATCAGCAATCAGATTATGCGCCGCGAAGGCAGCAACGGTCAGATCGCATTGCCTCTCATTTCAGCCAATCTGCTGGTTGGTGGGGTTTTGATTGAAGTGCACAATCAGACCTTCCTCAGCTACATCGATTTTCTCAAGGACATCGCCGATATCGTGGCGCTGGCCATCGCCAATTCCATTCTTTTTGGACGCAGCGAATATGAGCGCGAACGTTTGAGCACGCTCTACAAGACGTCCTGCGCGCTTTCCGGCAGCGTGCTTGAAGTGGGCGACGTGCTCCAGATTGCCGCCGACACGGCGCTTATCCTTGGCAACACCACCACCTGCGCCATTTTGCTTCTTGATTCCAATAAGCAGAACTTCCACCTGGCAGCCTTCAAAGGGCTGGATGGCAGCAGCCTGGGCGATTTCGAGATGGGAACGCAAGGCACGATTGCCGGCAATTGCGTGCGCAGCGGCAAGACCGAATACATTGGAGACGGCGCCCGTGAGCCTTACGGCATGCCAAGAGCGATGGGCGGCTCGCCTTTCATGTCGGTCGTAGCTTTGCCGATGATTTACGACGGTCAGGCAATGGGTGTTCTGGAGGTCTTCTCGACCGATTCCAGAGCCTTCCACCGCGAGCAAATCGACTTGCTCGAGTCGCTGACCAACCAGGTCGCCACCGCCATGCATGTGGCTCTGACGCACGAGTCGACCGCTTCGCAGTCGATTCTGGACGCGCACACAGGGCTCTACAATCGCCGCCATTTCGAGGAATCGCTCTCAAAGGAGACCGAGAGGGCAGGCCGGCACAAGCATGAGTTTGCCCTCTTGCTCATCGATCTCGATCACTTCGCTCAGGTCAACGACCATCTCGGTCAGGACAAGGGCGATGAAGCCATCAAGCATGTCGCCAAAGTAATTAAGAACGCGCTCAGAGACATCGATATCGCCTGCCGTTACGGTGGCGAGGAGTTCGCGGTCATTTTGCCCGAAACACCCCGCACAAGCGCCTCGGAAGTCGCCGAGCGTCTGCGTCAGACTATCCGCAACTCCACTGCTCCTGGCGTAGGCACGATCACTGTTTCAATCGGTGTAGCCACCTATCCGGGCAATTCCGAGAATGCGCAAGAACTGACTAAGTGCGCCGAGCAGTCCCTGGACATTGCGAAATTCGAGGGGCGCGACCGGGTCAAGGAAGCGGAAACCGGCAAGTACGTTGCCGCAGGACCGATTCCCTGGGAAGAAATAGCCACTCAAGCCAGAATGTCGGTGGTCAATGAGCGCCAATCGCGCTTGCAGAGCCGCCTTACTGTCGCACCGGAGTACGCTTCCTGGATGACCAAACAACCGCAACTGGTGAAAAAGAAAGGCTCCAGTCAGGAATAGATCTTATAGTTTTGTACTGGGTGATCCTGGTGGCTGAGCGGCGTTTGTGCCGGTGCAGCGCGCCCGGAGGCGGAAATGCCGGCGCTTGACGGCCGCGCAGAAAAGATTAAGAAAAGAGCAAAACCAGCCGGGGCCTTTCTCCGCGTAGTTACACTTCCAAGTATCAAGGGTGTATGCGCTTCTCCTCGGGGAGTGCGTGACAACCCTTTGAGCACACTAAGTGAGTGGTTACTCGCGATTAGGAGGATATACCATTGGCTACTGCATCTCAATTGAAGGTTCAATTGAAACCGCTGGCAGACCGCGTTGTGGTCAAAAAGCTCGAAGCTGAAGAAAAGACAGCGGGTGGAATAGTCCTGCCTGACACAGCTAAAGAAAAGCCCCAGCAAGGTGAAATCCTGGCTGTTGGCGCTGGCGCTCTGGACGAAAAGGGCGGTCGTAAACCGATGGAAGTAAAAGTCGGTGACAAGGTTCTTTTCGCTAAGTACTCGGGCACCGAAGTCAAAATCGATGGCGTCGAATACTTGATTCTTGCTGAGCGCGACATCCTCGCAGTAGTCGGCTAATCGCCGACTCGCGAACTTTAGTTCTCACGTCAAGCATCAACAACTTTCCAAACTTTTCCAATAGGAGAGGAATTCCAAAAATGGCAAAGCAAATCGTATACGCGGAACAAGCACGTCGCGCTCTGGAGCGTGGTGTTGACCAAGTCGCTAATACAGTAAAGATCACGCTCGGTCCTTCCGGCCGCAACGTAGTTCTCGAAAAGAAATTCGGTTCGCCGCAAATCATCAACGATGGCGTTTCGATCGCTAAAGAAATCGAACTGGAAGATCATCTGGAAAACGCCGGCGCTCAATTGGTGCGCGAAGTTTGCTCCAGAACCAACGACAACGCCGGCGATGGCACCACCACCGCAGCAGTCTTGGCTCAAGCGATGATCAAAGAAGGTCTCAAGAACGTAGCTGCCGGCGCCAACCCGATGGTTCTCCGTCGCGGTATCCACAAAGCTGCCGATGCCGCCGTCGAAGAAATCAAAAAGATCGCCAAGCCGGTTGAATCCAAGAAAGAAATCACTCAAGTTGCCACCATCTCGGCAGGCAACGATGAGCCGATCGGCGCAATCATCGCCGATGCAATGGACAAAGTAGGCAAAGACGGCGTTATCACCGTCGAAGAATCCAAATCCCTCACCACCGAACTCGAAGTGGTCGAAGGTATGCAATTCGACAAAGGATACGTTTCCGCCTACTTCGTGACCGACCCCGAGAAGATGGAAGCCGTCATGGACGAGCCCTTCATCCTCTGCGTCGACAAGAAAGTAAACCTGCTCGCCGACCTCGTTCCGGTTCTGGAAAAGGTTGCTCGCTCGGGACGTCCTTTCGTTCTGGTAGCAGAAGACATCGAAGGTGAAGCGTTGGCAACTCTGGTTGTTAACCACCTGCGCAAAGTCCTTCCTTGCTGCGCAGTCAAGGCTCCTGGCTTCGGCGATCGCAGAAAAGAAATGCTCAAAGACATCGCCATCTTGACCGGCGGTCAAGTTGTTTCTGAAGAAGCAGGCACCAAGCTCGAGAACGTAACTATCGAGATGCTCGGCAAAGCCCGTCAAGTCAGAGTCAACAAAGACAAGACCACCATCGTTGCAGGCAACGAAAACAAGGCCGAAGTCGACAAGCGCATTTCCGTCATCAAGCGTCAAATCGAAGAGTCGGATTCCGAGTTTGACAAAGAGAAGCTCCAAGAGCGTCTCGCCAAGCTCTCCGGCGGCGTAGCCGTAATCAAAGTCGGCGCTGCTACCGAAACCGAACTCAAAGACAGAAAGCTCCGTTTTGAAGATGCTCTCAACGCCACGCGCGCAGCCGTCGAAGAAGGCTACGTACCGGGCGGCGGAACCACCCTTCTCAACGTCGCTAAGAAGCTCGAAAAGATGAAAGATCAGTATCATGGTGATGAACTCACCGGCTTCTCGATCGTCGTCAAAGCTTTCGAAGCTCCTGTTCGCCAAATCGCTGACAACGCCGGTCTGTCCGGTGATGTTGTCGTCGACAAAGTGAAAGAGCAAAAAGAAGGCTTCGGCTTCAACGCAATGAACTTCGAATACGTAGACATGGTCAAGACCGGTATCATCGATCCGGCTAAAGTAGAGCGCTGCGCCGTACAAAACGCCGCTTCCGTTTCTGCCATGTTCCTCACCACCGAAGCACTCGTTGTTGATGTTCCGGAAGAAAAGAAATCCATGGGCATGCCGCAAGGCGCCGGAATGGGTGACTTCTAAACATCCGCAGAATTAGAAGAGGGGAAAGGGAGATCTTCGGATCTCCCTTTTTCTTTGCGCACAGTGGTTTATGCGCACAAAAGAAAGAGGAGCGGTACTTCGCTCCTCTTTCCCGATATGCCAATACGGTGTGTTGGCTATGCCTGACTTTCTGACAATCTCGAACTCAGCGCCTCCAATCTGTTGTGCGTGATGTCCTTTCCCGAGATTTGAGGATAGATATTCGTCGCTTTGCGCGTGCGGTCCATGACGTTCTTTTGATAAACACCTTCCTCATCGGGCGGGGGGAGGTTGAGACTCTTGATCGCCTTCAATTTCGTCGACGATTGTTTGGCTGACTCCAGCCGTAGGTTTTCTCTTTCGAAATCACCGAACATGTTCATCAAGCCAGCGAACCAAACTCGCAAGAATTCCATATCAACCGTCTCCCCTTATCAATCTTGCTACCATCCTCGGGCAGACAAATGAAAGTTGTGTGAAAACGCGCCAGGCGCACGGTGTGGCACTTCCGCCCGCACAACCCGACAATTTGGGCATAAAATAGGCACTCACTTTTACTATCTGACTGAGGTTCCGATTGATGTCGGATTTTCGGAAGGTTTGCCCAGAATGCAATAAGACTTTCCAGGACGACGACGCACTGGAAATTTTGACTGAGTGCCCGGATGACGGCGCAGTTCTTACTTTCGATGCGGTAGATCCGATTGTCGGAACTCGCCTGGCCGACCGTTATTTAGTGGAAGGTTTCATCGGTCGAGGGGCGACCAGTACTGTATATAGAGCGAAAGATTGCGAAAAAATCCCGGAGTCAGGAGGTTCTTCTCAAGGCTCGAGTAATGGAAAACATTTTGAATCTGGCGAGGTTGCCGTCAAGGTTTTGCATCCTCACCTTTCTGCTGACGTTGCGGTGATAAAGCGACTCAGCCAGGAGGCAAAATCTCTTCGCGAATTTAAGCATAAGAATGTAGTGCAAGTTTTGTCGCTTGGAATGACAAAGCAGGGGCAGCCTTTCCTTGTCATGGAATTAGTGCGTGGTGAAAGCCTCCTGGACCACATGCGCCGAAAAGGTGCGCTTGATAGCAAAGTTTTTCTGAATCTTTGCGATCAGATTTTGGATGCAGTCGGTGCGGCGCATAGTCGCGGAATTCTCCACCGTGACTTAAAGCCTGGAAACATTATGCTCAGCCAGAATTCTGAGCTGAGTGACAATTTTGAAGTAAAGCTGCTCGACTTTGGAATTGCCAAAATCGTGCCCATGCAAGGCGACACCTTTTTTCGGTTGACGCAAACTGGTGAGATGATGGGCAGCCTTTTGTACATGAGCCCTGAGCAGTGTATGGAGCATGACTGGGATTTACGCGGCGACATTTATTCTCTTGGTTGCGTCTTCTATGAGGCCCTTACCGCTCGCGCTCCGCTGATTGGCCGCACCGCATTCGAGACTATGAACAAACATCTGAGCGAAATGCCTCCGCCACTATCGGCGGTTCGCCCTGATTTGAAATTTTTGCCAGGCTTAGAATTCGTAGTAATGAAAATGCTGGAAAAAAATCCGCAGCAGCGTTATCAAAATGCCCATGATGTGCAAAGAGACTTAAAGCAAGTGGGGGATGGAAAAGGAGAGGAATTGGCAAGTAACCTGGGAACCAGAAAATTTGCCGTTAACAAGGTAAAGAAGTCTGATACGGATTTGGGAAGTCCCGAACGCAAACGTTCCCGCCAGAGGATATTGGAAATTGTTATTTTCTCGGTGTTGATGCTGCTCTGGGCGATACCGCTTTTCGCCGCTTTCTTCTTCATGCCCGATGCGCTGGTGTCGGCATGTTTATTTGGTGTATTGCTTCCTTTTCTTGCAGCGGTTTCTGCAATGACGATCGTGAGAGTTGGGCAGCTCACCGGTGCAGGAACTTCTTCACTCTTTTCACTATTGGGCGGGCAGAATAACTTGCAATTGCCCCAGGTTGAGCAGGCTGGTTCGCTTCTTCTGGGTTTCGAGATGAATCTTTTTGGTGGCGAAGGAAAGCGCAAAATAATCGAAGATTATCAAAGAGTTCTTACAGTCCCCTTATTTTTTGTAGGGAAGGCAGGCACTGGCAAAACTCATTTGATGGCATCTCTTACTTGCAGTGATACTGCCGATAAGAGACGCGCTCAGTTTATATTTAGCCCTGACGGCAAGTTGGCCGATCTTGTAGTGCGTTGGATTGCAAGTCATCCGCAAGCCGCGTCCATCTCGCATCGAGTTAAATTGCTGGACCTGATGACAAAAGCTAGCGCCGACAATTTGCCTGATGACTTTATTGAAAGGCTTGTCCGTGAAACGATAGATGAGCGCAGGATGCTTATCATTCCTGGTTCCAACTTGTCTCGATGTCCGCGCTTGTTTGATGATCTTCTCGAGAAGATATTGAGGGTGGGTCATCCTTCGGCTCTGCTTTCAGACGCTGAAACGAAGCCTGTCATTTATATAGATGATATTGAGGCTTGCGGTATAACTGACATTGTTGCACCCATCCTTTCCGATCCTGCTGAAAAAGCAATTGAGCTTGTGGTTTCTGCAAAATCTTTATCCATCTTTTCTCCTGAGGTTATTTCATCGATTTCGGTCTGTTGCAGTTTGGGAATGTTTTCGGTGGAAGGTGACGATGCAACGCACTTGTGTGCAGCTTATAGTCGACATTTACCCTCGTCAACACCGAGCCCCCTTTACCAAGAAAGGGATAAGGAATTTGGGGAATCGTTGACGCATAATGCTAGAAAAACATTCTCTCATTCCATGTCATGTCTGACGAGAAGACAGTTTAAGTTTCTGTCCAGGGTGCAAGGAAGCAGTCTGGAATTGCTGCTTGCGCCATCTTTTCCCGAGATTCGCACAACGGAGGTAGAATGGTCCATTATTGAAACTATGCAAACCGGGGTATCGAAGTTTTCATGACAGTTCAATTGGGAAAACAGTTTCGTGCCAGAGCTGTCATTTGCATTTGCACTTATGTGCTTGGTTCGTGCCTTCCAGCCTCCGCTCAGAATGGTGGTCGGTCGCCGGCGCCGGAAGAGCGTCAAGCCGCGCGTCAAGCGGCAATCCAGGCGCGGCAATTTGCCGACGCGGAATTGTATGAGCAGATGGAGAGAGTTTCGCGCTGGATGGATCAATACGCGACCTGGAATCAAAAATTTCCGGATGCCGGCGATGAAACAAATTGGGCGCGGCAACAAATGAATGAACTTGTCCCGAACAATCCTTACGCCGGAGCGAAATTGCAATTGATGGCCGGATTGGATGCGAACCCGGAATATGCCGATCCCACCAATTCTCCGGGCTCATACGACACTCCTCCCCAGATGCAGGGTGCGGCGCTGCAAGAGTCGACTTCGGCAAATCAAGTAAATGAAAATCCAGATGATGGTGCGGTCTATACCGACACTGCTGCCGATCTCAATCGGGTTTGGCTGACGTACGATCCGTCTTTGAACGAAAACATGGCGCAGGAATATCTCACCGATCCGCCGGACGACTGGAGTGGAAACCCAGGCTCTATCAACGTCGTCAGCAACAATCAAAATTTGATTGTGATATGGGGTGCGGGTGCGAACGGCAAACCGATTAAATTTCCCGGTTCGAACAAAACGCGTTTGATCATCGGGCGCTACAAATTATTGTATGGGCAGTCGTCTTATTAAGTATGCTGAAAAGGGCTGATGATGTCACTTCGCCTCGATAGGCAAATACTTTCGAAATTGAACAGTCTATTAAGGCGACGTGCAAGATTTTCATTCTTGATTTGTTTTGGATCCGTTGTTTTCGCGTTTGCCAGTGCGGCAATTGCTACTCAGTATGAGGCGCTGCCATCTCCACTGAAAGAGATATCGGAGACAAATTCCGCCTTTCGAAAAGGCGCTCATTGGGATGGCGCTGATGGTGCCATGACGGTAAGGCTGTCACACGGCAAGGTTCTTTGGCTGTTCGGTGACACATGGGTAAGATCGCGCAAGAACGATCGCAGTTCGTCACGTACTATGATCAACAACTCTGTTGCGATCGAAGAAAGACCTGTTTGGAAGAGATGCGATCATATTTATGAGGGACCTGGTTCCTTCGATAGGTTGAATGTCGGCCAATCTGATTGGAGCTATTGGTATGGAAACACGCCCGACAAGCCGGAAAGCATGTTTAAAAGCAGCGAGAAAGGCGTCTATTACTGGCCGGGATGTGGTGCCGTATATGGTGACAAGCTCTTCCTGATTTTAAAGAAGATTCGTCACATGGAAAATCCTGATCCATTATTCGCGTTCGATTGGTTTGGCGAAGATCTTTTGACGGTAACCAATATTGATGCTCCACCAACTTTGTGGAAATACACCGCTAAGGCGCTCTCTGCGCCGACTCACGAGGTTCAATTCGGTCTTGGCTGTACGACAGACGAGAAGTATTTTTATTCGCTGTGTTACTTGGAAGAATCTGCGAAGTCTGCAAAGAAAACAATTCTTGCCCGAATTCTCTTGTCCGATTTGGAATCGTCCAAAAATTGGCAATATTTCTGCGGTTCTGACAAACCAGCAAAAGTCGCCTGGCATACAGACTTTCGCGGCGCAAAGAATCTGTTTCCAGACGGCGGACCTGAGATGAGCCTGTTTCACCACAAAGGGCTCGGCTGTTTTGTGAGTGTATATCAGGCTCCTTTGTCCAACATGGTGATAGCGAGATTTTCCAGAAAAATTGAAGGTCCTTGGAGTGCTCCGCTTGCGCTCTATGACGTGCCTCCCATTAGTCTAAAGGATGGACAAAAGGCGCTGGTTTACGCGGGCAAAGCGCATGAGCACCTTTCAAACGGTTTTCAAATCGGGTTTACCTATTGTGCAAATCCTGGCGGAATCAAGGAGCACGAGACTAATTCAACGATTTACTTCCCGACTGCGAAGACGAAAAAAGTCTCACCGCAAGATGTGCAGAAATTGATGGATGCGGCTGAAAGCTCGAAATAGCCAGTCTTTCAGCACTCTGAGCAGCAAGCAATGTTCCGAATGTCCACAAGTGGTAGACTGAGCCAATTGTGCTTATCCGCCATTTTCGAGGCTCAGATGAAGAAAATATTGTTGGTCGCTCTGGCATCAATTACTTGCGGCGCAGGAAACAGTGCGGCTTTCGCCGAAGGAACGCCAATCACCAGTGACACACAGGCGGAAACTGCCGTCACGAAAAGTGCGCCTGGCAGCGAGAAGAAGGCGAATGACTCGCAGAGTGCGCCGATCGTGAAATCGAAGATGCTCTTCGAAGAAGAGCCACTGGCTACTGTTTTGCCCGATGCGGAGGCAGTAAAGAAAGCACTCGAGAAGAGACTTCCGGAATTGGACGCCATGATTGCCGCCGATCCCAAAAACGACAATTTGTACACTGCGCGCGGCGATTGCTATGCCAAGCTCGGCAAAGATGAGCGCGCCGTCGAGGATTTCGATGCTGCGATCAAACTCAACGCCAGTTTGCAGCAAAACTATGAACTGCGCGGTTTGTCTCTCGCTCGCCTCAATCGCGTGAAAGAGGCTGTGGCTGATTATTCTCAGGCTTTAAAGTTGGGACCGGTGTCATATGAGTTGTATGTTCGCCGCGCCGCAGGGCAAGGGTTGTTGAAAGACCATAAGGCAGCGATTGACGATGCAAATGAAGCGCTCAAGCTGAAGCCGAACAGCGTCCAGGCGCTTGTAGTGCTGGCTAATCACCAGGCGGCGCTCGGCAAATTGCAGGACGCGCTCGGCAATTTGAATAAGGTGCTTGAGCTCGATATGAAAAAGGGCGATGCTTACTTGCTTCGCGGGTTCGTAAATAAGTCGTTGGGCAACGCGAAAGCCAGCGAGGAAGACCTCAAAATGGCTGCTGAACTCGGAGTCAAAATCCCTGAAACGACGACAAAATAGGGCGTTTGGGAGTTTCCATTCGTTCGCTGAAAATCTGTGGAATTGAACAGGGACACGAACGCTTCACTTGGATTACATTTGAAGTCCCCACATTAATTCGAACGTTACACCGGAACACTAAAAAACAGTCCAAAGTCAGCTTATTCAGTTAGACTGTGACAGTGGCTCTGGTGGGCGATTACTGATAATTTTCGGAGGTGTCGATGAAGGCACTCGCTCTTGCAACCGCGGTCTCGGTTGTTCTGGCATGCGCGGTCGGCGCTCAGGATTCTGGTAAAACCAACGGCGCGCGCAGAGGCATGGAAGCTGCTGTGACGCCCAGCGTCGACGTTGCCGCGATTCAGAAGAAGATTGAAAATTTCTCTGAAGGCGTCAAGAATGAGCCAAAGAATGATAAATGGTATGGCGCTCGTGGGCAGAGTTATTGGCGGATTGGAAAATACGATTTGGCTCTGAAAGATATGAATCAGGCGATTGCATTGAATTCAACCAAGTCAGCGTATTTTGCAGTTCGTGGAGATGTTTTTAGTAAGTTGAATAGAAATCGCGAGGCTTATGACGATTATGGGAAAGCTATTGCAATAGGACCTCCAACTCACTATCTCTTCTTGCAGAGAGGTTATACCGCTGTGTGTTTCAAGGATTACAAAGCTGCGGAGGAATCAGCAAAAAGTGCTTTAGCGCTAAGTCCAAATGATGCAGACACTTTAGCTTTGATTGGCGGGATCGATGGAAAACTTGGCAAACTTCAAGAGTCACTTAAGTACCTAGATAAGGCGATCTCGATTCATTCGACTGATCCTAGCCTGTACACCTTAAGAGCCGAAACTCATCGAGGTCTGGGTCATATCGAGCTGGCTAAGAAGGATTTGGAGGCGGCGAAGAGAGTTTCTGAAAGCAGTCGCTAGTCACTGGGTATTTGACTTGATTATGCGGGAATAGCATCTACAGATTCCTTGAGACTTTAAAATATGGGCGCCGACGGTGACGAACAAATCAATACTCCTGCAGACGTCAGTCAACTGGACGCAACATCTGGCACAACCAAAATGCGCAACGCTGGAGGATTTACACTTCAATTGCCTGCAAGTTCTGTTGATGCTGTAGCTGAAGATAAGAAAGGTGTGGGTGCATCTGTCGACTTGGCTGCAGAAGCCTATACTGCTCCCAAACCGGCAGCGAATCAATTTGGTCCTTCTGCGACAAGCACTACAAAAGCTGAAATTGCGTCACCGCAATCGAAGGAAGGAACAGCAGTAAAAAGTCAAACTGTAGAGCAGCAGCCAGCTCTTCGAATGAAGAACAGTGGTCCTGACGCAGTAGCGAATGCGCGGGTGCCGGCATCCACTGTAGAAGTTCAACCACGACTTAATCAACCACTGGCACAGGCTACTGACGTAGCACCAGTGAAAACGCCGGGTGAGGTTAAGACTGCTGTTGACACTCCCATCATCAAACCGGTGGCTGATGTTCCTGCTGGCACCAGAACAAATACTGTCGCCACGGATCAAGCGACTCCGCAGATAAAGCCAACTGGTGCAGGTGTTGCTGATCCGGTACGTGCTGACGTGACGGCTCCCAGAACAGAGGCCGCAAGTCCGCGAACAGAAGCAACAGGTCCAAAAACTGATGTTGCTGGTGCTAAGACTGATATACCAGGACAAAAAGTTGATCCCGTGGTTACCCACACTGCGCCTGTAAGTAAGCCGGATTTGTCTGCCGCAAGCACGACCAAAGTTGACGGACCTGTCGGAGGAGCGCAGCCGATTAAGGCTAATCTTGACGCACCAGCCACCGCATTCACTGGTACTGGAACGGGGCAGAAGCAAGAAAGCGTTGCGAAACCAGTGTCGGCTGAAGCCTCGCCAATCCTGCCTGGTGGGCAGGTTAGACCCGATGGCGTGAAAGGCGATTACATAAGTACTCAGGCTATTTCTAATACTCCAGGTCGGCAAGATACGACGAGAGGAGTCGAGACAAATCCTGCGCAAGCGAAATTGAATGAGCCCGCTGCACTTAAAGATCAAAAACTGGGTGGGGCTGCAGAGGCTGGCGGGCAAAGAAGCGATGCCGGTTTGCGGAGCGAGCCGGGTGGATTGCAGCCTGGTGGTGTGAAGCAAGATTCGAAAAATCCGGATTCGATGATTCGCTCGATTGAAGGAAAAGTCGATGGTGCAAAACAGCCTTCCGGTACCGAGGGACGTGTTCCTGGCTCTGAGAATGTAAACACCGGCGTCAAACAACCAGGCACCACTGATAGTGCAACAGGTGGGCGTCAAGCAGGCATTGAAGGTGGTGCCAAGCAACCGGGCACTGCGGATGGTATCGGAACCAAACCTACCGCGGGAGCCGATGGTTCGACCTCAGGCAGGCAGCCGGGGCAAGAAATTGGCGGCAAAAGTTCTGGCGGCGGCAGTGGAACGGTCTCAGGAGAGTCGACGAAGAGAATTGATATAGGCAGTCCGAGCGGTGGCAGGTCGGAAGGACAGCCAGGTGGAGCGGGCATGGGCGGAGGAAGTTCTGCCCCAATCGACCGCGCCCCGCACAAGCCGTTCGGCGTTGAAGATGCTCACGGTACCGGCAACAAAGGCACTGCCGCCGGACAGACGGGTGCCGGACCGAGGTTTGATACAGGCGAAACCCGCGGAACCGAATTGGGACAGCGATTTGACACTCCCGAGCTGCGCGGCGGTAAATCCGGCGGACAAAGCGGAGGGGGTGGTAGCGACCTGGGCGGAGTTAAGGGCACTGACGTAGGCATCGGTAAAGGTGCCGACGGTATGGGTGGCAAGGGCGGAGCAGGTGGAGGCACCGGCTTCAGTGGCTCCGGCGAATCAAGCATGCTCGGCGACAAACGACAGCCGCCGATTATTCCCGACGGTGTGGTAACTCAGACCGGCAAAGGTGGAAAAGGAGTCGAAGGACTCATCAGCGGACCTAGTGGCGACGATTCCGTGCCATTCATCCTGCCCGGCGCCTTAGGCGGCAAAGACGGCGGGCGCCGCCAGAGCGATCAAATTTTCGCGGATAAAACCAAAGGCGAAACGCCAACCGCAAAGCCCGATGCGCAACGACCTGACGCTTCTACAGCTCAGAAATTCGGCGGACAAAAGCCCGATTCCGGTGCAGGCAGCGGTGTTTCGGGGCAGAAAGACGGCGACAAGGGACATAAATCAGATGTCGGTATTCCGGCAGCAGTTCCTGCTGTAGGAGCCGCGGATGTTGGTGGTGTTCTGAGAAACTTCGCACAGAACGTTTTAACGGACGGCAAAGACAAAGGCGGTTCCAAAACAGGCGATACAAGCGGAGCTAAAGGCGCAGAAAGTACCAACGTTAAGACTGGGCAGGATTTTGCAGGTCCGGGACAAAAGACGAGATTCCTGGATGCAGAACAAAAAAATCCCGGCGATCAGTTCGTCGCCAATCGTGCGGTCGGACCCGGCGGCGCGGGCGCTTCCATCGATAAAAAGCCGTTTGCTTCCGGTGAAGGCACTATCCCGGGCATGGATGGCGGCGACGAAGCGAAGCTGGAAGAAGAAGCAATTTCAATGGAAGAGTTCGATTTACCGCAAGTCGATTTGTTGGGCAAAACCGAGGAAGTCGAAGAAGTCTCCGAAGAAGTCGAGAAAACAACCGAAGCGAAGCTCGAGGACCAGATGCATTACGAACTCGCGCTTGGACTGCAACTCTATACTTCCATCGCCCAGGCGCCATATGGCGCTTATCACTATCACACCAAGGATGGTGACACCGTCGAGACCGTCGCAAGGGATATTGTCGGCGATGTTCGCACCGCGCCGCTCGTTTTCTCGCTCAACAAAGAGCACATTATTGCGAGCACCGAATATGGTACTCATCCGTTTAAGTCTGGCGTGATGATACAATTGCCCACGCCTAGAGATTTGAAAGAGTTTTTTGGAAAACAGCAATAAGTATTGGTTTCTCTCGTGCCCAACACTGATGCCACCATACGTCCGGCAAAGCCTTCCGATGCCGAAGCGCTTGTGGAGCTGATTCGCGAGCACGCTGCATACGAAAAGGAAATTTATGTTCCTGCAGGCAAGATTGAAAAGATTCGCGAGTGTTTGACCGCCGATCCACAACCATTCACTTGTCTGGTTGTCGACACCTCGGATGGCATTCAAGGATATTGCGCGTACATGAGCCAGTACGACAGTTGGTACGGTGAGCCACACATGAGTGTCGACGCTCTTTTCTTGCGCGAGCACATGCGCGGCGCATCGATAGGGCGAGCTTTGATGGAGAAAGTCAAAGAAGAGGCGAAACGCCTTGGTTACTCGACTGTGCGCTTAATGACGCCATCTGACAACACGCGCGCTATAAAGTTCTATGAACGCATCGGTGGTCAGCCGGCGGCCAAGCTCTGGTTTTGGTTTCAACTCTAGCCTCATGAACCGGCTGAAAAAAGCTGCTATAAAAGCTCCGGAATACCCTGGAGTGACCAAATGAAAGTTTCGCTGATTACAGAGTCGATTGTTTGCGCGGTAGCTTGTATCGCATTTGCTTTACCGTCATTCGGCGCGCCTCCCAAAACAACTGAGGCTTCGGCCAAAACAACTGCGGCTTCGGCCAAAACAAGTGCGGCTCCCACCAAAACTACTGCCACTCCGTCCAAAACAACTGCGGCTCCGGCCAAGATCAATGCGATACCCGCAAAAGGTTTCAGCGGCGAGCTTACCGAGATTGCAAAATCGAATAATCAGTGGACCGGCATAGCGGTATCAAAAAGAAATCGCGTTTTTGTTTGCTTTCCACGCTGGGGTAATGCAGTTCCGGTTTCAGCCGGCGAACTATTGCCTGACGGCTCCGTCACCCCGTTTCCCGACAAAAAGTGGAACGAGTGGATTCAAGGTTCGGCATTGACCGGCAGTGAATTCATATGCGTGCAGTCTGTCTATTGCGACAGCACGGGTGCACTCTGGATTCTCGATCCTGCCGCACCGCGCTTCCAGGGACCGGTAACCGACGGACCCAAGCTTGTTAAAGTCAATCTCGCTTCCGGTCGCGCAGAAAAGACATATCCACTTGCGACCGTCGCTCCCAAAGACAGCTATTTAAACGATGTTCGAATCGACACCAAGCGCCAGATTGCATACATGACGGACTCAGGGCTGGGCGCCATTGTTGTGCTTGATTTGAGAACCGGCAATGCGCGTCGGTTGCTGGATAAGAGTGAGACGACGAAAGCAGAAAACATCTGGATCACCATCGATGGAAAACGTTGGGGAGTTCAGCGCGATGGTTCTGTTCGCAAAGTTCACTCGGATGGAATCGCTCTGGACAAGACCGGTGACAATTTGTATTACCAGGCGCTGACAGGAAAGACGCTCTATCGAGTGGCGACAAAAGACTTGCGCAACGAGAAATTATCTGCTGATGACTTGCACAAGAAAGTCGAAAAATTTGCCACAACCTGCGTAGCGGATGGTATCGAATTTGGTGGCGACGGAAAATTGTATATCACGTCTCTTGAAGATAACGCGATCAAGCGTATGTCCGTTACCGACGGGAAGAAAAACCTGGAAACAGTCATTCAGGATAAACAATTGATCTGGCCGGATTCGCTGGCCATGCGCGCTGACGGATATATTTACGTTACTTGTTCGCAAATCCATCTCGGACCAAAACCACCAACACCGTATAAAGTGTTCAGGTTCAAGCCGAAGAACTAAGTTCTATCTGGTACTGCCGGCGGAGGCGGTTGCTTTTGCTTCTGCCAATTTCTTGACCTCGGCGAGGCGCTCTCTGACACCTTTAATCGTCTGAGTGTTGGTCAATTGGCGCAGGAATGGCACTGGCAAATCCAGCAAAACAAACGACTGCAGAGTAACGTCGGTTGCTTTCTCGTCCGGTAACTCTTTTAGTTCCCACTTTCCTTCAAATGCTTTGAACTTGTCGGAGTGGACCATCTTGTACGCGACTTCGCGATCGCAAGTGTACTTCTCTACGTATGTACAATTTGCTTCACCGACGATCGGCAACTTCGTGAAATGCTCTTCCAGAGTCGCTTCGCGATCTGTGTTTTTCAATTCTTTGACATGAGAGTCCGGCTTGTAGCGCAACGCGCGAATGCACTCATAAACTACGCGCGGCTCCGCTTGCACCTTGATGTGCTCCGTCACTCCCGGAAACTTTTCGTGCTTTGCTTCTGCAACGGGCGGCGCAGCGAAGGAAATGGCGCCAACAATTCCAATAGCGAGGGAGGTAACAATTCCCTTGTACATGTAAAGAACTCCTCGGTCAAATTCGAAGTGCGAGTCTACAACTTCCTTCTTCTGCTTGCCAGGTGGATTTATTTGAGTTTGTCGCTTGGCATCTGGCGGAAAGTAAAGTGGTTGTGCCGGAAGTTAAACCGTTAACGGGCTAACTTTCGAATCTAAAATTTTAGGCACAACTCAAATATGTCAAGAACGGTTCGGTTTCGGACGAATTTCTGCAGCCCTCTGTTCAGCCAGATCAGCGCTTTCTTTCTCGCCGATCACTCGCAGCAGTTTCGCCATAATCAAGTAGGAATCAGCGACTTCGGAGCTTCTCTCACCAAATCGTTTTTCCTTCACTGCAACCACTTTGTCGTAGAAGTCGATGACCTGTGAAGTTCCCGACCCAAACTCGTTGTGGGTCATTGCGAAGTCGATGTCTATCAATGTTGTCTCATCCAGACTCTTAAGCTGTTTCTCCCACAGCCTGATGAGCTTGTCGTGCATTTCCTTGGCTGCTGCGAAGTTGCCCGTCTTTTCATACAATTCGGCCAGGTGGATTAAGCACGATGCCAACTTCGCTTCGTCGCGGTTTTCCGGGAACTCAAGCAGCATCCTGGCTCTGTCGTAGTTTTGCAGAGCTTCCTCGAATTTGCTGGCGTGCTGCTCCAAAAGCGCCGAGCTGAGCAGCCCTTCAATCTCAACCTTGTCCGACTTCTTACCCTTGCGCATTGAAAAAAGCGCGATAATAGTCCCGCCAACAGCGAGCGCAGCAATTACAAGATGCATAATGTCAGGCATTTGCGGAAAAACCTTCGACGTCTGTCCGCATATTTTACAATTACATGCCGGACATGGCGGGGCAGAATTGTGCCCACCTTAAACACCAAGACGCGATAGGACCTAGCAGGACACGAGCCGACACATGAGTCAAAACACTGTTGCGACTGACTGCCTCAACGTTCGCGAATACGAAGCGCGCGCGAAGACGAACCTCGCCGAGATGGCTTACGACTATTATGCGGGCGGCTCGTGGGACGAGATAACCCTGCGAGAGAATTGCACGGCGTTTGAGCGTCTGGCGATTATGCCGCACATGCTTGTCGATCTGACCGAATTCGATATGAGCACGGAGATTCTCGGCGAGAAAATTTCGATGCCCATAATAATCGCGCCGACAGCGTTTCACGGATTGGCGACGCCTGAAGGCGAGAAAGCTACAGCCCGTGCGGCGTATCGCGCACAAACGATCATGACTCTGAGTACTCTTGCGAATTTTTCGATTGAAGAAGTGCAGGCAGCGGCTCCCGGTCCAAAGTGGTTTCAGCTCTATGTCTACAAAGACCGCGAAGTGACAAAAGATCTCGTTCAGCGTGCTGAGGCCGAAGGTTACAAGGCGCTTGTTTTGACTGTCGATTCGCCGCTTTTGGGCAGGCGAGAGAAGGATGTGCGAAACAGATTCAGGCTGCCGGACAATTGCCAATTGGGTCACTTTGTGGGCGGCAAACTTGCCAATCTTCCGAAGGATGTCGAAGACTCCGGGCTCGCTCACTACATTGCAAGTTTGTATGATGTTTCTTTGAGTTGGAAACATGTCGAATGGCTAAGCGAAATTACGAAATTGCCGATTTTGCTGAAAGGCATTCTTCGCGCTGATGATGCGGCTCTCGGTGTGAAAAACGGCGCCGCCGGAATTATCGTTTCCAACCATGGCGGCCGGCAACTTGATTCCGCACCCTCAACAATCAGTGTTCTTTCCGAGATAGTGGAAGCTGTCGACGATCGCGTTCCCGTCTTGATAGACAGTGGTATTCGCAGAGGAACGGATGTTTTCAAAGCCATCGCCCTCGGTGCCAAGGCGGTTTTGACAGGACGCCCGGTTTTGTGGGGATTAGCATCTGACGGAGAAAATGGTGCAGTTGAAGTTCTGGAACTTTTGCGCAGCGAACTCAAGCTGACCATGCAGCTTTCAGGCTGTCCAAAGCTAAAGTCTATAACACCGGATATGGTGAGGCAGAAAAAACCGTTTTGGGCCCTAGCTAAAGATTAGGGTTAAAGAATGAAGTTCAGGTCCGCTAGTGAAGTTTAGGAAAAATTCGAGGATAGATAAATTCCGTGCGCATCGTTTCACTCATCGCCAGTTCCACCGAAATAGTCCATGCGCTGGGCTTCGGCGATCAAATGGTTGGACGCTCGCATGAATGCGACTATCCGACTCACGTCACGGAATTGCCGGTGTGCACTGGACCAAAGTTTCGCACTGATGGCAGCAGTTATGAAATCGACCAGCGTGTGAAAGCGATTCTGCAAGAGTCTCTGAGTGTTTATCGAGTGGACGCGGAAAAGCTCAATGAGCTCAAACCGACCCACATCATAACGCAGGCACAGTGCGAAGTTTGCGCTGTGAGCTTGAAAGATGTTGAGGAAGCCGCGTGCCAGATCATCAGTTCGCAACCCAAAATAATTTCGCTCCAGCCTGATTCACTCGCGGATATTTTCGACGACGTTCGCAAGATTGCCAAAGGGCTGGACGTGGTGCCGGTTGGTGAAATGATGGTAGAACAGCTCAAGGGGCGGATGGATGAAGTCGCGAGCAAGGCGCGAGCGCTGCCGGACAAACCTAGAGTAGCGTTGGTTGAATGGATCGAGCCGATGATGGCCGGCGGCAATTGGATGCCGGAACTGATTGACATGGCAGGCGGAATCAATCTCTTTGGAGAAGCTGGAAAACATTCTCCATGGATGCGTTGGGAAGACCTGGTGGCTTCAGAGCCGGACATCATCATTGTTTCGCCCTGCGGTTTTGACATAAAGCGAACTATGGAAGAGATGCATTTAATTTCCGGTCGCAAGGAATATGCCGGATTGAAAGCTGTGAAAGAAGGCAAAATTTTCGTCGCTGACGGCAATCAGTATTTCAATCGTCCCGGTCCGCGTGTTCTCGAGTCGCTCGAAATGCTGGCTGAGATGCTGCATCCTGAAGAGTTTAGTTTTGCGCACGAAGGCGAAGGCTGGATACGCTACTCAGCTTGATTATTTCTTGCGAGCAAAACGCGAGCACAACAATTTCGCAGTCGGAACATCGACTGAGGAAATTTCGGTGACGATCAGTGTGGGCGTAAACTTGCTGATCACCGGCTGATGCTTTCGGCATCTTTTAATCGCTTGCGGATCGCGCTTCAACAGTTCTTCCACGAGCGTGTACGCTTCCAAAAATCGTTCGCTTGCAAAACATTCTTCCGGCTTGCATTTGCTTTCTGGAAACAATTGCGGGCATAGTTTTGCCCATCGCATTTGAAACCAGCACGCCAAACCTTCTTCCAACATTGAAGTCCAGAGTCGAGCGGGCGTCAGCAAATGCGTGCATTCATGCGCCAATTGCCAGAGTATTTTGGCATTGTCATTGCGCGCATCGCTGGAAAGTCGAATGAAAATCTTCATCTCTTCCGGTCGATACTTCAACTGCGAAACGTTCGATCCAAAATAAACGCCTTCATATGTGTACGGATAAGGCGGGACCCGTGTGCCGAACAATTCTTCTGCATCATCCAGAAGCATCGAAATGACTTGCTCGACGTTGCCCGTGTCCAGGTGATTCGCGGATACGAACCTCGGAATGAAATCTGTGGGCTCGACTTTGGGGATCTCGAAGAGTTGCAGTTGCATTATTTTAGTTTCAGACCGGTTTACGTTTTCACCGCGCGATGACGCTTTGGTATTTCGGTGCGCTTGGTGCGCTCGGTACGAATGGTCTCCGCCACTTTGATGACGGCACCGACTTTCATCGATGTGTCCACCACATGCGACATGCGTGCGTGACAGACGGCAAGAGCCAGAGCATCGGACGCATCGTCCGGTCGAATTATTTCTCGAAGGTTCAGCAATTGAGCGACCGCCTGCTGCACAATTTGCTTCTCTGCGCGTCCGTATCCCGCGATTTGCAGTTTTACCTGCATGGGCGTGTACTCAAAAGTGGCCAGATCCAGCCCGGCGGCGACTTCCAAAATCACACCGCGCGCCTGAGCGACCGGCACCACTGTTTTGGCATTTTTAAAAAAGAAAATCGCTTCCACCGACAAAATGTCGGGTTTAAATTCCTCGATGATCGTCAGCAAGTCCGCGCGGATCATTGAAAGTCGTTTGCCCGCCGACATAGTCGCAGGTGTCTGAATGGTGCCCGAAGAGATATATTCGAAGCAATCGCGAGGTGTAAATTGGACGACTCCGTAGCCAACCGTGGCGGTTCCGGGGTCTATGCCCATGATTGTGAAAGGTCGCGAGCTTGGTTCCATTAAACGCTTGCCTGTATAAGCAATATATCTCTCTGGTATATTTGACTATTTCGTACTGGAGCCAGAATAAAAGCAAGTGTAACATTGTCTCTTGTGAGATGAGAGAGCTTGGTGAATGCGTGGGGCGAAGGAGTCGGTTTTGATGCAAAGCGGTCCTCTGATGATGGAGGATGCCAGTCTTACGCCGAGACCCGGGATGCTGGAAGCAACCGGATTAGGCGCGAAGCTTCCGCTTGGTTTTTTGTTCGGCTGCATTCTAGGATTCTCCAGCGCCGGTTTCGATCAATCCTGGATCGCATGGATCGGCGTGGCACCGCTGCTGGTGATTCTGCGCAGCGTAACCGGCTTGAAGGAAGCCGCGTTTGTCGGATTAGCCTTTGGACTCGGCTATCACCTGGTGGCTACCAGTTGGTTTCTCGGTCTTTTCCCGCTGCGCTGGCTGGGGGTTGAAGACTGGCTGGGCGTGCAGCTAAGCGTTCTTGTCTGGTTGGTCGAATCACTGCATCAGGCGTTGTTAATCGCCGGTTTTTCTTTCCTCGTCTTTTGCCTTCCTCTGCGCTCCGGCTTCCTTCCGCACTTCCAGCGCCCATTCTTTCCGTACATGTGGGCAGTGCCCCTCATCTGGATTTATTGCCACTGGGTAGTCGGCACGTCTGAGCTTTTCCTCTCCGTGCCAGTCGATCAGCTCGCGTACTCGCAGAGCCAGCACACCGGATTTATCCAGGTTGCGCGCCTGGGCGGTGCGGCTCTCGTCGACTTCATTCTCATTTTGTTCAACGCTGCTCTGGCGGAGTTGGTACTGGATCTGGTGCATATCGGTCGGCGCCTGGATGGTCGTATGGACAGACTTCGTCAGCGTGTCGGCCCACTTTTCGATCTGTCCGTGGTGGCGATGCTCCTGGCTGTCTGCAATGTCTGGGGCGGTTGGGAACTGCAAAAGATTGCTCGCGAAACGCGCCCTGAAGTGGCGATTCTCGAAGACCCGCAATCACAGGCGGTGCCGATTGCGGTGGTGCAGGGCAATATCAGCATCGAGGAAGATCGGTTGAAAACGACTTCCGCAAAAGCGATAAGCGACAAATATGCCGAGCTGTCGAACAATCTTGGAACGTCCATTTTGGTGTTGCCTGAGGGCGTGGTTAATCCGGTGCAATTAGCGCCCGGTTATCTCGTCAGTCGCCTTAAAGAAATCAGCATCCGCGAGAAGAAAGAAATTCTGGTCGGTTCCGTAGAGTCGATCAAAAATTCTCATGTCAATGCGGCGAGATTGATCTCGCCTGCGAATCCCGTTCACAACCTTTATGTCAAACGACGTCTGGTGCCGATCGGAGAACTTGCCCCACTGAAAGCGATCGAGGACACCTTGCCCTCCGATATCGTCAAGCGGCTCCCCTCGCAGCAAATGAGTTTCTTGGTGTCGAAAACCACCGAGCTTCCGCACAGCCTGTGGGGACCAATGGGCGTTTCTATCTGCAGCGAAATTGTCTACCCTCGCCTGCTTGCTCGCGAAGTGCGCAAAGGCGCAACTATCCTTGTCAATCTCTCCAATCTTGCTTGGTTTCACAATTCGTCGCTTAACAAGCAGGTTTTGGCAGCCGCCGTTTTCCGAGCTGTTGAAAACGGGCGCTATCTTGTTTTGTCCACAAATACCGGCATATCAGCATTAATTGACCCCGCAGGGATGGTCACAGCGGTTTCATATCCTGGCAAGCGCGGCGTTTTGTTGGGCACGGTACAATTCCTCTACAAAAAGACCCCTTTTAGCAGAATGTGGTGGCTATGAGCCAAGACCTAGGAAGAAGTCATAACGTGAACTCACAAAAACAAACCGTTCGGAATCGCTCCAGCCAAAACCGCGTGCACCAGAATCGCGCCAACCAGAATAAAGATGCATTCGCCAGATTGTGCGTGCTTGTCGTAATCGGCGTAGTGGCGCTCTTCTCGCAGGGCTCCGGCGAAGCAGGAAAAGCCGATGCGAAGATGCCTATGGTGCGCCTCGGCAAAGACAATATTGTAAAAGTGGAAGTGGCAGCTACCGACGCAGAGATTCAGCGCGGTTTGATGCAGAGGACCGGACTGGCGCAAGATGCCGGAATGATTTTTCTGTTTCGCCCGGCACGCCCAGCCAATTTCTGGATGTACAACTGCCTGATCTCGCTGGATATGTTGTTTGTGAAAGACGGCAAGATCGTCAAAATTTTTGAGAATGTACCGCCTTGCAAACACAAAGATCCGCACAAATGCCCGACTTATCCTGAAGGCGAAGGCATAATGGTGACGGAAGTCGTGGAAGTGAATGCCGGATATGCCAAAGCGCACGGATTGAAGGAAGGCGACCCTGTCTCCTTCGAGATTCCGTAAAACGAGTGTGAAGTGGTAGAGCACGTGAACACAACCGAGCAAATCTACACTGAGCTGAGCGGCTCGGCGGGATATGTAATCATTAATCGACCGGAATCGCAAAATGCGATGACGCAAAATATGTGGGATGCGCTTGTTCCATCATTGAACGATCTCAAAGCGCTGGGAGCGCAAGTTGTGGTGATAACCGGCACGGGAAACGCCTTTTGCGCCGGCGCTGATTTCAATGAATTGGCTCGCATCGATGGCGAGGAAGCGGCGGCATCGCAATGGAGCTCGATCAAATATGCTCTTGATGAGCTGAAAGCATTCACACTGCCGACGGTGGCAATGATAAACGGACCTTGCATGGGTGGCGGCTGTCTTTTGGCTATGGCGTGTGATTTGCGCTACGCCGTCAACACTGCGCGATTCTCGATACCTGTGGGAAAACTCGGAATCGTTCTTGATGATTCGAACATTTTGCGATTGATGTCGCTTGTCGGACCTGCTGTTGCGTCGGAATTGCTTTATACGGGCGTCAGCATATCGGCAGCCGAGTCGGAGATGGTCGGCTTGATCAATCGCGCCCTGGAACCGGCGGATCTGCCGTTGTACGTCAATGAAATTTGCAACGCGATTTGCGAAAACGGTCAGGCAAGTATTTTTGAGACCAAATGTTCGATCGCCCGCATTCTCAGTCATGCGCATCCGGAAGGCGCTCTGGCATCATTCGACGATCAAAGCCGCGTGGTGGAGAGCTATTTGAGCGATGATTTCCAGTCGCGCATCAGGCAGAAGCGGTCTTGAAAAAGTGGCGCAAATTGAAGGTCTTGCTTTTCACGCTGGTGGCTTTTTTCGTTTGCACGCGTGTTGATGCGCAGTATTTTTCCGGCGTCATTGATCGGCATGGAAAGACAGTCATCCCCTGCAAGTATCCGCACTTCTATAACGTGGGCACGGAATATTTCTATGCTGAGCATATCAACGAAGAGAGCCCTTACCGCAGATCCTTTGAAGGCGAAATCTTTGATGCGAATGGCAAAAGCGTATTCGTCAAAACACCTGCAGGCTCCACTCTTTGCGGTTTATTCGCAGATTTTTCTTCACGTGACAAACAGAAGGCTGGCCTGCATCAAGGTAGTACGGTGCTTCTGATCCATACACAGGAAGGCTTCGGGTTGTGTGATGTGGATGGGGAGGTGCTCTTAGAGCCCAAATATCCGTTCATAGATTTTAAGGATGGTCTTTTTCAAGTTTTTGCAAGCTATCCGCAATTTCCCTGGACAAAGACCCTATTTAGGTTCGATGCAGTTCGCCGATTAAGAATTGAATTGAAGGAAAAGGAGCGAGCATGGGATGATCCCCTGCCGATGTCTAAGAAGCAAGAGGAGCAGCCGACTTTTGGATTTAAGGTCACTTCCAAAATACAGAACAACTTACCGGTTGGGGAACTCTGGGATGAAGACGGTCGGCTTGTAGACTCTTCCGCTGGTGGGAGTTATCAGGCTATTTCTACCAATCTAATCATCAAATGTATTAGGTGTTTTCACTTCGCACCAAACATTTGGAGAAACCCTCGTACAGATCATTCTCCCTTACTTGATCGAGACATACAATTTGCCTACTTTCTCCAGGATTACGATTTAATTGGAATGCCTCGCAAGCGAGTTGAAAGTCTGTTGGGTGAGCCAGATGACAAAATTTGCAAAAATCGACTTTCGTACTATCTCAACGGAGGTGGATGCGGCTGGTCGGCAAATGGCGTTTTTGTTGATTTTCGAGGCGGTAAAGTCAGGCGCTGGCAGCAAACAAATCGCTCTCTTAATCCGAAGAAAACCTGGATTTACACAAATCAAGTTTTCTCGCCTGAGTGGCAGATTATGCAAAACCCGAGCCACTTTCCGCTTGTTCCGAAACGTAGTGTGGAATAAAGACCTAGTCACTTCCTGCGGCTGGGACGATGTCGAAGCAGAGAGAAGCGGAGCAATCTAAGGAAAAACTGCGATGCGGTGAGGAGTCGATTTCGGTCGATACTGCTGATTGCGGCGTAACGCCTGCCGACTGCGAAGCTGCGACTTCTGCATCCGAGACGCCTGTTGCATCCGAGACGACTTCTGCCGAACCGGCAGTGCCGCAACTCCGTGAAACAGAAGCCTCATTTGCGGGCGAGTTGACCGACAAGCTCTCGCATATGACTATGCCGGGCGCGCGCGATTTGGCTAAGGTCGTGGGTGACCCGTACACCCACGAGCACCAGTGGGTCGCGGCAGTCGAAAAGGCGGGCGGCA
>Ga0268299_1000808_pt1 | contig 77375 bp, 66 predicted proteins | sample NOBtaG_FD_193484 | JGI IMG/M metagenome (GOLD analysis project Ga0268299, IMG submission 193484) | Activated sludge microbial communities from bioreactor in Nijmegen, Gelderland, Netherland - NOB reactor | ecosystem: Engineered > Bioreactor > Aerobic > Activated sludge | place: Netherlands... | reverse complement strand
CCTCCTGGTAACAAGATATGGTCTTTCAACTCATATCTACCACGAAGGCCTCGCTCGAATTGTGGCGAATCCGCCAAAACCTCCAATTTTCAGAGATTTACCGTCGTTCTAAAAGAGCCACACCCCTAAGCAATCTGCAAGCGTTATCCATTTATGGTAATGATGACTTGCGTTACCCGCCAGAGATTATTGAAGGCGGTGATGATGAAATCTTTGCCTATTTGCGTGCGCTGGTCGGAGCTAAACGCGAATGGATTTCCAAGATGATCGCTATTGGCGAAGGCGGCGTGGGCAAAACATCGCTCTTGCGGGCGTTGCGCGGCGAGCCATTCGTCGCGGACGAAGAGACGACGCACGGCATTGAGATCAAACAATTGCCGCTGGCGCATCCCACTGAATCCGACGTGACAATGCAGCTCAATACCTGGGATTTCGGCGGGCAGGAGATTTACCACGCGACGCACCAGTTCTTTTTGACCAACCGGTCGCTTTACGTGCTGGCCTGGAATGCGCGGCTGGGTTACGAGCAGGGCAAGCTCAATTACTGGCTCGACACGATTGCGGTGCGTGCGCCAAATTCGCCCATCATCCTGGTCGCCACGCACACCGACGAGCGCGAAGCCGATCTGCCGCTGGCGGAATTGCGGCGCGGCTATCCGCAGATCGTTGGCCAGATCGAGATCAGCAACAAGTCCGGCGACGGCGTTGAACGCTTGCGCCAACTAATTACTGAAACCGCCGCCGCCTTGCCGTTGATGGGTGAAGAGTGGCCTGCCGCCTGGGCACGAGTACGCCACGCAGTACGCGATCTGGCCACGACGCGCAATCACATTACGCCAAACGAACTCGCCGCCTTGCTCGACGAACACGAAGCCACCGGCACACAGGCACGCGTGCTGACCAAGTGGTTGCACGAACTGGGCGAGATTCTTTTCTTTCAGGACGAAACGGAACTCAACGACACTGTCATCCTCAATTCGCAATGGGTAACCAAAGCCATCAGCCACGTGCTGGAAAGCGACGATGTGATCCGGCAAGTTGGCGTTTTCACCCGCGAACACATGAACCAGTTGTGGCAGGAACATCCGCAGTGGCTGCGCGAACACTTTCTGAGACTGATGGAACAATTCGACCTGTCGTACCGCATTCTGGAAGACCGCGATAAAAGTCTGGTGGTCGAGCGCATCCCCTATGACCCGCCTGCTTACGAACACGCTTGGGACGCCCACCGCGAAGCCGCGCTGTGCCGCGAAATCAGGATGCGCTTCAAGCTCGACGCGACCATGCCTGCAGGTATTCCAACTTGGTTCATTGCGCGTTCACACAGGTTTTCACTGCGGACACATTGGCGGCACGGCGCATTACTCGGCGATGACCGCGAGAATCCAAACCATCTGGGATTGATCCAGGCTTTTCCGCACGAACGGTATTTGTTGCTGACGGTACGCGGTCCTGCGCCGCAAAACTTCTTTGCCCTGTTACGCGACGGATTGGAACTCACCTTTGCGCGCTTTCCCGGGTTGGGCATTACACGCCGCGTCCCCTGCTGCGGACACGATAGTGCTGATTGCCCTCATGAATTCGACTTGAAGCATCTGGAGCGAGCTTTGATTGCCGGGCGCGACGAAATCGAATGTCCTGAAGTTTTTCAGCCGGTTTCCGTCGCCAAACTGCTTTATGGTATTGACCGCGACACGACGCAGAAACGATTCGATGAACTGCTGGCGCTGACGCAGGCTTCCATTTTCGAGCAAAAAGAGTCCCGCACCTTATTCCAGCGCGAAGTGACAAAGCTCTTCAACGCTGAACAAAACAAGGAAGAGTCTCGGTGCCCGTACTTTTTCGTCTTACGCCCGATGACTCACGAACGCGATTTGATCGGCTTGTTTGAGGCGATTCCTTCAGCGGGAATGTTAGATCGTATGCGCGACAAAGGTTGGAAGCGAAGAATGGAGTTGCAGCTTTATTGCCAAGCACCCGGCGAAATTCATCCTCTCGGCTCTGAACGCGGCAAAGACAATCCGGCGACAGGACTTTATCAGATCGAAGTCAATTCGGAATTTCTGGCCACAGTCGCGCCAGGCATTAAAGCGATTGCCAAAATCTTGAAGTATGTCCAACCGGTGCTGGTTCCGTGGATGTCGTTGGCAAACAACGAACAGTATTTGAAACAGTTTGAGGAAGATTTGGAGAGAATGCAGAGAATCGGCGAGAAGATTCCTGAGGGGTTGGATGATGCTCACGACGCCAAATTAGCTAGCTCGATTGTCCAAGGGCACACGCCACAACAGGCAAGTGGCGCAATGCTACGCGCCTTGAAGCTATTATTGGAAGAGAAAGACAAGCAACAAACCTGGGGCGGCTTGAAACGTATCTTGACCAAAGAAGGCCATCACCTTTGGCTCTGCCCACACCATCTGGCAGAGTACAAACAATAACCTTCCTTTGTGTTCAATTACCGATGTTGATCGTCACGGTGTTGGCCGTTTTGCCGTCAATGGTCACGACGACATCCACCGAGCCGCGTCCGCGAAGCGATTCGGGAAGTTTGACGTTCAGTTGATCCACGCCGACCAGCCGGGAATGTGCGCCGAGGAAGCTGACTTCGGCTTGAACGCCTCCAATCATCACGCGTACGTTGGTCATGCTGCTGCGGCGACGAAGCCCGGTTCCATACAACACCAGAAAATTTGGCTTGGCGGCGGTTCCGACACTCAGCACGCGGGGCGTACCGTCAGAATTCCCAACCGGTTGAAAGCTCACTCCGTCAGCGGTGACCTGCGCGGCAGGGACGCCTTTGCCGCTCGACAAAATCGTGAAGATGCTGGGGCTGACGGTTTCAATCGTCACGGTTCCGTTGGCGATTTCAGCGCCGCCACTCATGACCTTGACCATGGCCACGCCCGGATCAACGTTCGTCGGCACTACGTAATTGATCTGAGTCGGCGACACGTACAGCAACGGCGCGGACAAGTTGTTGACCATCACGGTCACGCCGTTCAACGTCAACGGCAGCGGCAAGGAATTGGCCGACGCTGTGGATTGGCTGATTCCTGTCCCGAACGTGGCCACTATGGAATCGGGCGCAATGGTTTGCGCGTAGCTGGCGGCATTGACCGTCCGCACGTTTTGCATGGGACTGCCGCCTACCGGCAACAGCGTGTCCACAAAGCCGCCAAAGTTCGTCGTCCAATACCATTTGTAAGTCGTGTTTGCCGAATACGCGCGGCTGATGCCCAACACATTGAAGTTCGGGTTGAGCATGGCAGCGTTGTGGCTGGGCGAATTGCGCCAGAGGTTGAATGTGCGCGCCGCGTCGCCGTATCCGGCAGCGATGTTTTCTCCCTTGAACGTGTTGTAGCCGTAACCAAACGCCGCCATTCGCGTAAACGGATCGCGCCCGGCGCTGTCCGTGTGATTGAAGTAATTTTTTGCCGCCATATCAGCGCTCATCCAATCGGCGGCGCGCGTCAGCGCGGCAGAAACGCGCAAAGCTCCCAGCCCGTTCTGCGCGCGATAATCGTTGATGAGTTTCAGCACGCCTTGTTCTTCGGCATCAATCGTCGGCGTTTGAGCGATTACCGCGACCGGCATCGTCAGCCCAAAAACCAAAAGGAAAAGAAAAAAATGAATGCTCTTTCCGCGCCTGACCATGTGTGCTCCATCCTGCTCGGCTCCAAGACAGACCTTTCCCTGCCTTTGGCACCAGGCGAATTTGGGATGCAGTTGGGATTGATTCACGCGCTCCGCGAAAGGTGAGGAAATGCGAAAGCGGCGGCCAAACAGGGTCGGCAATGTTCGGACAAGGAACTGAATTTCAAGAGGGATGATTTCAGAAGCTTCAGGAAAAGGGGCTGGTGAAGCCTGTAAGTGGGCACTCAGGGCTTGGGCACGAGGTGTCTTTTAACACAAGCCGCGAAGTCAGGTAAATGCCTAAAATTTACACACTTCATCCAGCGTGTATAATCCCCACTCAATCCCCTCAACACAATTTTTCGGAGGCTAAATAACCTTGAGCAATTCTGTGAAACGAGTCGCACTGGCATATTCGGGCGGACTCGATACATCAATCATCATTCCCTGGCTGAAAGAAAATTATCACTGCGAAGTCGTCGCCATCGCGGGCGATGTCGGTCAGGCGGAAGAACTGGACGGTTTGACCGACAAGGCGCTGAAAACCGGCGCGGTGGAATGTTACGTCGAAGACCTGCGCCACGAATTCATCACCGAATACATCTGGCCTACGCTGAAAGCCGGAGCCGTTTACGAACACAAATACCTGCTCGGCACTTCGTTCGCGCGGCCAGTGATCGCCAAACGGCAGGTCGAAATCGCCAAACAAACCGGTTGCACTGCGCTGGCGCATGGCTGCACAGGCAAAGGAAACGATCAGGTTCGCTTTGAATTGACGTTCAAAGCGTTGGCTCCTGAAATGGAAGTCATAGCTCCGTGGCGCGAATGGGACATCGTTTCGCGTGAAGACGCGATTGATTACGCCACCGAACGCCAGATTCCAATCACCGCCAGCCGCGAAAAGATTTATTCGCACGACCGAAACATCTGGCATCTGTCGCACGAAGGCGGCATTCTGGAAGACCCGGCCAACGAACCCGACGAAGCCATGTTCGAGTTGACGGTTTCGCCGTTCAAAGCGCCGGACACGCCGGAATATGTCGAGATAGGGTTTGAAAGCGGCATCCCGGTTTCGGTTAACGGCGAAGCTCTCGACCCGATTCCGCTGATTGAAAAGCTGAACGAAATCGGCGGGCGGCATGGTTGCGGGCGCGTGGATTTGGTGGAAAACCGTCTGGTCGGCATGAAATCGCGCGGTGTGTATGAAACTCCAGGCGGAACCTTGCTGCTGGCCGCGTTGCGCGAACTGGAATCGCTCTGCCTCGACCGCGAATCGGCGCATTACAAAGAAGTCATCGCGCACAAATATGCCGAGATGGTTTATTTCGGCCAGTGGTTCACGCCCTTGCGCGAAGCGATTGACAGTTTCGTCAACACGCTGATGGCACCGGTCAGCGGAACCTGCAAATTGAAGCTGTACAAAGGCAACGTCATCGTCGCCGGACGGACTTCGCCAAACACGCTGTATCGCCCCGATCTGGCATCGTTCACAATGGGAGCGAGCTACGATCAAAAAGACGCCGCAGGCTTCATCAACATTCTGGGCTTGCCGTTGAAGGTCAAAGCTCTGACGCAGAAGTAACTCAACATTTGGAGTGCGGTGGCCAGACACCGCTTTTCGTTCGCCACAGCGAATGTCTTTGTATCGAGACGTTACGCAAACGAATGCAAAAGCTGAGTCAAGCCGCAGCACTCCAAACAGAAAGGAAGTTCAATGATTCGATTGGCAATTCACAGTCGCAACCTCGCCCCCAAATTTCCCCAAACAATTCTTCTTTCGCTTCTGCTGCTCGCGACCTTGACCAGCGCCTGCAGCGACTCTTCCTCAAGTCCAAATTCCAGCACGTCGCCCGGCGCGCCAGCGGCGACTTCATCAGGAGGCGGCGGCGAAGCCTTCGAAGGTTTGATTACCTCCAAAATGACGGCCAGCAATCAGCAAATGGAAATCAAATACGCCGTCAAAGGGTCGCGCACACGCATCGAAACGCAACTTGCCGCAGGCGGAACCCAGATGGGAGCCGTGTTGATGGACTTCGCCACTGGCACGCAAATCATGCTGATCCCGCAGATGAAGACCTACACAACCATCAACTGGAACGAACAGGGCGGCATAAAAAACATGGCAGAGAACATGGCTGGCGACACCTCTTTCAAGGCGACGCCGACCGGCAAAACCGAAACCATTGCCGGACACAGTTGCACGCACTGGATTCTGGGCGAAAAACAGGACACCGACGTTTGTCTGGCAAAAGGGCTAGGGTATTTTGGCGGCGGAGGCGATTCAGGCAGCGTGTTTGAAAAACTTCGCAATTTCGCGCTCGGCGACAAAGCCAAAGCCGCGCTGCAATCCAATCCCGAATTCCTGCAATTTATCGAAGGCGGCGTCTTTCCGTTGAAACTGTCCATCATCGAAAACGGTCAATCGCGCACGTTGATGGAAGTCACCCATGTCGAACGAAAATCGCTGGACGATTCGATTTTCGCCATTCCGGCGGACTTCAAGAAGATGGAAATTCCCGGAATGCCAATGGGCAAGAAATAGTTCAGGGAAGTGAAACCATTCCGCCGGGGAAAGCCTGTTGACTCGGCTTGAGCCCGCAGCAGCGGCGTAACAAGACATAAAGATTGACCACCAACAACGCCAATCCGATATAGAGCAAGCGCCAAGCATGGTTGCGAGTGCTGGTTCGTGGCGGGCGTTTGATGCAATTGGCGGTAACCGCTTTCGATGCTGAAGCGACGCCGATAGGTTTGAAACACTTGTTCCGGCTTCAGTTCATTGACGCCGTACACCGCGTAGGCGAAGTAGCGCACGCCTTTTCGCTTGAACCGATTGCGCGAATACTTGCAGGCAATGACGACTTTGGTTTGTCAAAGTAAGAGCGCTTGATGCGCAAGCCCAAACGCCGAGTCTGATCCAACAAGCGAGCAACAATTTCGTGTTGCTTTTCTCCCGGACGAACCACGGTCAGAGCTACCGTCACGCGACGGTTTCGATTGAGCAGCGCCAGCATCGCGTGGGTATGAAACTTCGGGGTTCCGTCTTTCGGCTAGCCGCCTCGGACTTCGGTTTCGCCTTCTTCAACCACGCCGTGATACGGAATGATGATCCAATCTCCGGCAACTTCTCAGGCTTTAGTTCGCAATTCCTGCCGCAATTGCGCCGGGGGTTAAGCCATCATTGCTTGATTGATTTTAGCCTGCATTGGTTGGGGGATGGTTTTCTTTCGGTCATTTTTTCATTGGAAGATCATCCGCCAACCAGCCGAAGTCTGCTACTTAAAATTTCCCATTTCGTGATCTACTGATAGTGACTCGCCCTTGTCGTTGGATGCAAAACCTCAAAAGTCATACGAAACCCGAAACCTGTTTTGTCATTCGCCTTCGGGCGGCATTTCCTCTTCTTCCAACTCTTCGGTTCCGCCTTTGCCGCGACTGGGGCGTTTGATGCCGAATTTGTCCAGTCGGTATTGCATCGTTCTGAAAGACAAACCCAGCAGTTTGGCCGAGCGCGTGATGTTCCAGCCGGTTTGTTCCATCGCCTGCATAATCAAGGAACGTTCCAATTCTTCGAACGAAATGCCTTCGGGCGGCAGTTTGAATCCGCCTGTGCCTTCGACCTGTGCGACCTGGCGAATTTCCATCGGCAAATCTTCGCCGGTGATTTCGTCGCCTTCGGCCAACAGCAAGGCGCGTTCAATGGCCGATTCCAGTTGGCGCACGTTGCCCGGCCAGCCGTAATTCATAATCAAACTTCGAGCTTCGGCGGAAAGTCGGATTGGCCGCGCGGCGTTGGCGCTGTGTTTGTGCAGAAAGAAATTGGTCAGCACTTCTATGTCGTCGCGGCGCTGGCGCAACGGTGGAATCTGAATCGGAATGACGTTCAGACGGTAATACAAATCTTCGCGGAATCGCCCGTCTTTGACCATCGCTTCCAGATCGCGATTGGTGGCGGCCAACACGCGCACGTCCACTTTGATCGCTCTGGTTCCGCCGACGTGCGTGACTTCTTTTTCCTGCAACGCGCGCAGCAGCTTGGCCTGCATGCTGGGGCTGACTTCGCCGATTTCGTCCAGAAACAACGTGCCTTTGTCGGCGATTTCAAACAGGCCTTTCTTTTCGGCGTGCGCGCCGGTGAAGCTGCCTTTTTCGTGACCGAACAGTTCCGATTCCAGCAGGTTTTCGTTGATCGCGGCGCAATTGACCGCCTGGAAACGTTCGTTGATGCGTGGACTGGCTTTGTGAATGGCGCGGGCGATGCGTTCTTTTCCGGTTCCCGATTCGCCGCGAATCAACACCGTCGAAGACGATGGCGCGACTTTGACGATCATCTTTTTGACACGCTCCATGGCGTCGGAAACGCCTATGATTTCTTCGTCAACGGCTTTCATCTGAGAAACGGCTTTGGCGACGGTTTGCAGCAGCTTGGCGCGGTCGAGCGGTTTTTCCAGATAATCGAAGGCGCCGCCGCGCAGAGCTTCCTTGACGGTTTCAATCGAACCGTGCGCCGTCATCAAAATTACGGGGGTGGCGCTGTCCAGTTGCGTCAATTCGTTCAGCAATTGCAGCCCGTCCATCCCGGACATTTTCAGATCGGTCAGCACCAGATCGAAATTTTCGTGCTTGAACGACCGCAGCGCGTCCTGCCCGGAAGCGGCGGTTTTGACTTCGTAACGCGGCGCGCCGGATTCGTCGAATTCGCCGGTCAGGATCATCTGCAAAATGTCACGTTGGTTTTTTTCGTCGTCAACAACCAGAATTTTTCTCGCAGCCATCAGTTTTCTCCATTGAATTTTCGCGGCAAAGTCACAATGAACGACGTGCCGATGCCCACTTCGCTTTCGACTTCGATCTGTCCGCCATGCTCTTCGATGATTTTTTTGGTAAGCGGCAATCCCAAACCTATGCCGGTTTCCTTGGTCGAATAATAAGGTTCGAAAATCTGTTCCAGCGTTTCGGGCAACATGCCTGTGCCTGTGTCGCTGAATTCAATTTCGATGTGGCCGTCGTTGGTGTTCAACACCACATCCAGATCGCCGCCGCCCGGCATGGCTTGCACGGCGTTAATCATCAAATTTGAAAAACAGGTTTTGAGCTGTTCGGCGTCGGCGATCAATCGGGTGTCGGCGCCGTTGGCTTCGATGGCGATTTTGACGCCTTGTTCGTCAGCCTTGGCGGCAACCAGATCGCGGACTTCTTCGGCCAGCACGCGCGCGTCAATTTCGCGCAGCTTCAATTTCGCCGGACGCCCGTAGCTCAAAAAATCGCTGACCAGTTGATTCAATCGCGCCAGTTCGTCTTTGATCGTGGTCAGAATGTGTTTGTATTGCGCGCTTTGCGCCGCGTTGGCCGGAGCGAAAGCTTCGCGCAAATGGTCAATCGAAAGATTGATGAAATTCAGCGGATTGCGAATTTCGTGCGCGATGCCGGATGCCAGACGACCAACTACCGCCGACCGTTCAGACCGTTGCAGCTCTTCTTCCAATTCCTGGTTGCGTCGCAACCCGGCCAGCATTTCGTTGAAGGTCACGGACAAGGCGCTGACTTCTTCAGGCCCTTTGACCGGGACCTGGAAATCCACGTCTCCGGCGGCCACTCGCCTAGCGCCTAGCGCCAGATCGCTGATCGGGCGCGTCAACCGGTTGCTGAACAACGCCGTCACCACCAGCAACAACACGCCCAACACACCTGCGGCGATCAATCGGTTGCGGTCAGCGGCTTCTTTCACCCGCTGCAACCGGTTCATCGAAATAACGAAATACACCGTTCGTTTGCCTTTGTCGGTGTCGAACGAATAGCTCATCGTTCGTTGCTGATCGGAATTTCCGCCGGTTGCTTCTTCTTTGATGTCGCCTTTTTGCAACGGAGGCAAGGCGCTGATTTCCGGCGAAAGTTGCTGTCCCAGGTCTTTGCTGTCAGTGCTGTTGACGATTTTGCGCGCCTCGTCCACCACCAGAATGTGCCGAATCACGCTTTCCGCGCTGACGGCCAGATTTCCCGCTTCGCCCAGATTGACCAGTTGGAAAAGATATTTGTCGCCCGACACCGATTGATATAACACATCGTTGGCCAGCGTGATGGCGCGAATGTATTCATCCACCACGCCGGTCGTGCGGACTTCCAGCCGCTGGTTGATCAACCCCAGCGTGATGGCCAACGCCAACAGCATCAGCGCAATGAAGACGATCAACTGCGTCCGAAAACTGGCCAACGGTTTGAACAATCCGACAAATTTCATGGGTCACAGTTTACCTAAATCGAACCAAACAACATTAGTACAACCAGGAAGAAACCACTGATGAACACGGATAAGCACAGATCAACACGGATCAAATTTTTGTGTGTATCTGTGTTCATCTGAGTGAATTAGTGTTTATCCGTGGTTAATCGTCTGTCTCAATGTTACTTGTTCTGATTTAGTAATTTACGGGCTTTTTCCTGGACATGGCCTTCTGCTTTGGCGCGTGAAGCCGTCAACGGGCGAGACAAAATTTCCTGCAACTGTCGGCGCGCGTCTTCCTTGCGACCGTCTTCATTGTACGCTTCGGCCAGCGCCAGTTTGATTTCCAGATTGTGCGGCGCGATTTTCAACCCGGTTTCCAGCCGCGTGATCGCGCGGCTCAGATTGCCGCCGACTATGCGCGGCAATTCCTTGTCCATTTCGCCCAGCGCCAGATACGCGCCTGCGTCCTGGTAACGGTCGTTCAATTTCAAGACGGTTTCCATTTCAGCGCGAATTTTTTTCACCGTTTGCAGAGCTTTAAGCGCGCCGATCTGTTCGCTGTAACCGCCGTAATTTGCCGCCAGCCAGAAATGCCCTTCGACGGCGTTGGGTTCGGCGGCGACCGCACGCTGAGCCACGTTGATTCCTTTTTGAAAATACGCCTGTTTCTCGTTTTTCGCGGCTTCTTCGCCGACGTGGTAATACCCGCGCGCGGCTCGCCACAACCATTGATAATCGGCGGAGTTGGAAACAATCGCCTGCTCTATCAAGGCAAGCGATTGTTTGTCGCGTTCAGTATTTTCGCCAAAGGTGAAATGATGATCGGCTTGTTGAAGTGGATCGAGCGGAACAGCCGCCGCCCGCGATTTAGTCTGGCCGGCAGCAGCGACAAAAAAAACACAAAGAATGATTAGCGAGAAAATTACATTACGCATCGCGGGAAAAGCTAGCAACCAACTTCCTGTTTCGCAAGGTGCGCTTTCGCCAGTTTGCGCCTGACCAAAACTCTTGTGGTGGATCGTTTGCGCAACCGCTTACTGAAATATCCGCCCTTATCCAGAGCGATGTTTAGGCCTTTAGCCAGTTGTTTTGACCGTGCATCAAGCCGGTTGTTATATTTCATTGCGTTATGACTGACACCTTGAATTCCGAATACACGATCCGCGAATGCACAACCGTTGAAGACTTTGCCGGTTGCCTGAACCTGCAACGCAAAGTCTGGCAATTTTCCGATCTGGACATTACGCCGCTGCGAACGTTTGTCGTCACGCGGCACAGCGGCGGAGCAAGTTTCGGCGCGTTTGACCACGACAATCAACTGGTCGGTTTTTGCCTGATGCTTCCGGCGATAGACGAAACCGGCAAGCCATATTTTTACTCGCAGATGCTGGCCGTTGAACCCGGCCTGCAAAATGCTGGTTTAGGCGTTCGGCTGAAACTGGCGCAGCGCGAATTCGCCCTGCGCGTCGGCATTCCTATGATTACGTGGACTTTCGATCCGCTGCAATCGCGCAACGCTCATTTGAACATCAACAAACTCGGCTGCGTCATTCGCAAATACAAGGTGAATTATTACGGCAACGTCAGCACCAGCACGCTGCACGCCGGATTGGACACCGACCGATTGTTTGCCGAATGGTGGGTTGGTTCGCAAAGAGTCGCCGATGCGCTGGCAGGAAAACGCCGCGCCGGTCAGCCCGAAGCCGTCGTCGAAATTCCACGCGACATTGATGAACTAAAGAAACAGGATTTGTGCAAAGCCAGACAGTGGCAGCTTCAGCTTCGGTCTGACTTCCAAAAATTCCTGAGCGAAGAGTTGTATTGCGCTGGCTTTGAAGCTAATCCGGACGGCAACAGCCGCTACCTGTTTTTCAAAGACAATCACGAAGAGGAACGTTAAGCCGCAGATGACGCGGATAAACGCCGATCCAATCCGAATCTGCGTTTGTCTGCGTTGATCTGCGGCAGGTTTGAGTTATGAAAATTGAACGCATTGAACTAAGAGAAATCCGTTTGCCGCTGGTTGCTCCGTTTGAAACCAGTTTTGGCCGCACTTACGAACGCAACATCATTTTGCTGAAAGTCTTCAGCGAAGGCCTGCACGGTTGGGGCGAATGCACCGTCGGCGAAAAACCTTTCTACAACCACGAAAGCACAGAAATTTGTTGGACGCTGATCCGCGATTTCGCCGGGCCGATGGTCTTGGGCAAGGAAATCGCTTCGCCCGAAGACGTGCCCAACCTGACTCGGCAAATTCGCGGCAACAAGATGGGACGCGCCGCCGTCGAATGCGCCATCTGGGATTTGGCGGCTCGGCGACAAGGCGTGCCGTTGTGGAAACTGCTCGGCGGAACGCAGGAAACCATCAACTGTGGCGTGTCGCTCGGTTTGGAAGACAGCGACACCGCAATGCTGGCCAAAGTCGAAAAAGAGGTCGCCGCCGGGTATCAGCGCATCAAGATCAAAATCAAACCCGGACGCGACGTTGAGATGATCCGCGCTTTGCGCAAAAAGTATCCGAACATCGTCATGTCTGTGGATGCCAACTCGGCTTACACGCTGGCCGACACCGATTTGCTGAAACAACTGGATGAATTCAATCTGCTGATGATCGAACAGCCGCTCAGCTATGACGACATCATTGACCACGCGACGTTGCAGCCGCAGTTGAAAACAGACATCTGCCTGGACGAATCCATCCTGAGCGTGGACGACGCGCGAAAAGCATTGCAGCTTGGCGCTTGCCGCATCATCAACGTCAAGCTCGGTCGAGTCAGCGGCCTCACCGAGGCCCGCAAGATCCAAGGCTACTGCCGCGAACGCAACATCCCAGTCTGGTGCGGAGGCATGCTGGAATCCGGCATTGGTCGCGCACACAACATTCACATGTCCACGCTGCCGGGCTTCACGCTTCCAGGCGATGTGTCGGCTTCCAAGCGATACTGGACGGAAGACATCATCACTCCGCCGGTTGAAGTTTCTCCGCAAGGCACGATCCCTCGGCCAACAGGCGTCGGTATAGGCTATGAAGTGAACGAAAAACGAATTGAAGCGTTGACCGTGCGGACTGAAGTCATCAAATAGGGGGAAGTATGGCAGGGGCAACTGGAACAAAAGCTTTGTGGTCTCCGAAGATCGCCAGCGCATTCGACCCAGATGCTGAAGTTGTAATTGCGCCGGGCGATTGTCTGGACACGTTGCGAACTTTGCCAGATGGACTGGCGAAGCTGATCATCACTTCGCCGCCGTACAATCTGGGCAAGTCTTACGAGAAAGCGACTGAGCTTGACGCTTACCTGAATTCGCTTACGCCGATTGTTGACGAATTCGTTCGCGTGTTATCACCCGAAGGTTCGTTGTGCTGGCAAGTCGGCAACTTTGTCGAAGGCGGAGAGGTGTTCCCGCTGGATATTTTCTTTTACCCGTTTTTCAAATCGCGCGGTTTGAAACTGCGTAATCGAATCATCTGGCACTTTGAACACGGGCTACACGCCTCGAAACGATTTTCGGGACGCTACGAAACGTTGCTGTGGTTCACAAAAGGCAATAACTACACGTTCAATCTCGATCCTGTGCGCGTGCCTTCAAAGTATCCCGGCAAGACTCATTTCAAAGGCGAAAAGCACGGCCAACCTTCGGGCAATCCTCTTGGCAAAAACCCGTCTGACTTTTGGAAGATAGTCGAACGCGACTGGGAATCGGCACTGTGGGAAATTCCGAACGTCAAAGCCAATCACCCGGAAAAAACCATTCATCCCTGTCAGTTTCCGATTGAGTTGGTTGAACGATGTGTACTGGCTTTGACCAATGAAAACGACTGGGTACTCGATCCGTTTTCCGGCGTAGGTTCTGCGTTGTTGGCAGCGCTGCGTCACAACAGGAAAGCTCTCGGCTGCGAAAAAGAAGATGAGTATGTAGAACTTGCTCGGCAACGTGTCGAAGATTTGTATACAGGCAAACTGGGTTATCGTCCGCTGGGCAAACCGGTTTATCAGCCAACCGGGCGAGAGAAGGTTAGCCAGATACCATTGGATTGGCTGAGCAAGGAGGACTGAATTGAAAATTGCGGGTTCGTATTCATTCAAAAATGGCGAGAAGGTGATTGCCAAACGTTACCCGAAACTACTTGATGAAGTCTCTTCAGTCATCAAGCTGGTTGACGCGCCGCAACACAAAAGCAAGATCAGCAAAGAAAAAACCATGCCCGGACGCCAGCTTTTTAGTCCGCGTTCAATCAACAAATCGTTCAAGGCCGAGTTTGCAAAATTTGGTTGGGAGCCGGTGCGAGTTCCTTGCCGGTATTCTGAAGATCATTATTCATCCGATTACGAAATCAGACTGCCGAGTCGCGGCGCGTTTCGAGAAATGGACTTTGTCAAAGAAAAGCTCGGTGTGGAAGTGCAGTTCGGCAAGTACGCGTTTATGGTTTACAACGTCTGCGCCAAGATGACGATCTTTCATAATCTTGGCCACATTGATTTTGGGATTGAAATTGTGCCGGTGAAAGCTTTTGCCGAAGAGATGTCTACCGGCGTTTCTTACTTCGAGCAGTTCATTTGGGATTTGGAACACCGTGGAGTTTCGGACATTGATATTCCGGTTCTGATTCTGGGAATAGACAACTGAGGAAAACAAAATGAAAGCAAGCTGGAACGGCGAAGTCATCGCCGAAAGCAATGAAACCATCGTCGTCGAAGGCAATCACTACTTTCCGCCTTCGGCGATCAAGCCGGAACATTTTCAACCGAGTGAAACGCACACCGTGTGCGGATGGAAAGGCACGGCGAGTTATTACAACGTCGTCGTTAACGGTCAGGTGAACAAAGACGCCGCCTGGTTTTATCCCGACACAAAAGAAGCCGCGAACAACATCAAAGGCTACGTCGCGTTTTGGAAAGGCGTGAGGGTCGAATAGCTGTTCGTCAGGCTTCGCTGATTCGCGCGATGGATTGAATCGGCTGGTTCAGCGATTGCGCCGAATGCACTTGCCAGTTGGCGTCGTCGCGCGCGGGGCGGTCTTCGCGGAAATGGCCGCCGCGGCTTTCTTCGCGCCAGAGTGCGGCTTCGGCCATCAGACGGGCGAGCGCGACGAAGTTTCGAGTTCGCTGGTTGACCTTTTCCTCTGCCAGTTGCGTCAATTCCTTGACGGCGGATTGCAACGCTTCGGCTCGGCGGAGCAAACCGACTTTCCACCACATCAATTCCTGCACGCGAGCTTTGGCTCGTTGATCCAATCGCCAATCGGACAAATCGAAGTCAATCGGCTTGGATTCTGCTTTGGCCGGTGAAGGCGGCGCATCAGTGAGCGCAGCGGCTCCGGCCCGCGCGCCGAACACCAGGCCTTCCAGCAAGGAATTGCTGGCCAGCCGGTTGGCTCCATGAACACCCGTGCAGGCGACTTCTCCGGCGGCGTACAACCCCGGCAAGGTCGTGCGTCCGTGGGTGTCGGTGCGAACTCCGCCCATCACGTAATGCACGGCGGGGCTGATCGGCAACAGGTCTTTCGACAAATCCAAGCCGTAGCGCAAACAAGTCTCGAAAATCTTCGGAAAGCGTTCGCGCAAAAACGCCGCGTCCAGGTGCGTCAAGTCCAGAAACATGCAGTTCTGATTCGTGCGCTGCGCTTCGGCGACGATGGCGCGAGCAACGATGTCGCGCGGAGCCAATTCGCCGCGTTCGTCGTAACGTTTGGCGAAGGCTTCGCCGTCGTGATTCCGCAAAATCGCGCCTTCGCCGCGCAGAGCTTCGCTGAGCAGAAAGCGCGGCGCTCCGGCCAGAGCCAGCACCGTCGGGTGAAACTGCACGAATTCCAGATCGCACATCATCGCTCCGGCGGCATACGCCATAGCCATTCCGTCGCCGGTTGCCACACTGGGGTTGGTCGTTTGCGCGAACAACTGCCCCGCACCGCCGGTCGCCAATATTACGGCGTCAGCGAAAATTTCCCGCCGCAAACTTTCGCTGGGATCAATGAACTGAATGCCTGTGCAGCGCCCGTCTTCGACCGTCAGGCCAATTGTCGCCGCGTGAGCCGTCAACTGAATGTTCGGATGTTTTTTGGCGGCGGCGATCAATGCGCGGACGATTTCGCGGCCGGTGGAATCTCCGTGCGCGTGCAGAATGCGCCGCCGCGAATGCGCCGCTTCGCGTGTGAAGGCGAGTTCGCCGCCTTCGCGGTCGAATTGCGCTCCCCATTCGATCAACTCGGTGATGTAACGTGGCCCTTCGGCGATCAGCACTCGGACGGCTGTTTCATCGCACAGACCCGCTCCGGCAACCAGTGTGTCTTCGACGTGCAGATCAATTTCGTCGTCGTCCGAAAGCGCAACGGCGACTCCGCCCTGAGCATATTCGGTGTTTGATTCGTCCAGCCGGTCTTTGGTCAGCACGGTAACGCGCCCGCCTTTGGCCAGTTCCAACGCGGCGCGCAATCCGGCGACGCCGCTGCCGATGACAATGAAATCTGTGGAAGTTTGCATATCAGAAACCAAATCAAACCAAAAACTTTTTGACAGGATTTACAAGATTCAACAAGATGAAAAGCATGATCAAACGGGTTACGTCTGAATCCTGTTGAATCTTGTAAATCCTGTCTATTCCTTCCCATCCCAATGCTGTTTGGCAAATCTTTCATCACAAACAAACCATCAACCAACCTGCCAATTGTCGTAAAGCGCATCCTTCTGTATTTTACGGTGTAGCGCAATTGACCGAAAAACCAACTGACGACAGAAAGTCTGACGATGTTCATAGATTCCCATTCTCATCTGGACGTGCCGAATTACGACGCTGACCGCGACGAAGTAATCGCGCGAGCGCGAGCCGCCGGAGTCGAACTTATGCTGGAAATTGCCGGCAGCGATGTTGGCAAAGGTTCGCTGACGCCGGGCTTGAGGCTGGCTGAAGAGCACGAATTCATTTTCGCCGCTGTCGGACTGCATCCGCACGAAGCCAGTTTGTATGACGCCGAGCTTGAACAAACTTTGCTGGAATGCAGCCGCCATCCGAAAGTCATCGGCTGGGGCGAAATCGGTTTGGATTATTATTACGACAACAGCCCGCGCGACACGCAACAGCGCGTCTTTCGTCGCCAACTGGAACTGGCGATTGAACGGCGTTTGCCGGTCATCATTCATACACGCGACGCCGAAGACGACACAATTTCCATCTTGCGCGAACACTGGCATCAAGCGGGCGGTTCGAAAATCGGTGGCATCATTCATTGTTTTACCGGAACGCAAACGCTGGCAGATACTGCACTGGAGATGGGTTTTCACATTTCGTTTTCCGGCGTGGTGACGTTCAAAACTGCGGAAGAGTTGCGCCGCGTGGCGATAACCGTGCCAATGAATCGGTTGTTGATCGAAACCGATTGCCCGTTTCTGGCTCCGATTCCGTATCGCGGCAAACGCAACGAACCGGCTTTTGTCGTCGAAACGGCGAAAAAGTTGGCCGAGTTGAAACAAATCTCCGTCGAAGAAATAGCCGACACAACCAGCGATAATTTTCGACGGCTGTTTCACATGACTTAGACAGTCAGGATCGCTTGCATTGACAATGGATTTAGCGACGGGTTACAACTTCGTCCCTACCTTATGCAGAGTCACAGGCAAGACAAGCTGAACAAACGCATTGAGCCGACCCCGATCAAGCTGTGTTGAAGTTGATAAGATTCGACTTCCCGTCAGTTTTGCGTATGGCGGCTCTGGCAAGGTTTTGTGAATTATGGCGCAGCAAAATACATTCGACATCGTTTCCCAAATAGAACACGCCGAAGTCGTCAACGCCATCAATCAGGCGACGAAAGAGGTGCAAACTCGTTTCGATTTCAAAGGCAGCAAAAGCAGCATCGAACCGGAAGGCCAGGAATCAATCCTGCTGACTTCGGACGACGAATACAAACTGAATAGTCTGAACGACATTCTGCAATCGAAATTCGTCAAACGTGGCGTGCCGTTGAAAGGGCTGACATACGGCAAACTCGAACAGGCGTTGGGTGGCACGGTTCGCCAGCGCATCACGCTGCAACAGGGCATCCCGCAGGACAAAGCCAAGGAAATCGTCAAATTCATCAAAGACACCAAGCTGAAAGTTCAGGCTTCGATTCAGGGCGACCTGGTTCGCGTCGCGGGAAAAGACCGCGACGTGTTGCAGGAAGTCATCGCCGCCCTGCGCGCTCACGATTTCGGCATTGACATGCAGTTCACGAATTACAGATCGAATTAGGACAGCGCCGAGCGCTGAAAATTATGGCAACACTTGTATCAGCATCTTCTTCGCGCGAAGCGACCACAGCCGGGCGTATTTTCAGTCTGATTGCCCGCGACATGCAGCGCGTCGAGGAGGAATTCGAGCGGCAGGCTCGCTCCAACATTCAGATCATCGCCCACATTGGCAGATACCTGCACCAGACCGGCGGCAAACGTGTCCGACCTGCGCTGGTCGTTCTGGCCTCCAAAATCTTCGGCGAAGAAATTGATGATTCGGTCATTGAAATGGCCACAGTCATGGAGTTTCTGCACACGGCCACTCTGGTTCATGACGACGTGATTGACGGCGCGGAAATGCGTCGAGGTCGCCGGGCGGTTTCAGCGCAATGGAACAACGAAATCGCCGTGCTGATGGGCGACTGGCTGTACATGTCGGCCTTTGAAACCGCGCTGCAACAGCGCAATCTGGCGTTGCTGGATGCCCTGACCGAAGCCACGCGCAAGATGACCGAAGGCGAATTGATACAATTGACGCTGATCGGCAACACACGCATCACCGAAGAGCAGCATCTGGAAATCGTCATTCGCAAAACCGCCTACCTGTTCAGCGCCAGTTGCCGCGTCGGAGCGATTTTGCGCGGAGCTTCGCCGGAAGAATGCCGCGCGCTGGCAGATTACGGATTGAATCTGGGCATTGCCTTTCAACTGGTGGACGACCTGCTGGATTTCACCTCGAACGTGGAAAAACTGGGCAAACCAGTGTTGAGCGATTTGCGCGAAGGCAAGGTCACATTGCCGCTGATTCGGCTGTTGCGGTCTAACCCGCAGTTCGCTCCGCAAGTCCGCGCGGCGATGGACGAAGCTCCCGGCGAAACAGTTCGCGCGCGCGAAGTGCTGGCCATTCTGGCCGAATACGGCGAATTGGAAAAAGCCCGCGACGAAGCTTATGCTTACGCCGCTCGCGCGCAGGAAGTCCTGAAGATTTTCCCCGACAATTTGTACCGGCGGGCGTTGGCGGAAATCGCGCAATACATCATTGAACGCGACAATTGATTTAGTTATGAATGACGCAGCATTGGCGGCGCTTCAACGGTCGCTCAGCGAATACCGCGAAGCAAAGCGAAAAATCCAACTCAAGGTGGCCGACCTGGAAATGGAATCGGCCTCGTTGCGTTCGCAACTGGCCGAACTCGACGCCATGATCGAACGCAACGAAACCGCGTTGCTGCGCATGCTGTTGCCGGCGGACAAACAGTTTCATCAACCGCGAACTTCCGGCTTTTCCTTCGAACACAAAACAGACTCTTACTCAAACCAGCCGGACTTCGGTGATTTCCGCACTTCGGTCGAACCCGACATCGAAGCCGAAGTCGCCAAACTGGAACAATCGGAAAAAACCAGCAATGTGCGCTTCACGGATTTTCGCATTCCGCAGGCGGCCACCATCGTTTTGCGCGAAGCCGACGGCCCGTTGCACGTCAGCGAAATTTATCGCCGCATGGCCGCCGGAGGGTTTGAATTTCGCGGCCAACATCAATTGATTACGCTCGCCGTTTCTCTGAGCCGCAGCAAGCGTTTCCGCAAAGTCGCCCCAGGCACTTTCGATCTGGTTCCCGAACAACTGGCCGGAGCCGCTTGATTGCTGACTGCGGATTGCGGATTGCAAATTCTTTCCCGCCAAACCTTTTCAGTCCTCTGAACTGATACTTATGACAGATTCGCCAAGTCGCAATCACGAGATAGAAGTTAAGTTGCATTTTGACAGCGTCGAACCGCTCATCAAAGCCGGAATCGTTCTGCAGATGGAAACGCCTCGCCACTTTGAAGACAACTGGTTGCTGGACACGGCGAACAAACAACTCGGCGAAAAGCTGGCAGTGTTGCGCGTTCGGCAAACTGGCCAAACTGGTTCGATGACGTACAAGGAAAAAGCCGCCCATGAAGAATCATCGTCGCAATTCAAAAAACGACTGGAATTGGAAACCGCGCTCGACGATCCGAAAAGCGCGCTGGCGTTATTTGAACGGCTGGGATTCACGCCATGGTTTCGGTATCAAAAACATCGAACCGTTTACCGCGCCGAATTGCCCAACGCAGCCCGGTTGCATGTGATGTTTGACGAAACACCCATCGGCAATTTCATCGAACTCGAAGGCGAAGAAGACGCAATTGCCGAAGCCGTCAAATTACTCGGCGTAAGTCATGAAGAATATGTGTTGGAAAGTTACCTGGCGCTCCAGGCCGCCGAATGCGCCAGGCAAGGCAAGCCGTTTACAGACATGATCTTTTCCGGCGAGTGAAATCTGTCACCGCCACCTACCACCTGATTATGAAAGCAATGATTCTGGCTGCAGGTTTCGGAACGCGATTGTGGCCGCTGACGATTGGCCGCACCAAACCCGCGATTCCGTTTTTGAACCGCCCGCTGATCGGTTTCACGATTGATTACCTGCGCCGATACGGCTTTGAAGACATCATCATCAATCTGCATCACGAACCCGATTCGGTTCGCCGACAGATTGGCGATGGTTCGCGCTTCGGCGTGCGGATTCATTATTCGCTCGAAGAGCCGGAAATTCTGGGCACTTCAGGCGCTCTGGACAACGTCCGCGATCTTTTGAACAAGGAAACCTTCGTCGTCGTCAACGGCAAGATCATCACTGACATTGATCTGGCGGCGGCCTTGGAAACGCATAGCCAAAAACGCGCGCTGGCGACTCTGGTTTTGAAACCGAACGCCAAACGAGAACGCTTCAGCGAAGTCAAAATCACCGATGACCATCGCATTGCGGAATTCGCAGGCTTTCCGACTCCAGACTCCAGACTCCAGACTCCTCCGCTGATGTTCACCGGCATTCACCTGATGGAACCGGAGATTTTTGATTACATTCCGCGCGGCGTGTTTTCCGATTCGGTCAAAGACGTGTATCCGGCGGCGATGGCCGATGGCAGAGTGATTGCCGCGCACATCGCGCCGGAGCAAAGTTCATGGTTTGAACTGAGCACCTTGCAGCGGTATCTGGAAATCAGTTTGGAATTTCTGGCGCGCGAAAGTCGCAACGTGATGACGGACGAAGATTGTCAGATTGACGCTTCGGCGCAGCTTGCCGATTCGGTTTTGTGGAAACGGGTTCGTGTCGGAGCAGACGCTCGCTTGACGAATTGCGTGATCGGCGATGATGTGACGATTCCCGCCGGAGCGGAATTCAGCCGCGCCGTCATTGTTCGCGCTGATCTGGCCGCCGACGGCGAACGCCCTGAAAAAGCTTTGCCAGCAGAAGTGATTGGCGAAAATCTTGTCGTCAAATTTGGCTGATGCTACAGTGAAGTTCTGAGTCAGTACTGTGCTAGACGCTGACTGCGGCATTCCCCACCGACAGGACAAACTTAAAAATAATATGGCTGATAACAACATCTCTGCGCCTGAAATGCTGCCCGGCGAAATGGCGAAAACAACCGGCGGCTTGAGCGAAAAGCGAGTCGTCATTTTCGCGGCCAAACACTTCGGACTGCCAGTCAACGAAGTTCTCTTTCAACCACTGACGCCGGACGCTTCGACACGCAAGTATTACAGGATTGCCGCTGCTGCTCGACCTCAAGAAACATTGATCGTTAGCCGATACCCGTCGCCATTCAATCCTCTTGAAAACACGTATCTAGATGTCACCAGGCTGTTTGAACAAGCCAGCCTGCCTGTGCCCAAAATTATTGATGTCGCCGATAAAGAGGGCATCATCTTACAAGAAGATTTGGGCGACGTAAGCTTGGCAACCTGGTTCAAAGAGGCTGAAGCTCGCAACGATGTAACAGGAATCAAACAGATGCTGCGTCGTTCGATTGAACTAATCGCTCGAATTCAATCAGCAACTATGCTTGCATACACGATGAATTCTGTAGCTAGTCGGTTTGCATTTGACGAAGACAAGCTGTCGTGGGAATTGAATTATTTTTTCGACCATTTCTTTGGCAGTTATCGTCAGCGCCAATTCTCGGAGACGGAAGCCGAAGAAATAAAACGAGAATTGCAGTCCATTGCCGCCGAGTTGAGCACTCGCCCAAAAGCATTGACTCACCGCGATTATCACTCGATGAACCTGATGGTGGACGCCAAAGGAGAATTGCGAATCATTGACCACCAGGATGCGCGAATGGGGCCGGCGACGTATGATCTGGTTCCGCTGCTGGTCGAACGCCGATTGCAACCGGCGGACGAATCCTGGGTTTCGGAACATCAGGATTTGTTCCTCGCCTTGCGCGAAAAGATGGGCTTGCCGAAAATCGAAACCGACGATTTTCGCTACGAGTTCGATTTGATGACAATTCAACGCCAGTTGAAAGCCATCGGGACGTTTTCGTATCAAACGGCAGTCGTCGGGCGCGGCGTGGTTTATGAACAGTACATTGTCCCGGCGGCGGCGACTGTGTTGCGGGCGATGAGCAAACCGGGAATGAAAGAGTATCCGGCTTTGCAAAAAGCTCTGAACAATTTCTGACAGGAGGAAGTTCGACATGTCAGTTCTCACAATCGAAAGCATTCTTGCTGAAGTGAACCAACTTTCCGCGGCAGAGCGCGCAAAATTGATCGCGCAATTGAATCGTGAGCCTCAAAATGAGTACAAGATTCCTGAAGGACGAATCATTAGTGCCAATGCTCCATACATAGACCGAACATTGGAATTTCAATGGATGAAAGAGCACGAGCATGAATACGCCGGTCAATGGATTGCACTGATGGGGGACAAACTGGTTGCACATGGTCCAGTAGCCAAGGAAGTTTTCGCTAAAGCCAGAGAGCTTGGTTATCCACGAGCGATGGTCTTCCTTGCCGAAACACCTGGGCTGCCGTTTGTAAATGTTTGAATATGGAATTCCATCTCAACTTCCCAGTTCGGCGGCAGTTTCGCACTTCTGAAAATGGAATAATCATTCCCTGCTCGTTGTTGAGCGGCAACCTGATCATAGATTCTTATGCCAAAGTGGATACTGGCAGCGAGTATTGTTTGTTTCAGCGTGAAGTAGCTGAAGAACTACAAATTGAGGTAGAGAATGGATTCCCAATCAAATTGAGCACTTTAACCGGTTCGTTCACCTGTTACGCTCATACAGTTTTGCTGGATACGTTCGGAATCCAGTTTGAATCTGTTGTGCTGTTTCACCCTGGGCGTAACACCAGCCGAAACATTCTTGGGCGCGTTGGCTGGCTCAACAATTTACACCTTGGGCTGACAATGGATGATGAACTGATCTATCTCGGCCCGGCATATTCGTAATCAAATTTTATGATGCAAACATACATCTCTGACATTTCAAAACATCTCGGCGAAGACATCACCATCAAAGGATGGCTATACAACAAACGTTCCAGCGGCAAGCTGGGCTTTCTGGAAGTCCGCGACGGCAGCGGCATCATTCAAGGTGTTGTGTCCAAAAAAGACGTGAGCGAAGAAACCTGGGAAAGCACCGAACGAGTGACTCAGGAATCTTCGATCATTGTCACTGGCGTGCCGCGCGAGCATCCGAAAAAGCCCGGCGTGTACGAAATGGACATCAAGACGGTCGAGATCGTCAATCTGACCGAAGAGTATCCGATCACGCCCAAAGAACACGGCGTTGAATTCCTGATGGATCATCGCCATTTGTGGCTGCGGTCGCGGCGGCAGCACGCGATTCTGAAAGTTCGCCACACGATCATCAAATCCGTTCGGGACTTTTTTGACAACAACGGCTTCACGTTGTGCGACACGCCGATTTTCACGCCAGCCGCCTGCGAAGGAACTTCGACTTTGTTTGAAGTTGATTATTTCGACGACGAAAAAGCCTACCTGTCGCAATCCGGCCAGCTTTACAACGAAGCGACTGCCGCCGCGTTTGGCAAAGTCTATTGCTTTGGGCCGACGTTCCGCGCTGAAAAATCAAAAACGCGCCGCCACCTGACCGAGTTCTGGATGGTCGAACCGGAAGTCGCTTATGCCAAATTGGACGATGTGATGGAGTTGGCCGAAAACTTCATCAGCTACATTGTCAGCCGAGTGCTGGAAACCCGGCAGGAAGAATTGAAAGTGCTGGAGCGCGATGTTTCCAAGCTGGAAGCCATCGTCCCGCCGTTCCCGCGATTGCAATACGACGACGCAGCGAAAATGCTTCAGCAGGCTCACGCTGAAGGCAAACTGGAAAACAGGTTTGAATGGGGCGGCGATTTGGGCGCGCCGGATGAAACCTACATTTCGTCGCAATACGACAAACCCGTGATGGTTCATCGTTACCCGGCAGAAGTGAAAGCGTTTTACATGGAACCTGATCCTATTCGGCCAGACCTGGCGTTGTGCGTGGACGTGCTGGCGCCGGAAGGTTACGGCGAAGTCATAGGCGGCGGCGAACGCATGTCTTCGCACGAATTGCTGCTGCAACGCATTCACGAACACAAGTTGCCGCCCGAAGCTTTCGACTGGTATCTGGATTTGCGAAAGTACGGCAGCGTTCCGCATGGCGGATTCGGCATGGGCATCGAACGATGTGTGACGTGGCTTTGCGGCATCGAGCACGTCCGCGAAACCATTCCGTTTCCGCGCATGCTGTACCGGTTGAAACCGTAACCCGTAAATCAAAAGGCAAAAGGCAAATATCAAAAGTCAAAAAACCGAGTAGCCTTGAAGCTTGGGCAATGACAAATGACCATTGGCAAACCAAAAATGGGAAATAAACTCATACCGATATTTTTGCCTTTTGCTTTTTGATATTTGCCTTTTGATTTCCTGTTTCCCCCTTCCGTGAAGCTTCCCCCTTCTGAGGACAAATGCCCCATGACTCGAAACGAAGACTCACTGTTGGTGGGCGAACCATCGTCGAAAACTGAAACTTCGACGAAGCCCAAACCGGCGATCATTGACACCTGGCTCAGCCAGTTTGAACAAAACATTGCGCGCGAATTTCAGCGCCGAACCGGGCTGGATTACAAAACGACCATCGCGCAAATCATCGAAGCCGCCGAACCCTTTCCCGGCATGCGCGTGTTGGACTTGCCGACCGGACCTGGAATTCTGGCGCGGCAGTTTGTCGGCAAAGTCGGCCAGGAAGGCAAAATCACAGGCGTGGACGAAACGCGCGAAAAAGTCGAAACCGCGCGGTTGGCAGCGCAATCGGCCAAAGCGTCGTTGAAAACCGAATGGCAGGTCATGCCGTTGGACAAGTTGAAGTTTGCAGACGGCAGTTTTGATCTGGTCACTTCGGGAATGGCGCTTCACCGTCTGCCGAATTGCCAGCGGTATCTGGCTGAAGTTTACCGCGTGCTGGCCGATGGCGGACGATTGCTGATTGCCGATGAATTGGCGCCGGAAATCGAACCCAACGCTTTGCTGCAATCCGTCAGGCGAAGCTATTACCGGTTCATCGCGCGCGATGCAGCCGAAGCCGACGCGCAATTTCGTTCAAGCAGGGAAATCATCCAATTGCTGCACGAAGCAGGGTTTAATCAAACCGTCGTTCGCGCGCTGCGTCAACGCAGCAAACACGATCGCGTGTTCGCGCTGATCAAAGCCGTGAAATAGAGGAGTCAGTATGAGTTCGCAAAGGAAAGCAACGATCATTGGCGTGCTGATGGATTTGGGCGCTGACCGCCGGGGCGTGGACATGGGGCCTTCGGCAGTTCGCGTTGCCGGGTTGAACGAACGATTGGAATTGCTCGGTTACGAAGTCACTGACGCTGGCAATATCCCGGTTCGCAATCCGGAGATGATGAACATCACGGACGGCAACGCGAAGTACCTGCCTGAAATTACAGCCGCCTGCCAGGCTCTGGCCGATCAGGTCGAAGCCGCTCTCAACGCCGGTTCGACGCCTATCATTCTGGGCGGCGATCATTCCATAGCCATTGGCAGCGTCGGCGGATTGTCGGCGTTTCATCACAAACGCGGCCAGCGCGTCGGCGTCATCTGGTTCGACGCGCACGGCGACATGAATACGCCGGACACTTCGCCTTCAGGCAACATTCACGGCATGCCTTTTGCCGCTATTCTTGGCAAAGGCGCAAGAGAATTGACGGAAATCAGTGGCTTCGCGCCGAAAGTTTATCCCGAAGATTGCGTGTTGATCGGCGCGCGCAGCGTTGATCCAGATGAAGCCGTCGCGCTGCGTGCTTCGGGCATTCGCGTGGTGACGATGCGCGAACTGGACGAACGCGGCATGAGTTCGGTGATGGACGAAGCGATTGAACTGGCTTCGCGGCGAACCGCCGGATTTCACGTGACTATGGATATGGATTTTGTTGATCCCGACTTCGCGCCCGGCGTAGGCACTCCGGTTCCCGGCGGCCCGACGTACCGCGAAAGCCATCTGGCGATGGAAAAAGTTGCCGACTCCGGCAAGATGCTTTCGTTTGAATTGACCGAAGTGAATCCGGTGCTGGACATCTCCAACAAGACGGCGGAACTTGGCGTGCAACTGATCCTGTCGGCGTTCGGCAAAAAAATTATGTAGCTGGGAGCGCAGGCGTCTCGCCTGCGAGTGGAGAAAAGCTTGGCAAACAAACTCAGAGTCGGAGTCATTTTCGGCGGGCGTTCAGGCGAACACGAAGTTTCGCTGCGGTCTGCGGAATCCATTATCAATGCGCTCGACCGCGACAAATACGAAGTCGTTCCGATTGCCATCACCCAGCAAGGCAAATGGCTGGCTTCGAGCGAAGCTACCAATTTGTTGCCCAGCGCGGTGATGACCAAAGCTGACCAACACGTGGCGATTTTCGGAGACCCTACGGAAAAAGGACTGGCTCGATTGGGCGAAAACCAAACCAGCCAGCGAGACAAACTCGATGTGATCTTTCCCGTGCTGCACGGCACTTACGGCGAAGACGGTACGATTCAAGGTTTGCTGGAAATGGCCGATGTGCCTTACGTCGGCTGCGGAGTGCTTGGCTCCGCAGCCGGAATGGACAAAATCGTCATGAAACGGCTGTTCCGCGAAGCCGGATTGCCCATCGTCGAATTCACGCATTTTCTGCGTTCGCAGTGGGAATCCGATCCGTTGCTGGTGGAATTGCGCGTCGCCGAAGAACTCGGTTTTCCATGCTTCGTCAAACCGGCGAATCTTGGTTCGTCGGTCGGCATTTCCAAAGCGATAGATGCGAAAAGTTTGAGCGATGCGATTGCTTTGGCGGCGAAATACGACCGCAAGATCATCGTCGAACGCGGAGTTGACGCGCGCGAAATCGAAGTCAGCGTGCTCGGCAACGACGAACCACAAGCCAGCCTGCCCGGTGAAATCGTTCCGCAATCGGCTGAGTTTTACGATTACGAAGCCAAGTACATCAGCGCCGACGCCGCTCGATTGGTGATTCCGGCGGAACTGAGTCAGGAGCAGACATCGGAAATTCAGCAATTGGCGATTCACGCGTTTCAGGCAATTGACGGCTGCGGGCTTGGCCGCGTGGATTTCTTCCTGGAAAAAGAAACCGGCAAGTTGTTGCTGAACGAGATCAACACTATGCCGGGTTTCACTTCGATCAGCATGTACCCAAAACTGTGGGAGGCCAGCGGGCTGCCGTACAGTCAGTTGATTGACCGGCTGATCGAATTGGCCTTTGAACGTCACCGCGAAAAGTCGCGCAACTTGACCAGTTTCAGTTGAGCTTGACGGATAACCCATTGTCAAAAACAAAAGCGGCATTTCGATGCCGCTTTTGTTTTTTTCAACCGTGTCACAGGTTGTCAGGTTTGACTGGCCGTGCAGGCGGCGCTTCGCGCGACGGCGGCGAAGATGGACGCTCCGGCGGAGGCGATGGCTTGGAAGGCGCGCTTTCGCGTGGCGGCGCCGATTCGCGCGACGGTGGCGCCGATGGCCGTTCGCTGCGCGAAGGAGCCGATTCGCGCGATGGCGGTGGCGACGATTCGCGGCGTTCGACTGGACGCGAAGGCGGCGGGTCGTTCCTGCGCGGCGTTTCATTGCGTGATGGAGGCGGATCGTACCGACGCGGCGTTTCCGTCCGCGAAGGCCTATCCGCCTCATTGTTCGGCAAAGAACGCGGCGAGTTTGCAGAACCAGGGGACGAATCCCTTGAAGGAGCGTTGCGCTCGCTTTCCGGCATGCTGCGTGTCGGAGCCGGAATTCGTTCGACGGTTCTATATTCGCTTTCGCGCGGCGGTCGGTCAGGGCGAACAATCTGCCCATCCTGAATGCGAGTCGGCGGCGCGGAATTCGCGTCAGCATTTCGCAGCGGCGTGTTGCGTTCCGGCGAAACTGTGCTTTGGTTGCCGCGATTCGGCGATTCGCCGCGCGTCGGACGCGAACCAATTTCAACTCCGTCATTTCGATTCGGAGCAACAGAGCGGTCCAAACTCGGAACCGGGCGACGTTCGATCACAGGCGATTCCAATCGCCGGGCGATTTCCGCGCGTTCGACTTTCAACTCACGAGTCGGCACGGTCTGCGTGGGTTTGAACTCATCGCCACGCAACATAGTCGGTTCTGCATTGGCTCCTCGTTGACCGCCTCCACGCGGAGGCGCAGGCGGCAGAACAATTTCGCCCGGCGCTTTGACGTCGTTCTGGTTGACGACCACACGGCCATTGTCGAAGCGTCGGCCTTCCATCAGGCTGACTCCGCCCGGTGCGTTGTAATTGTCCAGCGTGCGCGGATTGATGATCGTCGTGTTGTTGACGATGACGGTGTTGCCTCGACTGCCGTAATACCGATCACGCGGCCCCAACGGACACCATCCGTACCAGCCGAATCGCCCGTCACGATACCCATCTCGATAACCTCCGCTGCCCCAGCCGAAAAAGGCTACCTGATGCGGCGACCATCCCCAGCCGACCGAAACCGTAGGAACCCAGCACCAACGGCTGCGATACCACGCCCAGCGTCCGTAATGATAAGGAACCCATCCCCACGGTTCGTGAGAAATCCAAGTCCAGCCCCAGCCGGAATAATAACGCCAGTATCCTGCACGATACGGCGCCCAGCCGACAGCGACGCTGCGCGGCGACCAGACCCAGCCGTAATCCGGCGATTCGTACCAATCGCCGTAAGAATCCAGGTCGTAAACGCCGGGCACGGCGACGGGAACGTAACGAGCGCTACGCGAATTTTCGACGCGCGAAAACAGATCGTCGTCGCGGCGTTCGTTCCAGCGATCCCAGTTGTCCTTGTCATCCAGTCGAGCGATCTGGAAAAAGTTGGCGTCGCGTCCGTCTACGACAATTCGGCGACCTTGTTTGACGGTCACCGTGCCGATGTCGCGGTTGTAGACTTCGGCCTGACCTCGACGAACTATCACTTCGGTCGTGCCGTCTTCGCGGACGTTGACCCGGTAATTGCCTTCTTTCAGAAAGGTGATGGCGACAATCGGCGTGTCCACTTCAAAGTAAATGGGATCGTTTTTGGCAACGTCGTTGACATCCACGACGTTGAATTGCCGACGATCCAGGCTGTCCACGCGAAACGTAGCCGTACCAACTGGAAGCGCAAATTGAACTGTTCCTGTATTGAATTGGGAAAACCGCAAGTTGGAGTTGCGGTCAACGCGGACGAGGTTGCGTCCGCTGAGTTGGATTTCGGCTCGCCCATTGGGGCCGCTGTAAAGCTGGTCGCGTTCATTGAGCGGCAGATTCAGCGAGGCGTCATACCAGCTTTGACCATCGGAAAGCCGTTGATAACTGACTTCACCTTCGATCAAACTGATGCGCGCAATGCGGCCTGTCTGGTCCTGGGCGACGGCCAGCGTGAAAATCGAAAGCATGAAACCAAGCAAAAGCGCCGTTCGCATTCGACGACGTTCTGTGAACAAGTTGGCAAGCAATTCTGAAGCAGTTGGAAAGAGCATCGTTCCCTCCGCGCAAAATCGAGGGCGGGAATCCGAAACCTCGATGGTTGATTATCAATCTCTTTGAAAAATCCTTTTGGGGTCAGGGACATTTCTGCCAGCAAGCGATATGCCGCCAAGCAACGTTCAGGTCGAGACGAAACGGCTTTTTTTGCAGCAACTTCGACGCGAGGCGATGTTGCACAGAATCGGCTTTTACACCATATCGGATAAGCACAGTGAACGCGCGCAACGCTTTCGTATAAGTGCAGTCTGATTCCACAACATTGCCGCGATTCAGTTTTTCTCTTTGGTGTCCAGCAATTCGACTTCAAACACCAATGTCGCGTTCGGTGGAATCACTCCGCCAGCGCCGCGCGCGCCATAACCGAGTTGCGGAGGAATCACCAACTTGCGTTTGCCTCCGACCTTCATGGTCATCACCCCTTCGTCCCACCCTTTGATAACGCGGCCAATGCCAATCTGGAAAGTGAACGGTTGCCCGCGGTCAACCGAACTATCGAATTTCGTGCCGTCTTCCAGTGTGCCAGTGTAATGAACCGTCACCTCGTGGCCGCGTTCGGGGCTGGCCCCTGTACCAACGACTGTGTCTTCGTATCTCAACCCTGAATCTGTTGTCACGGCTTTTGCTCCCAAAACTGACGCTTTCAACGGAATCGAAACCCAACTGACGGCTTTCCAAACCCCGGCGCGTTTGACCCAGACTTCGGTATGCCCGGAAGTCCCCAGCGGTTTGCCATTACGAATGAAAGTCGAACGCCCATTGACTATGGCCGTCGTTCCATATAACCGCAACTTGAATTCGTCGCTGCGAATTTCATCCAACTGGAATTTGCCGGAACTGAACATTTCCACCATTTGCTTTTTGGTGACGACGGTTCCGTCCGAATTCAACGCCGTGAAATCGTCTGCAAAGATGCGATTGAGCGTCGCCGCATCGTTTTTGACGACGGCGGTGAACCATTCGCGCTCCAGCTTTTTCAATTGCGCTTCAACACCGCCTGTCGCAACGCCAGCGGTTTTTCTTTGTATTGAACGAGCAGGTTTCGTCTGGCTGAAGGCAGGCATGACCAAACCGATTAGCATTCCACAAAGCAAAATTTGTTTTAACAAGTTTCCGCTCTCCCAATTTATGAATGTGTGGCGAACCACTGTTGCAATATGCTTTTGAGTTTCAAAAAGGACGGATCAACGCAACGATTCAAACTGACCTGTTCTGCCAATTGAAAGTAAAGCGCCGAAGACCGTGACTTGCCCGACTGACGCAAAGCTTTTTCCATAGCTTCTTTCGGACGCTCAGGCTTTAGCTGTCCGGTAACAAGAAAGCCCTGTCCTTGAAGCCATGTTCGCAAATCAGGTTGTTTTGCCTCCCAACCCAACACCTTATCCACATGAGGCGAATCGCTCCAAACCCAGATTTCGATTTCAGGATCAAGCACAATCACCCTGGCACGATCATTCCAACCGGATTGTGATAATCGAACCTCGACCTCCTGTTCTATGGCTTCACGCGACAATTGATCTTTCCCACAACCTTCACGGTCAAACAACACCAGCGCATGTTCGTACTGATTGGCGAATGGTCGCAGAAAATTTTCGCTTGTCCGTAAACACCCGGGATCGTGTTCCGGATGAACGAAACAATCAAAGTCACGCTGATGAACAAGCTGACGAATGCCCAAGGCCTGATGGCGAGTAAGCACACCTTTGATCGTGTGTTCGATGTTTTTGTCAGGCACAAGAAGGACAAGGTTTTTCATCCCATCACCCCAACACTCCGGCGGCGAACAACGTTCCCAGATTCATTTCACCGCGCCATTCTCTCAGTCTTGGATGATGGTCGCCGCGAACGATGTCCGTTATTCCTTCCGGCGTTTTGGCAAAACATAAAACCGATTTGGCATCAGCCATGCTCAGAATGACTGGCGAGTGCGTCGCCAGCAGCATTTGCGCGCCATAAACTGAAGACAAAGATTGAAACATGGTTTCGACCGCGCGAGGATGAATGCCGTTTTCCGGTTCTTCAATCAGATACACGCCTTTGAAATCCGGCAAGTAAGCTGGCAGCGTCAGCGCCAACAAACGCAACGTGCCGTCAGAAACCATCCAGGAAGGAACTTCCAGCCCACCGCTGTAACAAATCATCAAATAACGATGTTTGTCGTCTTCCCGCTCAATCGTGCGAATGCTTTCAATGTCAGGCAGCGCCGTTTGCAGATGAGCGATCCAGTCGGAAAAACGATCCGGCGCAGAGTTCTGAAAACGGTGAATTACCCAAGGCAGGTTCGAGCCATCAGGCTTGAAGCCGCGAGTTTGCCCCGGGGGACTGGCCTTGCGAATTAACTGGCTGTTCAATACAAACGGCTGGACACCTTCAGCAAGCAGCGCTTTCAGCCAGGTGGCGGCTGGAAACTTGGATTCGTCTTCTGGCAAATTGCCCAGCGCAGAACGGCGAGAGCCAAGCTTGAACGACGGCGCCCAGCCTTTTCCCATCTCATGAACTTCAGAATAAAAATTATCATTTCCGCCAGAAACTTTATTCACAACGGTTCGAGTGCCTTGCCGACCTTTAGGGGTGGCTAGTTTGTCAGGCGGCTCGAAAAACAGCGGGAATTGTTCTCGTTGCTTTCTGACAAGCGGCGATCCGTTTTTTAGCAAAACTTTTTCAGTGGAAATTGAAACTTCGCGGGTTTTGTCATCGGTTGTAAGAGTCACTTCATAGCGCACTCGCCAGAAATCTTTGGTGAATAATTTTTCGCGTAACTCAGAAGGTATTTCCGCTTCGATTGCCAACTCCAATTCTGTGCCGGTTCGTCCCCACAACAGATCGAGAAAATTCTGCGTTCTTTCGCCGATTGCAGCATCCAATCCTGAAGAAACCAGAGTTCCTAAAAACGAAATGGTGTCGAGGAAAGTCGTCTTGCCGCTGGCGTTTGGCCCGACAAGGACGTGAAATGGTTCCAGAGGTTGATTGATATATTTCAGGCAGCGAAAATTGCGCGCCTCAATCTGGCAGATCATAATTACCTTCAAGTAGAAATTTTCGTCATTGCTGATAAAGTCTTTTGAGACGATACCGGAAACATCCGAATCCAAGCAAGACAACCATATCAGGAGCGCTATGAAAAAGTCCCGTTCAGATAAGTATAAAGCCGATCCCAAACTCAACCGCCGTTCGTTCGTCAAATTGTTGCCCGCCGCCGGAGTTGCAGGGTTGGCGATTGCCGCTCCCGAATCCGGCGTGACCGAAGTCGCCGCCGCACAAGGCGGAGCGACTCAACAGGCCAATCAGCGCGTCACCCGCGAAATGATGCAGGCCGCCGAGAAAATGATCGGGCTTGAATTCACAGAAGCTCACGAAAACATGGCGTTGCCGGGCGTCAATCGAAACCTGACGAGTTACGAAAATCTGCGAAAGATCGAAGTGCCGCTCGATACCGAACCGGCGACGGCCTTTCATCCGGCGTTGCCAGGCAAACTGAAAACCTATAGGCAGCGCGTTTCGGCAAAACCTGTGAAAGCTCGCGCCGTCAGCAAAACCGCCGCGCCGAAATTCGCTTCGGTCGAAGATTTGGCTTTCGCCACTGTCGCTGAATTGTCCGAACTGGTTCGCACGCGCAAAGTTTCTTCGGTCGAATTGACCAGGATGTATTTGTCGCGGTTGAAAAAATACGGCGACAAATTGCTGTGCGTGGTGACGCTGACCGAAGACCTGGCATTGCAACAGGCCGAAGCCGCCGACCGCGAAATCAAAGCCGGAAAATATCGCGGGCCGTTGCACGGTATTCCATGCGGCGTGAAAGACCTGTTCGCCACCAAAGGCATCAAGACGACCTGGGGAGCCGAGCCATACAAAGACCAGATGATCGAGTACGATTCGACCGTCGTCGAACGTTTGCGCGAGGCCGGAGCCGTTCTGGTCGCCAAACTTTCGATGGGCGCGTTGGCGATGGGCGGACGCTGGTTCAAAGGCATGACGCGCAATCCCTGGCAACCGGATGAAACCAACATCGGTTCATCGGGGTCGTCGGCGGGATCGGCTTCGGCGACTTCAGCGGGGTTGGTTGGCTTTGCTATTGGAACGGAAACGCTGGGTTCGATTGTGTCGCCATCGTCGAGATGCGGCATCACAGGATTGCGACCGACTTATGGCCGCGTCAGCCGGTATGGCGCAATGGGTTTAAGCTGGACGATGGACAAGATCGGGCCGATGTGCCGCTCTGTGGAAGATTGCGCGCTGGTGCTGGCGACGATTTACGGCCTCGACGGCCACGATCCGACCGTCGAAGATGTTCCGTTCAACTGGAATCCTGATCGTCCCTTGTCGCAAATGAAGATTGGCTACATCAAAGCTGAATTCGAACCTTCAGGTGGCGGCAATCAAGGCGGTCAAGGCGGCAACGCTGACGAACGCCGAAAGATGTATGCAGACGCGCTGGACGCTCTTAGAAAAGCCGGAGCCGACTTGCAACCATTTGAATTGCCGAAATTCGACGCGCAAAGCTTGCGGACGATTTTGAACGCCGAAGCCGCCGCCGCTTTTGACGACATCACACGCGATGGCCGTGTCAATCAGTTGTCCGGGCAGAGCACCAACGATTGGCCGAACAGTTTTCGCACAGCGCGGTTTATTCCGGCTGTGGAATACATTCGCGCGCAACGCGCTCGCACTTTGTTGATGCGCGAAATGGACAAACTCATGGCAAACTGGGATGTGTTTGTGACGCCTGCGCCGGGCAGCGCCAGTTTGCTGGTGACGAATCTGACCGGCCATCCGGCAGTGGTCACGCCGTGCGGGTTTATCAACAAACTGCCACAGGCGATCATGTTCACCGGCAATCTTTACGACGAAGCCGCGCCATTGCGCGTGGCAATGGCTTATCAACAGGCGACCGACTGGCACAGGAAATACCCCAAACTCGACTAAATGGGAGCAAACTATATCGGGATAAAAAAGGAACACGGATGAACACAGATTCACAGAGATGGGCACAGATAAATTCAAAACTGATGTTACGCGATGGCAAATCAAGCAAAGCATTTGACAGTTTCTTCGTCCTGGTAGGGACGGTTGAAATTAGCGCGGCGTTTCAACGCCGGGTAGCAGAGGTTTTTCTGCCGCGTCCTGTAAGGACGCTTGATTCTTACGCTGGCGGGACTTCAGGCGTCCCTACAGGACGCCGATTCATTTGCCGCCTTTCCCGGCAGTGAACTGCCGGGCTATTTTCAACCCGTCCCTGTCGGGACGAAAACCGTGTCAAGCACAATGCTCATTTCTTTAGTGCGTAACATCAGTTCAAAAGTTTGATCTGCGTTTATTCGTGTTGATCTGTGTTCATCCGTGGTTTCTTTATTCTTGTCCCATCTCGTTTGGCTCGACCTGAAAGCTGGATTAACCAATGGCGCATTCGATTTTGATCGTGGATGACGAAGCAGGCATTCGCCAATCGTTGGGCGGCGTGCTGGAAGACGAAGGATTCAACGTTTCCAGCGTCGGCAGCGGCGAAGATTGTCTGCGCGCGTTCGACAAACGGTTGTTCGCCTGTGTGCTGCTTGACGTGTGGTTGCCGGGGATGGACGGACTGGAAACTCTGGAACGATTGAAAGCTGCAAACCCGGATGTCGCCGTCGTTATGATTTCCGGTCACGGTCGAATCGAAACCGCCGTTCGAGCGACCAAGCTTGGCGCTTATGATTTCATAGAAAAACCTCTGTCGCTGGAAAAGACCGTGCTAGCGGTGAAAAACGCCATTCGCCAGCGCGAACTTGAAGCCGCCAATTCTGAATTACAGGCGAAGCTTGAACGCAGCTATGCGATGATCGGCGATTCCGTTCCGATGCGTGCCCTGCGCCAGCAAATAACCTTTGCCGCGCCCACTGCCGGGCGGGTGCTGATTTACGGCGAATCCGGCACCGGAAAAGAATTGGTCGCGCGTTCACTGCATTCGCAAAGTTTGCGATCAGCGCGCGCATTCATCGAAGTCAATTGCGCGGCGATTCCAGAAGACCTGATCGAATCGGAATTGTTCGGTCACGTCAAAGGCGCATTCACCGGAGCGACTCAGGCCAAACGCGGCAAATTCGAGCGCGCCGACGAAGGCACGATCTTTCTGGACGAAATCGGCGACATGAGTTTGAAGACTCAATCGAAGGTGTTGCGCGCTCTGGAAGAACAAAGCTTTGAACCGGTAGGTTCCGAAGATTCCATTCAAGTGGACGTTCGCGTCATTGCCGCAACCAACAAACGATTGGAAGCCGAAATCGAACGCGGCACATTTCGCGCCGACCTGTTTTACCGCCTGAACGTCATTCCGTTTGAAATTCCTCCGTTGCGCGAACGGTTGGAAGACGTGCCGCTATTGATTGAGCATTTCAACCGCGAATTTTCTCTGGCCAATCGCAAAACGCCGAAAGAATTCAGCGCATCCGCCATCGAACGCATGCAGAATTACCACTGGCCGGGCAATGTCCGCGAACTTCGCAACACGGTCGAACGAGTCATCATCATGCATTCGCGCTACGAAATCACCGCCGACGATTTGCCCATACTGAGCGGCGAAGCTCCGCCCGCGTCAAGCTACAATTTCGATTCCTACCGCGAAGCCGCCGAAACTTACGAACGCGAATACATACTGCGCAAACTGGCCGAAGCCGACGGCAACATCACCCGCACCGCCGAATTGATGGGCATTGACCGCAGCCACCTTTACCGCCGTATGAAAGCTCTGGACATCAATCGAAGCTGATGTCCAGAATTCAAGCTTCAGCTTGCCGTCTTTGGCAAATGACAGCCTGAAGGCTGAACTCCAAACCAAAAGTTTCTCTTGCGCCGACTTAGTGTCTTTTGTACACTTTGCGCCGTCGTGTACGAAATACACTAAGTCAACGAAACGATTTGAAGGAGGCAAAGGATGAATCAGGCAGTTGCAGATCGAAACAGCGGCGCTGCGGTTGCGCTCAAACGCAGTGAGGCAAAACCGATTGATGAATACTTGAACCTGGGCGAAGCGGAACTGTTCGAGCGGATTCAAGCGGCCAAGAAAATTCTGGGCGACCGGGTAGTGATTCTCGGTCATCATTACCAACGCGACGATGTGATTTGTCACGCCGATTTGACCGGCGATTCGTTCAAGTTGTCCCAGATGGCTGCGGAACGTCAGGACGCCGAATATCTGGTTTTTTGTGGCGTGCATTTTATGGCGGAATCGGCGGACATTCTGAGCGCCGCGCGCCAACAGGTGATTTTGCCCGATATGGCAGCCGGATGTTCGATGGCGGATATGGCGCGGCTGGATCAGGTCGAAGACGCCTGGGATCAGTTGCAACAGCTTGGCATCGCGGATGTATTGCCAATCACCTATATGAATTCGGCGGCGAACATCAAAGCGTTTTGCGGTCGTCACGATGGCGTAGTCTGCACTTCGTCCAACGCCGTGCCGCTGTTCAAGCGGGCTTTTGCTCAGCGCGAAAAACTGTTCTTTTTTCCCGACGAACATCTGGGACGAAACACCGGCATCAAGTTCGGCATTCCATTGGAACAGATGGTTGTGTGGGATCCGCGATTGGAACTCGGCGGCAACACGCCGGAACAGTTGCGGCAAGCGAAAATCATTTTGTGGAAAGGGTTCTGCTCGGTTCACGGACGCTTTCAAGCCAGGCACGTGGATGATCGCCGCGCGGAACATCCCGGCATCAAAGTGTTGGTGCATCCAGAATGCCGATACGAAGTCGTGGCGAAATCTGACTTGAACGGTTCAACGGAGTTCATCATCAAAACGATTGCCGAAGCTCCGGCGGGCAGCAAGTGGGCTGTGGGAACGGAATTGAATCTGGTCAACCGATTGGCCAAACGTCACACGGACAAGTTTGTCACTTTGTTGGCGCCGGATTTGTGCATGTGCGCAACGATGTTTCGCATCGCGCCGGAAAATTTGTGCTGGTCGTTGGAAAATCTGGTTGCCGGTCATGTCGTCAATCACATCACTGTGGACGCAGAAACCGCTCGCTGGGCGAAACTGGCATTGGATCGCATGCTGGCAATTCAGTAAGAGAAAGGGGGAACAGGTGAAAGGGGGGAATGGGGAAAAGTGAAGCTTCAGCATTTCACCCCTTCACCCCTTCACCCCTTCACCCCTTCACCCCTTCACCCTGCCGTTCGCCACAGAAACTCAGCAAACAGCCCTGCCAGAATCAAATCAATCAGCGCCGGAACGAACGCCGCAAACTTGAGCCTGCCATTTCTCCACGCAGCAAAATAAATCAGAAAGAAAATCATTTTGGACAAGACGCCCAGCCAGGCGAAGTTGCGAAATTGCACAAGGTCATAAGCAATCAACGCATAACCGATGCCCCAGGCAGAAACGCTGGAGGCAAACGATTGCGCCAGCAACCGCGCCGCCGGATCGCGAATTTCCAATCGCGCCAGCATCACGTCGGGTTTGAACAACAGCATGGCAGCCATGCTCAGATTGAACGCCGCCGAAGCCGCGAACAGAACGTGGTAATAAATTTGCAGCAAGGGAGTTTCAGTCATGATTTCAGTTCCGATCAGCGTTGTATGAACACGTCGCCGTTTTCGACTTTGGTGGGATACGTGGCGATGGACAGATGCGAAGCAACCTGGCATTCACCGGTTTTCAAATTGAAATCGAAACAATGCAGCGGGCAAAACACCTTGTCCTGTTCCAAAAATCCCTGGCTCAGCGGCGCTCCGCGATGCGGACAAAGATCGTCAATGGCAAAAAATTCTCCGCCGACGTTGAACAGCGCCAGGTCGTCATCGTCAATCGTGACTTGGATGCCACCGCCGAGCGGAACATCTTTGACGGCGGCGACTCGGTGAAACGATTTTTCCTGATCGGAACTCATTGGATTCTCCTGGTTGGTGAGTTGATTCGGCGACATCATAGCCTCGAAACTGCTTCCGGCTAAAGCCAGCGTCGGCTGTATTTCGGCTTCTTGCCTAAGCTTTCGGCATACTGTAGGCTTCCGACCTCACGCGCTGGTTGATGACCCATTGACGATGAACTGATTGACGATCAACCAAGCCCCATCATCACAAACTCCCAAAGCGTGCCGAACAAATCCCATTGAAAGAGCGCCCACAGCGCCTGCAAAGCGCAATGAAGATTCTTGTCGTTAGCCTGTATTACGAACCCGACCGTTGCCAATCAAACGGACCGATCATTCGCGCCCTGTGTGAGGATTGGGCCGAAGCCGGCCACGAAGTCACCGTGCTGACCTCGTTTCCCCATTACAATTCCGACCGGGTCTGGCCGGAATATCGCGGGCGATTATTTCAACGCGACCGCGTGGGTGGCGTGAACGTCATACGGTCATACATCTTCGTCCCGCGCAATCGCTCCGGCTGGCAACGCATTTTGAATTATCTGTCGTTCAACATCTCTTCGACATTGTCCGGGTTGTTCGCTGGAAAACAGGATGTGATTTTCGCCATGTCGCCGCCGTTGACCATAGGATTGACGGCGTATGTGCTTGGACTGCTGAAACGCATTCCGTATTGTTACAACCTGCAGGACATCTGGCCGGAAGTCGCCGTCAAACTGGGCATGTTGCGCGGACGCCGGTTGATAGCGTTTTTCGAGGCGATGGAGAAATTCATTTATCGCCACAGCCGCCGCATCTTCGCCATTTCGGACGAATTCAAAGCCAACCTGATTGCCAAAGGCGTCGCCGCCGACAACATCGAAGTCATTCCGAATTTCACCGACACTGATTTCATCAAACCCATGGCAAAGGCCAATGCCTTTTCGCTCGCCAACGGCTTGGCGGACAAATTTACGGTGCTGTACGCGGGCAATGTCGGATTGTCGCAAGGCTTGGAAGTGATTTTGGATGCCGCCGAGCAGTTGAAAGATCACAGCGAAATCACGTTCACCATTGTCGGCGAAGGCAGCAGCCGTGACGAACTGATTGCCGAAGCAGATCGGCGCGGTTTGCAAAACGTCAAGCTGTTGCCGTTTCAACCCGAAAGCGACGTGCCGCTGGTTTACGCCTCTGCCGATGTGGCCTTGATACCGCTCAGACACGGCATCACGGAAAATTCGGTTCCGTGCAAGACCTACAGCATCATGGCTGCGGCCAAGCCTTACATCGCGGGCGTGGACGAAGGCAGCACGGTTTGGAAATTGACCGATCAGGTCGGGTGCGGCGTCTGCGTCGAACCGGAAAACGGTCGCGCTCTGGCCGAAGCTGTTTTGAGATTGCAGGCCGACGCTGGCGCGCGAACCCGTATGGGCGTCAAAGGTCGTCAATTCGTCGAACGAAACTTCGCGCGCGAAATCATCACGGATCGGTATCGCAACAGCCTGGAAAGTCTGGTGGAAAAACGCATCCTGCCGATTACCGGGCAAGCCTCGTTGTCTAGCGAATGAACGGCAAATGAGCGAAGCGACCAAACAACGCTCGGCATTTGTCACTGGCGCAACCGGCTGCATAGGCGGCGCGCTCACTTTCCGATTGGCAACTGAAAACTGGCGAGTTATCGCGCTGGTTCGAGACCGAACGCGAGCAGGTTTTTTGACTCAATGGCCGAATGTACGGGTTGTTGAAGGCGATTTGACCGAATCTGAAACGCTGATTGCAGCAATGCGCAATTGCCAGACAGTGTTTCACCTGGCAGCAAAAGTTCATGCCGTGCCGGGAACTCCGGCGGCAGAGTTCGAACGCGACAACGTCATTGGCACGCGCAACGTCATCGCGGCGGCGCAAGAAAACCGGATTGAACGATTCGTTTTTTTCAGCACGGTTGCCGTGTACGGCGATCGCGACGAACCGGCGGATGAAATCACTTTGCCAGCGCCGACAACAGATTACGGCAGGAGCAAGCTGGAAGCCGAACGAATCGCTTTGGCGGCAAACGAATTGAAAACCACTGTCTTGCGGTTGCCCGTAGTTTACGGCGAACGTGACCGCGGCAATGTCGCAAAGTTGATTGAGGCAATTCGCCGAAACCGGTATGTGATCGTCGGCAACGGACAAAATTTGAAAAGCATGGTCGCCGTTGAAAACGTCGTTGATGCGGCATTGCTGGTTGCAGGCGATGAACGCGCCGCCGGACAAACATTCATCGTCGCCGACGCGCGAGCTTATTCTCAGTTGGAAATCGCTGCAACGATTGCCGAATTGATCGGCAAAAGACGACCAGCAAAATTGCCGCGATGGCCTTTGCTGCTGGCTGGCAAAGCGGCTGATGTGATCGAAAATCTGACCGGCCTGAAGCTGCCGATTTCCTCTGACCGGGTTCGCAAACTGTCATCGAATACGGTGTTCAGCGCGGCGAAGATTGAACGCGAACTCGGATTCATTCCGCGCATTGCTTTGCGCGAAGGTTTGGCAAATGAATTAAAGCAGCATTGACGCTGACGCATCCCACTAAGTTATGTTTCGAGCAACCATCTTTTTTCTGGCAGGAGTCATTTCGTATCTGGTCACGGGCTGGCTGGTGACGGCTCCGGCGTGGTTTCGTTCGCTGGATTTGCCGAACGCGCGCAGTTCGCACACCCAACCGACGCCGCGCATTGGCGGGGTGGGCATTGTGTCTGCCTTCGTCATCATTCTGCCGCTGCTGTGGGTCATGTTGATCGGCGCTTCGCGGAACTGGTTGCTGGCGACGAAATTCGGGTTTGCGCTGCTCAGTTACGTCATCATCGCCGGAGTCGGTCTGGTGGACGATCTGCGCCGCATCGGCCCGCTGGCAAAATATCTGGGACAACTGGTCGCCGCGCTGATTGCGCTCTGGAGCGGGGTCACGTTTTTATACCTGCACATCCCGTTTGCCGGACAATTTGAAATCGGCGGGATTTTGGCTGCTGCGCTGACCATTATCTGGCTGACCGGCTTCAGCAATCTTTTCAACTTCATGGACGGGATTGACGGTCTGGCAGGCGGCACAGGCGTCATTTACAGTCTGGCTCTGGCGGCGGTCAGCATAGGAACCGGCCACCGGTTGATCGGCGCTGGATGTTTGATGCTGGCGGCGGCTTGTCTGGGCTTTGTAGCGCACAATTTTCCACCGGCCAAAATTTTCATGGGCGATGTCGGCAGTTTGTTTATCGGCTACGTTCTGGCGGCGTTTGCGACGGTCATGTCCAACAGCGGCGAACGCCCCGTGCCGTTCATTGCCGTGCTGCTGATTTTGGGGACATTCCTGTACGACACCATTTTCACGCTCATTCGTCGCGCTCGCCGAGGCGAAAGAGTCTGGGAAGCGCATCGTTCACATTTGTATCAACGGCTGGTCATCGCCGGACAAAGCCATAGGCGTGTGACGCTGACCTATTACGGTTTGAGCATCCTGCTTGGCGCAGGCGGCGTGGGCTATACCTTTGCCGGAAAGCTGGTCGGCGACAGCGCCGTTGATTGGTTGCGCATTTTGATCTTGCTGGGCAGCATTGTGGTGCTGGCGGCATTCACGCTGTACGTTTATTGGTACGAAATCGCGGCGCAACGCGCCAAACAGGCATTCGCTTCAGAAGCTCCGGCTGAAGCGGCAGAAGGATAAAAGAAAGGAAACGAAATCGTGGGAACTCAAACATTGTATCTGGTGACAGGCGGAGCGGGCTTCATCGGTTCGCATATTGCAGAAGCTCTGGTCAAACGCGGCGACCGCGTGCGCGTGCTGGACAATCTGATGACCGGCAAACGCGAAAATCTGGCGCATCTGGCGGGAAAACTCGAATTCATCGAAGCCGACATTCGTGACGCCAACGCCGCCCGTCAGGCGATGGAAGGCGTCAGCATAGTGTTTCACGAAGCAGCCGTTCCTTCAGTCCCGCGTTCAGTCGCCGAACCGCAACTCAATCACGAAGCCAACGTCAACGGCACGTTCAACGTCTTGATGGCGGCGCGCGACGCCGGAGTCAAACGAGTCGTCTTCGCCGCATCAAGTTCGGCTTATGGCGACACGGAAGTGTTGCCGAAAGTGGAAACCATGATGCCGAACCCGCTGTCGCCTTATGCCGCAGCGAAACTCATCGGCGAATTGTATTGCCAGACCTTCACCCGCGTGTATGGGCTGGAAACCGTCGCCTTGCGTTACTTCAATGTTTTTGGCCCTCGCCAAGACCCAACCTCACCTTATTCCGGCGTGATTTCCAAATTCGTCACCGCGCTGTTGAACAACGAAGCTCCGACGATTTTCGGCGACGGCGAACAATCGCGCGATTTCACATACATCGCCAACGTCGTGGACGCAAATCTGCGCGCCGCCGAAGCTCCCGACGCCGTCGGCCAGGTCATGAACCTGGGCATTGGAGACCGCATCACGCTCAATCAATTGTTCGATGAATTGCAGAAGATCATCGGAACCAACCTGAAACCGAATTACGCCGAAACGCGCGCCGGAGACGTTCGCCATTCGCTGGCTGACATCACGCGCGCTGAGCAATTGCTCGCTTATCACCCGCTGGTCGGTTTGGCCGAAGGGCTGAAATACACAGTGGATTGGTACAGAGAAAACCAGTAACCATTTACAGCTCATTCAAAAGCAACAAAGGCAGCGACCTCGTAAAGATCGCTGCCTTTGTTCGTTTCAGCATTGCCGCCGTCGTTAGTTGTCCGAGCCGATTCGCATGCCGTAAAACGAGCGGTACACGAAGAAGATCGAAATCAGCGTGAAGACGACCGCCAGCACGTGACTCAAAGTCGCGGTGCTGTCGGAATGGCGCAGCGAAACGGCCAATTCCACCGCCAGCAATCCGAACAAGGTCGTGAATTTGATGACCGGGTTCAGCGCCACCGACGAAGTGTCTTTGAACGGATCGCCAACCGTGTCGCCAACAACGCAGGCGTCGTGCAGCGGAGTGCCTTTGGCTTTCAGTTCGACTTCGACAATCTTCTTGGCGTTATCCCAGGCGCCGCCCGCGTTGGCCATGAAGATCGCCTGATACAAACCGAAGATCGCAATCGAAATCAGATAGCCGATGAAGAAGTATTCTTCGATAAAGGCAAACCCCAGCGCGGAGAAAAAGACCGTCAGGAAGATGTTGAACATTCCCTTCTGCGCGTACTGCGTGCAGATTTCTACGACCTTCTTGCTGTCTTCGACCGAAGCTTTTTCGACGCCTTCCAGTTTGATGTTGGCCTTGATGAACTCGACCGCGCGATAGGCTCCCGTGGTCACGGCCTGAGTCGAAGCTCCCGTGAACCAGTAAATGATCGCGCCGCCGGTGATCAAGCCCAGCACGAAAGGAGCGTGAAGCAATCCCAGTTTGTCCACATTGGCAGTCAATCCATCCGTCAGCGCCATAATGATCGAAAAGATCATGGTCGTTGCGCCAACAACCGCCGTGCCAATCAGCACCGGTTTGGCCGTCGCCTTGAAGGTGTTGCCCGCGCCGTCGTTTTCTTCCAACAGGTGTTTGGCGCGGTCGAAATTCGCCGTCATGCCGAAATCTTTTTTGACTTCGTTTTCGATGTTCGGGATTTGTTCGATCAACGACAGTTCGTAAACCGATTGCGCGTTGTCCGTCACCGGGCCGTAAGAGTCAACCGCGATGGTCACCGGTCCCATTCCCAGAAATCCGAAGGCGACCAGACCGAAGGCGAACACCGCCGGAGCAGCCATCAGCGCGCCCAGCCCATCCAGGCTGAACGCGTAGGCAATCGCCATCAACGCGACGATGCTGATGCCCAGCCAGTAAGCCGAAAAGTTACCGGCAACCAAACCGGACAGAATGTTCAGTGATGCGCCGCCTTCTTTGGATGAAGTGACGACTTCGCTGACGTGGCGCGATTCGGTTGAAGTGAAAACCTTGACCAGTTCGGGAATGATCGCCCCCGCCGCCGTTCCACAGGAAATGATTGCCGACAGTTTCCACCACAACGATCCGTCGCCCAGCGTAGGAATCATCAGATACGAAACAACGAACGTCAGGATGATCGAAACCACTGAAGTGATGATGACCAGATTGGTCAGCGGTTTTTCAAAATTCATCTTGTCGGCGCCCGCATACTTAGCTTTGGTGATCGTTTCGTTGATGAAGTACGACCCCGCCGAAGCGATGACCATCATCACGCGCATGACGAAAATCCAGACCAGCAACTGCACTTGAATGGCTTCAAAACCCGCGCCTGCCGTTTTGGCGTTCACGGCCAGCAGGATGAAGGAAATCAGCGCCACACCCGTCACGCCGTAAGTTTCAAAACCGTCAGCCGATGGGCCGACCGAATCGCCTGCGTTATCGCCCGTGCAATCGGCAATGACGCCAGGGTTGCGCGCATCGTCTTCCTTGATCTTGAAGACGATCTTCATCAGGTCGGAACCGATGTCGGCGATCTTCGTGAAGATGCCGCCCGCGATTCGCAGCGCCGCCGCCCCCAAGGATTCACCAATCGCGAACCCGATGAAGCACGGCCCGGCATAATCGCCCGGAATGAACAGCAGAATGCAGAGCATGATCAGCAGTTCGACTGAAATCAGCATCATGCCTATGCTCATGCCGGCTTTCAGCGGGATGGCATAAATCGGATAAGGTTTGCCTTCCAGCGAAGCGAACGCCGTGCGCGAATTGGCAAAGGTGTTGACGCGAATGCCGAACCAGGCCACGCCGTAACTGCCGCCGATGCCGATCAAACTGAAAATCAGGATGATGGTGACTTTGTAAATCGGAAAACCGACCAGAAAGCCGAAGTACAAAATGATGATGACAGCGATGAAGGCTTCCAGAATCAGTATGAATTTGCCCTGCGTGATCAGATAGGTTTTGCAGGTTTCATAGATCAGCTCGGAGATTTCGAGCATGGATTTATGCACGGGCAATTTCTTGAGCTGTGTATAAATCAGCAAACCGAAGACCATGCCGAGCAAGGACACGACAATTCCGACAAGCAACAACGTCCGCCCATTCGTGCCGCCCATGAACGAAACCTGCGAAAGATCGGGCAGCTTCAAATTGGCTTCGCCGCCGGGGCGATGAGCAGGTTCTTGAGCAAAAGCCGTCATTACGCTGAACGCGACAAAAGCCGCGCCAGACGCTAAACGCAAAGCTACACGGCCAACTTTCGGCGCGCGCAACAGGCACAGTGACACAAAAATGCCGATGCTTAATAAAAGGAGCATAGCTGGTGATACCTCGTTTTTTGTTTTGTAGTTAAACTGCTGGTGCGAAAACAGGCGCGGATTATAGACGATAGGCCATTAACTGCAAGCCAGACAGGCGTTTTGGCGGTTTTTGAGTTGGTTAAACCAGCTTACTCGCTGCGGACAACTCGCCCAAAATCGAGCCTCGTCATCAAAACCGCAAGACACGCATCGAGCGCCGCTTTGTCCTTCGATTCCAAAGTGACTTTGACCTTGTAATCCGGCGTGGCGAAATTCGGATACGAACCGATGGCGACCGCTGGGTTGGCGTCGGCTACTTCGCGCAGGGCGGCGGCAATGTCGAACTCTTCTTCCAGCGTGTAAATGGCGCGGGCGAAAAACGGTTCGACGCGAAAGCGTTCGCGCATGGCCAGAAATTTTTTGCGGAACAGTTCCGGCACTCCGGGCAGGATATAAACGTTGCGACACAACAGCACAGGCCAGCGCCAGTCGGGCATTTCCAGCAGTTCGGCGTTTTCCGGCACATCGGCCATGCGCAACTTCGACTCGTCGGTATTGTCGCCGAAATAAGCTTTCAACCGCCGTTCGAGTTCAGGATGCCGAATGACCGGTGTTTCAAACGCCGCAGCGATTCCGACAATCGTCACGTCGTCGTGAGTTGGACCAACCCCACCAGACGTGAAGACGTGATCGAATCTCGCTGAAAGTTCGCGCACGGCCTTCGCCACATCGTCAACATCGTCTGGCACAACCAGAATGCGCCGCAACGCCACGCCCAGTTCGCGCAATTCGCCGATCAGCAACCGGGCGTTGGCATCTTCGACTTTCCCGCTCAGGATTTCATCGCCGATGACCAGAATTGCGGCAGTGGGAACTTTCATGCGGCCATCATAGTCAGCACAGATCGAAGCTGGCAACTTGTCCGGCTTGCAGGCAAAATCGGCAAGGAAAATTTTGCGGATCGTTCGATGAAACGGCAAAGCTCAGTTCCCCTAAGCATTGAAATTTCTGACGGTAAACAGGCAGGCAGCTTGTTCTACATTTTCTGAGGAGTCAGCCACATGAAATCCAAAGTTCGTTTTGAATCGTCAAACTCGCGGTTGATATTGTTGGTTACGCTGATCGCGTTGACGTTGCCTTTCATAATCTGGTCGTCGGTCAGCGGGCAAGGCCGCCGCCCGGTTCGGCCAATTCAACCCGGCGTGGCAACTGACGGTTTGAAGTTCCGATTGAGCGAAGGCACGGAAGGCGCTGACCGCCGCGAAGCTTTGCCGACGCCGCAAACATCGCCGCTGAGCGACGATGCGGTGAACAATCTGCTGCGCCGTTTGCCGCCGATCAAAACCGATCCCGACGACGAAACCGGCTTTGCGATGCGCGACCGTTCGCTGCCTCCGCCGAAAACCGGTGAAACGATCAACTCGGCGTTTCCTCCGGCAGACGGCGGCGAAAAGCCCGAACCAACAGCCACAGGCGTGCTGGAAGTCGTGCGATTCGCGCCCGAAGGCGAACTTGGATTGGCACCGCATCTGACCGTCACGTTTTCTCAGCCGATGGTGGCGGTGACTTCAATTGCCGACCTGGCCGCTTCGCAAGTTCCAGTGAAACTGACTCCGCAACCGCCAGGCAAATGGCGCTGGCTGGGAACGAAAACTTTGATCTTTGAACCTGAAGGCCGATTCCCTATGGCGACGAATTACACGGTCGAGGTTCCCGCCGGAACGAAATCGGCAACGGGTAATGCTCTGGCGACGGCCAAACGTTGGACGTTTGCGACTCCGCCCGTCAAGGTCAAATCCAGTTATCCAACCGGCGGGCCGCATCATCGCAACCCGGTGATGTTCATCGAATTCGACCAACGCATTGACCCGGCCAAAATGCTGAAAGCCATTAAACTGACGGCGGGCGCGGCTTCGTGGAAATTGCGGCAGGCTTCAACGGAAGAAATCGCCAGCGACGATGTGGCAAGTCGTTTTGTGAAAGCCGCCGAAGCGAATCGCTGGTTGGCTTTTCGCGCCGAGCCGATGATTGGCGCAAACGCCGAACAACCGCTGCCCGCCGGGACTTCTTTCACGGTGACGATTCCCGCCGGAGCGCCATCAGCCGAAGGCGCGCGCGTAACCGCCGAAGCGCAAAGATTCAATTTCCGCACCTACGACGCATTGCAACTGACCGAAGCGCGTTGCGGTTGGGGCGATGGTTGCCGACCGTTCACTCCGTTTGAATTTATCTTCAATAATTTCCTCGACGCCAAAGCTTTTCAGCAATCGCAGATCAAAGTGACTCCGGTCATCGAAGGCATGAAGGTCGTCGTTTATGGAACCGCTCTTTCAATCAGCGGCGCGACCAAAGGCCGCACGACTTACACTGTGACGATTGACGCCGGTTTGCGCGATGGTTTCGGCCAGACGCTTGGAAAAGCCGTCACGCGCAGTTTCACGATTGGCGACGCTTATCCGATGCTGTCGGCCAACGGCAACGGTTACGTCGTGCTTGACCCGAACGGCCCGCCGCGTTTTTCGATTTACACCATCAACCAGCCGAGCGTGAAAGTTCGATTGTTCGCCGTCACTGTCGAACAGTGGCGCGCTTATCAGCAATTTCTGCAAACGCGCGGCCAGCGGCAACAATCGCCTGTGCCTCCGGGCGAACTGGTCAAATCGCAAACCGTGCCGATCAATGGTCGAGCCGACGAAATGACCGAAACTGCAATTGACCTCAGCCCGGCGCTGAAAAACAACCTGGGACACGTGATTTTGACGATTGAACCAACCGTCAAACGCCGCGATTGGGAGCAGGAAATCATACTTTGGGTTCAAGCGACGCAAATCGGCCTGGACGCTTTTGCCGATCAAACCGACTTGGTTGGCTGGGCGAGCTCGCTGAAAGACGGCAAACCTCTGGCAGGCGCGCAATTGGAATTGTTGGGCGGCGCGGGCGCTGAATCAGGCAATCAGGCGAAAGCGACAACAGCCGCCGATGGATTGGCAAAGCTGGCGCTGCCCGCTTCCGGTTCGCAAAAAATGCTGGTCGCTCGGCAAGGCAGTGACGTGGCGTTTCTGCCCGAAAGTCCTTACTGGTGGGAAGGCGCGCAAAGCAGTTGGAATAGTCGTTCGGTTACGGATTCATTGCGATGGCACGTGTTCGACGACCGCGCAATGTATCGCCCCGGCGAAGAAGTACACGTCAAAGGCTGGATTCGCCGCATCGGCGCGGGCAAGCTCGGCGATGTCGGTTTGGCCAACGGCGCAAGAACTGTCAGCTATGGGCTGCGCGATTCGCGTAACAACGAAGTCTTGAAAGGCACGGCACAAGTCAATGCGCTTGGCGGATTCAATGCGGCGTTCAAATTGCCGCCTACGATGAATCTTGGCCATTCAAATCTGGCGCTCGTCACAGATGGCGGTTTGCCGGGCAATGCACACAATCACCTTCTGCAAGTTCAGGAATTTCGCCGCCCCGAATACGAAGTCAAAGTTTCAGCAAGTAACGGCCCGCATCTGGTCAAAGGCTCGGCGACGGTAACCGCCGCGGCCAGTTATTACGCCGGAGGCGCGCTGTCGAACGCCGAAACCGCGTGGAACGTCACGGCAACGCCGACGAATTACACGCCGCCGAATCGAGGCGATTTCAATTTCGGCGCGTGGACTCCGTGGTGGTGGTACGACCGTCCGAGCGGCGCCAGCGTTTCGCAAAACTTCGCCGGTCGCACGGACGCGGCGGGCAAACACAATCTGCGAATTGATTTCGATTCGGTTTCGCCTATTCGCGCCACCAGCGTCACCGCGCAAGCCACCGTGCAGGACGTGAATCGTCAGGCCATCGCCGGTTCCACCAACTTCATCGTCCATCCTTCGGAACTGTACGTAGGCATTCGCAGCCCGCGAATGTTCGTCCAGAAAGGCGAACCGCTGGTGGTTGAAACCATTGCCACAGACATTGACGGCAAGCTGATCGTTGGCCGCGAAATCCGCATGCGAGCCGTGTTGATTGATTGGTCGTTTGAAAGCGGCGAATGGAAAGAGCGCGAAATCAATCCGCAAGATTGCCTCGTTCGATCCGGCAATGTCGCTGTGCAATGCAGTTTTCGGACAAACGAAGGCGGACGGTATCGCGTGACGGCTTCGATCATTGACGACCGCGAACGGCGCAACGAAAGCCAGATGACGTTGTGGGTGGCGGGCGGCAAATCCGAACCGCAACGCGACGTGGCGCAGGAAAAAGTCGAACTGATTCCCAACCAGAAAGAATACGAGTCGGGGCAGACGGCGGAAATTCTGGTGCAAGCTCCGTTCTTCCCGGCGGAAGGCGTCGTTACGTTGCGGCGTTCCGGTTTGGTCAGCACCGAACGCTTCACGATGAACTCGGCTTCGCACACGCTGAAAATTCCGATCAACGAAGCTTATGTGCCGAACATTCACGTCCATGTGGATTTGGTTGGAGCAGCGGTTCGCACCGACGATGCTGGCAATGCCAAACCCAGTTTGCCGCGACGACCGGCTTTCGCTGCGGGCGAATTGAATTTGACGATTCCTCCGCTGAAACGAAAGCTGGCGGTGACGGCTTCGCCACGCGACAAGGCGTTGGAGCCGGGCAGCGAAACTTTTGTGGATGTAGATTTGCGAGATGCGGCTGGCAAACCGGTTGCTGGCGCAGAAGTCGCCGTCGTCGTCGTGGATGAATCCGTGCTGGCGCTGAGCAATTACAAACTGGCCGATCCGCTGGCAACGTTTTACTTCCAGCGCAACGCAGACGTAAGCAATCATCATTTGCGGCAGAATGTGGTGCTGTCGAAACCTGATGCACTGGTTGGTCAGGCTCAGCAAGGGCAGCAAGGAGTTGCTGATGCCAATCTTGCAGGCGGCAAAGCAATGAGGGTAGTTGCCATGTCGCCTGGGATAGCTGCCTCACCTACTCCGCTCCCCCCGGAAATGGCAAAAGTTGCAGGGGAACGTGAGCAACAAGTCACAGAACCAATTCGTGCTCGCATTGATTTCAATGCGCTGGCGACGTTTGCGCCTGCCTTGCCGACTGACGCCAACGGACGCGCTTCGGTCAAAGTCAAAGTGCCGGACAACCTGACTCGTTACCGAGTAATGGCTGTAGCCGTCGCTGGTGAAAAGCAGTTCGGTTCGGGCGAATCAGCTATCACAGCTCGGTTGCCGTTGATGGCTCGTCCGTCGGCTCCGCGCTTTTTGAATTTCGGCGACCGGTTTGAATTGCCAGTCGTTGTGCAAAACCAAACCGACAATCCGATGACGGTGGATGTCGCCGTGCGAGCTTCAAATGCCTCGTTCGTAGTCCCGCCTTCAGGCGGAATCGGCTCTGTGGCCAATACCACTCCGCCTAAAGGCGGTACTCTGAACGCTGTCGGTCACCGAGTCACCGTTCCAGCGAATGATCGAGTCGAAGTTCGTTTCCCGACTACTACAAGCAAGCCGGGCACGGCGCGATTCCAGATTGCTGTGGCTTCGGGCAAATGGGCGGACGCGGCGGAAGTGAATTTGCCGGTGTGGACTCCGGCGACGACCGAAGCTTTCGCCACTTACGGCGAAGTGGATGCGGGCGCGATCCTGCAACCGATCAAAGCGCCGTCTGATGCTTATCGCCAATTCGGCGGATTGGAAATCACGACTTCGTCAACGCAGTTGCAGGCGCTGACCGATGCGGTGATTTATCTGGTCAATTATCCTTATGATTGCGCCGAACAGGTTTCGTCGCGCGTGCTGGCCATCGCCGCGTTGAAAGACGTGCTGGGAGCGTTCGACGCCAAAGGCCTGCCTTCGGCGGAAACGCTGATCGCTTCGGTCACGCGAGATATGGAGCGGTTGAAGACTTTGCAAAATGGCGACGGCGGTTTTGGCTTCTGGCGAAACGGTGAAGAGTCCTGGCCGTATGTCAGCATTCACGCCGCGCACGCCATGCAACGCGCAAAGGAAAAAGGCTTTGCCGTGCCGCCGGAAATGCTGGCGAAATCGCAAAGCTATTTGAAGCAGATCGAAAACAAGTTTCCGTCTTATTACGGCCCGGAAGCTCGGCGCGTGTTGACGGCTTACGCGCTGAACGTTCGCAACCGTATGGGCGACCGCGACGCGGCGAAAGCGCGTTCACTGATCGTACAGGCTGGCGGAGTTGAAAAATTGCCGCTGGAAGCTCTGGGCTGGTTGCTGCCTGTGCTGTCGGGCGAGAACGAAGCAGTGGCGATTCGTCGCCATTTGAACAATCGCGCCGAAGAAACCGCTGGCACGGCGCATTTCACGACTTCGTATTCGGACGGAGCGCATTTGCTGCTGCATTCCAATCGCCGAGCCGATGGAATCATTTTGGAATCGCTGATTGGCGACGATCCGAAAAACGATTTGATCCCAAAAGTCGTGCGCGGCTTGCTGGCACATCGCGTCAAAGGCCGTTGGGAAAACACGCAGGAAAACGCCTTCATCCTTTTGGCGCTGGATCGGTACTTCCAGGTTTACGAAAAAGCCACTCCGAATTTTGTCGCGCGCGCGTGGCTGGGCGATGGTTTGGCCGGAAGCCATGAATATCGCGGACGAACTACTGACAGCAATCAAATAAACGTGCCGATGAGTTATCTGATGTCGTCGGCGATGCCTTCGACGCAGAATTTAGTTCTGGGCAAAGAAGGCGCAGGTCGGTTGTATTACCGAATCGGCATGAATTACGCGCCGACCAGTTTGCAGTTGCGACCTTACGACGCGGGCTTCACCGTGTCGCGCAGTTACGAAGCGGTGGACGATCCGAACGACGTTCGCCGGTTGGAAGACGGTTCGTGGCGCATCAAAGCCGGCGCGCGCGTTCGTGTTCGTTTGACGATGTACGCGGCAACTCGGCGTTATCACGTGGCATTGGTTGATCCCATGCCTGGCGGGTTTGAAGCGTTGAATCCGGCGCTGGCCGTGACCGGCAATCTGCCGCGCGATGACAAGGATGCAAACGCGCGTGGCTGGTGGTGGTCTTGGCAATGGTTTCAACACCAGAACATGCGCGACGAACGAGTCGAAGCTTTCACGACTATGTTGTGGGAAGGCGTTTACAACTATTCGTATCTGGCGCGCGCGACGACGCCGGGCAATTTCGTTGTGCCGCCGACCAAAGCCGAAGAGATGTATCACCCGGAAACTTTCGGGCGTTCGGCCAGCGAGCGCGTGGTGATTGAATAAAACCGCGCGCTTGCTTGGCTCAGAACTCGCCGCTATAGTTTCCGCCGGTTACCGAGAGAACCGGATTTTCCCTGTTACAAAGAAACGAGGTAGTTATGGGCTTAGGAATGCCTGAAGTAATTTTGATTCTGGTGGTCGCGCTGATTATTTTCGGGCCGCGCAAATTGCCGGAACTAGGCAAATCGCTGGGGCACGCAATGTCGCAATTCCGCCGCGCGTCGGACGATTTCAAACGCACGTGGGAACAGGAAGTCGAGATGGAAAAGTATCGCGTCAATCCTGCCGAAAGCAGCAGCGCGAGTTCCGAATACAATCCGTCGAACGATTACAGTTCTTCATATAACCCTTATTCCGACGAATCCGGGACGGCTGATGCCGGCGTTACCGCGTCTGCCGAATCTCAGCCGGATACGACGACCGACGCCAGAGAACCGGAAAAAGTCGAAGCCGTTGCGGCTGCGAGCAACGAGCCGAAACAACAACATTGGATTTAAGATTCAAAGGCAAATTTGAACGCGGTGATTGACACCGCGCGTGATTGGTTGTCGTCGAGCCGCTTGCGTTTGCGAACAAAAAGCTCTCTGACGGCGGCCAATTTTTGTTTAAGCAGTCATCACCATCGGCTATTGAAATGAGCGAAATGAGCAACGTGATAGAAGAAGAAGTGGAAGAACAAGAGGGTTTGCAGATGTCCTTTCTGGATCATCTGGATGAATTGCGTCGCCGATTGGTTAATTCGGTGATCGCCATCGTCGTGGCCTTCGTTTTGTGCTGGGCGGTGTCGGACAGAATTTTCAACTTCCTTTCCATCCCGATCAATGAACAGATTCGCAAGATGCGAATCAGCGCTCAGGCGATCAATGGCACGCCCGATCTGAACCAGTTGAAAGAAGGCGAACTGGCTCAATACACCTTTGTTCAGGAATCCGCAGTAGGCGGCGTGAAAGTCCCGCTCGGCACCACCATCGAAGTCAAAAAAGTCGTCGTTGACGGCAACGCCGACCTGGTAACTGTCAGCCCCTGGACGGTCGGCAAAAGCGTTGTGCCCGCCGGTTCGTCAGTCGCCAAGATTCAATCCGAAACCGGCTCGTCCCTTTCTTATGACGAAACCAACGGGTTGGTCATCAGCAAAGTCGGCGGCGCGTTTACCCTGTACATGACCATTGCGCTTTATACAGCCATTGCGCTGGCAATTCCGTTTTTGCTGTATCAGGTTTGGGCGTTTATTTCGCCGGGACTGTACAAACATGAAAAACGATACGCCGCGCCAATGATCTTGATGAGCGCCTTTTTCTTCATCGCCGGAGTGACGTTCGCTTACAAAATCGCCTTTCCTCGCGCCTGCGAATACCTGCTGGGTTTGCAGCAATCCGGCAAGTTCCAAACGCTGATCAACGCCGAAGATTTCTTCGATCTGATTATTATGATTATGCTCGGACTGGGTGTGGTGTTTCAGATTCCCGCGCTGGCGTTTTTATTGGGCAGAATCGGACTGCTCACATCAGGAATGATGTTGCGAACCTGGCGTTATGCAGTGGTCATCATTTTGATCATTGCGGCGTTATTGACTCCGACTCCTGATCCTTACAATCTGATGATTTTTGCCATGCCCATGCTGGCTTTGTACTTCGGCAGCATTGGTATCGTCTGGCTCTTCGGCAAACCACGCCAGACCGACGAAGAATATGATTCGGCTTCCTGACCCGTTCACCAACCAGAGAGCGAGACATCACTCGCTCTCTTTCTTATCTTTCTGCACAAACGGCTGTTTCAATCCTTTTTCAGCCTGCATCCGCGAATCATATACATTCGGTCGAGCCAGCACGGCTTTGTATTGCGCAACGGCTTCGGTGCGCTGACCAGCCTGATCGTAAACCTGCGCCGCGCGCAACAACGCCAGCGTCGCCAGATTGGCTTCGGCGTCTTTGGCCTTTGAAGCCGCCAGAAATTGTTCAGTCGCTTTTTTGTACTCTTTGGCCGCAGCCAGAGCCTCGGCGTATTGATAATGCACAAGGTCAATTGCCGGAGCCGCCTGCGGGTCTTTCAGCAAACTTTCAAACGCGGCGTAAGCTTCCGGTTGTCGTTTCATCGTCACCAGCAATGTCGCCGTTTCCAATTTCAACAGATAACTGGCTGGGTATTTGTCATTCAGATGCTTGAGCAAGGCCAGCGCGTCGTCGAATCGTTTTTCGTTTTTGTAAATCGCCACCAGCAACACACGCGCATCGTCGGCGGTAACGGTTTCATTGGTGACGATCTTTTGCAGTCGTTCGATGCCGCGTTGTTTGTTGCCGCGAACTCCGGCCAGGGTCGCAATCACCTTGTACATAAACGGCAGATTGCCCGCGATGTAATCGTACATTCCCACCGACAGATAAGCGTCGTAATAATCCGATCTGAGTTTCAACACCTTTTCGTGAGCTTCGACACTGCGCGAACCGTTTCGCATGGCGCCAAAAAACTTGCGCGCCACCGAAGCTTCGTATCCGGCCATCACGCCGTAATACGCGCCGAGAAAATACTGAGCGTCGGCGTCGTTTTTGTTGCGAGCGACCAGCGCCAGGGCTTTTGTCTTTGCCTGAGCCATGCGGTCGCGGAACGCGCGATCAACTGCCGGGTCAACGGCGTCGCCTTCGTTGTCTTCTTTGGCGTTTTCGGCTCCGGCATAAAAACTGGAATCGCCGCCGTACAAACTGGTTTGCAAGCGTCGGCTTTTATTCAAATGCTCCAGCCAGATCAACATGGCCAGATTGATGTCGCCGATCGGATGGTGAGGCATCAATTTTTTGATTTCCTCGAACCTGGTTTTGGCGGTTTCATATTCCAGATTGAAAATGGCTTCAGCGCCAGCGCGACGCAACGCCATCACCTCAGTGGTCAGCGCGGCGCTCGCCACCGGAGCGCTGGCCGACGAAACGTCGGCGCTCGGCGATTGCCCTGACACGGCAACTGGAATCAACAAAACCAGCGTCACCACTGCGCTTACTACATAAGACCAGAAACGAATCATTTTCCTCTCTCCTTTTCAAAGCCGCGTCTCAACCGTTGCGGCGCGTGCCTGAAACCGGCGGAGCGAAAATTCGCAACGCTTCAGGCACGATTTCAAAGTTCATCGGCAGAGTTCCCATCACATCGCCGTCTATCTGCACCAACGTTTGGTCGTTTGAGTTGGCGTGAACGCTCCCGGTTTCCTGATACACCACGCCGGGGCTGCGTGTGTGCGCGCCAACCATTCCCAGCGCGGCGTAACCCAGATACACCAACCGGCTGCGCGAATTGAAAACACAAACGTTGAGTTTGTCATCGTCAATGGCTGCGCCGGGCGCCAGCGTAAACAAACTGGCGTAATGCGCCGCGTTGGAAACCACCGCGAAGGCGCTTTCGTGATTTTGTCCGTTGAATTTGATCGAAAACGGCGTCAGCGGCAATCGAAACAAAAAATTCAACCCCGACGCGAAATACGCCGCTTTGCCCAATGACTTTTTCAACTCCGGATTGACGTTTTGCACAATGGTCGCGTCCAGACCGATTCCAGCCATCAGCAGAAAATACCGTTGCCACCCGGTTTCCTGTTTCACGGCTTTGCCGACGCTGATCGTACGAACCTGATTTTCGACAATCAAAGCCGCCAATCCGTCAACGGTTTTAGGCAAACGCAATTCATCCGCCAGCACATTCGCCGTTCCACAAGGCCAGACGGCAATCGCCGTTTTCGTTCCAACCAACGCCTGAGCCACTTCGTTGATGGTTCCGTCGCCTCCGCAAACTACGACGACAGAAACATTGTCGGCCACAGCTTGTCGTGCAAGTTCCGTCGCGTGACCGGCATGGCTGGTCGGCATTGGAACAGTGGAAATTCCGTGCCGCTCCAATGCAACGGTCAGCTTTTCGATCTGCTGCGGATCGTGGCGCAATGTTCCAGCAACAGGGTTGTAAATCAGTACTGTTTTTTTCATTCGTTTCAGTTGTTGAACCTTGTGTTCAATAAACCGGGAGTCCGAATTGCCCGGCAATCCTAATGCCAGCGTTAAAGCGTTGAGAAAACAGGTTGTGACACTTTTTCGCTCGTTGCCGATTGTCACTTTTGCCCGACGAGTGACGGAATTTGCCGACAGTCAGGCTCTGGCTTATAGTCCCAGCCGTTGCTTCACAATCCTGTTCAACCGCTCATGAGTTTGCTCGAAGTCAAAAGTCTGAAGACTTATTTTGCCACGAAGCGCGGAGAAGTTCGCGCGGTGGACGACGTGTCCTTTGCCGTAGAGCGCGGCGAAACGCTGAGTCTGGTTGGCGAATCCGGCTGCGGAAAATCCGTCACGGCGCTTTCCATTATGCGACTGGTTTCGTCGCCCGGACACATTGTCGGCGGAGAAATTCTGTTTGAAGGCCGCGACCTGCTCAAACTCCCGGATGAAAAGATGCGGGCGATTCGCGGCGACGATATTGCGATGATCTTTCAAGACCCCATGACTTCACTCAATCCGGTCTTCACCGTCGGCGAACAAATCGCCGAAGCCGTACGATTGCATCGCAAAGTGTCAAAACGCGAGGCCTGGAATCAGGCCATCGAAGGCATGCGCGATGTGACGATTCCTTCACCGGAAACACGCGCCAACAATTATCCGCACGAACTATCCGGCGGCATGCGCCAACGCGTGATGATCGCCATGGCGCTGGCCTGCGATCCGAAACTGCTGATTGCCGATGAACCGACGACGGCGCTGGACGTGACGATTCAAGCGCAGATTCTGGATTTGCTGAAAGAGCTTCGTGAAAAACGCAATCTGGCGTTGTTGTTGATTACGCACGATCTGGGAGTAGTTGCCGAAACTTCTGATCGCGTGGCCGTGATGTACGCCGGAAAAATCGTTGAAGAAGCTTCGGCCAGAGAACTGTTCCATCATCCGCGCCATCCTTACACCGAAGGCCTGCTGCGCGCCGTGCCGCGATTGGACGAACGCCGCGAAGGACGAATGCCGCGATTGCAAACCATCGAAGGCGTAGTGCCCAATCCGCTGGACCTGCCGCCGGGCTGCCGCTTCGCTCCACGATGCGAACACGCCGAAAACCAATGTCGAACCGGCGAAATTCCGCTGGTTGATCTTCGCGCTGAACACTTGTCGCGCTGCCTTCGCGCCAATGAAATTTACCCGGCATGAAAAATTGCCTTCATTGATTGCGGAGCATAGAATTTCGCCTGACTTTCAACATTCGCCGAATTGCCCGGAGGACGTTATGCCAATTGTCAGCACATCTCCATTGATTAAGACATACACTTTGGATGAGTTTTGGGAACTGCCAGAGCCAAAAGACGGCAGCAAGCTCGAACTCATCGCAGGAGTTTTGTACATGTCGCCTCCGCCAAATTTCGATCACAGCATCACCGCTTCCGATCTGGTCACTCTTTTCGCCAATCACTTGCACAACAACCATGATCGTGGGCGTTTGTTCGTCCCTCGCGCCGCACTTTGGACTGGTTCGGCTACTTATGTTGAGCCTGGTCTTTTTTATGTCTCCGCTCAGACACTGGCGCAAACAGATCGTCGCAAGCCTGATAAAGCCGATCTGGTGGTTGAGATCGTTTCTCCGAGCACGGCCATTTACGACCGTAACACCAAAGCCGACACTTACGCTGCGCTCGGCGTTCGTGAGTTATGGCTGGTTGATACTGCCAACGAAATCATTGAAGTTCGCAATTTGCTGCCCAACGAAAACTGTTATGACATCGGCGTTGTTTTCAAACGCGGTGAGCAAGTTGAATCAAAAGTGCTGCCGACTTTCGCCCTGTCTGTTTCTCAAATTTGCGACGCCGCTAAAAGCTGAAAACAATGACGAATCAAAACCTCGTCGAAGTCTCGAATCTGACAAAGCATTTTCCAGCCTCGAACAAACAACTCGTTCGCGCGGTTGACGGAGTTTCGTTTGTCATAAGGCGCGGCGAAACTTTTGGGCTGGTGGGCGAATCCGGCTGCGGCAAAACAACCGTGGGACGATGTTTGTTGAGATTGATCGAACCAAGCGACGGCGAAGTTCGTTTTGACGGACGCAATCTGACCGAACTCAATCGAACCGAACTGCGCGGACTGCGTCGCCGGATGCAGATCATTTTTCAGGACCCGTATTCGTCGCTCAATCCGCGAATGAAAGTCGGCCAGATCATTGCCGAACCGTTGGCGGTTCACGGCGCAGGTTCAAAAGCGGAACAACATGAAAAAGTCGCTGAACTGCTTCGCGTGGTCGGACTCGATCCGGATTACGCCAATCGCTATCCGCATCAATTCAGCGGAGGCCAACGACAACGCATAGGAATTGCGCGGGCGCTGGCTTTAAATCCGGATTTTATCGTGGCCGACGAACCGGTTTCGGCGCTTGATGTTTCGGTGCAGGCTCAGGTGGTAAATCTGCTGCAAGATTTGCAAGCGCAGTTCGGCCTGACTTATCTGTTCATTTCACACGGGCTGGCGGTGGTCAAACACATTTCGTCGCGCGTCGGGGTGATGTATCTGGGCAAGCTGGTCGAACTGGCTTCGGCGGATGACATTTATTCAAACCCACTGCATCCATACACGCAGGCATTGCTGGCGGCGATTCCGCTGCCCGATCCGGACGCCAAACAGCGTCAGGTTAATCGGCTTGGCGGCGACGTGCCGACTCCGCTCAATCCGCCATCAGGCTGTCGGTTTCACACGCGCTGTCCGCATGCGACTGATCGTTGCAAAATTGAAGAACCGGTTTTTTCCGAAATTTCGCCCGGTCATTGGGCGGCGTGCCATCTTCACGACTCACGGACAATGTAGTTCCGTCTGTGGTTTACCCCAACAACCCTTACGACCTTTTTCAAGGAGGAGCTATGAATTCCGAGTTGAGTTATGCCAATCAAGGCGATCCCGCGGCTCACTCACCCGCGCCAGAGGTTCCACCCAAAAGTTTCATCAACCGATTGATGGGAGTTTATTTTTCGCCAGGAGAAACTTTTCAGGAAATAGGCCTCGCCCCAAAACTGGTGCTGCCGATCATTGCCCTGGCGTTGCTGACAATGGTGGCGACTGTAGTGATTCTGCAACGCATTCCGATGGAAAGAGCCAGCGAAGAACGTCTGGAACAAATGATCGCGGAAAACAAAATCACTGAAGAGCAAGCCGAACAACAACGCGATTTCATGCGGAAATTCGGCTCCGTATTCAAATATGTTATTCCGGTGGCGGCGGCGATTTTTATTGTCGTGATGGCGCTTGCCTTTGCGGGTGTGGCCAAACTGGTCAGTTCGATGATGGGTATAGAAAATCGTTATCCGCCGCTTCTGGCAGTGACGGTTTACTCAATGCTGGCCGTTTCTCTGGTGGGTTCGCTGGTGGCCATCTTGCTGGTTTATTTGCAGCCGGTGGATGAAATCAACATTGAGAATCCTGTTGCCACGAATCTGTCTGCCATCCTCGCGCTGCTCGGCGTAAAAAGTTTGCCGAAATTCGTCAGCACGTTTCTTTCTTATGTGGACGTGTTTTTCATCTGGAAAGTCGCGCTGCTTGGCATCGGTTATGCAGCCGTTTCGCGCAAACTGAAAGCTTCGACTGCCATCACATACGTTACCGTGGTTTCTCTTGTGCTGGCGTTGATCCATTCCGCCTGGTCGGCGATTTTTGGATGAGGCTTTTACCGAAACGATGAACGAACTTTCCCGACAAATTGCTCAATTGCGTCGTGATTACGTGTCACAGCCTTTCGACAAAAGTCACGTCGCTGTTGACCCTTTCGATCAATTCAAACTGTGGTTTGAAGAAGCGATGCGAGCCGAACAACCGGACGTGGAAGCCATGACGCTTTCGACAATGGCCGATGGCCGGATTTCCGCTCGCATCGTTTTGATGAAGGGCTTCGATGCGCGCGGCTTCGTTTTCTTCACCAATTACGAAAGCCGCAAAAGCCGCGAACTGGACGCTCATCCGATGGCGGCGTTGACGTTTTACTGGCACACGCTGAATCGTCAGGTGCGGATCGAAGGCGCGGTGGAAAAGGCTTCGCGGCAGGAATCTGAAGATTACTTTCGGACTCGTCCGCGCGGCAGTCAGATTGGCGCGTGGGCTTCGCCGCAAAGCGATGAAATCACCAGCCGCGAAACGCTGGAACAGCGCGTCGCCGACATCGAATCGCGTTTCGGCGATGGCGAAATTCCCTGCCCTCTGTTTTGGGGAGGCTGGCGATTACAACCTGTTCAAATCGAGTTTTGGCAGGGACGAGAAAGTCGCTTGCACGACCGCATCGTTTACCAAAAAGAAAACGGCGCATGGCGAGTCATTCGCCTTGCGCCGTAAATCGCGCAGGCTTCATTTCCAGGGATCGTATGTGCCTATGCTCCAAAGATGACCTTCCAGATCGCGGCAACTGAATCCGCGTCCGCCGTAATCTTCGTCCTTGATTTCCAAAACTATCTCGGCTCCGGCGGCCTTCGCTCGTTCATAAATCGCGTCAGCGTCGGCGACGACCAGATAAGCGCTCTGTGTTTCCGCGCCACCGATTTCATCGGGTTGTTTCATCAGCCGCCCAAATTCCGAATCCACAACCGAACCGAGCATAATCATTCCGTTGCCAAAACGAAGCTGCGCGTGAGCAATGGTTCCGTCTTCGTGCGGCACGACCAATTGCTTTTCAAAACCGAAGGTTTGGCATAGCCACTCGATTGCCGCAGGCGCGTTTCGGTAACGAAGACAGGGAATCACGGCTGCTACGGTGTTTTTCGCTGAGACAGACATTTTGTGCTCCTTTTTTATGTTGAATGGTCATACGGATTTTCAAGCATCCAGATCGTAGGCGACTTTCAGCCAGTGTTTGACCTCGTCGTCAATTTCGTCGAGAGAAGTGATGGGGATGCGGTGAGTAATGCGATCTTTTTTGGCGAAACCGCCAGTGTCAATCAACCGATTGGGAACCGCCATATTGCCGAGCGCCAAACCCAGATCAATTCGCGTTCGCGTTGTCGGCTTCAACTGCGCGAAAACATGATTGCGATAAAGCGGCACAATGGTCTTGCCCGGACAGGCTTTTACATCTTTGCCTATGCTCAAACCCAGTTTCAGCAGCGCGTCGTAAACCGGGCGTAAGTCGGCTTTGGCTCCGGCGAACATCTCTTCGACGTAAATTTCGGCTTGTTGCAAATAAGCTTCAGCCGAATCCTCTTCCCAGCCTTTGCCATTGGCGCGTTCAGCCAACCACCAGGCGGTGTTTGTGCCCAGTTTGAATTTATCTTTCAACCAAAGACGACATTGCTTTTCATCAGCAGGGCCGTTTTTCCTGATGAACGCCATCCATTCATCCAACGAGCGCCCGGTTTTTCCCGGCAAGGTTTCAATCCACTTCTGCACCATCGCCACGCCGGGATGAACGCTGTAAAGCGATTTCGATTTTGCAGCCATCTGTATTTCCTTTCGCGGTTTGCTGTTGCTTTATCGAATTTGAGCAGGCTTCACAGAAAAAGCAAAACAGCGAAAGGCGCGCCACCTGTTGCGGGATGCAGAAGCTCGATGACAACAGTCTGGTCGCCTTTCGCTCTTGGATCGCAGCTTGAATTGCTGGCCGCGAAATTGTGGATTTCGATCAGGAAAAGTCTGTGAGTGTAATGACCGCGAAAGCCGCGCCTTGCGGATCGGTAAGCATCGAAAACCGACCGACATTGGGAATCTCCATCGGCGGCACATGCGCCTGTGCGCCGAGAGATTTCGCCTTTTCGACAAAACCATCGCAGTCGGCAACCGAAAAGTAAGGCAACCAGTGCGGAGGAATTCCTTCCATTTCAGGCATCATCACGTACATTCCGCCAAAGGCAACCGGTTTGCCATCCGCGCCGTTGACGAAGATTTCGGTATAGCGCATTCCGTCGTCTTCTTTGGTTTGTGGATTCCAGCCGAAGGCTGTTGAGTAAAACTTTTTCGACGTTTCCAGATCGCGCGTCGCCAATTCTCCCCAGCACATGGCGTTGTTTTCATTGATGACGCCGACGCCAATGTGATTTAGCGGTTGCCAGATTTTGAAATGCGCGCCGGTCGGGTCTTGCGCAATGGCCATGCGGCCAACATCGAAAACGTCAAAAGGTTCAACCAACAATTTTCCGCCAGCAGCGGCTATGGCTTTGGCGGATGCGTCGGCGCTTTCAACGTTGATGTACAGTCCCCAGTAAGGCGGAATGCCCGATGAAAGCTCTTCGGGCGTGAGCGTATAAGCAGCGGCGACATCCATATCATTCAGTTTGAACATGGTGTAAACGCTGTCTGGCCCGACAGGAATTTCGTTCGCCGTCCAGCCGAACATCTTGCCATAAAACTGCCTGGCGGCTTGTTGGTCACTCGTTCCCAGTTCCACCCAGCAAAAAACTCCCGGAACATGTTTCGTTACTTGCATGGGATTTGATCTCCTTTACGGTTGATTTGTGAATCAGAGGAATCTTTCGCAACTCCGCGGAGTTGCGAAAGATTGTGTTGTGGAAAGTGGACGATTGACAAAACGCCTCTCAATCGGGCTTTGTTCCGCGCTTTAAGCCGCCTGGGCCATTTCGCTTTCTTCCCAGGCGCGTTCTGTCCACAGGTATTTCATCGCCGGTTGTCCCATCGAAACGAAGTTGCCATCCATGCTGCGAATCATCGAAACCTTTGATCCCATGCTGCGAATGTAATCGCTCAACCGTCCACGATGCAGCACCGTATGGTCGTGAAGAAAGGTCAAAAACACGACTGCCGGATGCCGAAACACTCCATAAAAAGACACGTAACTGGTCAATTTCTTTACGGACAGCTTTCGTATGGCTTCGATGCCCTTGATGAACCGATCATCGTATTCTGCAATCAACTCATTCATGTCCAATTCGGTGTCTGGCAAATCGCAGACGCTGCGGTTGAAGCTGCCCGTGACTATTCCATTCAACAGGATCAATTCGGTGTTGATGATGTGGCAGGCGATTTCACGCGCAGACCGGGAACGATGCGTTGGCCGGTATTCGCTTTGCGCTTCAGGCAGCGATGACAAAACGCGCAGCGTGACCAGGTGAGCTTCTTCGATGCGTTGCAATAAAAAGTCCCGTAAAAACAAAGCTTGCTCGGTAGTCATGATTACTCCTCCATGAATTTTCGATTTTGAATTTTTCGATGAACGGTTTGCTCATCGTGACAACTAACCGCCGCCTAGCGATAGGCGCGCAGCATTTCAACTATTTGTTCAATGACTTTCGAAGGGACTTCGGCCACCGAAAGATCGGCGGTTCCCAGAACGGTTTTCACCATCACATCGGCGTGTTTCTCAATCCGGCGAGCGCGGTCAACCACGTCTCCGTTTGACGATTGCGCCTGGATTCTTCTGGCATCGGCAATGATTTCAAACACTGCAAAGGGATCAGTGCCCGCCGTGTCTGCGAAGCCTTTCTTCGACCTGCTTGAAGTACGCTTGGTGATCATAATCTTTCTTCATCACTCCCCATGACTCACGGCTCAAATGGCCGGAATAACGTTTTTTATTGGCTCGCTGGTGCAGCAGATGCCAGCCATCTTCCGTCGCGCTCCATTCGCAATCTTTTATCGGAGGCGGTTCATCCAACAAAGTTTCGCTTTCAGTGACTTGTTTCTTCCGGCTTTTTTTATCAGTTCGCAACTCGCCTCTGCGCTCTCTGTCACGAACTACGGCTTTTCTTTCCCTTGTATTTTCGACCGACTTGGAAACATTTTTCGGCGGGCTGATTGCCCTTTTCTGCTTTTCCCTGTTTTTCCCGTTACTGCTTTGCGCCTTTGATTCCTGCGCCACAGGTTCGGCATTGGGCTGTGGCGCAGTTATTTTCCCACTTCGATTTCCGAAGGAAATTCGTCTTTTTCTCTTGCCGGATACCGGGAAGGCGTTTCACTGTGCGCAGCCAACCCCAGAGCAATCACGGTAAGCAGTCCCAAAAAAAGTGGGACGACCGTCAGCCCGTAGCGTTCGTAAACGCTGAGCTTGGCAACATCGAGCGCCGCCGCATGGTCAGTGTTTTTTTCGGTTGATTCCGTCGTAACAGGCAATTTGGACGTGGCCGTGCCGGAACGAATGAATTCACGAGCAAGCCGTTTGTCCTGTTGCGACAATTGGGCAGCTAACGCGGCCTGGGTTTCGATGGTTTTGCGCTGCTCTTCAGCGGCAAGTTTTTCACGCTCGAGTTTGGCTTGCTCTGCTCGGCTTGCTTGTGTTTCCTGCCAGTCCAGGTCGAGCGCGATGCTGGCGTTGATGAGCAGAACGGCGGTCAAAATCATCTGGCAAATCATCGCAACGCCAGCGACTTTTTTGAGTTTTGAGGCGGCGAGCCAGGCGCAGATGATACACATCAATTCCGCGCCGACGGTTCCAATGATGCCGATTTTGCCCATTCCGATCAGTCGCCCGCTCAAGTGCGAACCGACTATGACCAGCGTGAAGACAGTGGATAAACAGGCTAATGCAATCCCTACCCATTTGAGTATTGAAAGTTCCTTGTTCATGACAAACCTCTTTTTTCTTTGAAAATCAGACACTTATTCCCAAATGAACACTTGTGCTCATCAGTTGAAAACACTGTTGTAAGTAGTTGAATTGCTTGTAAGCCAGAATGGCTTCAAGTGAATCTGTCCGCTGGATGCAGACAATACCCGCTGGATAAAACGATTTTGCATTGTGAAAGCAGGGCGCTGGCTCATCCGGTTTGACGCGGGCTGTCAAACCGGATGAACGCCCCAGGCTGAGTTTTATTTCGGTTCAAGTGGTGCAGGCGGGTAATCGAAGTCTGTCGCCATAAGCGACAGACAAATTCTTTGATTGCTCTACAACTTGATGCAGCTTCCTACAGGCCACTACAAGCCAAACCTGAAGCCATACCGTTTCAACAATGCAACACAAAATAGCAAAAAAACCGCGCAATCGCATGGCGACTGCGCGACAGTCAAACCCCAGGTCAACTGAATTTACGAATCAATCCGCGAACGACTCCCTGAATGGTGACTCGCGTCGGAGGACTGATCAGAATCGGTTGGAATTCATCGTTTGCCGGCTGCAAACGAATTTGCGTTCGTTCGTCGTAAAACTTTTTGACCGTCGCTTCGCTTTGGTCAATCAGAGCGACGACGGTTTCGCCATTGATCGGTTTGTTAGCCGAAGGTTCGGCGACAATGAAATCACCATCCGAAATTTGTTCATCGCGCATGGACTCGCCTCGAACTTTCAAGGCAAACCGCTTCGGCGAATACATATCTGCTGGAACCAGCAATTTTTCAGGGTGCAACACGGCTTCGATTGGCGAGCCTGCCTGAATAACTCCAAGCAATGGGATTTCCAGTTTTTGATTGGTGTCGAAATTGGCCAGCACGAAAGAAAGTGAATCGCTGTCACGCTGAGTGATTTCAATGCCACGATGAATGTTTTTGTGACGACGAATCAACCCGTGACCTTCCAACTCTTTCAACTTCTCATGAACGCTGGCTGGAGAGTTCAGACGAAAATGATCTTGAATCTCCGAAATGGTTGGCGCGTATCCCTGTCTGGCCAGGAAACTAACCAGAAAATCGAAAACCTCTTTTTGACGTGGTGTCAGCAACATTTTTGCTCCAGACGATTCCGAACAATCCCATAGGCAATCTCTGAATAAATCTCCTTGGAATCGAACTTTTTGTTTCTTACTTGCGACAACCGAAACTTTACCGAAAACGCCCGAAACTGTCAAACGAAAAAATCGCTATTTTGAAAAAAAATCTAGCTCTGTTTTTCCTGAGCTTTTTTACTCGTCCTGGCCAATTGCCAGCCATTGATTGATGACTGTTTTGAAGCCAACGAGACAACGACGCCCCCTGACACTTGAAATCATGATCTGGCCGAAGATGTATCTGCTTGCGCGGTAAATTGTTGCTGCCATATCATTAGCCGGTATTTCGTTCCCGCTTCAATTCGGATGTACCAAGACGCACGTCAGTTCAATCGCGTTCGAGGCTTGCCGTAACTTATGTATTGCCAAAAGTGCAGTTTGCATTATCCCGATCACTTAAACTTCTGCAGACGCTGCGGGCAAACACTTGTTCGCTCCAATGCTGAAACAGCAGCCGAATCCCTTTGCTGTACGCGGTGTGGCGCGCGCGGAGTTCGCGGGGAAAATTTCTGTCAACACTGTGGCAACCGCATTGGAATCACTTTGCAGGAAACAGTGATCGGCGCTTGTTACCACTGCGGCACTTCGTGGCGAAGCGGCTGGCTGTTCTGCAAAACCTGTGGATTGGACAGGAAGCGCGCGTTGTTGCTTTCGACTTCCACGCCATCCGCAGAAAGTTTGAGTGGAAATCTTTCGCAGCAAGCCGAAGATTTTACGGAAACAAGCTCAGTCCAGTGCCAATCCTGCGGAGTAGAAGCCAAACCTTATTCGCGTTTTTGCGAAGCCTGCGGAAATAAACTGGGCGTCGGAAAATCGGAGCAGTCCGCATCTGTGCAAGCAACAGTTCAAGCAAACCCCAAAGTTGAAACGCCTTCTGCCCAGCTTCCCAAGCCGGAAGCCCGTCGTTCGTCAGCTACAATCTTTGAACCGAAACCGCCAAAATCCTCGATTCCGACTTTGCCAGTTGCCCACACTGACAGCGCGGAATTGACGAACGCTCGTTTCGGTAGTTTGCCGGTTGACCCGGCATTGGCTCCAACTTCTCCTATGCCGGAAGCAAGGAATGACGTTGAGTCGAATCCAAAAGTTATTACCCAACCTGGCAGTCCTGCCTCTTCAGGCCAGTCAGGCAAGTTCCCTGCCCCGGACAACCCCTCGGGCAAATTATCTTCCGATGAAAGCGTCTTCCCGAAAACCGTCGTGACTCCGCTGCCCCCATTTGGCGGTGAGTTTCGTCATAAGGATTCTTCGCTGTTGAGCAACAATCAGGCGCGAAATCGCCAGGCAATGATCCAGGCGGCTGTCCTCATTGGCGTAGTTTCAATCCTGATTTTGTTTGTCTGGTGGTGGTTCAATCGTGATACGACCGGAGGATTGCCCAGACTGCCTTCTATTTCGCAGACTAATCAAGCGCCTGCTCCCAGGCAATCGAATTCCACAGGATCAACGGCTACGGTTTCTTCGAATGAAAACATGATTTTCATTCCTGGCGGCAAGTTTCAAATGGGCAGGGTCGGCGGCGATGAATACGAAACTCCTGTTCGCACCATTACCGTCAGCCCGTTTTTCATTGCCCGCACAGAAGTCACCAACCAGGAATATCAGCGCTTTGTCACAGATACCGGCCATCGTGCGCCGCCTCATTGGCAAAACGGCAAATTCCCTGCCAATGAAGCCAATCTGCCAGTCGTCAATGTTTCATGGGACGATGCCAGTGATTTTGCCAAGTGGGCGGGCAAACGGTTGCCCACAGAGATCGAATGGGAATTTGCCGCGCGAGGAACAGAAGCCAGACTTTATCCCTGGGGAAACAACTGGAATACGGCCAGTGCCAATGCCGGTCGGGAAACAGGAGGTCGCGTTTCTGAAGTTGGCCGGTTCCCCAATGGAGCCAGCCCATTCGGCGTGTTGGACTTGTGCGGCAACGTATGGGAATGGACTTCCAGCAATCTGGTCAGTTACGCCGATAACAAAGTGATGGCTCCCGGAAAGGTCATTCGCGGCGGCGCCTTCAATGTTCCCAGCGAGCGCGCCACTACAACCTACAGAGGCGTGCTTCCACCTGAACGGCTGGGTGACAAAACCGGATTTCGCCTGGCACAGGATGGGCAATCCACTCCCTGAATATGATTCGTGTGCCCTCACTCCACTGGTTGAAATCGTCAGCCAGTTTTCTTGAAAACGAAAGGTAAAGAGTATGTTCGGCGTGGGAAACATCTTTAACCGACCTGTTTTTCGCAGACGCTTGTGGTGTGTCGGATTGTTGCTGATTGCCGCTCTAACCCTGGTCTATCAGGGTTTGGCGCAGGATTCGACCGGACGCGAAATCGCCAAACCTGCGACGAAAAAACCAGCGGAAAAGCCCGATAAGAAACCGGTTCGGCAACCCGCCAAAAAGCCTGCTGAATCTCGCTCAACCCCGAAAAAAAATGCTCCGGCCACAAAGCTGACTATTACTGCTCCGCCTGGCACGTTGATTGAAATTGATGGCAGCGTCAAAGGCTTCACTGGAGTTGACGGCAATTTGACTGTGCTCGGAATTGTCCCTGGCGACCGCAAACTGGCTGCCACTGCCGAAGGGTATGAACTTTGGAATGGTTCTTTTTTGATGGGAACCGCTTCAACGCGGTTTGAAGTCCCGTTGAGACGAAAACCCGAACCGGGCAAGATCGCGTTGACGATCAACGAACCGGATGCGGTGGTGATAGTTGACGATCACGAAACCATTCGCCCAGCGCCGGGACAGCCTTATGTGCTGACAGGTCTTTCAACTGGAACTCATCAGGTGGTCGCCACCAAACCGAAATTCCGTGAATGGCGCGGCAGTGTTTCGGTAGAACCGGGAAAAACAGCTCCGGTCAAGATTGAACTCAAGCCCTTGATTGATCCAGAAATGATGCTGGTCGAAGAAGGCGTCTTTGAACAAGGCAGCAACACCGGTGACAGGGATCAGCGACCGAAACATCAGGTATTTGTGCATGCGTTTGAAATTTCGCGCAGCGAAATCACCAACCGGCTCTACAAACAATTCGTGGACGCCGCTGGCCATCCGCCGCCGCAAGGAACCGGTTACGGCTGGTACGCCAACGTCTATCCAGCCGGACACGACGATCTGCCGGTCGTGTTTGTCAGTTGGGATGACGCCGTGGCATTTTGCCGATGGCTTTCACAGGAAACCGGCCACAAATACCGCTTGCCGACGGAAGCCGAATGGGAAAAGGCTGTTTCGACGGAAAAAACCAGCGACCGATTTTCTTCGATTGGCAGCGTATGGGAATGGTGTTCCGATTGGTACGACGCGGACTATTACAAACTCCGCGACCGCATCAATCCACAAGGGCCGCTGATAGGAAAGAAAGTCAGGATGATGGGCTTTGAAGGCGCGACCAAAGTTCTGCGCGGCGGAGGATTCGGACGCGGTCAGGTTCTGTTCCGCGCTCGCGAACGAAATCATTATTTCCCGAACAAAAGCCGCTTCGACATAGGATTTCGCGTCGTCCGCGAAGTTCCGCGCGAAGCCAGCAAATGAGTAACGCCATGCTAACCAGAAATCTGCTTCGAGTTTTGCCGCTTCTGTTACTGACCGCAGTGATGTTCAGCCTGACCGCCCAGGCGCAACAGCGTCCGCTGATTACCGAAGACGTTGAAGTCGTCAAACCCGGCTCCGTTCGTTTTGAATTCGGTTTTGATTTTTTGCAGGACAAAAATTTTCCGCTGTCGGGATTGAACGGCGACCTGACCCGTTTCGGAGTAGTGTCCATCACCTTTGGCTTGTCGCCCAACGTCGAAGTCGAATCAGGCGGCGTGATCCAAAACTTCCTGAGCATCAATCGCAATTACCGGCCGTCGGCTGTTCCTTTGCAATTAAGCCAGGCGACGAATTCCACTCACGACACCGGAGATTTTTATCTGGCGACGAAAATCAAACTTCGCCACGAAACAAAGCGCGTGCCTTCGCTGGGCTTTCGCTTTGGCGCGGAACTGCCGAATTCCAACCAATCGCGCGGCATAGGTTTGAATCAAATCAACTTTTTCGCCACGACGCTGGCTGCCAAAAACTTCGGCAAACGCGTTCGCGTGGTCGGCAATCTGGGTTTGGGAATTCTGACTGCTCCGATTGACCGCTTTACGCAAAACGATGTGCTGCTTTACGGACTGGGCGCCAGTTATCTGTACAACGACCGCCTGACGTTGGTTGGTGAAATCAATGGCCGGTATAACACGCGCAACCAATCGCCGCTCGGAACCGAATCGGACGGCGCGGCCCGATTGGGCGCCCGCATTCGCGCTGCCGGATTGATCTGGGATATTTCCGGCGTCAAGGGACTCCACAGCAACAGCGCCCGCAGCGGCATCAGTTTCGGCGTCAGTTACGAAGCCAGTTTGTTTCAGCCAGTAAAGTAATCAAGATTTTCCGAACTCAGCCGAAACCCCCATGCCTTGCCACGCTTCATCTCGTTTCAAGCAAAACCCAGCCCTTCATCAAAAAAATCACAAACCCTGAAAATACTTCTTGACACCTTCATCAAATCAGTAGCATATTTCGCGCGCTGCTTCTTCCTGAAGTAGCAAGCGGTCAACTCAAGAGTAACAAGCTATAACAAACAAAACGCCTTATCGCCGTGACTGAATCCTGCCACCCCGATTCAGTCAGCCACTGGTTATTTTCACCTTTCAATTCAGATTGTTTTCCTTTACCGCGGTTGCGGATATGAAGCGTGTGCCTAATCGTCCGCTGCAAATTACGCGGCCTGACGGAGGTTGGGTCAAGACCGATTATTGGGACAACTGGCTGGCGGTGGCGAGTTCTCAGCAAGTTGACGAGGGCAAGCTGCCGTTTCAAGTTCGAGCAGATGGACGGCGCAGGCCGCGCTTACAAAAAAGCCAGCGATCACCCTGACGGAGCTTCAGGCAAATTCGCCGGACAGATCACCGTATTCGACAAAGTCGGACAGGTGCAAGACAGTTCCAACGTGCTGGCGATTGACGGCAGTTGGATTCCCAGTGGCGAAGACGCTGGCAAATCGTTCCTTTACACGCATCTGACGCGCGATGAGCTGGCGCGGTTGAAGCTTGTTACTTTGCCGGATAACAACACGCGCGAGTTGGAGTACGAAGGTTGCGGATGCGCGGGCAACAACGAAACTCGCGTGACGGACGAACTCGGCCACGCCACCATCACCAAAAACGACGCGCGAGGCCGTTTGATCGAAGCCATCGAAGAAAACCCGACCAATCAATACGTGCCTTACAGCAAGGCGGAATACGTTTACGACGAACTCGATCGTTTGATAGCCATCCATCACAGCGGGCTTCCGCTGACTTACGGCGGAGCGCGCCCTACGCAAACGCGGACGTTCGCTTACGACGGATACGGGCGAATGACCAGCGAAACCACGCCCGAAGGCGGCACGGTGACTTACACCTACACGGCGAACGATCAGGTTTGGCAGGTCACAAACCAACGCCCTGTGACGACGACTCACACTTACAACACACGAGGTTTGCTGACCAATGTCAGTTACTCTGATGGCACTTCGGCAGTAACATACAGCTACGACGCTTACGGCGCGCGAACGACGATGACCGACGGCGAAGGCCAAACGAATTACACGTACAACGCTTATCGGCAGTTGCAGAACGAAGTTCGCACGTTTTCAGGAATCAGCAGCAATAGCTACACGCTGAATTACGCCTATAACCAGGGCGACCAGGTCAAATCGGTAAATTACCTGGCAGTCGCTACAATCCATCCGGGAGAACCTTACGAAGAGGACGCTACGGGATATGGTTTTATGCCGCGCACCATCAGCGGGACGATCACCAACGGCAGCGGCCAGCCGGTCAGCGGAGTCACCGTCACGTTAAGCGGCGGTCAAAGCGGAACGACGACGACCAACGGCAGCGGCCAATACAGCTTCAGCGGTTTGTTGAATGGCGGCGATTACACCGTTACGCCGTCGCTGTCGGGGTATGTTTTCAATCCGTCCAGCCGAACGTATTTCAAACTGGGCAAGAACATCTCCGGCGCGAACTTCACGGCGCTGCCCGATCAAGTGACGACTTTCGACAAGACGATCAATTACGATTACAACGCGGTCGGCGCATTGGCGAGCATTGGGACGAATCTGATTGGTGGCAACACGGCGACGAACGTGTTGAACAATCTCACCTTCCGCGCGAGCGGAGCGCTCAACCAATTGAATTACGGCAACGGCAGGCGGTTGACGATGGGATACAACGACAATCGCAACCAGCCGACCAGCATGGTGGTGGATCGGACGAACAATTCCGCCGACAAGGTGGTGGATTACGCTTACCAGTATTACGACGCGAACGGCAAGAATAACAATCGCATCCGGCAGATCACGGACAACATCGAAACGGCGTACTCGACCACATACACTTACGACGATTACAACCGGCTGACCAATGCGACGGCGAATGCTTTCAGCCGCAGTTACAGCTTTGACGAATGGGGCAACATCAAGAACTTTTCGGGCTTGACGCTGACGTACCAGACCAACGCCAGCGGAGCGCCGAGCACGAATCGCATCAACACAGACAGTCAAGGCTACGGGTATTCCTATGATGAAGCCGGAAACATGACGACTGGAATGGGACAGAGTTTCAGCTACGACGGAGCGAATCGGCTGAAAGAAGTCGGCACGGGCGGAGCGAATGTGTACGGCTACGACGGCGACGGCAAGCGCGTCAAGAAGACCGAAAACGGAACGACGACTTATTACGTCTACTCCTCGAAGTTGGGGCAGTCGGTGATGGAAGTGACGGCTTCAAGCGTCCAGCGGGCGTATGTTTACGGCGGTGGCAAACTCGTAGCGATGCAGGCGACGGACGGGCAATTTTACTGGCTGCACACAAACCACCTCGGCAACTCCAGAGCGATGACGGATACGAATGGGAACCTGACGTACAAAGGCCACTTCGATCCTTACGGAGCGACGCTCACCGAATGGGCAGGATCGGGCAACACCAACCTGAACTCGAAGAAGTTCACGGGATACGAACGCGACTCGGCGACGGGGCTGGATTATGCGAATGCGCGGATGTATAACTCTTTGCGGGGACGGTTTCTAACAACAGATCCCGTAAAGATTAATGCGTCCAGATTGAGAAGGCCTCAAAGGCTGAATCTTTACAGTTACGCTTTGAATGATCCTGTAAATATGGTTGACCCAACAGGCCGAGACGGGGTTTCGGTCTCAAGCAATATGTGCTCCCTTGGCTTAATAATTTGCGATAGCGTAACGATTAACGGAAGCAACGCTTTCAGTGGCGTAGATGGTGGTGGTGAGATGGTGCCCCTTGATAGTCCTACACTTGGCTTGCCGGATAAAAGTGGTTCTGGCATTCAAGAATCTCCTGAGGAAAGACGACGGCGAGAGCAAAGGGAAAAGGAACAGGTCGGAATTAATAACGCCGCTAAAATGCTTAAAGGAGATTGTGCTAAATTTGTTCGCGATTTGATTCAAATTGCAGCACTTAGGAGAGGGAATACTGCTCCTAATGGAACTCTTTATCAACTTATTCTGCCTAACCAAGGCGGAGAACTGGCACTCAATGAATACATCAGAGCAAGGAATGAGGGGCGGATTACAGCTTCAAACGTTTCAGGAGTTGAAGGAACTAAGATTGTATATGGTAGGACGGAAAGTAATAGTAGAGTCATATGGAACAATGAATTCTATGATCTTTCCGACAGCGATAAAGGTTTCCATACATTGCACGAATCGCTACATCAAATACCAGAATTTAGCGATGCTTTACTTGCAGAAGTCGCTAAGCAACTAACCAATGGCCCCGCAGTTGGTAACAACGATCCTAGTCTATATTTTAACGAAAGGCTGCGTGAAAAATGTCAATAAAGTGTGACCGTAGTAAAATTTTCGCTTGGAATAAAACAAGCAAGCTAGTAATTGTGCTCGCTATGTTTTATATGGCGGTACATATTCTAAGTTGGCGAACTCTTTCTATAGTAAAAGGGTCTGCATCCTATTCTCATTTTGAAGGATGCTCCAGGCTGAATGACAACTTACCTTATTTCTATATTTCTGTAGATGACGAATGGTTAGATGATAAGGAAGACATTCGTTTATTGCTACATAACAACTCTAGTTGCACTATTCAGATACTGACACATGGTCAGCCTTTTCGCCGTCTAGCACAAAGCAAGGATTCAGACAAATCCCTTGATGACACTCCTCAAGTAACGGTTCAATATAAAATAAATAGCGAACTTCAGCCTTGGATTTTTACTACATATTGGCCATATGGCGATGCTGTCAATTCGTTTTCGTTAAAGAGTAAAAAAGCTGTCAAATTTTTCGTTGCGCGAAAACATTTAGGTAAGAAGCGGATAATAGCGATTCCGTTTAACTATGAATGGGAAGATTTTCAAGGACGAGCTGGAATAGAACACTTATTATATTCGCCACCAGATTTGCTGCCTGATTCACCGATAAAGAAGCGGTGACATTCTTGTATTGTTCTCCGCGATGAATTGCCGCGCTATTTTCGAATTACCCTTGGCCGGGACGAATGCAGACCAGGTCGTTTTGGGCTGCTATATGGAATACGCTTTCGCCACCACAGCGGATTGAACAATGTCAAAGTCACGATCAACGGCACGGACGCCGAAGTCTTGTTTGCCGGAGCGCAAGGCGAGTTTGTCGGCTTGGATCAATGCAATGTTCGGCTGGCGCCTCCGCTGGCCGGGAGCGGCGAAATCAGCATTGCGCTGACGGTGGATGGCAAAACCTCCAACACGGTCAAAGCCCGCATCGAATGATTTCGCGTTCGTAGTTCCGCCTTCAGGCGGCTGCGGCTCGGCACGAGCCACAGTTGGCGGCTTTCAGCCGCGCTGCCGCCTGAAGGCGGAACTACAAGCATGGCGGACGCCGAAGTCCTGTTTGCCGGAGCGCAAGGCGAGTTTGTCGGTTTGGATCAATGCAATGTCCGCTTGTCGCCTTCGCTGGCCGGGAGCGGTGAAATCAGCATCGCGCTGACGGTGGACGGCAAAACCTCCAACACGGTCAAAGCCAGAATCAAATGAAGACAGTGTCTGCTCCATTTTCAATGAGTTAAAACGGCGCGCTTATGGAGTGCGAGCGACTCGTCGCCGCTTTTCGTTTATGGCCAAACGCCTGCGGCCCGGTCATTTGCGCTTGAGAACGCAAAGCTACGACAAGTCGTAGCGCTCCAGATCATGGACTACATCGAAACGGCGTACTCGACCACGTACACTTACGACGATTTCAATCGGTTGACCAACGCGACGGCCAATGCCTTCAGTCGCAGTTACAGCTTTGACGAATGGGGTAACATCAAGAACTTCGCGGGCTTGACGCTGAATTACCAGACCAACGCCAGCGGAGCGCCAACCACCAATCGGATTGACACCGACAGTCAAGGCTACGGGTATTCCTATGATTCAGCCGGAAACATGACGACTGGAATGGGACAGAGTTTCAGCTACGACGGAGCGAACCGGCTGAAGACGGCCTCGAACGGCACGAGCAGTTACGGCTACGACAGCGACGGCAAGCGCGTCAAGAAGACCGAAAACGGAACGACGACTTATTACGTCTACTCCTCGAAGCTCGGCCAACCGGTGATGGAAGTGACGGCTTCAAGCGTCCAGCGGGCGTATGTTTACGGCGGTGGCAAACTCGTAGCGATGCAGGCTACGGACGGTCAATTTTACTGGCTGCACACAAACCATCTCGGCAATTCCAGAGCGATGACGGATGCCAGCGGCAACCTGACGTACAAAGGACAATTCGATCCTTACGGAGCGACGCTCACCGAATGGTCAGGCTCAGGCAACACCAATCTGAACACGAAGAAGTTCACCGGCTACGAAAGAGACTCCGCGACGGGCTTGGACTATGCCAATGCGCGGATGTATAACTCTGCGCGGGGACGGTTCATGACGCCCGATCCTAAAGGATTAAGCGCTGACCATTTGAGGCATCCGCTAAGCCTGAATCGTTACACTTATGCGCTGGGCGATCCTGTGAACGTTGTTGACCCAGCCGGCACAAGTGATGTTTTAGCCATTTGCGTCCTGGTGGGAGAATGGGGTTATGAAGATGCAGATGAGCAATGGCATTCTGTGGCTGATCAATATAGTTGTAGCGCGCTTGGCAGTGGCAGCCCTATAAAGTTACCAAGCACAAGTGAACAATCCATCGGAGGAGGAACAGGAAGCCGTGCTCCTCTTAACGATAGCTCCGTGCTTCGTAAACAGGCAACGGATTTCTTTAAGGAAAAGCCAAAGTGTAAGGAGTTTGTAGATGCGGTTGCAGGAGCGGTTGGATTTACGGGCGTTGATGCGACTTTGTCCAAGATTACATTTGTTGATGTCAATGTATGGGGGGCTCCACTTGCAATGAAAATGAGCCAATTAGGATTTGGCTCAATGTTTGGTAGTAAAACATTATCACAGGTAATGGTAACTGACTCTGACAAACCTAGGGCATTATCCAACCCTTTTTATGGGGTAGTCTACCTGTCCCGAGTTGATTGGCGAGGCGAAGCCACCGTCCAGAGAAGCTCTTTGATAGTCCAGATGTGATCGGTCAATCCGGCGGCCATTGCTGGAGATCGTCGTTGAAACTTGCG
>Ga0268299_1000807_pt1 | contig 77463 bp, 61 predicted proteins | sample NOBtaG_FD_193484 | JGI IMG/M metagenome (GOLD analysis project Ga0268299, IMG submission 193484) | Activated sludge microbial communities from bioreactor in Nijmegen, Gelderland, Netherland - NOB reactor | ecosystem: Engineered > Bioreactor > Aerobic > Activated sludge | place: Netherlands... | reverse complement strand
GGAGGCTGCCGGCGCGGATCGACGCGGCTGCCGGGCCGCCCTCCGCTCCGCTCCGGACGCCCCGGCAGCGGCGTGCACAGGTGCCCGGACTCTCATAGACTCTGGCATGGAAACCGGGGGAAGGTCAGATCGTCTCATCGGTCTCGCGAGCGCGAATAAGTCGCTTGTCGGAAGCATGGAAGAGGGCAAGCTCGCAGCACGGATGAAGGCGGAACTACTCGAAGAGAACTTGACAAAGGTCTGCCGCGTGTTGACCAAACTGTTGGACCGCGACATCTTCCCTTGGCTCGACGCCGCGAAAGACCCGAGCGACCACGAACGCGACCGAGCCTCCACGATCGTTGCCGACCGGCTGTGTAGCGCAGTGGCCAATCCGATCGTCCGTAATGCTCAGGAACAACGCCAACTCGCGCTCGTGGGAGATTGGCTGGACAAGCGAGGATACCGGAAACAACCCCACCCACCCGGGAAGCCGCTGACCGAGATGGAAGCAGGGACGTACTCCTTCCGCATGAATCTTGGGGTAGGGAGCACCGTCAAGGTCAACATACCGGTTGACGTGGTGATCCAACCGAAGAAGCCCCGCAAGGACCACCTGCCCATCCTGATCGAGGCCAAGTCGGCTGGCGACTTCACCAATACGAACAAGAGGCGCAAGGAAGAGGCGACGAAGGTCCACCAACTCCAAGCCACGTTCGGCAAGGGCGTTTGCTTCGTCCTGTTTCTCTGCGGCTACTTCGGCAGTGATTATCTCGGCTACGAAGCCGCCGAGGGCATTGACTGGATCTGGGAGCATCGCATCGACGACCTCGCGAAGCTGGGGCTATGAACGGGATGATCGCACACCACGACACCACGACCGAAGCGCAGCGCCAAGCAATCCAGGCAGCGATCGATGCAACCAAGTCGGGGGCCGAGCGGAACCGCCTCGGCCAGTTCGCCACGCCCAACGCCCTTGCTCTCGATATCGCCCGATTCGTTGGTTCGCTCGTTGGTGATCGCAAGGGCGGCATTCGGTTCGCCGACCCGTCGATCGGCTCGGGCAGTTTTTTCTCCGCGGCGCACGCGGTCTTCGGACCCAAACGCATCAAGTCCGCTATCGGCGTTGAACTCGATCCCGCCTTCGCCGACGCCGCACGCGACCTGTGGGCCGATGCCGGGCTCGAAGTCGTACGAGGCGATTTCACGCGCGTTGTCGCCAACGGCTCCCGTCCGCCCGCGCCAAACCTGATCCTTGCGAACCCGCCCTATATCCGACATCACCACCTGGACCGCGAGGACAAGGAACGCCTTCAACGGCTCGCGTTCCAGATGACCGGCGTTGAAGTCAACGGGCTTGCGGGCCTCTATGTCTACTTCCTCCTGCTCGCCACGGCGTGGATGGAGCACGACGGGTACGCCTCGTGGCTCATCCCGTCGGAGTTCATGGATGTCAACTACGGGGCATCCCTCAAACGATTCCTTACGGATCACGTGACACTCATCCGCGCGCACCGCTTCGACCCCGAGGATGTTCAGTTCGGCGATGCGTTTGTTTCGTCGGTCGTCCTGGTGTTCAAGAAGGCCGCGCCACCGCCCGGCCATGCGCCCGAGTTCACCTTCGGCGGCACCCTCGCTGAGCCCCACGCCAGTGATTGTGTTCCACTCGAACGTCTCCGCGAATCGCGCAAGTGGACGGTCTACCCGCGCCACGCCAAGAACGACCGGCACACGCTCAGCGACGGCCACGGCCCGATGCTTGGCGACCTCTTCCGCGTCCAGCGCGGCATCGCCACGGGCTGCAACAAGTTCTTCGTACTCGACCGCGCCGACGCGAAGCGCCGCAGACTCCCCGCCAAGTACCTGCGCCCGATTCTCCCCAGCCCTCGCCACCTCAAGGCGACGACGATCGACGCGGACGACGACGGCTACCCGATCATCGACGATCAACTCTGCGTCATTGATTGCGACCTCCCCGAGCCCGTGGTCGAGTGCAGGCATCCGGCCCTTTGGGAATACCTGCAAACTGCCCAAGCTCTCGGCATCATGGACGGCTACCTGATCGGCAAACGAAACCCGTGGTACAAGCAGGAACAGCGCCAGCCCGCACCTTTCCTCTGCACGTACATGGGGCGAGGTGCAGACAGCAAACAGCCCTTCAGGTTTATTTGGAACCGCTCGAACGCGATCGGAACGAATCTCTATCTCATGCTCTACCCGCGCAATGGCTTCGCGGCGATGCTCCGCAAACACCCGGCGCGTGCCGCCGCGGTCCACGAATTGTTGGGCCAAGTCACCGGCCATGAACTGCGCGGCGAGGGCCGTGTCTACGGCGGAGGCCTCAACAGGATCGAGCCGAGCGAGTTGGGGCGTGTGTCGGCGGAACCGTTCATGGAGCGCTGGCCAGAGTTGGCCGCGAGCATTCGTCGCGACGCGCCTGCTGGACTCTTCGGATGATCGGATGAGAGTGCCTTGGACTTCCGGTATGCGCGAGGCGCGCGATTCCCCAACCACCAGCGGCTTCGCCGCGCATCCAGCCACCTGATCCACTTCAACGGCGAACGGTTTTGGGGACCATACGAGAAATGGCCACTCAGCCGCGTCCGAAGAGCTGGCGTGCGCGATAATGACAATTCCATTGTGTGCGGTCGCGCTTCTCGGGAGGCAAGCCGAGCGTCCGTGGGACCGATTTACCTCATATGGACGGCTCCCACTGGCCATGCCGCGGCGTGGCCGAGCACGCATATTGCCCGCGCCTCTTCTACTACATGACGGTGGAGGGCGTCTTTCTGCCCAGCGCCGATACCGAACAGGGCGCCGGCGTCCATCGCCGTGTAGATCGGCCGAGTGAGGCTCCGCCCGCAGTCGAGACGAACGGGAAGAACGGTCGCAGGAAGAAGACCGTCGAGAAACTTGAGGAAACCGAACCCACCGCAGATCCGGACCGGCCCCGGTCCGTACGAAGTCTGGCGCTCACCAGCGACCGGCTCGGATTGACCGCCAAGCTCGACCTGGCGGAGATCGACGGCACGACCGCGATCCCGGTTGAATACCGCAAGGGCAGACCGAAGCGGTCCGGCGAAGTCGCCGAACCCGTTGACGACATGATGGAGCAGGCGCGCCTGATTCCCGGTCCCGAGCCGTGGCCCACCGACCGGGTGCAGATCGGTTTGCAGGCGATCCTGCTTGAAGAAGCCGGCTACACCGTGCCGGAGGCATACCTCTACTACGCAGCCGAACGGCTGAAGCTCCGCGTGCCCGTAGACGACGCATTGAAACGCGAGGCGCTTGCCGAACTGGAGGCCGCCAAGCGTGACGCGGCGGGACAGCGCCCGCCACCGCTCGTCAATGATCCGCGCTGCCCGCGATGCTCCCTCCAGCCGATATGCCTGCCGGACGAGATCAATCATCAGCGACTCACCGCGCTCGCCATCAACGGCCAGGAGAGCGACGAGCGACTGACGCCGCGGAAACTCTGGCCGCCCCGCGACGACGGCATCCATGTCGTGCTGCAACGCGAAGGCATCCGCATCGGGGTACGCGGCCAGTCGGTCCGCGTCACCGGCAAGGAAGGCGAGCTGGTCCGAGACTTCCCGCTCGCCAACCTGGAATCGCTGGCCGTACTCGGCGGCGTGCAGATATCGACGCAGGCCCTTTCCGTTTTCGCGGACAACGAAGTGCCGGTCGCGTACCTCACCGCGGCCGGCCGCCTGGTTGCCATGATGGACCCGCTGGGGCCGACCAGTGCGGCGGTCCGCGGCGCCCAAATCCGCGTTCTGGATCGGCCGGAAAAGACCCTTGAACTCGCCCGTGCCGTCACCGTGGCCAAGATCGCGAACCAGCGCACGTTGTTGATGCGCAACCACGCGGCGCTTCCGTCGCGCGTCGCCGCCGATTTGCAGGAGAGCATCACGGCCGCGGAGCGAGCGACCACGCTGGACGAGCTTCGCGGACACGAAGGCAACGCCGCCGCGATCTACTTCAGGCACTTCGCCGGCATGTTCAAGGAAGGCGTCAAGGAAATCGCAGCCCGGTTCGACAGCAACGGCCGGCAGCGACGGCCGCCGCCCGATCCGGTCAACGCCGTCCTGTCGTTCGCGTATTCGATGCTGACGAACGAATGCACCGCGGCCTGCCGATTGGCGAGTCTGGAGCCGACACTCGGGGCGCTGCATGCCACGCGCCCCGGCCGCCCCGCGCTCGCCTTGGACTTGATGGAGCCGTTCCGGCCGCTCATCGCCGATTCCATCGCCGTGTCCGCCTTCAACCGCGGCGAGTTGACCGAGGGACACTTTCTCGACACCGCCGCCGGCTGCGCCCTGACCGACGCCGGGCGCAAGGGCTTCTTCTCCGCCTACGGCCGGCGGATGGACACCGAGGTGTCTCACCCGGCGTTTGAGTACCGGCTCAGCTACCGCCGCATGCTCATGCTCCATGCCCGGCTTGTCGCCGCTTGGCTCCTGGGCGAGGTGCCGACGCTCGCCTTCCTGACGACGAGGTAACGCCATGCGCCGCTGCTATCTCGTCTGCTACGACGTGCGGAACGACAAGCGCCTGCGCCGCATCCATAAGCTGATGAAGGCCTACGGCGAGCCGTGGCAGTATTCCGTGTTCTACTGCACACTGAAGGCCATCGACCGGGTTCGCCTGGAAAACGCCGCCCGCGAGGTGTTGAATCTGAAAGAGGATCAGCTTCTGATCGTGGACCTGGGCAGCAACGAGGAGGCGGCCCGCGAAGCCGCGACGGTGCTCGGGGAGAGCCTTCCGGAGCAGGACAGCGGTATCCTTGTCATTTGACGCCTCCCGTAGTCGGGAGGCCGGAGGCCATCCCGTGGGCGTTCGAGCCATCCGAACCCGAATCGAATGCGACCGCGAGACGCTGCTCGCGCTCTGGCGCACACATCGGGTATTCAACGAACGGCTCCCGAGCCTGATCACCAAGCTCTTCGCGATGCGTCGCGGCGAGGTCGGGGCGACTCCCGAGCAGCAGGCGCTGTATCAGCGCGCCACCCGTTTCATCCTTGCCCGCGACTCCAAGGACGCGCCGTACCTCTTGAACAGCGTGAGCATCAGGGGCTGGAAGCCCGCCACCGCACTGAAGATGAAGGCAACGCTTCGCAACCAGGACGGCGCCGATCATCAAGTGACCGGCGACACCTGGGCGAACGAGGCGGCAGACCTCTCGGGCAAGGGCTTGCTCGCTTTCGACAAAGAGCGCGAGCGTGACGGCCTGCCCGATTCGCTGTTTCAGCCACTCACGCGCGATGCCGTCGCATACATCAGCGGTCACGACGAACTGGTCCGCAACTGGGAGCGGGAGCACGCGGAATGGCTGAAGAAGAAGGCGGAGTGGGAGGGCAGGGAGGACCACAAGGCCTACTTGACGCTTCGTCCGCGCTTCGAGGCATTCGAGCAATCCGTCGGCGGTAAGGCCGGCAAGCGCCGCGAACGCTGGCACCTGTACCTGAAATGGCTGCGCGAGAATCCCGACCTGGCCGGCTGGCGCGGCGGCGCGAAGACCGTGAATGCGATTGACGCCAAGGCCCAGGCCCGTGTCGCCAGAGCGAAACCGTGGAAGCAGCGGTCCGTCGAGGCCGAAGAATTCTGGAAGGCCAATCCGGAACTCTCCGCCCTTGACCGATTGCATGGCTTCTACGAACGGGAGTTTGTCCGGCGGCGCAAGACGAAGAAGAACCCGGATGGTTTCGACCACCGCCCGACGTTTACCTTGCCCGATCCTATCCTGCACCCGCGCTGGGTGCTTTTCAATGCGCCCCAGACGCAGCCGGAGGGATACGACGACCTGCGTCTGCCTTCGGGGCCTGGCGAGGCGGGCTTCGTGAATCTCCGCGTGCTGACGGAGGAAAAGGACGGCGCCAAATGGTCGAACAACTGGGTCACGGTGCGATTCTCGGCTGATCCGCGCCTGTCGCAATTCCGCGTCCTCGGATGGCGCACCAAGAAGAACAGCAAGAAGAGGCTGCCCGAGTATGCGTACTGGGACGCCCAGTTGAACTGCGAGAGGCGCAACACGCGGAAGCCGATCAAGCCGATGATCGGTGGCGCGAAGCTGATCTTCCAGTATAAGAACGTCAAGCGGTTACACGCCTTGCTGCGTACCGGTACGCTCGCCGATGTCGAGGAAGCGATCCCCCACCTCGTTACTCCGTACCTCGTTTTCACCTGCACGATCGAGGACGAGGCCCTGTCGCCGAAGGCGAAAGAAATTCAGTGGTCTGATGCCGGCGGTTTGACCAAGGCGGGCAAACCCCGCAGAAAGAAGACTCTCCCCTCCGGCCTCGTCTCTGTCGCCATAGACCTTGATGCGCGCGGCATTGGCTTTCTCACGAGGGCCATTTCCGGTCTGCCTGAATCGGAATGGACGCACGACGGGCTCAAGGTCATCCAGTCGCGGAATCTGGTAGTCGGCCAAATTGAAAAGTTCGACGATGGCAAAGAGCAATGGTCGCCCGGCCCGACGCTGGAACACATCCGCGACCATAAACGCGAGGTCGGGAAGGCACGCCGCCAACGCGGCAAGCCCGTGAAGGGCGAAGAGTCGCACGTCCGTCTTCAATCGCACATCACCAACATGGGGATGGACCGCTTCAAGAAGGCGGCTCGAAAAATCGTAACCGAGGCCATTCGTGGAGCGAGCCGACGCACCGGCGAGGCCTACCCGCGCGCTGACGTGCTAGTTATGGAAGACCTCAAGTGGTTCAACCCTGATGCGACGCGCGACCGTGGCATCAACCGGATGCTCGCGCACTGGAACCGCTCAAACCTGGTGAAGTTCATCGAGGAGTTCGCGACGGATGCAGGGCTCCGTTACGGCAAGTATGAGCGCGTGAGCGCGTGGGGCACGTCACAGACCTGCTCCAAGTGCGGAGCGGTGGGAAAGCGCTACCGGATCGAGCGAGACACCGACACAAAGAAGCCTGTCATTCGCTTCGCCAAGAGCAATGAACCACTTCCTTTGTTCGCGTGTCCGAATCCCGCCTGCCGCGGCCGGTCAAAGGAAAAGGCCGAGCAGCCATTCACCTGCAACGCCGACCACAACGCCTCAATCAATCTGCACCGCCGATACGTTATGGGGGAGAAGGCCACCGGAGCGTTCGCCGGGCTGCCTAAAGGCGACGCCGATCGACGCCAGACGCTCGAATCAATCGAAGCGCAACTGCTCCCAGCCCTCGAACGCCTCCACGGCCTGCCGTCCAGCCAGCCCGAGACGCCGTTCTGACAACTCGCTATACTGGCGCTAGTGGCACGCGGGCGGAGTCAAAACCGTCCGAGCCGGGTGGCTATAGGCAGAGCCCGGTGTGACCATTGCAGCCGTCGTTTTTGAGTGTCAAGACGTGCTGACGTCAAGGCCCGTTAGGCCAATTTGATCGGGCTTACGACGAGATGTTTCCGTTGGATCGGGCCTTCGGGCCAACGGGGACTCGACAAAGGTGGGGAAACCCACCGGCGGCGGCACGGACGGCGACGGCATTCATCAGGCTCGCGTTGGCCCCACCAGGGGCCGGTGTTCTTTGACAAGTCGGCTTACCGCGGCCCCGCCGCGAGTGCGAAGGTGGTGAAGGGGAGTCCCCGGCACGCTCGCACTCGCCGGATTTCGCCTGATTCTCGCGGTTTTTGCCGCGTCCGGAGTGCTGAAAGTGACGGCCCGATCGCTCCAAAATCGCCCACACTCGCCAGAGGCCACGCAAGTGGCCTGTTTTCAAGGGTTTGCGAGTGCGGCAGCCGCGGAGGCCGACGCGGCCCTGATGGATGGACACTGCTCTGCCAGGTCCACGTCCACACAGCACAGCAGCCGCGGAGGCCGACGCGGCCCTGATGGATGGACACGATCCGCTGTTCGTAGGTGAGTCCCGGCGCGTTGGCCGCGGAGGCCGACGCGGCCCTGATGGATGGACACATTGACCCTGCGATGGTCAAGACCGCACTCCCGGCCGCCGCGGAGGCCGACGCGGCCCTGATGGATGGACACCTATGCCGGGTGTCATTCGGCGTAACCCTGTCTGCCGCGGAGGCCGACGCGGCCCTGATGGATGGACACATGAGCCCCGTCTACACGCCGGAGGACTTCGGCGCGCCGCGGAGGCCGACGCGGCCCTGATGGATGGACACGCTTCAGGTCCGATGGCATCGTCACAGACGTATAGCCGCGGAGGCCGACGCGGCCCTGATGGATGGACACCGGGTGCCTCTGGCAGACAAGCGGCTTGCTGTTGCAGCCGCGGAGGCCGACGCGGCCCTGATGGATGGACACCGGGCCGTGTCAGGTCCAGATCTATGCATCCGCAATCCGGTTTTTGGCCTAACAGACCAGCAACTTGATCGATAGGCACACTTGCTATCACTCATTTGTCGTGCTATTGTGAGCGATAGAAAGGACCGCTATCGCTCATGCCTTGGAACTGGCAACAGCCCGATTGGCCCGAATTCACTTGGAATGGCTCCCGACTCACCAAGGCCGAGGAGCAGTTCCTGCTTGCCAGCGGGGTATTCCTTGGCACGGTCAAGCACCTGGACGCCGAGGATCGCGACCGCCTGACCGTCGAGGCCATGAGCGACGAGGCCGTCGCCACGTCGGAGATCGAAGGCGAGATTCTGGACCGCGACAGCGTCCAGTCCTCCATCCGGCGCCAGCTTGGACTCGTCAGTGATGGCCGCAGGGTGAAGCCGGCCGAGCAGGGAATCGCCGAGATGATGGTCGATCTCTACCGCCACTTCGACGCGCCTCTTGAAGACGCGACGCTGTTCGCATGGCACCGCATGGTCGTTCACGGCCGCACCGATCTTCGCGATGTCGGCCGCTACCGCACGCACAGCGATCCCATGCAGGTGGTGTCGGGAAGGATTGACGAGCCGACGGTGCATTTCGAGGCGCCGCCCTCCGTGGCGGTCGGCGGCGAGATGAGGCGCTTCATCGACTGGTTCAATCGCACGGCGCCGGGAGGCAAGCAGCCCCTGCCCGCGTTGACGCGGGCCGGCATCGCTCACCTGTATTTCGAGAGCATCCACCCCTTCGAGGACGGCAACGGCCGAATCGGGCGGGTGATCGCCGAGAAAGCCCTGGCCCAAAGTCTCGGACGGGCGACATTGACGACGCTCGCCGCCACCATCCTGGTCAAGCGTCGTTCGTACGACGAGGCGCTCGAAGCCGCCAACAAACGCAACGAGATCACGGACTGGCTCGCCTGGTTCACGGCGACCAGCCTCGAAGCACAGCAACGCACGCTGTCACAGGTCGAGTTCCTGATCGACAAGGCCAAGCTGCTCGACCGGCTGCGCGGACAGATCAGTCCCCGCCAGGAGGCCGTGCTGCTTCGCATGTTCCGGGAAGGACCGGCGGGCTTCAAGGGCGGCCTCAGCGCCGGCAACTACGTCAGCATCGCTAAGGCCTCGCCCGCGACCGCCACGCGCGATTTGGCCGAGATGGTCGAGAAAGGGGCTCTGACCCGCACGGGTGAACGGCGCCACACGCGATACCACCTGCCCATCCCGCTGCGGCCCGTTCCGCGAATCACGATCGACGGGTCCGGCGAGATCGTCACCGGAGAAACTCCGTGACGCACGAGGCCACCAACCGCGTTTCACCGTTTCACGGCCAGCAAAACCCGGATTCCAGGCTCCCAGGCACCTATCCCCTCGACAAAAAGTTCAACTGGCGTACTGTCACCCCGATTGACCGCAAGTGAGGCTGAACGCAGGACTTAGCGTACTTTCCCCCCCGTCGGGGAAGTGCGGCCCAAAGCCGCGATTCGAGGATGCACACCCCGGATCGAAGTTTGGGGCCGCTCCGATGCCCAAGCGTTCCTCACCTTGGTTCATTACCGCCTACCAGCGTCACAAGCCCTCGGGCCAAGCCCGCGTGCGGCTCAATGGCCGCGACCACTACCTCGGCCCCTGCGCCAGCCGGACCAGTCGCAAGCCTGGGGTTGTCGTTACGCAACCTGAAGACGAACTGCTCGAGCGTGCTTCGGCCTTGCTGGATTGATGGTCGTCCGACTTCGAGCATCGGCGCGCGGGGCCCGTGTCGCCACCGGGTCACCTGCGGGGGGGCCAGATCAGTCCGCCTTGAGGCCTCGATGCCGCGCGGCATGAGGTTTGAGAAGCGGTCGCGAGCGGGGCGGACAGCGAGGCGATCCGGTCCGGCAAGGCGCGGCTGGTCTTGGCGGGTCGGGGGCGCCACAAACCATCACGGCCTGCCACGGTCGTCGCTGGCGCGGCACCGCCCGGTGCCTCGTCACACGCAGGGATCGTGCACCGGATAGGCCGGGGTGTTTGGGGGAGCGTGCTCCGAGGTATCGACTTTGTGCTGGAGGGAGTTGACTGGCCGACCGATGGTGGATATCTTGATAGAGAACTCTGGTATTGGCGTGCCTTGGGAGTGCCTGCCGTGCCGAACCGTGAACACAATCCGAGCGTGTTGGGACCCGCGGGTGCGTCCGGCTGGACCGGGGGCGTTGCGGGCGATCACGGGTGGGGCGGCGGACGCGAGGGGGCGGCGGTCGCGATGGCTACCGCCGTTTCTGCGGTGGCGCTTGGTCTGTGGGGGGCGGCGCTGTTGGCGGGGGTCCGACTGTCGGTGTGGTTGACGCCCCGGCCGGAGCCGCCGCTGCCCGCGTTTCACGTGAGGCTGGCGGCCCTCCCCGCGGGGCCGATGCTGGAGGTGGAGGACGCGGCCCGGGGGCGAGACGTGTTCGTGCAGACGTGCGGAGTTTGTCATGGGCCGGGGGGGCGAGGGATGGCCGGGTTGGGCAAGGACCTGTTGCACAGCGACTTTGTGGCCGGTTTGGAGGACGGGCCCCTGGCGGAGTTCATCACGAAGGGGCGGGACGCGAGCGACCCCGCGAACACAACGAAGTTGCCGATGCCCCCGAGGGGCGGGAATGCGGGTTTGGCCGATGCGGACATCAGGGCGGTCGTGACGTATCTGCGCGGGCTGCAGGATCCGCGCCGGATGCCCGAACTGCCGGCGTACGTGCTGCGTGCGCCGGCGCTGAGCGAGGCCGACAAGGCCAAGGCTCTGGCGGCGGCCGGGGGAGACGCGGACCTGGCGGCGTACATCGAGAGCGGGACGAGGTTGTACAACGCGACGTGCATTGCCTGTCACGGGGCGGGCGGCGAGGGGATAAAGGGGAACGGCAAGACGCTTCGGAGCAACGACTTTATCGCGAGTGTCAGCGACGACGATCTGCTGGCCTTTCTGAAGGCGGGCCGGTCGCCGACGGATCCGAAGAACACGACGGGGATCCAGATGCCCCCGAAGGGTGGGAACCCGGCCCTCTCGGAGGATGACCTTCTCGACGTGATTTCCTACCTGCGGACGTTGCAGGGCGGCAAGCCCGAGCCGAAGCCGGGCACGTGATCAGGCCACTGCGGTGTGGCGCCCTCGTCGGGCGTCGGCCCCGCGCATTGCCAGGGAGCACAGACATGCTTACGCGAAGAAAGCCAGAAGTACCGCGACGCAGTGGGGCGGCGTTGATCGCCGCGGTCGCATTGGTTGCGACGGCGTCGGCCAGCCTGTGGGCGCAGCCGGAGGGCCGCCGTCGGCGGGGGCCGCAGGAGGAGGCGAAGCCGATCGTTATCACGCCGGAGCAGGCGGGGGTCCTGGCGAAGGTGGCCAACGAACGTCGGCTGAACCTGGATGACCTGCTGGCGGCGGCGAAGACGTACACGCCCAGCGGCCGGCACGATGAGTTCGTGCTGTTCTCGTCGGGCGGGCAGAGTGGTCAGGTGTTCGCGATCGGCGTCCCGAGCATGCGGCTGCTCAGGTCGATTGCGGTGTTCACGCCCGAGTCGTGGCAGGGGTACGGATTCGCGGGCGAGGACGATCCTGTCCACAAGCAACTGGAGATCAACGGCAAGCCGGTGCTGTGGGGCGACACCCACCATCCGGGGTTGTCCGAGACCAAGGGCGAGTACGACGGACAGTTCCTGTTCATCGGCGACAAGGCCAACGCACGCGTGGCGGTGATCGACCTGAGGGACTGGGCGACCAAGCAGATCGTCAAGAATCCGCTGACGGTGAGCGACCACGGCGCGGCGTTCGTGACGCCGGACACGGACTACGTGATCGAGGGCGGGCAGTACGCCACCGTGCTCGGCTATGGCTATGCGACTCCCGAGGAGTACAGGAAGTCGTACCGGGGCATGGTGACGCTGTGGAAGTTCGATCGGGCGAAGGGCCGGATCGACGAGTCGAAGTCGTTTGCGATCGAACTGCCGCCGTACTGGCAGGATCTGGCCGACGCCGGGAAGGCGGCGAGCGACGGGTGGTTCTTCATCAACTCGTTCAACGTGGAGATGGCGACGGGCGGGGTTGAGCGGGGCAACCCGCCGATCGAGGCGGGCGCGAGCAAGCGCGACACGGACTATCTGCACATCATCAACTGGAGGAAGGCCGAGGCGGTGTTCAAGGCCGGCGGCGCCAAGATGATCAACGGATTTCCGGTGATCATGCTGGAGACGAGCGTCGCGGAGGGGCTGCTCTACTTCGCGCCCGAGCCCAAGAGCCCCCACGGCGTGGACGTCACACCGAACGGGCAGTACATGGTCGTGGCAGGCAAGTTGGACCCGCACGTGACCGTGTACTCCATCGAGCGGATCAAGAAGGCGATCGCGGAGAAGAAGTACTCCGGTAGCGACGAGTACGGCGTGCCCGTTCTGGACTTCGACGCGGTGAAGGAGGCCCAGGTCGAACTTGGGCTCGGGCCGCTGCACACGCAGTTCGACGACAAGGGCTACGCCTACACGTCGCTGTTCCTGGACTCGGCCGTCGCTCGATGGACATTGGGCGGCGACTACGCCAAGCAGCACAGGGAGACCCCCTGGAAACTGGTGACCAAGACGCCGGTGCAGTACAACATCGGGCACCTGTCGACCGCGGAGGGGGACACGGTGAGCCCGAAGGGGCGGTATCTGGTCTCGATGTCGAAATGGTCGGTGGACCGGTTCCTGACGACGGGCCCGCTGCTGCCGCAGAACTTCCAACTCGTCGATATCGCCGAGGGTGGAGCGAAGATGCCGCTGGTCTACGACCTGCCTATCGGCGTCGGCGAGCCGCACTACGCACAGATGATCAAGGCCGACAAGTTGAAGAGTTGGACCGTCTTCCCGCAGGTGGGGTGGAACGCGGACACGCAGTCGCTGGACCCGAACGCGCCGAAGAAAGGGACGGAGGGAGTGAAGCGTGAGGGCGACCGCGTGATCGTGAACATGACGGCGGTGCGCAGCCACTTCACGCCGGAGCACGTCGAGGTGAACGAAGGGGACACGGTGGTCTGGCGGATCACGAGCCTGGAGACGACACTGGACGCGACGCACGGGTTCTGCATCGGGGGCTACAACATCAACCTCTCTATCGAGCCCGGGCGCTACATCGAGTGCACGTTCAAGGCGGACCGCGCGGGCACCTATCCGTTCTACTGCACCGAGTTCTGCTCGGCGCTCCATCTCGAAATGATGGGGTACTTCCACGTCAAGCCCAAGGCGCCAAAGTCCGCCGACGGAGCCGGCCCGGCGTCCGGGAGCGGCCTCTCGGCCCGCTGAACTGCCCGATTGCACGAGCCCGAGACGGTCAAGCGATCCTCTCGGGCCTTCCGGCGGGTGCGGCTCGGTGCCGCGAGCCCCCGCCCGGGTTGGGAGTATGGACGTGGCCAGCCTATTGCACAGTCTGATCGGTCCGCGGGTGCCGGAAGCGGTTTTCCAAGCGCATCGGCTGCGGTACGTGACGCCGAGCGCGGTGTTCATGGCCGCACGGGTGCTGCTGCTGATCTCCGTGTTCCTCCCGTACTGGCACATGGAACTGGAGGCGCCGCAGTATCCCAATGGCCTGTATCTCACGGCGTACGTGAACCACCTGACCGGCGACGTGCGTGAGATTGACGGGCTGAACCACTACATCGGGATGAGGCCGCTCGGCGAGGCCGCCGCGTTCGAACGTGCGGCCTCGGTGTGGATGATCATCGCGATGTTCCTGCTTGTCGAGGGGGCGGCGTTCATACACAGCAAGTGGGCCGTCGCGCTCGCGATCCCCGCGATCACATTCCCGATCTTCTTTCTGGCGGACCTGTACTACTGGATGCGGACGTTCGGGCTGAACCTGGACAAGGACGCGCCGCTGTCGAACTCGGTCAAGCCCTTCGTGCCCACGGTGGTGGGGGAGGGGGGCATCGGGCAGTTCAAGACGTATGCGGAACTTGGCTCGGGCTACTGGTTGGCGGTCGGGTGCGCGGTGCTGGTCATCGTCGGTTTCGTGTTCCATCGCCGGGCGTACCGCCCACTCGTGCTGGGGCAGGTCGCCGGCGCGCAGGAGGCCGCGGCGTGAGTACGTTCACGCTCGCCATGTTGTGCGCGTCGAGCCTTGCCCTGGGCGAGACCGCGGCGAGCGCGCAGACCGCCGGTGTCGGCGAACACGCCGGCCCGGCAGCGCGAGCGACATCGGTGCGCCCCGCGACACTGGGTGAGATCGGGCGCCGCATCCAAGCCGCGCAGCCTGGCGAAACCATCCACGTTCCGCCCGGCGTCTATCGCGAGCGAATTGTCATCGACAAGGCCATCACGCTGATCGGTGGCCCGGGCGTCGTGCTCGACGGCGGGGGCAGCGGAGACATCGTGGAGATCGTGTCGCCGGGCGTGACGCTCCGCGGGTTCACAATCCGCAACACCGGGGCCGACCTGGACAAGGAGAACGCGGCCATTCGTCTCGCGGCGCCGCGCGGAACCATCGAATCGAACACCCTTGAGGACGTGCTGTTCGGGATCGACCTCCGCGAGGCGCCCGACAGCCGCGTGGCAGCCAACCGCATCGGCGGCAAGGCGCTCGACATCGCGCGCCGGGGCGACGGCCTGCGCCTGTGGCGCAGCGATCGGGCGGTCGTCGAGGACAACATCATCCACGGCGGGCGAGACTGCATCCTGTGGTACTCCAAGGGCGTGAGCGTGCGGGGCAACCGCGGCTTCGACTGCCGCTACGGGCTGCACCTCATGTTCAGCGATGACGTCCTGATCGAAGACAACGAGTTCACCCGCAACTCCGTGGGGATCTACCTGATGTATGGCTCCGGCCTCACGCTGCGGGGGAATCGGCTGGTCAGCAATCGGGGGCCGAGCGGGTACGGCATCGGCCTCAAGGAGGCCGACCGCTACACGATCGAGGGCAACATCTTCATGGGCAATCGCTCGGCGGTCTACCTGGACGGCTCGCCGTTCACGCGCGCCGAGCCGGGCGTGTTCAGGGGCAACACTTTCGCCTACAACGACGCGGGCTGCACCATCCTGCCCTCGGCACGCGGGAACATCTTCGCCGGCAACAACTTCATCGACAACATCGATCAGGTGGTGGTCGCGGCGCGCGGCGCGATCGACGGCAACCAGTTCTGGGATGGCGACCGGGGCAACTTCTGGAGCGACTACACCGGCTATGACCAGAACGGCGACGGCATCGGCGACTTCGTGCACGAGTCCCAGACGCTCTTCGAGAACCTCATGGACACCGAGCCGAGGCTGCGGCTGTTCCTCTTCAGCCCGGCGCAGCGGGCGATCGAGTTCGTCGGGCGCGCGCTCCCCGCGGTACGGCCCGAACCCAAGTTCACCGACGAGGTGCCGCTGATGCGGCCCGTGGCGGTCCGTCCGGATCCCGGCGGCGCCAACGCCGCCACGGTCCCGATCGCGATCGTCGGTCTCACGCTCCTCGGCTTCGCCGGCAGCATCATCGCCCTTGCTGCAGCAGGGACCGGGGCTGAGGTCACCACGCTCAGCGGCCAGTCCTCCGGAGGTGCCCGGTGATCACGATCTCCAGCCTCTCCATGCGATTCGGCAGGTGCTTCGCGGTTCGGGACGTCTCGGCCCAGATCGACGCCGGCGACAGCCTCGCGCTCTGGGGCGTCAATGGCGCCGGGAAAACGACGCTCATCCGCTGCGTGCTGGGCCTGTTGCGGTTCCGCGGCGGGGTCTCGGTGTGCGGGCACGATGTGCTGCGCGACGGCAAGGCTGCGCGCCGTCTATTGGGGTACGTCCCCCAGGAACTGGGCTTCTACGACGAGATGGGTGTGGGGGAGGCGATCGGGTTCTTCGCGCGGCTCAATGGTCTTCGCGGCACCGAGCCCGCGGCGTCGCTCCGATTAGTGGGGCTCGATGGGCAGCACACGAAGCGCGTGCGTGAACTGTCCGGCGGGATGAAGCAGAGACTGGCTTTGGCCCTGGCGCTGCTCGGCGATCCGCCCATCCTGATTCTGGACGAGGTGACCGCCAGCCTTGACGCGGTGGGCCGGGAGGAGTTCATCGGCATGCTCAAGGGACTCTCCTGCTCCGGGAGGACCCTCCTCTTCGCCTCGCACCGACTGGAAGAAGTCGCGGCGCTGGCGCGACGGGTGGCGGTCATGGAGCGAGGCCGCGTCATCGAGACTGTGGACACGCAGGCCTTCGTGGCAGCGCGCGCGACAGAGATGCGCGGGGGTGCGGTCCTGCACCTGACGGTGCCGGCATCGTCCCGCGAGGCCGCGGTCCGGAGCCTTCGCGAGTTGGGGTTCGCCGCCCGCCTCAACGGGTTGGGTCTGCTGGTGCCGGTGCCTCCCGAGCGCAAGGCGGTGCCGTTCCGCGTGCTCGCGGACGCGCGGATCCCGGTGGAGGACTTCGATCTGGTCGATGCGGCCGAGGCCGCATCGCTCGCCGCCCAGGCCAAGGAGAACGTGCCATGACCGCGCTGCCGTCGGGACTGCAGGCCGATGTGGCGGCGCTCCGAGCGCCGGGCTTCGTATCCAACGTCCGCACCCTCGCGGGGCGAGAACTCCGCGACGCGGTCAAGAGCCGCTGGTTCGTGCTCTACACCATCGCCTTCGCGGTGCTGGGGCTCGCGGTGTCGTTCGTCTCCGCTGCGGGAACGGGGGGCCTCGGCCTGGCGGGCTATGGGAGAACGACCGCGGGTCTGGTGAACCTCGTGTTGCTGGTTGTCCCGCTCATGGCCCTGACCGCCGGCGCCGCGTCGATCGCTTCCGACCGCGAGCGGGGGATGCTGGCGTTTCTTCTCGCCCAGCCCGTTTCGAGGACCGAGGTCCTCCTGGGTAAGTACCTCGGCCTTGCCTCGGCGCTCCTGGCGTGCATCGCCCTGGGGCTCGGGTTGTGCGCCCTCATCCTCGCCTGGCAGGGTGCGACCGCGAACCCGGCGGGCATCGTGTGGCTGGCGGGCCTCTCGGTGCTCCTGGCGCTGGCGATGCTCAGCGTGGGGATGCTCGTCTCGGTCCTGGCCCGACGTGCATCCGTCGCGGTGGGCACGGCGATCTTTGTCTGGCTCACGCTCGTCTTTGTCACGGACCTGGCGCTCATGGCCGGGGTCGTGGCGCTCCGCCTTCGCATCACCGAACTGCTCGCGCTGTCGCTCTTGAACCCCCTCCAGGTGTTCAAAATGTGGTCGCTCCTCGCAGTGGACGCCAGCCTTGATGTGCTCGGGCCTGCCGGGCTGTACGCGACCGAGGAGTTTGGCACCTGGCTCCATCCGCTGCTGGGTGCGTGCATCGTGCCGTGGATCGTCCTGCCGCTGGCGGTGGCGGCGCTCGTCCTGTCGAGGAGGTCCCCGCTATGAATGCCCCGCGAATCAGCGTCGTGAGCCGCTGGGCATGGCTTCTCGCGATCGTGCCGAGCCTCGCCGCCTGCGACGACTCCTCGCTCAGCGGGCCCCCGAACATCCGTCTCGGGCGGGACTCGTGCACGGCATGCGGCATGCTCATCAACGAGGATCGCTGTTCAACGGCCCTTCTGGTCGAGCGGGACGGCCGGCGCGAGCACCTGCTGTTCGACGACGCCGGCTGCATGCTCGACGCGGAAAGTGAGGGCCTCGAGCCGGCGCGCATCATCGAGCGGTATGTCCGCGACTTCGACTCCCGCGCCTGGCTCCCGGCTTCGGGCGCCACGTTCCTCATGGCCGACCCGTCGTCGCTGCCCACGCCGATGGGCTCGGGCATCGTCGCCTTCGCCGATGCCCACGCAGCCGGGCGATTGGGCGAGGCGAAGGGAGGGCAGACGCTCGATTGGGCGGCCCTCGTTCACGCCCGGAGTGCATGGATGGCACGCCGCTTCGGCAAACCAGCGCCGCGCGGCGACTAGCAGCCGCGCTCGTCCCCTTCACGAGAGATCTGGATAAAGTACTCGTTCATGCTCTCTCAAACCGTCGAGTACGCGCTCCGCGCCATGGTCCTGCTGGCGTCATCCACGCCCGACGAGGCGCTCGGCAGCGACGCCATCGCCGAGCGGACGCAGGCACCCAAGGGCTACCTCTCGAAGATCCTCCGCGACCTGGTCGTCGCAGGGCTCATCTCCTCCCAGCGTGGGCCGCGCGGGGGGTTCATGCTCGCGCGGCCGTCGGCCCGCATCTCCATGCTCGACGTCGTCAACGCCGTAGATCCGATCGACCGCATCGCCCGCTGTCCCCTCGGCAACCCCGCCCACACCAAACTTTGCCCGCTGCACCGCCGGCTCGACGACGCGATCGCTTCCGTAGAGCGGGAGTTCGCCCGCACCTCGCTCGCCGAAGTCATCGATAGTGGTGCCCGCGACGCCAACGCCTGCTCCGCGCTGATCGATGTCTGGTCCAAGCGACGAGCAAAGTCCTGAAGGTACAGGCCCGCTGCTTCGGGGCCGGCAACGACTGATGCGCACAAGCCCGTCCGAGGGCCACGAGTGTCAGACGGAACCGGCCCGCGCCAGCATTCCGCATCTGTCGCAGCCCGGCACGCCCTGCAAACCCGCGACGCACACTTCGACATGGCGGCGGGCGTGGGGAGTGTGGATCAGGCGGCAGCAAATCCGGCAACGCACACGCGCCCAAGCGAGCCCACGCACGACGACGCATAAACGAAAACCCCCGGTTTTGCCGGGGATTTGGTGGCGGTTGATGTTTCGTGTGGTTCCGTAGAAACGAAGGGAATGGGCGATACTGGATTCGAACCAGTGACCTCTACAGTGTCATTGTAGCGCGCTAGCCAACTGCGCCAATCGCCCTGCAAGTCCGATGGTAGTCGCGAAGGTGTCCCTAGGCCAGCGGCACCGATCGGCAAACGGAGTTTGGCGAGACTCGGATCGCGCCGGGATCAAGCCGGTCGGGTGTGGCGGCCCCGTGGCCGTTGGCGGTGCTGGGCACGTCGCGGCTCACCTGACGAACAGGTTGGCCGTCTCCGTCTGGAAGACGGGTCGCTGGGAGGGCAGGTAGATGTTGTCGACGCGGGTGCCCGGGTTGCCGTCGATGCCGACGGAGTAGACATACGGCCGGTTCGCCAAGCAGCGGCCTTCGTCGGCCGTGCCCGGTCCCGTGAAGATGCCGCGGTTGACCGAGCGGATGAGAGTGGCCCCGTCGCCGGTGGCCGAGCGGAGCGGGGTCACTGGGGGCTTGATCTCGATGGTGGGGCGGTTCTGGATCTGCCCGTCGCCGCCGTTGTCCTTGACCCACGGGCCGGAGCCGCCGTGGAAGGCGGGGTGAACGAGCCGGATGGGCTGGCCGAAGCCGTCGATGATGACGGGCGCGGCGAGCGGGATGGTCGCCGGCGCGGTGCTGGGGCCGAACCACCCGGTGGCGATGACGAAGCCCTGCTGGATGAACTGGCTGTCGATCCCCTCGATCATTTTCTGACAAGTGGGGACCTTGGCGGCTTCGAGGAGGAACAGGCTGAGGGACGGCTGCTGGAGCCCGTTGACCTCGCCATCGGCGAGCGGGAAGGCATCGCCGGAGGGGCTGGTGTAGAAGGCGGGGACGCTGCCACCGGTCGCGGCAGCGTACTCCGTGATGATCGCATCAACGCTGCGGAGCACCTGCTCCGTGGCCCGGTGGCGTCCGTTGGCAAGCACGCGCGAAGACACCGTCAGGCTCACGCCCATGAGCACGGAAATCACCAGGATGACCACGAGGGCCTCAACGAGAGTGAACGCGTGGCGGCGATGACTCGTACCAGTGCCGCGCCCGACGCTGTGTGTGCCCATCGTCCGCCTCCCTGTCTGTCGATTCGTCCGGGGAAACCGTGCCGCGGCACCCCATCGAGGTCGGCACGCTTGCGATGCCGAGGGCTTCTCCCGCGCGGAACAGCCGCGGCAAAGGGTAGCGACACTACCCTCGACAGGCCGATACGGACCATTGACCCGAACGGTTTCCTGATTTGCAGGGAACCCGGGCCGCGAGGCTGACGGACAGCGAACGGCCGCGACCGGTGCGACTCCGCCACGTATCACTTATCGCACATGCACATGGGCCATGGCAACCCGACTCGAACTCGCGTTCTGGGGGTGTTGACCCTCCTGACCCTTGGAGGGTGCTTCGCGGCGGGTGATCCGCGCGTCGAGCCGTCATGGGCGAGGGGGCCCGCTCCGACGGCAAGCCCAGGCGAGAGCGGGCACGCGGTTCGGGGAAGCGGCGTTGGGGAAAGATGGCGTTCGTCTCAGGTGTGGCCCCTCCGGTGGGGGGCGATGCCTCGCGCGGGGTCCGCGGGGTCCGCGGGGTCCGCGGGGTCCGGGGGGCCCGGGGGGTCCGGGGCGGCGGGAGGCAGCGGTGGCGGGATGGGAGTGGTCGAGTCGCTCCCCGGGCCGATCGTGGCCCTCCGCCAGTACGAAGACCAGAAGACCGAGGTTGAACAGGAGATGTTGCGCGACATCGGGACGCTCATGACGGCGCGAGGCCGCGGGTGGTTCAGGCGGACTCCGACGCTGACGGTTTCGGGTGAGGGCCGAGGGTCGTTTGTGTTCGTGGCCGACAAGGCGGCCGAGCGCGACCGGGTGAAGAGCGCGACGGAGCCCGCCGCGTACTACAAGTTCATCTCCGGAACCCGGGACGAGACGGGCGAGCGGGTGCGCATGCAGCGGACGTGGTTCGCGTACTACGAGCCGGTGGGGCTGGGCCCGTACGACCTTCGGCCGGCGGCGCCTCCCAAGGGGGTGGTGGTGCTGCTGCCGGGCTTGTTCGGGACGCCCGTGAGCCCGGTCAATCAGGTGGTGCACGCGTTCCGGGACCGCGGCTGGGCGGTGCTCCGAATGCTGGCGCACTCGTCGCGGTTTACGGAGGAAGCGACGTGGGTGCTGGGTGATGACGGAGACATCGAGCCGCTCGCGGAGAGCATCGCGCAGGAGTTGGGGGACCGGGCAGCCGAGTGCGCCTACGCCGTGGAGGATGTGCTGGCAGCGGCGGCGCGGGATCGGCCCGCGCTGGCGGGGCTGCCGCGGTTTGCCGTGGGGATGTCCGGGGGGGCGATGGTGCTGCCGACCGTGGTCGCGAGAGACCCCGGGGCGTGGAGCGGCGCGGTGATGATCGCGGGCGGGGCGGATTTTCTGTCCGTGGCGCTGCGGAGCAACTACACCTCGTGGATCAACGCGCTGCGCTTCCGCCGCTCCGACGGCGCGCCCCTGACTCCCGAGCAGCAGGACCGGCTGGTCGCCGCGTATCGCGAGCGGGCGCCCCTCGACTCGCTCTACACCATCGACGCGCTCGCGGGCAAGCCGGTGCTGATGCTGCACGCCTCGGGCGACCAGGCCGTGCCGGCGGATCTGGGCGACCTGCTGTGGGACCGCGCCGGCAGGCCCGAGCGGTGGGTGTTCCAGACCGGGCACGAGTTGATTTTCCTAGCCCTCCCGCTCCATGTGGGCCGGATGGTGGCCTGGGTGGAGGAGGCGTCGGCGACTCACGATTCATCCGCGCCGGCCGCGGCGGAGGCTCGGCCGTGAGCCGGAGTGGGGGTGACGAGGCGCCAGAGACGGGGGTGGGCGGGGGGACGCGGTCCCTTCACCTGGTGCTCAGCCCATATCTGCTGACCGCACGCGACCCCGCCGCCCTGACGGCCATGCTCCTCGGCGACCATGTGACGACGATCCTGCCTGTCCCCGCCGGGCTGCTTGATCGTGGCTCGGTTCGCGCCGCAATGCGACGCTCGCCTCAGTTCGCGCGGCTGCTGGAGTCCTGGCGTTGGGTCGCGCCGGTGTTCGAGGCGGGCGTGGCGGGCTCTACCGCCCGAGGGCGGGACCCGATCGACGACGCGGTTGCGTGCCGCGAACGCATCGGGGCCGGAGGTGCGGGTGGAGGCGCGGGTTGCGGTCGAACGAGGGCTGGCGGGGGGCGAGGCCGGGGGGGGGTGGGGGGGGAAGGGGGGGGGGGGGGGGGGGGGGCGGGGGGGGGGGGGGGAGCGACGCACCGATCGACGGGCTCGGCGAGTTCCTGCACGACGGGCCGATCTCGGGCACGCCCGAGGCACTCGAGATGTTGTCGGAGGATCTGGCTAAGGGGGGGCCGGACCCGGGGCTGAGCGTGCCGATGCTTGGCGGGCTTGATGCCTTCGCCTCATCGGTGGGGGGGGTCGCTGTGCGGGCCGGGAGCGGAGGTGCGGGCGGGCGCTCGGTCAGCGGCCCGGGGGCGTACTGGCGGGGATCGGTGGCGCAGCGAGCCGAGGCGATCCTGGCGCAGCCCGTGTTCAGCGTGGGGATTCCCGTCTACACACAGGCGGACGGCGAGACGATACTCGAGACGAGGCGTGCGATCGAGGGGCCACTCGCAGCCTTGCGCAGCGCGATGGTCGCGACGCTCGCCGCCGCGACCGGGGCCGACGGCGCGCGGGTCGGTCGGCCGAGCGCCGTCGCAGACTCGGCCCGAGCGTACTCCAACGCCTTCGCCCAGTTCATGGCCGTGCGCGGTCCAGGGGGTGACGGTGCCGACGGCGTACAGGTGCTCGACGGGTTCGTGCGCGTCTCGGGAGTCATGCTCCCGGAGGATGCGGCCGTGCGGGCCGCTCAGGCCGCGAGCGCGGGCCTCTTGCGAGCCCGGGGGGCGGGGTTGCGCGGCATGGGCGGGAGAGGTGACGCGCCGCCGTCGCGAACGCCGCCCAGGCGGACGCTCCCCGCGCTGGTGATCGAGGCGCTGGCGATCAGGCCCGTCTGAGCGCGGCTGGACTTACTGCCCCCGGGGACTCTCTTGAGGCGGCGTAGGCCCGGTCTGGCCCCCGCGGCGCTCCTTGCCGGGCTTGGAGAGGAGTGCTGCGCGTTGGGCGCTCTCCCGGATGACGTCGGAGCGACGTGCGCGAAGGTTCTCGAGGTTCTTCCGCATCTCCTCGGCGCGGTGCACGAGCGAGGCGATCTGCAGGGCCTGGATCTCCATCCGCGCGTCGAACTGCTTCCCGAGCGCCTCGCGGAGACGGTCCTGCAGCGCCTCGCGCTCATCCGAAGCGGCGGAGGGGCCCGCCTGCTCGATGGCCCGCGCGACGCGGAACATCTCCACCATGCTGCGGACCTCGCTCCAGCGTGCGGCGACCATGGGCGCGTCGCCATGCTCCTTCGCTTCCCGGATCGCGCCAAGCCTTGACGCGAGCCACTCCATCACGCGCTTGAAGGCGCCCGGCTGGTCCTCCCGCAGGCGGTCGAGTTGCGCCGCCGCGTCGGCGTTGTGCCCGCGGATCTGGGCCAGCGCGTCGTCGAGTTCGTCGGGGGAGAGCGGTCGGACCGGCTCGGCGTCCAGCCCCATGAGCACCGCGGCGGGGCGCTCGATGACGCGGCCCTGCGGGCCTGCCGCCGGCTGCGACGCGGGCCCGGATCCGGGATGCGCGGTGGGAGACGCCCCGGGGCGCTGGCCGCCCGCCGATCGGCGCGCGGCAGGGGGCAGCGCGTCCAGAACGTCCTTGATCTCTCGCGGGTCGGCCCCCTCGTCGAGGCGCTTCAGTGCGTCATCAAGCCGATTGGTAAGCCGGCGAGACTCCGCCAGTCGCTCCTCAACATGCTTGCGCAGTTGCTCACGGAAAGCCTTGAGCCGCTCGGGATTCACCTGCCGACGTGACCCCGGCGCTTCCGCGGGCTGGGCCCCGTCGTTCCCTGCCGGCGTGGGCACCTGAGCGGGTCGAGGCTCCGGCGCGGGTTCTCGCTGCGGGCGAGGCGCCAGGCCGCCGGCAATGGCCAGACCGCCGACGAGGAGCATCAGGGTGGTGAACGGAGCGCGGTGTGTGCGTGGCATGGCGTGACCCGTGTTACTGGACCGTGAGGATCTCTGCCGGCAGGCCCGCGGGGGGCGTCGCCGACAGGGTGTCGAAGAGGGAGTCGGCTTCAATCAGGAGCGAGTCGAGTTCCCGTGCGTTGACGCCCGCGTCGAGCGAGGCGAGCATGGCGAAAACAAGGTCCGAGGCCGCCGGTGGTGCCTCGCCGACCGCCGCGGTTGGCGCTCCGGCTCCCAAGGGGATCGGAGCCGGGCGCAACGCGACCCATGCCAACGCGCCGCCAGCCAGCAGGACAAAGGCCGCCGCCACGCGGCCGGCCCAGGCCATGACCCGCACCCGCCTGTGGGTGGTGACGCTTGGCAGCCGCGCCAGCATGGCCGGTGGCTCTGACGGGGTGCCCAGCGCGGGGCGAGAGTGTTCATAGACGCGGGGCTCGAGCCCCGCCGGTGCGTGAGTGCGCGCGGCGCGTCCCTCGGCATCCAGGCCCGCGTGGACAGCGGACAACCGCAGCGCCGAGGCGAGCCGATCGGCCGCCTGGGCCGACAAGGCCGCGCGATCCTCCGAGGCGAGACGATCCAGCGCCCGCGCGACGGCCCGCAGATCGCCGGGGATCCCGTCGTCGTACTTGGTGTGGTGGGTCATTGAAAGGCTCCGTCAGGCATCGATCGGGTCATCATGTCCTTGAGTTTTCGCAGCGCCCGATGGTGGCGGGCCAGCAGCGTGCCGAGCGGTTCGTCGAGGATCTCGGCCATCTGTGCAAACGACATCCCCGCGTGGTGCCGAAGTTCCACCACCTCGCGGTCCGCCTCGGAGAGTCGCCCCATCGCGCGGCGGAGCGCATCGAGATCCGACGCACCATCCGCCGATGGCCCGGCCGGCCCCGCGGCGCCCCGCTGGACTGACTCGATCTCCCTCTGGTCCAGCGCCTCAGGGTCGGTCGCGGCCGCGTGCCGGCGCGCCCGGCGAACCTCGTCGCGGATGCGGTTGACCGCGACGCGGAAGAGCCATGCCTCGAACCGGCCTTGCTCGGTGTACCCGCCCGCCGACCCGGTGCCGAGTTTCGAGGCGACCGTGAAGAAGACCGACTGGGTGATCTCCTCGGCCAGGTCCGGCCGCCGCACGCGGGAGCGGGCGAGGGCGAACACGCGCCGCGCGTACCGATCGACGATCAGCCGCCATGCGGCTTCGTCGCCGCCCGCCGCCGCCTCCAACTCGCGCGACAGGTCGTCGTCGGACTGGTGCGAAGCGTGGTTCATGCTCGCCGCGAGTCCCTTCCGAGAGCCAAACGCCCCAGCCTCAGCCCTATTGCACCATCCCACACCGACAACGGTCAAGGGCCGCCGCCCGCCAGCCCGAGAATCTCCGGCCCACGGCGGCTCGAACGCCCCGGCGCGGACATCCGGGCACACCCTGCCTAGAGTCTCGCCCTTCTGCGGGCGTAGCTCAATTGGATAGAGCATCTGACTACGGATCAGAAGGTTAGGGGTTCGAGTCCCTTCGCCCGCGTTTACCGGCACCCTCGGCCTATTCCAGGCGCGCAGGGCCGGGTTTCGCGAGGTCCGGCCCATGCCCGCGCACCCCGCGTCGCCACCCCCTCCTCCTGCCCAATCCGCGACTCTCGCCGCGGGAACCCGGACCCTCCGCCGCGCCATTGGATTCTGGGGCGGCTCGGCCATCATGGTCGGGATCATCATCGGCTCGGGCATCTTCCGCACGCCCCCGGCGATCGCCCAGCACCTCGACAGCCCCGCGTTCATCCTGTCGCTGTGGGTGATGGGGGGCGTGCTCGCTCTCCTCGGTGCGCTCACCTACGCCGAGATGGCCTGCATGTACCCCGAGTCCGGCGGGGTCTACGTGTTTATCCGCGAGGGCTACGGGAAGGCGGCGGCGTTCATCTTCGGGTGGACGTACATGCTCATCACCAAGCCCATGGCGGCCGCGGGCATCGCGGTGGTCTTCGGTGAGCACCTGAACCGGCTCCTGGGCACGTCGATCGATCCGCCGGTGCTCACCTGCGCTGTCATCATCGCGCTCACCGCCATCAACGCGCGGGGCGTCACGCTCGGCGCCGGGGTCGCGATCGTGCTGACGGCCCTCAAGGCCGCGGCCCTCGTGGCGATCGTGATCCTCGCCGCCGCGCTGGGCAGGCTGTCGCTCGGGTCACTTGAGCCCGCGACGCCCTCGGTCTCCGTGCTGCCGGCGCTGGTCCCCGTCATGGCGGCGATCCTCTGGACCTATGACGGCTGGAGCGACGTCGGCGCCATTGCCGGGGAGGTCAAGGACCCGCAGCGCACGCTCCCGAGGATCTACCTCGGAGGCGCGGCCGCCGTCACGGTCCTCTACGTGCTGGTCAACATCGCGTACTTTGCGCTCGTGCCCCTGCCCGAGATGCGCGGCACCGACACCGTGGCGCCCCTCGTCGCCGAGCGTCTGTTGGGCGCTGCGGGCGCCACGATCGTCATCGCGATCGTCGTCGTGAGCACCCTGGGGAGCACGCACGGGTCGATCCTGACCGGGGCGCGGGTCACCTTCGCTCAGGCGAGGGACGGGCTCATCTTCAAGTTCCTCGGCGCCGTCTCGCCCCGTGGGACCCCCGCGGTGGCGCTGTGGACGCAGTGCGCCCTCTCGTGTGCCGCGGCCTTGTGGCTGCGGGACTTCTCCCGACTCGCCGACGGGTTCGTCTTCTCCATGTGGATCTTCTACGGGCTTGCGGGCTCGGCCATCTTCATCCTCCGCTTCCGCAGACCGGGGGCGACACGCCCCTACCGATGCTGGGGGTACCCCATCGTGCCGGCGGTGTTCGTCCTTTCCGCGGCGGGCATGACCATCGCGTCCATCGCCCAGAGCCCACGCGACACGCTCCCGTGGCTGGGCGTCCTGGTCGCCGGGTGGCCGGTGTACTTCGTCTGGACCGCGCTGGTTCGACGCGGGGCCCCGGCGGCCTGACGCACGCGCCCGCCCTCGTATCATCCGCCCGCATGACCACGATCACGCCACCCGGTTCGCCCGCGAGCGCCGCGATGCCCGAGCCCAAGCCGCACCCGCCCATGACCGCCGCGTCGATCCGCTCGGCCCGGCTCGCGGCCCTCCCGCCCTTCCTCTTCAACGCGATCGACGATCGCAAGCGGGCCGCCATCGCCGCCGGCAAGGATGTGATCAACCTGGGCGTGGGCGACCCAGACCAGCCCACCCCCGCCTTCATCATCGATGAGATGGACAGGCAGGTCCGCCTGCCCGTCAACCACCAGTACCCCGACTGCTATGGGACCAAGCGGTTCCTCTCCGCCGCCGCGGAGTTCATGCGGCGCCGGTTCGGCGTCACCGTCGATCCCGCCCGCCACATCGTCGCCCTCATGGGCAGCAAGGACGGCATCGGGCACCTTCCCCTGGGGCTCCTCAATCCCGGTGACGGGACGATGGTGTTCACCCCGGCCTACCCGGTCTACGCCGCCGGCGCCGTGATGGCCGGGGCCGTTCCCGTGCGCGTGCCCACGCTCCCCGTGGAGGGATGGCTCCCGCGGTTCGACCGCATCGCGCCCGAGGCGGCCCGCGCGGCGAAACTCATGTGGCTCAACTGCCCGGGCAACCCGACTGGTGCCGCGGGGTCGGTCGCGCTGTTCGAGGACGCCCTCGCGTTTGCCCGGCGACACAACATGAGCGTCGCCAGCGATCTGGCCTATAGCGAGTTGTACCTGGAGGGCGACCCCGCCCACTGCCCGAGCCTTTGGCAGGCCCCTTCGGCGCGGATCGACGAGACGCCGGCTATCGAGTTCCATTCGCTCTCGAAGACCTTCAACATGACGGGGTGGCGGATCGCCTTCGCCGTCGGGCACGAGGCGCTGATCGGTGTGCTCAAGCAGACAAAGGACAACTTCGACAGCGGGCCCTTCAACGCCGTGCAGAACGCCGGGGCCGTCGCGCTCGATCGGTTCGACGACCCCGTGATCGCCGCGCTGCGACAGGAGTACCGCGCCCGCCGGGACCTCGTGGTGGCTGGGCTGCGGGCGATCGGCTGCGAGGTCGAGCCGCCGCGGGCCGGGATCTTCGTCTGGGCGCGGTGCCCGATGGACCGCGCGACGGGGCGCCCGATGGACTCGGGTGCGTTCGTGACGCGCCTGATCGACGAGGCCGCGGTCGTGACGGTGCCCGGCGCGGGCTTCGCCGACGAGGCCCGGGGGTGGGTCCGCGTTTCGCTCACCCGGGAGACCCGCCGGATCGCCGAGGCCATGCGGCGGATCGGGGGCCTGGCGTGGTGACCCCCCCCGCCGACCCCGCGTCGCGGCAACTCGCGCTCCGCGTCGTCACCATGCCAAAGGACACCAACCACTACGGCACGGTGTTCGGGGGTGTGATCCTCGCCCTCATCGACCAGGCGGGGTTCGTGCAGGCCCGCCGGCACGGGCAGCACCGCTGGGTCACGGTCTCCATGGACCGGGTCGAGTTCAAGCAGCCCGTGCACCTGGGGGACATCGTGTCGCTCTACGCCCAGACTTCCCGGCAGGGCACGTCGAGCGTGACGGTGGACGTGGAGGTCGAGGCCGAGCGCTACGCGGGCGGGCAGGTGGTCGGGGTCACTCGCGCCACGCTCGTGATGGTGTCGGTCGACGCCAAGGGGAAGTCCATCCCGTTCCGGCAGCCGCCCACGGCGGGCGAACAGGGTGCATGAGCACCCTCCCGCACGCTCCGCGATATCATGGGCGGCCCGCCGGGAGCCGATGATCCACCCCGCCGCTTCGACTGTGCCCCTGCTCAGGACCCGCCCTCATGTTTGATTCCACGCACATCCGTGCCGAGGCCGACCAGGGCGTGCTTGTCGTCGTTCTCAAGTGCGAGAAACTCTCGGAGTACGAGAGCACGGTGGTGCAGAACGAGGTGCAGGCGCTGGCGCCGGGGATGCAGTGGAAGGTCGCCTTCGACGCCTCGTCGGTGCAGATCATCTCCAGCGTCGGCCTGGGCATGCTCATCGCCGTGAACCGCCTGGCCAAGTCCAACAAGGGCCGCCTGGCACTCTTCGGCCTCTCGGACAACCTGCGCGGGCTGTTCAAGATCAGCATGCTGGACAAGGCGCTGTCGCTCCAGGCGGATCGCGCCGCCGCCATCCGCGCCTGCGGCTAGGTCCGGCCGAGCCCGAAATCGGGCTCACCTCAGCACGAACAAGGTGCCATGATGACCCTCACCTGCGACCGCTGCGACAAGACCTTTGATGTCGGTGCCGCCGCCGCGGGCACGAAGGTTGCCTGCCCCGCATGCGGCGATGTGAATGTTGTCCGCGGGCCGACCGACGGAGTGGGGGGGCGGGCCGGGACCGTTGCGGGCGATCGCGCCGCCGCCGCGGGGCTTCCCCCTGCCAACGGGCCGGAGGTCTCGGTCCTGCGCGTCAAGGGCGCGCCCTTCCGGACTCGGCCCCTCTCCACCTTGGCCCTGATCGTCGTCTCCCTCGCCGGCATCGCGGGCGCCGGCATCTTCGGCTCGACCGGCGCGCTGCCCCTTGCCGCCCTCGCGGGCGCGTGCGGTCTCGCAGCCATCCTCACCCTCGGTGTGTGGGCCATCGCCAGTTGGTCCAGTCGTTTGGAGGTGACCAACAAACGGGTCGTCTTCACCAAGGGGCTTCTGAGCAAGACCACCGTCGAGATGCTCCACCGGACCATTCAGGACATCGAGATCAAGCAGAGCGTCCTCGACCGTCTCCTCCGGGTCGGCACCATCAACATCGCCAACGCCAGCGAGGACGATGACGCCATCGTGCTCCGTGACGTGCCTGATCCCTACCGCGTCCGGGCCACCATCGACGTCTACCGCCCGATGTGACGGGTGCCCCGATCGAGGGGTTGCCCGAGCGAGTTCGACCGGTGGATCAAGTTTGCGCCATCGGCGCGCCGATGGGTGCCCAGGGCGGGGAGCCCGGGTACCCTGTGGGTGCACCGGTCTCGGCTGTTCCACGTGAAACGAACAAAGCCCCGCCAACTCGCCCAAGATGCCCTCGCCCACGTGGTGGACACGGGTACCGCATGGTTCAGCCGGATCCGATGGCGGGCCTTGGCTTGGGTGCTGGGCATTGCCCTGGCCGGCGGGGCGACGGTCATGATGACGGGGGCCTGGGTTCCGGTCGTGGGTGCAGCGGTCGTCGCGGCCGCTGTGTCGATCAACCGCGTCGCGGCCCGGCTCAGCAAGCCGGTCTGCTACGCATGTGGCGAGGACCTTTCGGGGCGGCCCATGGCGCACTTGGGCGTCCTTTGCCCTTCCTGCGGGTCGATCCACCAGCCGCGCCCCGAGAGCGGCGGCCCGATCGGTCCTGACGACGACGCGGGCGACGACGACACCATGGCGTGAGCGGGTCGCTGCACGAACGCGTGCGCCGGGTCCGACCGGGGTTATCGTGACGTTGACGCGCGTGCGTGTGGGGTGCCGACACCGCCCAGCCGACAATACAGGGCGGTCGGCGAGGCCCGCGGTGCGGGTTATGATCGGCCCCGGTCGGCGTGCGTCCGACGGATCGGTTCCTTCACGTGGCAGGCGGACCTCATGGCCGAGATCGCCGAGTACTACGAACGGTACTGGGACAACCCGGAGGCGTACTACGACCCGACGACGCCCGAACGCACGGCGCTCCTGGCGCGGCACGTCGGGGACATCCTCGCCCGTCCGGGGGCCCGGGTGATCGACGTGGGCTGCGGCCGGGGGGAGTTCTGCGCGTTCTTCAAGTCCAAGGGAGCGCACGCGGAGGGGATCGACCTGTCGGAGACGGGGATCCGGTATGCGCGGGAGCACCACCCGGGGATCACGTTCCACGCCGGGCTGGTGGAGTCGCTGCTGCCCGCGCGCCGCGGGGAGTTCGACCTGGTGTTCACCAGCGAGGTGATCGAGCACCTCTTCGACCCGGCGAGTTTCCTGGCGGCCTGCAACCAGTTGCTCAAGCCCGGCGGAGTGCTGGTCGTCACGACGCCCTACCACGGGCTGATCAAGAACATCCTCATCGATCTGGCGAACTACGCGGGGCACTACGACCCGCTCGGGCAGCACATCCGGTTCTACGACCGCAAGGGGCTGGCGTTGTGCCTGGATGTTGCCGGATTCCGCGGGCGGGTGTGGACGGGCTACGGCAGGCCGTGGCCCCTGTGGAAATCGTTCTTCGTCGTGGCCGACAAGGCGCGGGACGTGACCGTGGAGCAGGCGTCGGCGGCGTTGATTGCGCGCGGGAGCAGACCGGCGTGAGCGAGCGCGTGCGGATTGAACTCGATGGCGGCGTGTACGAGGGCCCGAGGCCGCCGGTGTCGGTCGTCATCCTCACGTTCAACGAAGAGGCGAACATCGCCTCCTGCATCCAGTCGTGCGCGTGGTCCGACGACGTTCACGTGCTCGACAGCGGGTCGAAGGACCGCACAGTGGAAATCGCCCGCTCCATGGGCGTGACGGTCCACCACAACCCGTTCAAGAGTTTCGGCGACCAGCGGAACTGGGCGATCGACCACATTCCCTGCAAGCATCCGTGGCACTTCCACTTGGACGCCGACGAGCGGTTCACGCCGGAGGTGGTGCGGGAGATGGTCGAACTCCTGGGCCCGGATGGCGGGGGAACGCAGCACGCGTGCTTCCTGTGTCCCAGCAAGATGATCTTCATGGGGCGGTGGCTGCGGCACAGCGCCAACTACCCGTCGTACCAGGTGCGGCTGTTCCGGCACGGGCTGTGCCGGTTCATGGATTTCGGGCACGGCCAGCGGGAGGACGCGCAGGGCACGATCGGGACGATGATCGAGCCGTACATGCACTACGCGTTTTCCAAGGGGCTCTCGGAGTGGCTCTACAAGCACAACGCGTACTCCGACCGGGAGGCGCGGGAGGGCATGGCGGTGCGGGCGCACGGGCGGCCGTCGCTCGCGAGCCTGGTGGTGGCCGATTCGACGGCGCGGCGCCGCGCGGCGAAGAACCTGTCCTACTTCCTGCCGCTGCGGGCGGCGTGGCGGTTCACGTACAGTTACCTGCTCCGCGCCGGGTTCCTCGACGGGCTGGCGGGGCTGCACTATTGCCTGATGATCTCGATGTACGAGTACTGGATCGAGTTGAAGATCCGGGAACTCAACGAGGCGTGGTCGCGAGAGACTGACGAGCACGTGGGCCGCATGCTGGCGCGGTCCGCGGTGAAGTCGGGCGATGACCCCGCGCGCCCGCCCGCCGGGGTGCCCACCAGCATGCGCGCTGCCGGGCGGCCTGCCGCTTCGGAAGCCCCGGCCGCCGCCTGCGCCGCCGGGGCGAGCGGGGGTGGCGTGGGTGGTGGGGGTGGTGGGGGTGGTGGGGGTGGGGGGGGTGGGACATGACGCGGCCAACGCCCGAATCGCTCGCATCAGCGGGACGTGGCATCGACATCCTCATCCCCACCCTGAACGAGGCGAACCACATCGCCGAGACGGTCGAGAACGCCCGCGCGGTGGGGAACGTGTACGTGCTGGACTCGCTCTCAACCGACGGGACGCAGGCGATCGCGCGGGCTCACGGGGCGACGGTGGTCGAGCACGCTTTCGTGGACTATGCCTCGCAGAAGAACTGGGGGCTTGACAACCTGCCCTTCACGGGCGAGTGGGTGTTCATCCTCGACGCCGACGAGCGGATCACTGCGGAACTGCGCGAGGAACTATTCGCGATCGCCAATGCCGCGGGGCCCGTGAACGGGTACTACGTCAATCGCGTGGTGATCTACATGGGCACGGAGGTTCGCCACGGCGGGCTGTACCCGTCGTGGAACCTGCGGTTCTTCAGGCGGGGCAAGTGCCGCTACGAGGACCGGGCGGTGCACGAGCACATGGTCTGCCAGGGCGCGACGGGGTATCTGCGCCACGAGATGCTGCACATCCGCCGTGAGCCGCTCTTCGAGTGGATCCGCAAGCACATCCGCTATGCGGATCTCGAGAGCAACGAGTGGGTGAAGTTGCGCCTGGGACAGGCGGGGGGCGAGCGGGCCGAACGGCTGTTCCGCGGGACGTTGAAGTTCCGTCAGTGGATCCGGCGTGAGGTGTGGCCGCGGACGCCCTTCCGGGCGCTCCTGCGGTTCATGTTCATGTACTTCGTGCGGTTCGGGGTGCTCGACGGGCGCGCCGGGCTTCGGCTCGCCGCGCTGACGGCGTGCTACGAGTACATGATCGGCCTGCTCTACCGAGAGAAGGCGATCCGGGAACGCGCCCGGCTGGCGAAGCGGTAGCGTCGGGCTGGTCGTGGCCGCGGGGGGTGAGGGGCGCCCCCCGAGCGGGGCTACTTGCCCTCGGCCCAGTTCCGCGCGATGCTCGAATCGGCCTTGAGCGGCACCGAGAGGGCCATCGCGGCCTCCATGCGCGTCACGATGACCCGCCGAGCAGCCTCCGCGTGAGCCTCGGGCGACTCGAACACGAGTTCGTCGTGGATCTGGAGCAGCATCGCGGTGCCGTGGAGCGGGTCTCCGCCGCGGGCGGCGGCGATGCGGCGGTGGAGGTCGATCATGGCGATCTTGATGAGGTCCGCCGCGGACCCCTGCACGACGCTGTTGATCGCCGTCCGCTCCGCGAAGGCCTTTCGCGCGGGGATGGTGCTTTCGATGTCGGGGATTGGTCGGCGGCGGCCCAGGATCGTTTCGACGAAGCCGTGGCGCCGCGCCTGTTCGACGCACTCCTGCAGGAAGGTGGTGATGCCCGGGTAGCGGCGCTTGTACGCATCGATGATGGCCGCGGCCTCGTCGTTGGGGACGCCCAGGCGGCGCGCGAGGCCGAAGGCGGTGATGCCGTAGACGATCCCGAAGTTCACCATCTTCGCCCCGTCGCGCTGGGACTTGGTGACCCGGTCGAGCGGCACCTTGTTGATCTGCGCAGCAACGGCGGCGTGGATGTCCTCGCCCCGGGCGAACGCCTCGATCAACCCCGCGTCCTTCGACAGGTGCGCCAGCAGGCGGAGTTCGATCTGCGAGTAGTCCGCCGAGACAAACACGTGCCCTGGCTCGGCGACAAAGGCCCGGCGGATATCGCGCCCGATCTCGGTGCGGATCGGGATGTTCTGGAGGTTTGGGTCGCTCGATGCCAGGCGGCCGGTGACCGCGACGGTCTGGTTGAAACTCGCGTGGATGCGGCCCGTTGACGGCTCGATAGCGTCCTTGAGCGCCACCAGGTACGTCGAGACGAGTTTGGTCAGTTGGCGGTGCTCGACAATCAGGGCGGGGATCGGCGTGGTGATCGCGGCGTCCTGCGCCAGCGTCTCCAGCACCTCGATGTCGGTTGAGGGGCCCGTCTTGGTGCGCTTCACGACCCGAAGGCCGAGCCCCTCGGGCTCCGCATCGGGCTTGTTGAACAGAGCCGCGGCGAGTTGCTTGGGGGAGTCCGGGTTGAAGGTGCGGCCCAAGGCGGCGCGGGCGGCCTCGTCGATGCGGGCGCGGAGGTCGGTGATCCGTCCAGCCAGCCGCGCGCGCTGGCGGTCCAGTTCCTCGGGGTCCACGCGGATGCCGTTCCACTCCAGGTCCGCAAGCACCGGGACCAGAGGCATCTCCACGTCATCGAAGAGACGACGCAGGCCGGTCTGGTCGAGTTGCGGGTGCATGTGCGCCCGCAGCCTCAGGGCGATGTCGGCGTCGGCCCCGGCGTAGCGAGCCGCCAGGGCGAGCGGCACATGCTCGAAACTGCGGTCGGTGCTCCCGCCGCGCGGCGCGGCAGGTAGCAGGTCATCAAGGGTGAGCATCCGCTCACCCAGGATGGCCAGGGCCAGCGCATCCAGCCCGTGGGATGACCGCGACGCGTCGAGGACGTAGGAGGCGACCATCGAGTCGAACTCGATGCCGCGCAACTCCACGCCCGCTGCGCGGAGCATGAGCATGTCGAACTTCAGGTTGTGCCCGCACTTGGGCCGGCGGGGGTCCTCAAGCATCGGGCGCAGCGTGCCGAGCACGGTCGGCTCGTCCAGGTGCGTCGCGGGAGAGCCGTCGACGGACTCGGGCGACCTGATTGGGATGTACCACGCCTCACCGGGGCGGACGGCCAGCGAGATGCCGCAGAGGTTGGCCCGGCGGGGGTTCAGGCCGGTGGTCTCTGTATCGACAGCGAAAACGTCCGCTTCGCGCAGCGCCGCGACGACGGCGTCCAGCGCGTCCTGCGTGCGGACGAGCGTGTAGTTGCCGGCCACGCCGGCGCGGGGCTCACTTGGCTGGTCGGGCGTGCCGGTCGGCGGGTCCCCGGCCGAGGCCGCGCCCGCGAACAGCGAGGGCGTCGCATCGTCCGCGCTCTTTCGGCGAGCGCGGCTCCCGGTGGGAGTAGGGGGGCTCCCGGCGGAGGACTGGACGGCACCGGTCGGTGTCTCGGCGACGCTCCTCGCAGGCTCGCCCAGTAGCGCCCGCACGTCGTCCTGGTAGCGGTTGAACCCGACCTCCTGAAGGATCGGGAGCAGCGCTCCGAGCCGGAGCGAACGGGCCTCCGCTGACGCAAGGTCCAGCGAGACCGGCGCGTCGGATCGCAGGCTGACCAACTCGATGTTCTTTGGCAGCCGGTCCGCGGTTGCGCGCAGTGCTTCGCCCCGCTTGCCCTTCACCTCGTCCGCGTGGGAGAGGAGGTTTGGAAGGCTGCCGTAGCGCGCGATGAGTTCCGCCGCCGTCTTGGGCCCGATGCCCTCGACACCCTTGACGTTGTCCACCGTGTCGCCCATCAGGGCGAGCATGTCCACCACCTGCCTGGGTTCGAGGCCCGTCTCGGCCTTCAGCGCGTCGGCGTCGATCACCGTGTCGGTGTGCACATCGAAGAGTTCGACTCTCCCCGGCTCCAGGAGTTGCTTGAGGTCCTTGTCCTTGCTCACGATGCGGATGCGGACATCCGGACGATCGCGCCGCAGGCGAGCCACCACCGTTGCGATCGCGTCGTCGGCCTCGAACCCCTCCGCCCCGAGCGTCGGCACCCCCACCGCCTCGAGCATCGCGAGGCATCGGCGCACCTGTGGAAACAGGTCCTCGGGCGGGGGCGGGCGGTTCGCCTTGTACTCCGGGTCGATCTTCGACCGGAACGTCTCCGTGTCCCCGCTCACGTCCAGCGCCACGGCCAAGTAGGTCGGCGGCCCCTCCATCTTCCCCTCACCCCGGAGGAGTTTTAGGAGCATCCCCACGAAGCCGAACGTCATGTTCGTCGGTTCCTTGGTGACCGGCGACGACATGGGCGTGCGGATCGCGTGGTACGCGCGGAAGAACTGCGCGTACCCATCAATCAGGTAGAGAGTGGGGGGCAGAGATGACGCGGCTGGCTGTGCGGGACTAGGCACGCCCGCAGTGTACCCCGCGGGTCACGGGCAGCCCGCGAAGAACGCGGCGATGTAGTCGGCGAGGTCGTCAGGATCGACGTTCCCGCTGCCGTCGAAGTCCGCCCGAGCGCACGGCGGAGCCTCGAAGAAGCAGGCGATGTAGTCGGCGAGGTCGTCAGGGTCCAGGTTGCCATCGCCGTTGAAGTCGGCGGTGCAAGTGGAAGCGCACGACGTGCGGAATGCGATCTTGGTGGCGGGCTGGCCGTTCACGTTGTTGAACGAGCCGCCCATGTAGAGTCGGTTGTCATGGGGGAAGAGTTTGATGACCTGGGCGTCAGCGCCGCCCTCGACCGTTGTCCACGTGTTGCCTTCGAGCCGGAAGACGCGCAGGAGGCCAGCGGCGGTCCCGCCCGCGTACAACTTCTCGCCCGAGCCGTCGTCGAAAGCGGCGAGGGTCCACACGCGACCGGTGGGGTTCTGTCCAACAGCGGTCCAGGTGGTGCCGTCCCACTTGGCGACCTGCGCCAGGACGCCGTTGACGCGGAGGTTGATGCCGCCGACGTAGAGCGCGGGGCCGGTGCCGTCGTCCCAGACGAGCATGGAATCGATCTCGGCGGTGATGATGGTGTTGCCGAGGTTGGTGCCGACGGCGGACCAGGTGGAGCCGTTCCAGCGGGCGATGGTGAGCGCGGGAACGCCGTCAACGAGGTTGAAGCGCCCGCCGATGTACAACTGGGGCCCGCCGCCCTGGCCGTCATCGAAGACCTCCATGGCGGTGACGAGCGGGTTGATGCTGCTGGCGCCCTGGGTAAGGTCGGGCATGCTGGTGACGATCGGGGTGACGGCGGTGCCGTCCCACATGCCCACGCAGCCCGCGGGCTGGTTGGCGAGGATGTTGAACCCACCGCCGAAGAAGACCTTGGGGCCGCCGAACACGTCGGTGGCCTTCATGGACCAGACGGAGTTGACGGAGTTGAAGGCCCAGCCGGTGCCCAGGGAGTGGAACTGGTTGCCATCCCAGCGGGCGATGCTCTTGGTGTCGGGCACGCCGTTGGCGTCGGCGAAGAACCCGCCGACGTAGAGGTCGCCGTTCATCTGGGCGAAGGAGGTGCCGAAGGAGTTGCTGGGGGCATCGCCGAGGCCCACGCCGAAGGCGGACCAGGAGTTCGAGGCGATGTTGTAGCGGGCGAGGTACTTGGTGTCGGGGGCGTTGCCGATGCCCTGGAAGGAGCCGCTGGCGATCAGGTCGCCCTGGTAGACCGTGAACGCGCCGACGTAGCCCGTGCCGACCGACACGCCGGGGATCGAGTAGTCCCAGTGCGGCGTGCACTGCGCCACAGCGGTGGACGCGCCAAACCCGGCAAGACAGGCAATCCCGGCAAGCGCCGAGAGGGTGAGTGGAGCGGCGTGACTGATCGCGGTGTGAACCCGGTGGGTGCGCATGGGTGTCTCTCTTGATGTTTGTGACTGGGGGAGCAGAGCGAGGCGGCACGCCGAGGGGAACCGGCAGTTTCTGCCGCCGCACGTTGACCTGCTATGTGAGTGTCCCGCGGGAGCGCGGTTGCACTTCACAGCAAAGTTCTTACGGAAGCGCAGGGAAAACCCGTGCGATTCGGCGCTTTTGAGGATCGCCTGTCGCCCAAGTTGAACGCGACTTCACGCGTGGATGACGCGTCCCTCGCTCGCCAGCGCGGCCTCGTGCACGGCCTCGTGCATCGTCGGGTGCGCGTGCACCGTGCAGATGAGTTCTTCCGTCGTCGCCTCCAGCCGGCGGGCCAAGGTGAGTTCGCCGATCAGTTCGGTTGCCTGATCGCCCAGGATGTGGGCGCCCAGGATCTCGCCGCGCGGCAGGCCGCGGATGATCTTCACGAGACCATCTGTGTGGGCCGCGGCGATGGCCTTGCCGTGGCTGGAGAAGTTGTACTTGCCGATCTCGTAGTCCTTCCCCTTCACCTTGCCCTGGGCGATCAGGGCCTGTTCGGTCATCCCGACGCTGGCGACCTGCGGCACGCAGTACGTGCAGCCCGGGATTACCGTGTAGTTCATCGGGTGCGGCTCGTGGTGCTGCTTGGGGTTCTTGGCCTTCCACGCGATCCGCTCGACGCAGGTGATGGCCTCTTCGCTCGCCACATGGGCGAGCCACGGCGGACCGATCACGTCGCCCACGGCGTACACGCCCGGCAGGCTCGTCTTGTAGTCGATCGGCTCGTCCTTCGTGACCCCCGGCTTGTAGTCCGTGACGATGTGGCCCTTCTCGATCTTCAGGCCCAGCGACGCGTCGCACAAACCGTCGGTGCGCCCGACGACGCCGATGGCCAGCAGCACGCGGTCGGCCTCGAGCACCTGCTTCTTGCTCTCGTCGGCCTTGCCGCCGACGAACGGCGCAACGGAGACCTTGACCCCCGCGCCGGTCTTCTCCACGGCGGTGGTGGTCGTGCTGGTCAGGATCTTCATGCCGTGCTTGGTGTACACCTTCAGCAGCGCGGCGGAGACATCCTGATCCTCCACGGGCAGGATGCGGTCCATCATCTCGACGACTGTGACCTCCGTGCCCATGCAGTGATAGAAGTAGGCGAACTCCATGCCGATGGCGCCCGCGCCGACGACGATGAGTTTCTTGGGCCGCTCCTTGTTGAACATCGCCTCGCGGGCGCCCCAGATCCGCTCCCCGTCAAACTTGGCGAAGGGCAGGTCGCGGGCCTGCGAGCCCGTGGCGACGATCACGTGGTCGGCCGTGAGCGTCTGGGTGGTCTTCCCGGGCGTCGCGGGCGCCGGCGTGAACTCCTCCTTGACGGCGCACTCTTGGACGTCCACGGTGACGCGGGCCTTGCCGCCGACGGTCTCGGCGCGGGTGATCTTGGCGTTGCCCACGAGGTGCGTGACCTTGTTCTTCTTGAACAGGAACCCGATCCCGCCATTGAGTTTGGCCGCGACTTCGCGGGAGCGTCCGATGACGCGGTCCCAGTCGAAGCCGACCTCGCCGGTGATCTTGAGCCCCCAGAACTTCTGGCTCTCGCCTTTGGCGATCTTCTCCATGAGTTCCGCGTTGGAGAGGAGTGCCTTGGAGGGAATGCAGCCCCAGTTGAGGCAGACACCGCCGAGTTTCGCGCGCTCGACGCAGGCGACTTTGTACCCCAGTTGGGCGGCCCGGATCGCGCCGACGTACCCGGCCGGTCCGCCGCCGATCACGATGAAGTCGAAGTGCGTTTCAGCCACGGTTCGGGTTCCTTCTGGTGTGTGCCCCGCGCTCCCGGGCGCGGGGCGGCCAGTATAGGAACCGCAGTCTGCCGCGACGGGGAGAAGGTTCGCCTCTAGGGCGAGGCAAACACGACTGGCCCCGGGGGCGCGGGGAGAATGCCTTATTTTCGCGTCAGAGGCTGGCTCCGGTCCCGGGCGTGGAGCACAGTACCAAGGCCCCCGCGCTGCGCTAGTGTCGCGATGCCCACGGGCGACCGAGTTCGGCACTTCCGCTCACGCCGTGGGGCGGGGGTTGGAGCGGGGCGGGACCAGGAGTCGACCATGCCTGCCTGTGGATACCTGCGTGCGACACTCTCGGCCACTCTGGTGGCAACGGGGCTGGCAGGCGTCGCCTCGGCGCAGTCGCTCGTCGCGCCGTTCGACCAGGCCTACACCCTCACCAACCTTGGCTCGATCGGAGATGTGCCGACTCCCTATGGCGGGCTGACGATCAAGTTCGATGACCCGATGACCCTCCTCATCGGCGGTGCCGCCAACGGACCGAGCGGCGCGCTGTACGCGGTGCCGCTTACCCGCGATGCGCAGGGGCACATCACCGGGTTCGCCGGGCCCGGGGTGTACTTCGCCAGCGCCGAGTACAACGACGGCGGCGTCTGCTACGGGCCGGGCAACGTGCTGTTCTGCGCCCGCTGGCCCGTCAACGGGCTCGGGCAGTACCGCGTGGGGAGTGCCGCGCCAGATCGAGTAGACGACCTCGCCATCCGCGGCGTCGAGGGCGCGCTCGCAAGCATCAACTTCCCCCCCCCGGGATTCCCGGGCGGCGGGTTGATGAAACTCTGCTCCTGGTCCGGCGGCCAGTGGTCGAGCGCCTCTATCTCCCCCGACGGCAACGGCACCTTCAACATTGACTCCGTTACCATCATCCCTGACTCGCGGCTCCCGGGCGGGCCGGAGGGCTTCACGTACCCCGCGCCCGGATCCCCCGGCTTCGCGAACTTCTCGATGCTGGTCTCGGAGTACTCCGCCGGGCAGGTCACCGTCTTCGACCTTGATTCGAACGGCGACCCGATCGTGTCGTCGCGAAGGGTCTTCATCACGGGCCTCATCGGCGCCGAGGGCGCCAACATCGACCCCGTGACGGGGGACTACCTCTTCTCGACCTTTGGCGGCGGGAATCAGGTCGTGGTCGTGACTGGCTTCGCCCGCCCCTGCGCGCCGGACTTCAACGCCGACGGCAACCTTGACCCAGACGACCTTTCCGACTACATCGCGTGCTACTTCGAAATGCCGCCCTGCACGCGTGCCGACTACAACAGCGATTTCAACACCGATCCCGACGATCTCTCCGACTACATCGCTGATTTCTTCAACGGCTGCGCGTGAATCTCGGAAACTGCACGAAATCTCGGCGCGGCGGCTTGTGACGGGCGGCCCCACCGGTATGCTGTCTGTCTCAAGCGCGAAGGCGAGTACCCGTCTCCGCGCCACCTTTCATCGATCGGAGCGTGTCTATGCGCGGCTTTGGCCTCTTCGTTGCCTGCACCATGGTGTTTGCGGGCGCCGCGCTCGCCCAACCCGCCAACGACCAGTGCGCCAGCGCCACGGAGGTCTTCCCGGGACTTCCTGCGGCAACGGGGACAAACGTCGGCGCGACCAACGACGGCCCCACGCCTTCCTGCGTTGGCAGCAACGGGCCCGACGTGTGGTACCGATACGTCACCACCGCGGGCTCGGGTCAGGTCATCATTGATACGTGCGGCAGCACGTTCGACACGATCCTCACTGTTTACCTCGGGGCGTGCCCGGGCGGCTCCGCCGCGGGCCAGATCGCCTGCGACGACGACGGCGCCACGTGCGGCCCACAGCCCTTCCGTCAGTCTCGGGTGACCATCACACCGACGCCGGGAGGCGGCGACGTGCTCTTCATCCGCGTCCACGGTTTCAGCGGCGCGACGGGCAACATCGTCCTCAACATCAACCGGTGCGCACCCGCGGTCGTCGCGACCACGGGCGGGGGGAGCACCTGCGGACAAGCGTTCCGCACGGTCGGGGTGACCGCCGTGGGGCTGAACCCAACCTACCAGTGGTTCTTCGAGAGTCTCAATGCGCCGATCCCCGATACGAACTCGCCTGAACTCACCGTACCGGTTTCCGGGGTCGGCCCGATTACCTACATCTGCCGGGTGACCACCGCGTGCGGTACCGCGTTCAGTCCTCCCATCACCTTCAACAACAACGAGTTCCCGGTATTCACGACCAACCTGCCTACGAATCTGCTGGCCTGTTCGGGCCAGCCGACCACGCTCGAAGTCGCGACAACCGGCGGCGACAACTCCTTCCAGTGGAAGCGCGGCCAGGACCCCATCCCCGGTGCGACGGGGCCCACGTACGCGATCGACCCCATCGACACCAACTCCGGGCTCTACTCCTGTGTCGTCACCAACTCCTGCGGCAGCAACACCTCGCAGGTCTGCAACGTCGTCGTCAATGGTCCGACGCTCACGGTCGGAACGGGCCAGCAGTTCGGCACGATTCAGGCGGCGATCAATGCCCTCCCAACGTGCGGTCGCGTGCTCGTCTCCCCCGGGACGTACATCGAGAATCTGAACCTTGGAGGTCGAAAGGTTCGGCTGGAATCAACCGACGGCCCGTCAGTAACCATCATCGACGGCAGCGCCGCCAACGCTGCGACGATTCAGTCGGTCGATCCTGACCCCAGCCACGCCGGGTCGTTGGTGAGGGGCTTCACCATCCTGGGCGGCCGGGGCGCGTTCACCGGCGCGATCACCTTCGGGGGCGGCATTGCCGTCTCCGGGCCCGGGTCGGGTGACCCGTTCATCGTCGAAGATTGCATCATCCGCGGCAACCGGGCCAACTACGGCGGCGGCATCGCCGTGATCGACGCCAATCTCAGGCTCGCCAATGTTCAGATCCTGGAGAACTTCGCCCTGGGGAACAACCCCCGCGGCGGCGGCCTCGCGCTGATCCGCGCCTCGGTGTCGGCTGATCGGTGCTCGTTCTTCACCAACATCGTGGCCGGCGGCTCCGGCGGGGCCGTCAGCATCGAGGAGGGGACGCCCGCCGGGTCGCGGCTCTCCAACTGCCTCATCGCCCTCAACCTTGCGGATGTCAACCCGACGGGTGGCGGCGGTGGGATCCGCGTGGGCGCGGCCGGCCTCCGCCTGCTGAACTGCACCATCGCCGGGAACTCCACGCCGGGCGGGGGCTCCGCGCTTCGACTCGAGTCCCTCGCCAACGTCTCGCTTGCCAACTGCGTGATCGCCGCCAACTCGGGCGGCTCGTCCCCGGTGTTCTTCCTCGGCGCGCCGCCGCTGGCGACGTACTGCTGCATTCAGCCCGAGGCCAACATCGGCGCTGGGGGGATCGGGAACATCGTCGGCGACCCTCAGTTCGTGAGAACCGCCAGCGGCAACTTCCGCCTCGGGCCCAACTCGCCCTGCATCGACGCGGGCTCGGCGTCGGCGAACACGCCCGAGGCGTTCGCTCTCGATCTTGACGGCGCGCCGCGCGTCGTTGACGACCCCGCCCGCATGGATACCGGCATGCCCGGACCCGGCACGGGGACCCAGGACATCGGCGCCTACGAGCGCGGGGCATCGCCGACCGACCCGTGTCCGCAGGGCCCCCTCTACGAGGCCGGGTCGTACTCGTTCTCTTCCATCGGTGCCGCTACCGACGGGCCCAATGAGGCGGGCGCGCTGCCGTGCTCGGCCGACTCCCGATTCCTCGGCGATGTCTGGCTCCGATACGCACCGGCCTGCGACGGAACGGCGACGATCGGGCTCTGCGGCTCGACCTATGACACCCAGGTCGCTGTCTACCGCGGGGATGCTTGCCCTTCAGCGCCGGGACAGGTCGCCGCGTGCAACGACGACTCCGATTGTGGGCTCCAGTCGTTCGTGTCGTTGTCCGTGACGGCCGGTGAGATGCTCCTGATCCGCATCGCCGGGTTCAACGGCGCAGCGGGCACCGGCACGGTTACGCTCGCGTGCAACCCCGCGTGCGCCGCCGACTACAACGGCGACGGCAACCTCGACCCCGACGACCTCGCAGACTACATCGCCTGCTACTTCTCAGCCCCGCCATGCGATCTGGCGGACTTCAACAACGACATGAACGCCGACCCCGACGACCTGGCGGACTTCATCGCCGCGTTCTTCGGCGGGTGCGGGTGAGGCTGTCCGCCTCCGCGATCGCGCACACGTCCCTCGTAGCAGGCTGAGGCCAGCGCACGATCCGGCGGGAAAACGCTTGACTACCGGCGAGCGTTGTGGGAGATTGCACGCAACCGGAGGTGCGTCATGCCATCGCGTCCATCCCTGATCGGGCTTCTTCTCGGAATGGGGTGCGCCTCCGCCGCAACGGCGCAGGTTCGCTCGGCAGTGCTGGTGGCGATCCAGGGCGGCCCGGCCGCGGGCTCCACGATCAGCACCGTGAACGCCCCGTTTGTTGACAACGCGGGTTCGGTCGGCTTTGTCGCATCTTTGGCGGACGCGCGGCGGGCGATCATGCGATCCACCGGCGGGCCGGCGCTCGTCGCTTGGGAGAGTTCGCTGGGACTGCCAACGGCGCTCACGGGGGGCGAGTCCACCATGGGCATCTCTGCCGCGGGCGGGTTCATTTACAGCCCCTCGGCCGACGGCCGCGACGCGGTCTACACCCAGGCCGGTCTCCTGCTCGCGGCGGACGACCCGGCCCCGGGATTTCCGGAACGCTTCGTCACGTTCTGTAGCCGCCCCCGCATGATCGGCAGCGGCACGGCGGTCTGGGTGAGCGGGACCGCGGCAACGCAAGGCGGCGCGAGCAGCGCCCGCGTCTTCTACCAAAGCGCCGATCCGTCCAACCCGAGCCTCACGACGCCGCTCCTGGCTTCGGGTGACACGTTCGCGCCGGGGCTCACGATCAGCGCCTCAGGCATCGGCTTCGACTACGACATCTCGGAGAACGGCCGCCGCATCCACGAACTGCTCGCAGCCGGTGCCCCCGCCGCCTCCGATGAGTGCATCTGGGCCGACGGCGTCCTCATCGCGAGGGAAGGCTCCCCCGCGCCCGATGGCACCAACTGGGGCCCCTTCGGCGGCGTGGGCATCAACAACAACGGCGACACGCTCTTCGCCGCCGACACCACCGGTCCAACCAACGCCGACCAGGTGCTCGTGCTCAACGGGGCGATCATCCTCCGCGAGGGCGACGTGGCGGACGGCCGGACTCTCGGCGCCTCTGTCTCCGCGCTGGCGATCGATAACCATCGCAACATCGTCGTCATCTGGACCACTCCCGCCGAGACGCTCTTCTTCCGTCAGCCCGACGGCACCACCACGGCGCTGATCGCGGTGGGCGAGACGATCGACACCGACGGCGACGGCGCGGCAGACTACACCGTCAGCGACTTCAACGCGTCGGCCGTGATCGGGCCGGGCCTCGATCTTGCCGACGCAGGCCCCGTGTATCTGCACGTCGATCTCCAACCGATCGGGGGCGGTGCGACTCTTCAGGCTGTCATCGGTGTGGCAAGGCCGGGTGGTTCCGCCTGCCGACCCGATTACAACGGCGACGGGATGCTCGACCCCGACGACCTTTCCGACTTCATCGCGTGCTACTTCAGCCTGCCGCCCTGCGCGCAGGCGAACTACAACAGCGACGCCGCCGTGGACCCCGACGACCTGGCCGACTACATCGCGGACTATTTCGCCGGGTGCGTTTGAGTCGCGCCGCACATGAGCGGACCCTTGTGGTGCGAGCGGTGCGAGCGGTGCGACCGGGACGGACGTGGCGTGGCCGGATGGCCGGGCCGGTGAGGAGACAGCGGCAGCAATTCCGGCAACACACGCGCCAAGTCGCGCCCACGCGCGACTCGACCGATTTCAATGCCAACGCGCAAACCACTGGAAACCCCGCGGAAATGGCTGGGTGTGGTGTCGGGTGCGGTCCGTCGGAAACTGGAAAATGCCCCCCGAAGGACTCGAACCTTCGACCCGCTGATTAAGAGTCAGCTGCTCTACCAACTGAGCTAGGGAGGCGTCGCGGCGATCCGCGTCGGCAGAGTCTAGCACCCTCGCCCGTCACGTCCAGCATGGCCCCGGGCTCGCGTTGATCCGCGGTGCCAGCCCGTCCCAGGTCCGCAACCCGCGCCCGGGGGCCTCGGTACTGTTCAGGTCCCGGTCGGGTGCTGCCGCGGTGCGGAGCGGGCATCGGATGTCCCCCGGGCATCGAAGTCGGCAACTGTCAGTTCAGCCTTCGCACACAGGAGTGATTCATGCGCGTTCGTCATGCCAGCCGGGCCTTTGTCCTTCCCGCAACCCTTGCCGGCCTGATGGCCTTGGGGGGCACCATGCTGCTCGCGCAGCCCCAGGGCCCCGGGAACGCACAGCCCCGCCAGCCGGGGGGGCCGGGACGGGGGCCTGGCGGTGAAGGTCAGCCCGGCGGACCTGGCCGCGGCCCGGGGGGGCCCGGCGCGGAGGGGCGGCCTGTCAGCGTCGAGCAGGGGATGAAGCAGATGAACCGCGTGCTGCGGCAACTGCGCCAGCAGATCGGCGATGCCTCGAAGCGCGACGAAAACCTGCGAATGCTCACGGACATGCAGCGTGGATGCGTCGGGGCCAAAGGCGCGCCGCTTTCCCCGGACATGATGAAGGACGCCAAGGACGACGCGGCGAAGGTGAAGTTGGCCTGGGAGTTCCGCGCCGACATGATCGCCGTGCTCCGCCTGCTGGTTGACGCCGAGGAGGCGGTCGGCCTCGGCAAGGGCGAGGTCGCCAAATCCAAGTTGGAGGAAGCCATCAAGTTGCGTGATGCCGGCCACAAGCGGATGGGCATCTCGGACGAATGACCAGACTTGGCTGTGTCCGGCGGTCGGAGGGTGCACGGGCGCGGTCTCGCCGCGGCTCGGCGTTCCGGTGACGGTTTCTCCCGCGTTGTACATCTATAGTTGGCGGACTGGCGGCCCGGCGGGCCCGGCTGGTCGCTCGCCCGCTGCGCGCCCGATGCGGCGGGCGGCCTCGCTGAACGGAGTCGCCGGTGTCGCCGCGGTCTGAATCAACTGGGTCATCCGCTGAACCGAGCCCCCCGGGCCCACGGGGCGAGACCGCGCTCCGTGCCGCCTCACTCACCCAGCCCGAAACCCTTCCCGGCGTCTCGGTCGGCGAGCACGGCCCGGATGAGTCGGACGACCCCGAGCCGATCGGCCTGACCGGAGCGATGGCCGGCGGTGCCGCGGGCTGCCGCCCGGCAGCCCGGAGCGAACACCACGCCGAGAGCACGAGTTCCGCATCGAAGTGGGGGGTGCTCCGCCATCGCCACTATCGCAACATGCTCTTCGCCCAGTTCGTGTCGAACATCGGCGGCTGGATGGAACTGTTTGGAATGAACTGGCTGGTGGCACAGGTCACGGGCTCGCTGAAGGCGACGGGCTACCTGACCGCCGCGCACCTGGTGCCGATCCTGCTCCTGGGCACGCTCGGGGGGCTCGTCGCCGACCGCGTCAATCGCAAGACGCTGCTGGTCGTCTCGCAGGTGATGCTGATGGTCGTGGCTGCGCTCGTCGCGGGCCTGTCCGCAGCGGGCTTCCCCGCGTGGGGCCCGCTGATGACGGTGTACGAGCCGATCGCGCGGTTCTGCGGCGTGCCGGAGGCCGCCCACGTCGTCTCACCGCTCATCATCCTCGCCGCGTGCAACGGCGCCATCGCCGCGTTCAACATGCCCGCGTGGCAGGTGCTCACGCCACGGCTGGTGCCCCGTGACGAACTCACGCGGGCGATCACGGTGAACGGCGTGCAGTTCAACCTCACGCGCGTGATCGGGCCCGCGCTCGCGGGCGTCGCCATGAGTTCCTGGGGCACCACGCCCCTCTTCATGGTCAACGCGGTGAGTTTCCTGGGCGTGGTGCTCACCGCGATGACGACCCCCGATGCGCCCGCGCCCGCCCACGACGGGATGAGGGCGTGGCGACAGGTCCACGCCGCGCTGCGGTTCATCTTCCTCTCCAAGGGCCCGCTCGCGGTGTTCGTGGCCATGACGCTCATGAGCCTTCTGGCGGCGCCGCTCGTCCGCGTGCTCTCGCTGTTCGTGATCGACGTGTTCCAGCCCGGCAAGGAGATGGAGGAGGCCGCCGGCGGATACCTCCTCGCGGTGCAGGGGCTCGGCGCGGTGCTCGGGGGCCTTGCGCTCAAGTACATCCCGGACTGGTACCCCAAGCACCACTTCATCCCCCTTTCCGTGATGGCGTGCGGGCTGTCCGTGACGGCCTTCGCTCTCACGACCACCCTCTGGGCCGGATACCTCGCCATGTTCGTGTGCGGGTTCTTTTGGATCTGGGCGTTCAACCAATCCTGGGCAGCGATGCAGCACCTGGTGAGCGACGCAATGCGCGGCCGCGTGCTCGCCCTGGCGAACGTCTTCTCCTTCGGCGCGACGGCCCTCGGCAGCGTCGCGCTCGGGTTGATCGGCGAATCCCTCAAGCATAAGTGGGGCTGGTCCGCGGGCGCGGCCACGCAGGCGTCGGTGGCGGCGCTCTCGATCCCCCTCATGCTGGCGGGCCTCGTGATGCTCCTCAGGCGCACGCCCGAGGTGGATGGGCCAATGCGGGGCCAGCCCGGGAAGGGCGGCATCGACGTCGTCGAGGCGATCACGGCGCGGAGCCACCGGCCCTCTGCCCCTCTGGCCCCGGGCGCGGGAGGGCGCGTTGAGAACCCGAGTCAGGCTAAACTCGGCGCATGACGCGATTCGCCACGTCGTATCCAACCGGGCAGTCGACGCGCGTGTGCGCCGGAACGGGGCGGGCGCTGGCCGAGGGCGAGCACGCCATCGCGGTGCTCGTGGAAGACGCGAGTACGGGCAGGATGTGCCGTCTGGACTTCGCGGAGAACGCTTGGTCCGGTGGGGCGCGGCCCGAGGCCTCGCGCTGGCGGGTGATCGGTCAGTGGCGGTCCCTCGTTGGCCGGAAGGAGTCGCCGACGCGGCCCGTTCTGGACGACGACGGGCTGCTCGAGTTGCTCCAGCAGATCGAGCCGGGCGAGCCCAAGCGCGACGCCCTTCGGTGCGTGATCGCGTTGCTCCTGCTCAGGCGCCGCGTGCTGGTGCAGGAGGGCGCCCGGGGCGGGGCGTTGCTCCTTCGCCGCCGAGGCGATCCGAGGCCCCCCGAGGGCCCGCCGCCGATCGAGGTGCGCGACGCCGGGGTGGACGAGGCCGCGGTCAACGAGGTCATGGCCGAGATCGAGCCGCTCTTGGGGCTGCCCGGCGGGGCCGCCGACGCCGGGGGAGGCGCGTCGTGATCCCCTCGTGGCGTGCCTCCCGCGCCGTGCTCACGCTCTGCGCGATCGCCGCGGCGCTCGTGATCGCCGGGTGCGGCGCCGATGGCGGCAAGGTCGAACGGGGCGACGTCCCGGCGCTCGCCGACGTCTCCCGACGGCTCAACGCGTCCATCGACGGATCCGAACGCATCCGCGCCCGCGCCACCGTCCAGATCCGCTACACCGACGACGACGGCACCCGCCGCTTCGAGCAGGGCGAGGGGCTCTTCAGAATGGACGGCTCCCTCGTCGCGCTCAGCGTTGGCAAGGTCGGCGAGACGCTGTTCTGGCTCGGCTGCGACGACCGCCGATACTGGTGGTTCGACCTGTCGGGCGACACCCGCACGGCGTACGTGGGCCTGCACGACGGGCCGGGCGTAGGGCGCGGCGGCATCGCGGGGGCCGTCAACCCTCGCGCTCTCCCGTGGCTCATGGGCCGCGTCCCCGTGGAGGGGACAGGCGCGTGCCAGTGGTCGAGCGACGGCCGCCTCCTTGGCGTGACGACGCGCCTCGCCTCCGGCTTCGAGCGACGCTGGATCGACCCCGCCACCTACGAAACACGCAAGGTCGAGTTATACGACGACCAGCGCCGCGCCGTCCTCGTCGCCGACCTGAGCCGCTACGAGTTCATGACCCTCACCGGCCGCGGCGGGCCGGGCCCCAGGGTGCCCACTCAGGTCTTCATCGGGCACCCGGCGACCGGCACCGAACTCCGGCTTTACCTGGAAGATCCCGACGACGGCGCCCGCGCGATGGACCCCGCGGCCTTCGATTTCATCAAACTCTCCGCGTCGCTCCGCGCCACCCGCACGGTTGATCTCGATGCGGAGGCCGGGCGAAAGTGACGCCCTCCCGCCCCCAGCCTCGCGCGGCGATGCTCCCTGGGTGGGCTCTCGCGATCCTCATGCTCTTCTGCGGACCCGTGGCCGCCGGAGCCGGTCCGTCGGCTGAAACCGCCATCGCCTGGCTGCCCGCCGCCTCCAGCCCGCGCCAGGACGGTTCATCAGAGCGAGCGGGCCACGCGTGGTTCGTCGTCCCCGGCGTCGTTGCCCCGGGCTCGCCACGGTCGTTCTCGCTCCTGAACGTCCCGCCTCGAAGTGCCGGCGCGGCCCCCGGATTTCTAGCGCGATCGGCGACCCTGGGGGCACAGCCGGAGGCCCTCGCCGCGTGGGGCGACGAGGTCTTCATGGTCTTCCCCCCCCAGGCGACCCCGCAGGGCGGCGTCATCCGCCGGGTTGCCCGGATGCTGGCGCTGAAGACGGTCGCCGACACCTGGGTCTACTACCCAGACGCTGGCCCCGAGGCGCGGCCCTCGCTGTCGGGCGACGGCATGATCCTCGGCGCCGCGGGCACGAGCGTCGGGCCCTTGGTGCTCCGCCGAACCGACGAGGGCGTGATTGGTGAAGTCCTCCGTCCGGGCGGATGGATCCAGGTGGGCCTTCCCGACTCGGTCACGCGGGCCGCGCGCGATGCACTTGTGTGGCTCGTTTGCGAGACCTCAGGTTCCACGCTCGTCCTTCAGCCCGCGGGCGAGCCTCGCGCGGAGGCGTTCAGAGGCGCCCTCAGCCTCTCCCGCGACGACGCGGGTGAGCAGGTTTCAGCCACGTGGGGAGCGGGCGTGCCGCTGCCGCCCTTGGTCCGGGGCAGTGGGGGGGTGGGGGGTGGCGAGGGGGGGTCGGGTTCAGAGGCTCGGGACTCGGGCGTGCTGGTGTCAGTAGACGGACAGTTGGTGCTCGTCCAGGCATCCCTCTCGGACGTGCGCCTCCGGCTCCTGCGAGAGAGTGGATCAGCCATTCTCGCCGACGTGCCCTGCGTGGGCCCGCTCCGCGCCGTCGCCGCACTCGATGGTCTCGGACGGGTGCTCCTCGCGCACGCGGAGGATGGACCGGCACCCGCCCGCGCCCCGCGCTCCCCGCCCGATTCCCCGGGCGCGGGCGTCCGCCTGTGGGAGGTCTCCGCATATACCGGACGAGTGCTCTTCGAAGGGTCCGGGGGCGGCAAACTCCTCGCCCCCTGGCAGATGCAGGCGATCATGGTCGTCGTCGGGGGGGTGATGATCGCGGTGCTCCTCTTCGTCCTGCGCTCCGAGTCCAGCACCCCGGTGGTCCTGCCGCCGGGGTTCGCGCTGGCGTCGCCAGCCAAGCGGCTGGTCGCGGCGCTGATCGACCTCGCGATCATCGTCGGCGCCGCGGCGGTCATTACCCGCACGACCCCCGCCGAGTTGTTCGCCCCGGCACTCCTCAAGGGCTCCGCCCGCGCGGTGCTTCCGGTGCTGGGGATGCTCGCCTCCGGCATGATCTACAGCACCGTCCTCGAGGCGGTCTGGGGCCGCACGGTCGGCAAGCGGGTCCTTGGCCTGCGCGTCTTCGGCGTCCGCGAGGCGACCGCCGGCGAGGCGTCGGACCCCGCGTCCGCGTCGTTCAGCCGGCGGGGGGATTACCGCGTTGGCGACGTGGTCGTGGGCACGCCCCGCCTCATCCCGAGTCTCCTTCGAAACGCCGTCCGTTGGGCCGTTCCGCCTCTCACCGTGCTCGTCCTGCTCGACGCCAACTGGCGGCACCCCGGGGACGTCATGGCCGGGGCCGTCGTCGCTGAGCCGACCGATGACGACGCGGGCGATGACGCCGAGTCGACCGACGAGGCCTGAGATCGCCCATCGGGGCCCGCGCCCTAAACCGGCGCGCCCGCCGCCTCGGCCCCTACGATCGGCCCCTATGCCACTCATCGTCACAGGCACCGTCGGCATCGACTCGGTCTACACCCCCTCGGGGCACGCGGAGGAGGTGCTGGGCGGCTCGTGCACCTACTTCGCCGCGGCCGCGAGTTTCCACGGGCCCGTGCGCCTCGTCGCCGCCGTGGGGGGTGACTTCGCCCCGCGCTACCGCGCCACGCTCACCAAGTTCCCGGGTGTTGACGCCCAGGGCCTCGAAGTCCGCCCCAACTCCAAGACCTTCCGCTGGGGCGGCAAGTACCACGACAACATGAACAGCCGGGACACGCTCTTCACCGAACTGGGCGTGCTCCTCGAGCCGCCCCCCGTGCCGCCACCCGCCTACGCCGACAGCGAGATCGTCTTCCTCGCCAACTCCCACCCCGCGGTGCAAATGGACCTGCTCCGCCACTTTCCGAAGCGCCGCCTCGCCGTCGCGGACACGATGGACCTGTGGATCAACACCGCCAGGCCCCAACTCGAGGCCCTCATGCGCGCCGTCGATGGGCTGGTGCTCAACTACGACGAGGCCGAACTCTTTACGGGCAAGAAGAACCCCGTCACCGCGGCCCGGCAGATCCTCGCCCAGCACGGCCCCGGCGCTCCCGGCACCGGCGGCACGCTCCGCTTCGTCGTCGTCAAGAAGGGCGAGCACGGCTGCCTCCTCATCCACCGCGACGGCATCGCCGCCCTCCCCGCCTACCCCGCCGAGACCGTTGTTGATCCCACCGGCGCGGGCGACACGTTTGCCGGCGGCATGATGGGCGCCATCGCCGCCGGGGTCGCCTCGGGTCGCGTCGCCGACCCCGGCTCCCGCGCCAGCATCCAGCGTGCCCTCCTCCACGGCACCGTCGTCGCCAGTTTCAACATCGAGAGTTTCACCCTCGACAGGCTCGAGCGCCTGACGCGAGCCGAGTTGGACGCCCGCACCCGCGAGTTCGCCGCCATGCTCGGGGGCGATGGTGCCGGCGACGGGAACGCCGCCGCATGAGCACCGGCTCGGCTCAGCCCGATCCCTGGTCTCCCGATTCCTGGCTGGGCCGCCCCTGGGCCTGGGCCGTGCACTACCCAGACCCCGCGGCCCTCGCCGACGCGTGCGACCGACTCCGCCGGATGCCCCCGCTCGTCACCTCCTGGGAGATCGAGCGCCTCAAGGCCCTCCTTGCCGACGCCCAGCAGGGCAAGCGCTTCCTGCTCCAGGGCGGCGACTGCGCCGAGATGCTCGCCGACTGCCGGCCGGACGTCATCACCGCCAAACTCAAGATTCTGCTTCAGATGTCCCTGGTCCTCACTTTCGCCGCCAAGAAGCCGGTGATCCGTGTGGGCCGGTTCGCAGGCCAATACGCCAAGCCTCGCTCCAGCGCCACCGAGACGCGCGCCGATGCCACGGGGCGCACCGAGTCCCTGCCATCCTATTTCGGTGACCTCGTCAACGCCCCCGCCTTCACGCCAGAAGCTCGCCTGCCGCGCCCGGAACTCATGGTCGAGGGATACAAGCACGCCGCCCTCACCCTGAACTTCATCCGCTCGCTCCTCGACGCGGGCTTCGGCGACGTCCACCACCCTGAGTACTGGGACCTGGGCTTCCTCCGCCACGCCGCCCTCCCGGGCGAGTTGCGCGCCCGCTACGAACACCTCACCCGCCAGATCGGCGATGGCATCCGCTTCGTCGAGGCCCTCGGCGAACGGGCCGTCGGCGACCTCACCGGGGTCGAGTTCTTCGCCAGCCACGAGGGCCTCAACCTGTATTACGAGTCCGCCCAGACCCGCACCGTCCCCCGTCGAGAGGGTCACTACAACCTCACCACCCACCTCCCGTGGATCGGCGAACGCACCCGCGCACCCGACGGCCCGCACGTCGAGTTCCACCGCGGAATCCGCAACCCCGTCGGACTCAAGGTCGGGCCCACCTGCGCCGCCGACGACATCCTCCGCACGATCGACCGACTGAACCCCGCCCGCGAAGCCGGCCGGATTGTCCTTATCCCGCGCCTCGGCATCGCCAACGTTGACCGCGCACTCCCCAGCCTCGTCCGCGCCGTCGCCGCGGCCGGGCACCCCGTCCTCTGGTCCTGCGATCCCATGCACGGCAACTCCGCGACCACCGCCGCCGGAGTCAAGACCCGCCGCTTCGACGACGTCCGCGACGAGGTCCTCCGCTCCTGGGACATTCACAAGGCCTCCGGCACGCGTCTCGGTGGCATCCACGTCGAACTCACCGGCGACGACGTCACCGAGTGCCTCGGCGGCGCCTCGGGCCTCACCGAGTCCGACCTCTCACGCCGCTACGACTCCCTCTGCGACCCGCGCCTCAACTACGAGCAGAGCATGGAACTCGCCTTCGCCCTCGCCGAGCGCATGCAGGCCGACGCGGCCCACTGAGCCCACGAAGCCCGCCGAGGAGCCTCCCCGCCCCCGCCCATTCCTACCATTGACCGATGTCCGCCACTGACGGCCCATTCCTCGCGCCGGCCGGCCCTTCACAGGACGCCCTCGCCCGCACCCTCGCCCGACACCCCCGCCCCCTCGGCGGCGATACCGCCCGCGCGCTCCCCACACCCGCGTACAGCCTTTCGGGCATGGTCCTCAATAACGCCGCCGGCGCGCCCGAGCACGCCGCCCCGAAGCGCAAGCCCCCGTGGCTCAAGGCTCGCGTCCCCTCCGGACCGGGCTACGAGCGCCTCAGGGCCATCGTCTCCGAGCACCGCCTCCACACCGTCTGCGAGGAGGCCGGCTGCCCCAACATGGGCGAGTGCTGGGGCCGCGGCGTCGCCACCATCATGATCCTGGGCGACACCTGCACCCGCGCCTGCGGCTTCTGCAACGTCAAGACCGGCCGGCCCGCCTCCCTCGACCGCGATGAGCCTCGCCGCGTCGCCGAGTCGCTCCGCCTCATGGGCCTTCGCCACGTCGTCATCACCAGCGTCAACCGCGACGAACTCCCCGATGGCGGCGCCGGCATCTGGGCCGAGACGATCCTCCGCACTCGCGACGCCTGCCCCGGCATGACCATCGAGGTCCTCACGCCCGACTTCCTGGGCGATTGGGCCGCCCTCCAGATCGTGATGGACGCCCGCCCCGACATCCTCGCTCACAACCTCGAGACCGTCCGCCGCATGCATCCGGCCGTTCGTCCCAGCGCCCGGTACGAACGCTCGATCGAGTTCCTCCGCCGCGTCAAAGATGCGGGCCTCATTGCCAAGACTGGCCTCATGGTCGGCATCGGCGAGCGCGACGACGAGTTGGAAGAGGTCATGCGCGACGTGCTCGATGGCTCCCGTGCCGCCTCGGGCGCCTGCGACATCCTCACCATCGGCCAATACCTCCAGCCCACGCGCAACCACCTCCCCGTCGAGCGGTTCCCCACGCCCGAGCAGTTCGAGCACTACCGAGAGCAGGGCCTCGCCCTCGGCTTCAAGGTCGTCGAGAGCGGCCCCCTCGTCCGCAGTTCCTACCACGCCGACCACCAGGCCGACGTGCTCGGCATCGTGCGGGGCGGATCGCGGGGGGGCTAGTCGTAACGGCCTGCCCGCGCGCATCCATCCCCTTCCGTAGCCCGCGCTCGCGAGAAGCCAGTCGAGCGGGTACGCTGCCCAAGTGAGTGCGCCCACGCCTGCTTCCGCGCCCCTCGGCTACCACCGCCTTTTCCTCGCGGTGTTCCTCCTCTTTGCCCCGCTCCCCGGCCTGCTCATGGTCGCCCCCCAGCGACCCCATGGGCCCGCGTACGTGCTGCTCAACGCCCTCATCGGGGGTCTGATCTCCGTCGGCTGGTGCGCCGCCTTCGTCCTTGACCGCCGACGCTGGCTCTGGTTCGTCGCGCCCGCGTCGGCCCTCATGCCCACGGTTGGGACGTTCCTCATGCACCGAGCCGGTCTGGGGCAGGGCGTGCCCGACGCGTCGGCGACCGCTTGGCGCACCACCGCCGTCTTCTTGGCCATATTCTGCGTCGTTGCGGGCTACGTGCTTCTGGTTGGGTTCATCCGCCACTCCGAGCGCGCCGCCGAGCGGGCCCGCGCGGAACTGGACCTGGCCGCCGATCTCCATCGCAGCCTCGTTCCGCCGGTGCACCTCCGCACGCCCCTGGCCGAGGTCTTCGGGCGCTCGGACGCCTCAAGCGAGATGGGCGGGGACCTCATCGACGTGCTCCCGCGCGACGCCGTCCCGGGCGAGTCGCCCACGCTCGACGTCCTCCTCGGCGACGTCTCCGGGCACGGCGTGGGCGCGGGCGTCGTCATGGCCATGCTCAAGGCCAGCCTGCGGACCAGTCTCCTCCAACGCTCCGACCTCTCCGCCGTGGTCGCCGATGCCAACCGCGTGCTGGCCGACTGCACCGCGCCCAACATGTTCGCGACCTTCGCGGCCCTCCGGCTTGCCCCCGGGCAGCCGGCCCGCATGGCCATCGCGGGCCACCTCCCCATCCTGCACCGGCGGGCAGCGGACGGCTCCTGGCACCGGCACCCGGCCGAGAGCCTCCCGCTCGGAATCGAGCCCGACGAGGTCTTCGCGAGCGTGGAGGTGCCCGTCGCGCCCGGCGACCTGCTGGTGCTCTACACCGACGGGCTCACAGAGGTCCAGGATCCGTCGGGCCGGGAACTCTCGCTCGATGCCTTCGCCCGCGTGGTCGACGAGGCCGCCACCACCGTCGCCACGCTCCCGGAGATTCACACTCGAATTGTCGGTGCCGTGCGGGCCTTCGGCCGGCAACTCGACGACCAGTCCCTCGTACTGGTGCGGGTTTGCTAGTCCGTCGGCGAGCCCGGGGCCCGGACCCGCGGGGTACACTCGCGCCATGCACGACGCCGGGTGTGAACCTCGATCTCGCCCCGCTGCCGCGCAGGCTCGTTTCCGAGCCTGCGCGCCTGTCGCCAAGTGCGCACTGATGCTTGCACTCCTCGTCGGGTCAGTCGGCTGCGCGGGACAGCCCGAGGGTGTCCTCCCGCCGCCCGGCCCGGCTACGGGCGAAGCCGGCAGCGTCCTCCAGATGCTCGCGGACTGGGACGACATCGAGGCCGCGGTGGACCTCGCCGTGTCACGCTCCCAGTGCGGTTACCTGGAGTGGCACTCGGACAAGCCCGGCGGGGGCTCCCCGGTCCCCGATCCGGCAAACCCCGATCGCCGGCGCTGGTACACCCTCCTGACTATCCGCGACGCGCAGGTCTTGCTCGACATCCGTCGCGACTCGTCCCATCCACCGTCCCGAGACGCACCTGAGCCCATCACCATCCGCTGCCGGGTGGGCCCGGAGGGCGATTCCGCGTATGAGCGGGTGATCCTTGACCACCTGTCCGCCAGACTCGCCGAACTCCGCGGTGACCGGGCCGTACCAATCCCAGACCCCTGGGGGGTGAACCGATAACCCGGAACGGACTTTCCGGGCCCGGCCCACTGTCGATCGCGCTTGCTCGCCTGGCAACGCCCGTCAAGGCCGACGTTCCGAGAACCGATCTCCACTGGTCCGGAGGGGTCGCACGAACGGCCCCCTACCCTCCTTCGCCCGCTTCCGCCCATCCGTCCCATGCTCACTTTGCTGACTGTCCTCAGCCTGCTGCTCACGGCGTTGATCGTCGGGCTGTTGTTCTGGCAGTTCTGGTCCAGGGGTGAGCCGCTCCTGAGTTGGCGCAACTTCTTCCTCCTCGGGTTCATGCAGTTCTACACCGTGGCGGTGGCTCACTGGTCATCCACCCAGGCACCATCGCCCGTTTACACCCCGCGTCTGACCATGCTGGGCCCGCTCGCCTTGTCCATGGTCGTGTTCCTGGCGCTGTTCTTGTTCAGTTGGAGGTGGGGCTTCAACTGGAACTGGCCGGCCAAGATCATCCCGCGCGCCCGGCTTCCTGTCACCACCAGCGCCATGCTCGTCTGCACGGTCGCCGTGGCCTTCATCGCGGTGCTCACCGTGGTGCTCGCCCGCGGCGGCACGGTCGGCGACAACATCCTGTTCATCGTCCGCGTCCCGCTCGCTACTGCCGCGACGGGCTGCGCCGTCTGCCTCGTCCTGGCCAACCCGCGCAACCCGGTCTGGTGGGGCCTGGCGCTTGCTGTGGGCGGCTTCGCCCTGATCCTCTCGACCGTCGGCTCAATCGACCGGCGGAACTTTCTGTCGGTGCTCTTCATCGTCGGTTGGATGTGGTACTACCTCAGCCTGCGCTACCAGCCCCGCGTCAAACTCATCTCCAAACTGGCCGTCGTCATGGCGATCTCGTTTGTGATGCTCGCCACCTACAACGCGTTCAGGCAAGACCGAGGGTTCGGCGCCGACATGGCGATGCGCACCAGCCAGTTCATCGAGAACGCCAAGAAGGGCCCCAACTTCTCCGCTCGCAACATCATTGACGGCATCCTGCTCCAGGACACCCCGGTCTGCACCATGGCCATCATGGAGAACTACGGGGACCAGTGGGAGTACCTCCCGTTCCACGGCATCGTGTACTACTTCACCAACCCCATCCCCCGTGCCTGGTACCCCGAGAAGCCCGAGGCCGTCGGCGTCATCCTCCAGAATCAACTCAAAGTCCCTGCGAACCTTGGCGTCGGGTGCATCGGGCACGGCTGGGCCGAGGCCCATTGGTGGGGCGTCATCTACTACGCCGTCGGCCTCGGCGTCATCTGCGGCGTCGCCGATCGTCTCGCCCGGCGCTTCGCCAACGACCCCTTCTTCCTCGTCACCATCGGCTGCTCGCTGGGCAACGTTCTCGGCCTGGCCCGCGGCGAGACCTCGCTCTTCCTCGTCATCGTCACCGCCGGCTTCGTCGCCAGCCAGTTCATTTTCTGGGCCGCCCGCGTGTTTCTCGGCCCCTATATGCGCATCGGTGATCCGCTTGTGATCGGCGGACGCCTCGTCTCCGCTCCGGTCGATGACGTGACGGGCCTCTCACTGCCAGAACCTCACTTCGACGACTCCGCCGACCCGTCCGCGGGCTGGGACGGCGAATCCGAGCAGCCGTGGGCTCACGACGACGAATCCGAGCCCGCGCCCTACGTCCACTCTGTTTAGTCCTCGGCGCTCGAGCACCACGCCATGCTCATCTGGACCTCCCGAGCACTGAGCACCGCACTGCTCGTCCTCGCGGCGGCCCTGCTCGCCGCGTACGCCTGCGGCCGGTTCGCCAGCGACCGCTGGCTCGCGACCCAGTTCATCTCATGGGTGCCGCTCTGGCTCATCCTCCCTGCGACCTGGCTGGTGGCGGCCGGCGCGTGGCTCGCGGGGGCGCCCGCTCGCCGTCTCCGTCGCCGCGCGGCAAGACGGCTCGCCAGAGCCGCGGGCCAACGCGCTCCTTCCCGCCCGGCCCGACCCGGCGCGCACTGGGCGATCCTCCTTGCGGCACTTGTGGTGCAGGGCGGCGACGCGGCGTGGCGGCTGCGGCTCGATCGCCTCGTTCGCCCGGCGCCGCGGCTGACGGACAAACCCGTCGTCAGGCTCGTCCATTGGAACGCCATGTCCCCCGACACCTACCCGCGGGACGTGACGCTGCCCCCCATCCTCGGTCGGTTCGACCCGGACATCATGCTCTTTGCCATGGCTCTCTCGCCGGCTCAGACCCAGACGGTGATGTCGCAGGTCTCTCCCCAGTACACCCAGCACTCATTCGGGTTCTTCCACGTGCTCTCCCGTGTGCCGCTCCGCCATGCCCAGTCCTTCTCCCTGCGCCTGGCGAGGGATCTTCCCGCGGGCCTGGATCGCGGTGATCCTCGCCAGATCGCCCCGCCACCGGACGAGACTCGGCACACGTTCGAGTACGTCTACAACGTTGCGGCGCGGCAACTCGGTCTGCCCCCGCGGTTCTTCCGCAACACCGACCCGGGCTCGATCCTCGTGCTGCGGTTCGACGGACCGAATCGGCTCGCCCGGGAGTTGGTGGTCTGGTACATCGACCTCCCGTCGGACCCGTTCCTGGCTAAGGCGGTCCTGGCCGAACAGGTGGTCCGAAGGATGGCTGAGATCGTTCGGGACACCGGCACCGAGCCCGACTTCATCGTCGGCGATTTCAACATCCCCCGCGACTCGGCCTCATTGGTCAGGATTGCCGGTCAGCGACGGTCGGCCTTCGACGACGCGGGCTGGGGCTTCTTCTCCACATGGCCCCGGGCCCGCCCCGCGCTGCACATCGACCACATGTTCATGTCCGGGGCCTGGCGCTGCGTCGCCTACCAGCGAGAAGACCCGGGGCGGAGCGACCACTGCGTCCAGTCCGCCGTGTTCCAGGCGAGATAGTCAAAAAGAAAAACGCCCGGCGAGTTGGTCGCCGGGCGCGGTGGTGTCTGAGCGATCGAACCAGCGGATCTACTTCGCGAACGAGGCCAGTTTCTTGACGGCCTCGACCCACGAATCGCCCTCGGCCTTCCCAGCCGCGTCGAGCGCGTCGAAGTAGGCGTCGGGGGCGTCCTTCTCCATCGTGGCGCTGACCAGGGCGTCGACGCCAGCCGTCACGATGTTGCGCGTCAGTTTGTTGCCCTTGAAGTCGCCCGCAGCCGCCGCCAGTGCGCCCGCCGCGGCCACGATCTTGTCCTTCGCCGGCGCGGTCCTCGCCAGCGTCGCGGCGTCGTCCGACCCGAAGTGCGCTTTGGCGATGCCCTTGCCCGCCGCGTACACCTTCACCAGGTCGGCGTTCTTGTCCTTGGCCGCCTCCGCCGCGGCCCCGGTCACGACCTGCCCGACCGCCCACATCTGGGCCTTCAGCGCCGGCGTCTCCGGGTCGCTCCAGTGGGTCTTGTACTTGTCGAGGAACTTGTAGTTGTTGTACGAGTACAACTCGAACTCGAGCGCCGGATGCCCCGCGTCAAGGAGTTCCTTGTCGATCTGCATGTGGCACGACACGCACATGCTCGCCCGGTTCACCAGGTCCGTCGTATCGAACAGCCCGTAGTTCGTCCACAGGCCCTTCGCCCCGCCGGCGGCCCGCTGGTCCTTGGTCCAGCACTTCTTCTGGTGCGGCTCCTTCCACTTCTCCGCCGGGCCGTGGCACGACTCGCACCCCACGCCTTCCTTCGCCAGGTCCTTGAGTTTCTCGCCCTTCTTGGGAGCGTCCATCGCGTGGCACGAAGTGCACTTGGCCGAAGTCCCCGCGTTGTCGATCTTCATCGCCGCGGCGATCTTCTTGCCCTTGTCGTTGGTCAGGCTCCGGAACGCCTTGGCGTGCGGGTCGCTGTCCTGCCAGATGCCGTTCTCGTCGCCGATCATCTTGTCTTCGCACCACTTCTTGGCCTCGCCGCTGTGGCAGCCCGAGCCGGTGCACGACCCGCTCCCGAGGTACGTGAGGTCCTTGCTGAGTTCGTGGATGCCCGGCCCGTCGGCGAGCCGCGCGGCGGATGGCGCCGAGGCGAGCATCGCCGCCCCGGCCACCGCAGCGGCCCCGACGCCGGTCCCGGCAAGCCAGACGATCGAGGAGACATACCCGCGACGGATCGGGAACTTCATGAGGCGGATCCTTTCAGTGGAGCCCGGCGCGGCACGCCATCGCCGGGGCAGATCTTCGGAGTGTGGTCACCGGGTGCCGGGCACCATCGCCGCTCCATCGGCCGGGCACCCATTCAACCATGAAACCAGAAACGCGCTCCACGGTCAACCCGGCCCGAGCGGCTCGGGGCGTTCGGCGGTGTCTTCGCGGGCCCGCGATCGCGGGATTCACCCCGGGCATCGGGAAATCACCTCGGTTGGGCTCGTGTGGGCAATGTGGGAACCCGGTGGGGCTTCTGATAGGCTCCGGGCCGCGGGTCCAAACCGTGGACGCCGCCACGAAGGTCGCCGTTGGAGGTCTGCATGCAGCCTGGCAACTCGAGCCCCCCGCCGCCCGGGCCCGGAGGCCCACCAGCCGTTCCCAGCGGGTCCACGCCTCCTGGGGCATCTCCGGCTGCCCCAGCGACCGCGGGGGGCCCGGCACCCGCCAAGCCCGCCGCGCCGGCCGCACCCCCAGCACCCCCCGGGCCTGCCAAGCCGCCCGCCGCACCGGCACCGGCCAAGATCGTCACCGTCGCGTCCATCGGTGGCGACGACGAGGACACCGAGGTCTTCGACGACCCGGCCGAGATTGCCGAACTCAAGAAACTGGACATCTTCGCGGACATCCCTGACAGCGTCCTCCAGATGTACCCCGGCACCGTCGCCCGCACAAAGTACCGCGCCGGCGAGGTGATCTGCACCGAGGGCGAGGGTGGCACCACCGCCTTCTACATCGCCGAGGGCGAGGTAGACATCTCGATCAAGGGCGCGCCGAGCGAGGCCAAGCCCCGGGCCGGGCTCGTCGCGGCGCTGGGTCGGCTCTTCGGCCAGTCCCGCGTGTCGGGCTACCACGCCAAGAGCGCAGACGCCCTGGTCCCGGTCGACGCCTCGGTTGACCTGCGCTACGGCCGGCTTGTCGCCACACTGGGGAAGGGCGAGGTCTTCGGGGAGATGAGTTGCCTCTCCCGCGCGCCGCGGTCCGCCACCGCGATCGCCAAGACCGACTGCGTCGTGCTCGAGATTCTCCGCAACATGTACGAGCGCCTCCAGAACGGCAAGACGTTCAAGAAGCGCGCCGAGGACAACTACCGCAACCGCGCCCTTGCCGGCCACCTGCGGAACGTCTCGATCTTCGAGTCCCTGCCCGACGCGGCCATCGATCGCCTCAAGGCCGTGTGCGAACTCGTCACCGTCGAGCCCGGCGCGGTGATCGTCAAGGAGTGCGACGAGGCCGACTGCATGTTCATCATCCGCCTCGGACAGGTGCGGGTGAGCAAGAAACTTCCGGGCGGCGAACTCACGCTCGCGTACCTCACCAAGGGCGACTGCTTCGGTGAGATCGGGCTTCTCGGTGCGGGCAAGCGGGGCACCACCTGCACCGCCTACGACCACCCCAAGGCCGTCCAGGGGACCGCGCGCGTGGGGTACAAGGCCAAGCCCTCGCGAGTGGAACTCGTCAAAATCAAGAAGGCCGATTTCGACTGGGTGACAACCGAGTTTCCCGACGTGCGGGCAAAACTCGAAGCCCTCGCGGAGCGTCGCTCGCGCGAGACCTCCGAGGCCGAGAAGCAGGTCGCCGATTACAAGGTGCCCCGCCAGGTGGAGGATCTGGGCCTCTTGCAGGGCCAGGGCCTCCTGATGATCGACCTGGAGAAGTGCACCCGGTGCGACCAGTGCGTGCAGGCCTGCGTGGAGTCGCACGACGACGGGGTCACCCGTCTGGTTCGTGAGGGTCCGCGGTACGACAAGTACCTCGTCCCCAGCCGCTGCCGCATCTGCCTGGACCCGGTCTGCATGATCGGGTGCCCCGTGGGCTCGATCCGGCGGACCAAAGACCTCAACATGTTCATCGAGGACTGGTGCATCGGCTGCGGCGTGTGCGCCAACCAGTGCCCGTACAACAGCATCCAGATGCACGACCGCTCGGAGTTCGCCGCGGCCAAGCCCTCGGGTGGGGGTGGCGCCAAATCGGCCGCCCCCGAGCGCAAGGAAAAAGCCGTGGTCTGCGACCAGTGCAGCAGTCTGCCCCAGGGCCCGGCCTGCGTCTACTCCTGCCCGCACGACGCCGCGTTCCGCGTCAACGCGAGAGAGTTCTTCCAGGTCACGCTCCCCGCCCGCTCCCCCGCGCGGGCCTGAGCCGCGCTGCACGTCCCGTTCCCCACGCCCCGAGATCCGTCCATGCTGATCGACGACAAGCAAAGGCCCTGGGCGACCCTGTTTGTGGTGCTGGCGTTGCTGGCCACCGCCATCTACTTCATCGACGCCCCGCGACACACCGCCGGGCCCAACGGCTCCACCGTCGTCGGGCTGACCTTCGGCATTCTGGGCTTCTTCCTCATGCTCTTCTGCGCCTTTCTGGGCCTCAAGCGGCGCGTGCCTCACTGGCGACTGGGCCGGGCCCAGGCCTGGCTCCGCGGGCACATCTGGTTCGGGCTTCTCGTCTCGGTGCTTGTGGCGTATCACACCGGATTCCGCGCCCTGGGGCCCATTGGCTGGACGCTGTGGGGGTTCCTAGTTTTCGTCACCATCAGCGGCATTGTGGGGCTGTACATCCAGCAGACGGTGCCCCGGATCCTGCTCCACGGGCTCAAACCGCTTCCGAGCATGAACGCCGAGAGCCCCGCCCAGCAACTCAAGGAGTTGATGGCCGACTGCTACAAGCAGGCGGAAGCGGTGGTGGTCAAGTTTGCCGGAAGCCTCGACAAGCCCGCCCCGGAGATGCCGCCCGAGGCCGCCGCCGTGCCCGCTCAGGTTGGCACGCCGGTTGCATCGGCCGCCGCCGGCACGCCTGCGACTCCGCCAGCGACGGCGGCGCCGAAGGCCGCTCCTGCGCCGACCCCTCCCGCGGCCGCGCCAGCCGCGCCGGTCGCCGCTGCCCCTGCTGCCGCCCCTGCCGGGACGGGCGCGTCCGCCACCGCCGTCGTGGCACCGCCGAAGCCCACCGCCCCACCGGCATCCCCTGCCGCGCCCCCGACGCCGCCCAAGCCCGCTGCCCCCAAGATCGGTCCGCCCATGGGCGGTGAGCCCGTCCGGCGCTTCTGGCTTGATACCGGCGCCGCCTTCTGGGGCGGAGAGAAGGGCTCGCCTCTCGCCAATGACTCCGCCTCCGCCTCCATCTTCGGCGCCCTGCGCACCGTCACCCCAGCCCACATTCACCCGGGTATCGACGACCTGGAGGAGTTGGCCGCCCGCCGCCGCCAACTGGACATTCAGAAGCGATGGATGAACGTGCTGCACGGGTGGTTGATCGTGCACGTGCCGATCTCGTGGGCGTTCATCGTTCTTGTTGCCGTTCACGCGGTCATCGCGCTCCGCTACTGGGGCCTGACCACCGGCGCGCGGTAGCCGCCGCGCCGCGTGCACTGTTGTTCCCCGCCTCGCCACTCGATCGGGCTCAGACATGCCAGAGACACGCGCCATCTCCGAACGCATCGATCTGTCGTACGTCAAGCGGAAGCACTGGCCCCAGTCGGCCATGTTCCGGTGGGCCGTCACGCTCTGCGGGGCCGTGCTCATCGGCGCCGGGGCGCTGGAGGTCGGCCACGCGACAGAGACGTTCCCCGCGCACGTGTTCTACACCTCGGGCACGATCGCCAAGGCCCACTCGATGTTCGCCAGCAACTGCGCCGCCTGCCACGCCAGCGACCCGACCAACCCGCAGGCCGTCTCCTTCGCCCTCCCCGTCAGCGATGAGAAGTGCCTCGACTGCCACGAGACCTATGCCGTCACGCACCACCCCAAGCAGCGCCTGTACAACGGGCGGGAGCGCAAGGTGGACGGCTACGCGGCGCCCGTGGTCATGTCGAGCAACTGCGCATCGTGCCACGTAGATCACCAGGGCTACGACCACGACCTCAACCGCGTGAGCGACCGCGTGTGCGTCCAATGCCACGAGGATCTCTCTGCGAAGGGCTACGCCCCGGGTAAGGGCGCGCCGGCAGTCTCCTGCATCCTGCGCGGCGTCACCGATGTGCTGCCCGCCCGCGAAGGAGCCCGCCAGTGAACACTCCCACCTCACCCGCCCGAGGCCGCTTCGGCCCGCTTGCGGGCGTTCTCACTGTCGGGGCGGTCCTGCCGGTCGTCATCGCCGCGGGCCTTGCGGGCAAGCCGCCCGCGGTCAACCCGGCCATCCCCGGCAATCTGGTCAACTCCGTCGTCTCCTTCGGCGTCGAGGGCGGGCACCCCGAGTTCGCGGTCTTGCGCGACAACCGGACCGACTCCGCCGCGTACCTCTTCGGGCACAAGAACCACAACTCCCCCGACGCGTGGGGCCGCATGCAAGAGGCCCTCGCCGCGATCAAGGACGGCACCTCGCCCTCCTCGGCTTCCACGGGCCGCGCGAGCCACATCGAAGACCGCGGCGGCAAACTCGCCATGTCCTGCACCTTCTGCCACGAGCCGGAGGCCGATCGCGGCGGCATGAAGCCCATCGACTTTGAAACGCACTGCATCGACTGCCACGCCGGCTCGCTCGGGTTCGTCGGCGCCGCGGGGGACAAGGTCAAACTCGACTCCTCGGCCAAGAAACTCGTCCGGCCGAACGCCGTCCCCCACGGCTCCAGCGCCCAGGTCGCCGCCCTGGTCGATCTCGCCATCGCGCAGTTCGTCGCCGCCGATCCGCCCCAGTTCCCCAAGCCGGACCCCGCGGGGGCTGCCGGCGCGGGTGAGAAGCAGGACCAGCCCGCACCCGAGGAAGGCGGCTCACGCCGTCGGCGTGGTGGGAGCAGTGGCGGGGGGGCTGAGGAAGCCAAGCCCGCCGAGGCTCCAGCCGCGCAGCCCGAGGAGCCTTCGAGCGGCTCTTCCCGTCGCGGCCGGGGTGGCAGTGGGGGGGGGGGAGCGGATCCGCGCCGCCCCGCCGACGCCGGCCCCACCGCCAAACTCAAGGCCTACGAGAGCAAGGACAAACTCGTCGAAGACATGAAGGAGTGGCGCACCGCCATCCTGGGCTCACTGAAGGACACCAACTGCGCCATGTGCCACACGGACGTGAAGGCCGGCGCGAGCGAGACGCCCGACCTGTTCGTGGTCGCGGGCGGTCCGATCCCCGACCGCTGGTTCGCTCGGGCGCGGTTTGACCACGGCGCGCACGCGATGGTCTCCTGTATCTCGTGCCACCACGACGCCATCGCCACCGCCAAGCGCTTCCCCGGGATCCTCGCGAGCGAGAAAACCGGCGACATCAACATTCCAGGCCTCGCGTCCTGCCGGGAGTGCCACGCCCCAGCGGGTGCCTCGGTCAAGCGGCCCGACGGCTCGGTGATGCACGCCAGCGGCGCCCCGCACGATTGCGTCCTCTGCCATGCGTACCACGAGAAGCCCCCTCAGGCCGTGATGGGGCGGCGGTCGATCGAACAGGTCCGCAAGGGCGGGCGCGGTGCCCCCGCTGGTGCCGCGGCACCCGCCGCGCCGACCAAGTAGCCCGGCGCCCACTCGATCGAGGGTGATAGTCGCCAGCACGCTGGGTCGGCGGGCGTTTTTCAGCGCCAGGTCCTCCCGCCTCCCACAATCCCGAGGGTCGGGTTGCATCCGGGGACCGCATCGGGCAGTATGTTGACTACATCACCCGCCCTGCTGAGGACCACAGAATGCCCATTTTGACGCTCCGTTCGTCGCGGCCCTTGGCCGCGGTCGCGATCATCGTCCTCGCCGGCGCTGCCATGGCGCTGGCCGACACGCGCGCCGCCCAGCCGCAGGGCCCGTCGCCGTCCTTCAACCCATTGGTGTCCGACGGCCCTGTCGATCTGTACCACCCCGAGCAGGTGCTGGTGCGATTCGACGTCGATGCGACCCCCGCCCAGGTCGCCGCGGCTCACGCCGCTGCTGGTGCGATGAAGACGGTCTGGTCCTATCACCTCGTGCCCGGCCTGTCGTGCGTGCGGGTGCCCTTGGGCGGTGTCGAGGCCGCCGTCGCGGCCTATCGCGCCAGCCCGGGCGTGAAGTACGCCGAGTTCGACTACTGGCGGCACGCGATGGCCCAGACGACTCCCTACGGCATCCCCATGGTCGGCGCGCCGGCCGTGTGGTCGACGGGCCTCACACCCGGCCACAAGGGCGCTGGCGCCCGTGTGGCCGTCCTTGATACGGGCGTCGACCTCTCGCACGAAGACCTCCCGGTTCCCGTGCTGCACGAATCGTTCATCAGCGGTCAGACCGTGGACGACTACAACGACCACGGCACACACTGCTCGGGCACTGTGCTGGCGCTGGACAATGACCTGGGCGTCGTCGGGGTCGCGCCGGAAGCCGGTCTGATGATCGGCAAGGTCCTCGGCAATGGGGGCTCCGGGCCCTCGTCGGGCGTCATGGCCGGGGCCCAGTGGGCCTCGGACAACGGGGCTCACGTCATCAGCATGTCGCTCGGCGGTGGGGGCGAGTCTCAGGCCGAGGCGGATATCTATGCCGCGATCGTCGCCAACGACGTGCTCGTCGTCGCCGCGGCGGGCAACGCGAACTCGGACATTCCGTCCTTCCCCGGGTCTTACCCGGCGGTGGTGTGCGTCGCGGCGGTGGACTCCAACCGCAACCGCGCCTCGTTCTCCAACTTTGGCGCCACTGTGGACATCAGCGGCCCTGGCGTGGGCGTGCTCTCCACCATCCCCGACGCAACGATCCGCGATGTTTCGCAAGTCACATGGGACGCCACCGACCATCCCGCCAACCCCCTCACCGGCAGCGGCACGGGCGTGGTGACCGGGCAGGCGATCTTCTGCGGGGTTGGCAACCCCGAGGACTTTCCGCCCGCCGTCGCGGGGCAGATCGCGCACGTCCGTCGCCGGGGCACCAGCACCGCGACGGGCCAAACGCTCACGTTTCGCGAGAAGGCCGACAATGCCATCGCCGCCGGCGCCGTTGCCGTCGTGATCTCGAATAACGCCGGGGGCCTTTACACCGGCACGCTCAATAACTCCTATACCATTCCGATCGTCGCCATCTCCCAGTCTGACGGCGATGCCCTCGAAGCCATCAGCGGCGTGACAGCGACCGTCAGCAACACGACCCAGGAAGTCACCCGGGCCAATCCCTACGCCTCGTTCAGCGGCACGTCGATGGCGACGCCTCACGTCGCCGGCGTCGCCGGGTTGCTCGTGGGCCTCTACGGGCCGCAGAACATCACCGCGGCGCAGTTGCGCGACGCGCTGGAGTCCACCGCCGAGGACCTGGGTGACCCCGGACGTGACGACTCCTTCGGCTTCGGGCTCGTCCGCGCCGACCTCGCGAAGGCCTACCTCGACACGATTATCGTGGTTCCCCCTACCTGTGCCGCCGACTTCAACGCCGACGGGGCCCTCGACCCCGACGACCTCTCGGACTACATCGCCTGCTACTTCGCGCCCCAGCCCTGCGCCGGGGCTGATTTCAGCGCCGACGGCACCACCGACCCCGACGACCTTTCCGACTTCATCGCGGCCTACTTCGGCGGGTGCTGATAACCCGGCGAGCCGACGCCGCAGCCCTCGATTCGTCCTGACCCGGTGTTCTCAGGGCTTTCACGCCTTGCCCGGTCGGTCGTTCTGGGGCACACTTTCATCGTGGGAGTCGCCCGGGAGGGCGGGAGGTTGTGCATGGCCGCGCGTCTCGGGGTCGCAGTTATCGTCATCGCGTCCGCGGCCTGCAGCGCGATCGCCGACCTCTCGGCGACGCTCGCGCCGATGGCAGACACGACCCTCTACCAGTCCGGCACTGGGGCCCTGGGCAACGGAGCGGGTGAGGCCTTCTTCGCTGGCGCGAACTCCGGGATGGCCGTGCGCCGGGGGTTGATCCGCTTCGACATCGCTGCCGCGATCCCCGCCGGGGCCACCATCACAGCGGTCGAACTGGTGCTGACCAACTCCGCGGCCAACGTCTCCCCGCATGCCGTGCGCCTGCACCGCGTGCTCGCCTCATGGGGCGAAGGCGCATCGGTCGCCGGCTCCGGCGGCGGGGGCGGCGCGGCGGCGCTCCCCGGCGACGCCACCTGGCTGCACCGGTTTGCCCCCGGGGTGATCTGGACCGCCGCGGGGGGCGACTTCGCGACCGATCCTTCAGCCCAGACGATCGTCGCCGGCCCCGGCGTGTACTCCTGGCTCGGCTCGGACCTCGTCGCCGATGCCCAGGCGTTCCTCGATACCCCCGCCTCGAACTTCGGGTGGATGCTCTTGGGCAACGAGGCCGCTGCCAACTCCGCCAAGCGGTTCTCATCCCGCGAGGACCCCGTCGAAGCCTCTCGGCCCCGACTCATCGTGACCTACATTCCCACTCCCGGGTCGGCGTGGTGCGCGATCGCGGTGGCGCTCGCCGCCCACCGCCGCCGGAGGCCCCCAGCCCCCGCCACGACACCATGACCACACGCCTCTCCAAGCCGCCGGCCCGGCGCGGGTACGCGGTCCCATCGACGCCGCTATCTCGCGCGCTGCGGCTCGTCGGCTGCATGTTTGTCGCCTGCGCCGCCGCTCGCTCCTCAGCCGACACGATCGTCCTCCCTGGGCTTGCCGACAACACCCTGTATGCCGAGAGCGGCAGCGAGAGCAACGGCATCGGCCAGCACTTCTTCACCGGCCGCACCGCCAACGGCGAGACCCGCCGGGCGGTTCTGAAGTTCGACCTCACGCCCATCCCCGCGGGCTCGGTCATCACAAGCGTCCAACTGCGCCTGGTCGTCTCGCGCACCCGTGCCGGCACCGTCTCGGTCGCCGCCCATCGACTCCTCGAATCCTGGGGTGAGGGCGCATCCCAATCCACCGGCGGCGAGGGCGTCGGCGGGGCCGCCCAGCCCGGCGACGCCACGTGGACCCATCGCTTCTTCGCCTCTGTCCCGCCCACCCCTTGGACCAATCCGGGCGGCACCTACAGCCCCACCGCCAGCGCCTCCGCGTCCGTGAGCACCGGCGCCGTCACATGGTCGGGCGGGACCCTCGCCGCTGACGTGCAGGCCTGGGTCAACGACCCCAACGTCAACCACGGCTGGATCTTCCTCGGCGGCGAGGGGGGCGGCACCACCGCAAAGCGTTACGACAGCGTGCAGAACGTCACGCTTGCCAACCGACCCTCCATCACCGTCACCTTCACCCCGCCCGCCGGCACGGGCTCCTGCTGCAGGCCCAACGGCGTCTGCATCATCACCACCGCCGCCGGTTGCGCCGCGGTCAGCGGCACCTACCGTGGCAATGGCACCTCCTGCAACCCCAACCCTTGCCCGCCACCCGTCGGCGCCTGCTGCCTCCCAAGCGGCCTCTGCCAGCAGCGCACGGCCTCACAGTGCTCCGCTGTCGGCGGCACCTACCGCGGCAACAACGTCTCCTGCGAGACGGTCGATTGCCCCGTCATCCTCACGCCCTACGTGGACCCGCTTCCCATTCCCGCGATCGCCCAGCCCACCGTCGGCCAGCCCGGCGGCGCCGCCCATTACGTCATCCCGATGACCGAGTTCACCCACCGCCTCCACCGTGACCTCCCCCTCACGCGTGTCTGGGGCTACGGGGGTTCGTATCCCGGCCCCACCATCGAGGCCCGCCGGGGGCTCCCCGTCACCGTCGAGTGGGTCAACGACCTCCGCGACGCCCAGGGCAACCTCCGCACCACGCACCCCCTCATGGTCGATGAGTGCCTCCACGGGCCCGACATGACCGGCCAGGTCCCCGTGACCGTCGTGCACCTGCACGGCGCCCGCGTCGGCCCGGAGTCCGACGGCTATCCAGAGGACGCCTTCCCCCCCGGCCAGCGCTCGCCCGTTTACACCTATCCCAACGACCAGCCCGCCGCCATGCTCTGGTACCACGACCACGCCCTGGGCATCACCCGCCTCAACGTCTATCAGGGCCTCGCCGGGGCGTACATCATCCGCGACGCCGGCGAAGACGCTCTCAACATTCCCCGCGGCCAGTTCGAGATCCCCCTCGTCATCCAGGACCGCTCCGTCTTTCCCGACGGCTCCCTCCGCTACCCCGAGATGTGGCACGAGCACTTCTTCGGTGACTTCATCCTCGTCAACGGCAAGATCTGGCCCTTCCTCACTGTCGCTCAGGGCAAGTACCGCTTCCGTCTGCTCAACGGCAGCGGCTCCCGCACGTACACCCTCGCCCTCTCCGACGGCTCCACCTTTCAGCAACTCGGGTCCGACGGCGGCCTCCTAGCTCAGACCATCAACGCCACCGCCGTCACCATCGCCCCGGGCGAACGCGCCGACATCGTCATCGACTTCGGCATCTACCCCCAGGGTGCGGAGGTCATGCTCCTCAACAGCGCCCCAGCCCCGTTTCCCGGAATCCCCGGCCAGGGCGTCATCCCCGACGTTATGAAGTTCACCGTCGTCGCCCAGCCCGGCGACACCGACCGCCTCCCGCGCAATCTCGCCAGCGTCCCACGCATCCCAGAGGCCCAGGCCGCGGTCCATCGCGAGTTCATGCTCGAACGGCACGACAACCACCCCATGCACCAGTGCCACGACCACGGCGGGGCCCCGCGCCCCGTCTGGCTCATCAACGAACTGGGCTGGGACGATATCACCGAGTTCCCCCGCCTCGGCGACACCGAGGTCTGGTCATGGGTCAACCTGTCCACGACCGCCCACCCCATGCACATCCACCTCGTGCAGTTCCAGATCCTCGACCGCCAGAACTTCATCATGGTCAACGGCGTCGTCACCCCCACCGGCCCACGCACCACCCCGCCCGCCGGCGAACTCGGCTGGAAGGACACCGTCCTCGCCGGCCCCAGCCAGATCACCCGCGTCATCGCCCGCTTCGACGGCTACACCGGCCTCTACCCCTATCACTGCCACGTCCTTGAACACGAGGACAACGAGATGATGCGACAGTTCCGCATCGTCTGCCCCACCGACTACAACTACGACGGCGTGGTCGACCCCGACGACCTCGCCGACTTCATCGCTTGCTACTTCGAAAACCCACCCTGCCCCCGCGCTGACTTCAACCGCGACGGCACACCCGACCCCGACGATCTCGCCGACGTCATCGCGGCGTACTTCAGCGGGTGCTAGTCGGCCCCGTCGCGTCCTCGGATCACTCGGCGGACGCCCCTCGCCCCGCGCTCGTCGCTCGGGCCGCCGCCGTGCCTGCCACGTGTCCGCTGGCCCAGGCCCATTGGAAGTTGAAGCCGCCGATGCGTCCGTCCACGTCGAGGATCTCGCCGCACAGGTACAGCCCGGGGCAGAGGCGAGACTCCATCGTGTCCAGGCGCACCTCCGCCAGCGGCACGCCCCCGGCGGTCGTCTCCGCCGCCACGAACCCCCGGTGCCCGGTCACAGGCAGCGGCATCGCCGTGACGGCGAGCGCCAGGGCCCGCCGCTGACCGCGCGGCATGTGCTCTCCTGTCGCCGAAGCGTTCACGCCCGCGTGCACGCACAACGCCCGCGCCAGCCGCTCCGGCAGGCCCGCCGGGGGCTCCATCAGCGCCCGCGCGGGCGACACGCTCCGCCGCTCGGCCAGCAGCCCGTCGAGGGCTTCCGTCGTGAGCGATGGCGTCCAGTTCACCACCAGCGTCGCGCCGGGGTCCTCGTGGAGCGCCGCGAGGTACTCCCGGCTGATGTCGAGCGTCACCGGGCCGCTGATCCCGAAGTGCGTGCACAGCAGGCTCCCCTCCCGGCGGGCGAGCCGCTTACCCGCGCCCGCGCGCACTTCCAACGCCGCGGGCACCGCAAGGCCCGAGAGTTCACGTGCGAAGCACCCCTCCGCCAGGCCCAGCGGCACCAGCGCCGGGAAGATCCGCCCCGTCGTCGTGTGCCCCAGCGACCGCGCGATCGCGTAGCCGTGCCCGTCCGATCCGGACTTGGGCAGCGCCATGCCTCCCGTCGCGATGATGACTCTGCGGGCTCGGATCAAGCCGTCCACACCTCCCGCGGTCGCATCGCGCGGCGCGCCATGCCCGCCCCGCGCTCCCGCGAGAGGCCCCCCGCGAATTGCGAAGCCGCCGGGCGCGACCTCGACCGCTTCCACCCGGAACGGGTGCACGATTCGCACGCCGACGCGCGAAGCCTCGCCCAGCAGCGCGGCCAGCACCGTGCGTGCCGAGTCGGTGGTCGGGAACAGTTTCCCGGTCTCCTCGCGTTTGAGCGCGACCCCGAGTCCCTCGAAGAACGCGATCGTCTTGGGCACGCTGAAGCGCCGGAGGACAGTGCGGATGGCCCCGGGCGTCGAGCCGTGGTAGTCGCGCTCATTCACGGCATGGTGGGTGACGTTGCACCGGCCGCCTCCGGCCACGAGGATCTTCGCCCCCAGCGTGCGCGCGGAGTCGAAGGCGACGATCTGGAGGGGTCCGCGTTCGGGGCTCGCGCCCGCCTCCGCCTCGCCGCCGGTGCCGGCCGCCACAGAGGCCTTCGCCGCGCGGAGTCTCTCCCGCCCCGCGGCGATTCCCGCCATCAGTCCCGCCGCCCCCGCCCCGATGATCGCGATGTCCCACGAGCCGTCGTGCACGGATCGAGCGTAGACGCGGTGGCTCGCGATCTGCGGGATTACCGCCTGCAGGTCACTTCGGCCCGAGTTGAGAGCAGCCCGAGGTCCCGCCGAAGACGCCGATGTGCCAGATCCAGATAGTCCGGCACGACCTCCACGCCCACACTGTGCCGACCCCAGCGGGCGGCCGCGAGCGACGTGCTCCCGCTTCCCAGGAACGGATCGAGAACCGTGTCGCCCACGAAACTGAACATGCGGATCAGTCGCTCGGCAAACTCGACAGGAAACGGTGCGGGATGGTCGCGCGTTGATGCTCCGGGCATGGTCCAGACTTGCTGGAACCACTGGCGGTGATTCTCCTCGCCGATGACGCTGAGAAGCCGCGCCTCGAAACTCGGGCTGCGATACCCACCGGGCTTCCGCTGCATGAGCACAAACTCGATGTCGTTCTTGATCACCGCGTTGGGTTCGTAGGGCTTTCCGAGGAACCCGCCACCGGTGCCCTCAACCTCTGTTCGCATGTTGGCGATCTTGTGCCAGATGATCGGCGCGAGGTTGTCAAACCCGATCCGTCGGCACCCCTCAGTAATCGACGCGTGCAGCGGCGCCACGCTGTGCCGCCCGTGGGCCTTGCGCGACAGGCAGACATCCCCGACGTTGATAATGAGCCGCCCCCCCGGCACAAGCACGCGCAGGCACTCGGCCCATACCTGATCGAGTTCGCTCACGAACCTGCCGTAGTCCGCGACGTCTCCCAGTTGCCCCTCGACCCGCTCGTACTGCTTGAGCGTCCAATACGGTGGCGACGTGAGTACAAGATGAACGGACCCGTCGGCGATCGCCGAGAGATGCCGCGCGTCGCCCAGCACCAACTCGTGCCGCGTCGGCACCCCCAGCAGCGCCTGCTCGATCGCTTCCATCGCGGCCCGGTCCTTCGCCAGCCGCGGAACTGCCTGCTTCAGGGCGGCGTCCGAGAGATCGGCTCGGACCACGCGACGAAGGGACTCGGAAAGTGCTGGCGTCGGCGCGTGCTTCATGCTCGCTCCTCTCGAACCCCCGGGTTCCTCCGGAGCGTCTCGGCGACCAGTTCGTCGAACATATGCGCCAGGGCGTCGGTCCCGTTGACGATCGCGGGCCGCTTCGAGAAATCGACCTTGATCAGCGCGAACGCCTCGAACGTGCCCGGCGCCCAATACGGAGCACGCCGACCCGAGAGCCTCGCTAGATTCGCGCCCAATCGGTCCGCTCAGGTGTGACCTCCGGGCGTGGCATCGTCTTGCGCCACATCGACCAGCACGATGTACCCGGTCACGATCTCCGGCGAATAGAGTTGGATGTTTGCGGTCTCGCCCATCGCGTCATCGAGCCGGTTCGGCACCGTGCCCGCGAGGTTCTTCAGGATCGACTTCAGCGAGATCACCAGGCGGAACTTCGCGCCCCACTCCCACGCCACGTCCCAGTCCTTCTCTCGTCCGCCCTCAGGAATTCGAACCTCCGCACGGGCGCCCCGCAAACCGCGCGATGCCAGTTCTGACACGCAGTACGCCGCCAACGCCGACAGCCGTTTGGTCGAGGTCGCTTTCGACTCGGTCACGGCGAGCCGGTACAGCTCATCAACGGCTTACAGGAGCGAGGGGGAATCACCCATTATCGTCATGGTAGCAACTTGTCAGGGTCGCCTCACAGCCCCGCCAAACGGCGTTGCGTCTCCTGCTCGATGAGTGCCGCGTGCAGCGGCCCGAAGTCGCCCCCCAGCAGGTCGCGCAGTTGGTAATCGTCGGGCAGCCGCTCGTCGGCCACGATCCCCTCCTTGTACCGGTACGTCCGGATCTTCTCGCTTCGGTCGCCCGTTCCGATCTGTGCCGATCGCGCCGCCGACCGCTCGGCCTTCTTCTTCTGCAACTCCGCTTCGTACAGCCTCGCCATCAGCAGCCGCCGGGCCCGCTCACGGTTCTGCTGCTGGCTCTTCGCCTCCATCATCTTGATGACGATGCCCGTCGGCTTGTGGAAGATCTGCCACGCCGTCTCGACCTTGTTGACGTTCTGCCCGCCCGGCCCCTGCGCCCGCGTCGCCTGCTCCTCGACGTCCCGCGCCCAGTCGATCTTCAGTTCCACCTCTTCCGGCTCGGGCAGCACCGCGACGGTCGCCGTGCTGGTGTGCACGCGCCCCTGGGCCTCGGTTGCGGGCACGCGCTTCACGCTGTGGACGCCCGCCTCGAAGTTCAGCGCGGTCCACACGCCGGGACCCTTGAAGTTCACCGTCGCGCTGCGGACGCCCCCGGCGGCGTCGTCGGGCGACACCTCCAGCGTCTCGCTCGACCACCCACGCTTCGCCGCGTATTTCTGGTACATCTCCAGGATGTCCCGCGCCCACAGGGCCGCCTCCGCGCCCCCCGTGCCCGCGCGCACCTCCAGCATCACCGACCCAACCTTGTTGTCGTCGCTCTGCACCAACCCCGCCTTCAGGCGTGCGAGGATTGCCGCGGCCTCCGCCTCCGCGCCGGGCAGTTCCTCCCGCGCCAGCGCCGCCAGGTCCTTGTCTCCACCCGGTCCCAGCGCCCGCCGATACTCCTCGATGTCCGCCGCGAGCGACCGGAACCGCCTGTAATCCGCCACGAACTCGTCCAGCGAAGCCTTGCGGATCGACAGATCCCGCACCTTGTGGTGATCCACCACGATCGCCGGATCTGCGAGGTCCCGCTCCAGCCGCGCGTGCTCGGCCGCCAACGCGTCGAGTTTCACGCGCACCGCCGGGGCCAGACCTTCAAGCACGTCCGCCATGGCCCGCAGGGTAGGGCCAGCCTCCCCGCACCTCCCCTCGCCCGTTGCGCCGCCATCCTCACGCCCACGCCCCCGCGTACCCTAGCCGCATGACGAACCTCCTCGCCGGAAAGACCGCCCTCGTCGTCGGCATCGCCAACGAACGCTCCTACGCCTGGCACATCGCCAAGGCCCTCATCCAGCACGGCTGCCGGTGCGCCTTCACCCATCTCCCGGGCGACAAGAACGAGCACCGCACCCGCCGCTCCGTCGAGGCGCTCGGCGTCACCAATCCCTGGCTCGCGCCCCTCGACGCCTCCAGCGACGAACAGATCGACGCGGCGATCGCCCGCTACGAGCAGTCCTTCGACGCCATGCACGTGCTTGTCCACTCGATCGCCTTCGCCGACCGCGAGTGGCTCGCTCCCGGCAAGTTCACCGACACCCCGCGCAAGGCCTATCTCGGCGCTATCGACATCTCTGCCTACACCCTTCTCGGCCTCACCCGCCGCTGCCGAGCCATCATGGCCAGGAGTGGGGGGGCCTCGGTGATGTGCATGTCATACTACGGCGGGGAGAAGGTCGTCCCGGGCTACAACGTCATGGGCGTCGCCAAGGCCGCCCTCGAATGCACCGCACGATACCTCGCCTCTGAACTCGGTGCCGACGGCATCCGCGTCAACACGATCTCCGGTGGATACCTCCGCACCCTGGCCTCATCCGCCGTCGGCGGCGCCGACGAAATCAGCAAGATGGTCGAGGCCAAGGCCCCCCTCCGCCGAAACGTCGAGGGCGGCGACGTCGGCAAAACCGCCGTCTATCTCGCCAGCGACCTTGCCTCCGGCGTCACCGGCGAAACCATCTACGTCGACTGTGGCATCAACACCCTGGGCGCCTAGTCCCCGTCCACGACGCACGGCACCGCCGCGCAGTTCCTCGGCCACTCAGCGTCACGGAATCGCACCTCTCGCATCTCCTGTACGCCCGTCCGCGCGCCCGACGCCCGACCACTCGGCCCACCATCCGTCTGCGGCGATGGGCTGTCGATCGCACAATCGAGTCGTTTCGGCAGATCCGCCGGGTGGGCATCGGCGGCAAGAAGGCCGCGGTGCATTTCGATGTCCTTCCCCGCCGCTGCTGGTCCATCATCCTCTCCAAATTTCGTACTGCGACGGGTTCTACTGATCTCCCCTTCGCCGGTGTGGAGCCCCGGGGCCGGTGTCAATCGTCCTGATATCCTGCGCCCCAACTTTGGAGCACCCCATGGCCTCTCAATCTGCATCCGCCTCTGCGCCCGCCAACACCTGTCTCAAGGCCCTTGCGGAGTGGACGCACGGGCTGAAGTTCGAACACCTTTCCCCCAAGGCCGTGGAGTTCGCCAAACTCTACTGGTTTGATTCACTGGGCTGTGCCGTCGGGGGCAGCAAGCAGGAGGACGCCCACATCCTGCTCGCCCATCACCAGGAGATGGCCGGGGGTGCGGGCAGTGGTTCGGGGGGGGGGGGGGGGC
>Ga0268299_1000806_pt1 | contig 77489 bp, 51 predicted proteins | sample NOBtaG_FD_193484 | JGI IMG/M metagenome (GOLD analysis project Ga0268299, IMG submission 193484) | Activated sludge microbial communities from bioreactor in Nijmegen, Gelderland, Netherland - NOB reactor | ecosystem: Engineered > Bioreactor > Aerobic > Activated sludge | place: Netherlands... | reverse complement strand
CTGGGCGGCCTTGTTTGCGGATCGGGCGGCTCGCGCCTTTTCGAGGATTTCGGCCCGGGTCAACTTGGGCTTGTCGGAGGCTGCGGGCGCTGCTTTTTTGGCGGTCTTCGCCATGGGCTTGGCGGCGGCGGGCGCTTGGGCGGCTTTGTTGGCGGATCGGGCTGCGCGTGCCTTTTCTAGGATTTCGGCCCGGGTCAACTTGGGCTTGTCGGCTGCTGCGGGCGCTGCTTTTTTGGCGGTCTTCGCCATGGGCTTGGCGGCGGCGGGCGCCTGGGCGGCCTTGCTTGCGGATCGGGCGGCTCGCGCCTTTTCGAGGATTTCGGTCCGGGTCAACTTGGGTTGGTCTGTTGACAAAGGTTTGGGTTTAGATAGGGGTCTCCCGCGACGTTTAAGTAGCGGTTGGAGTTCTTTTTCGGGCTTTGATTGCGTGTGCGTTGCCAAGGAAATGTGTGCGAGATGGTGTTTGCAGTGCCATGCATAGAGTGCTATGGCCTCGGGCAACAACACAATGCCTTGTCGCTCCGGGTGAAAATAGCCGCGTTCAAGGTCTTCCTCACTCAGGGATTCCAAAAATTTAACCCAACGCTTGTGCAGCGCATTCAAGAGTTGAATGGATGCTTTAACCGAGCTCAATTTTCCGTCAGCCGTTTCCGCCCATAACGCCTCTTCATACGGTTTGATAATTGGAGTCGGTTCCGTCATGGTCAGTTTCATGCGGATGTACGCGTTCATGTGCGAGTCTGCCAGATGGTGCACTACCTGACGAACCGTCCAACCGCCGGGGCGATAGGCTTTGTCCAGCACACTATGGGACATTTTTTTTATTGTCTTTTTCAGGTCTTTGGGGAACCGGGCAATGGTTTTGATATTTTGTCTTGTCTGAGGCAAAGAATAGGTTTTGCCATATTCAAAAGTGCCAATGGGGTATCGCATTTTTTCCAGGTTGTTCATGTTTTTGTAGAATTGACATTAATTAGATAATACGAGTAATAAAAATAACTCTTGCTGAAATCAAGGGTTTGGCTGGTCTTTCCATCGCCACAATAGCCTGGAGGCCGTAGAACGATAAGGTCGCCATTCTTCAGAATGTTGGAGCATATCATTGTGCAAGTTTTTTCCTGTGCTGGTGAGCCCACACAATTTGATCATAGCCTGTTGAATCCCAAAATCATCTATTGGAAATATATCCGGCCGGCCAAGTGTGAAGATCAGTACCATTTCTGTGGTCCATTTTCCAACGCCTTTGATCTGAATCAGCAGCTTCTGGATATCCTCGTCGGACATGGAATTCCAACTCATGTTATCGAAATTATTATCCAACGCGAATGCTGCTACATTCTTCAGGTAGGCTGCCTTTTGATTGGATAATCCTACAGCGCGAAGTTGCTCAGTTTGCATGCTAATGAGAGGCACAGGCATTGGATAATTATCGGGGAATAATGCGCAAAAGCGACTGAATATTGTATTGGCGGCGCGGGTGCTTAGCTGCTGGGATACAATTGAGTTCAGCAATTCATAATATACATTTCCGGAAGGCTCCAAAGGAGCAATTCGTGTGTTTCGCAGCACGGCGGAGAGCCGAGCATCTTTGCTGAGATGCAAGATTGCTTCTTCCAGATACATATTCGTCGCAAATGTATAGTTGATGCATGCTAAACCCGAATTTTTCTTGAATATTATTTTGATCAGAAGTAAAAAGCCGTAAACAAGATTACCTGTTTGAACAAATTATCGCCACTTCCTTGAAATGTGATAATATTGCCCCGAAATTATCATCCTTTATCACTTCAACCAATCGGCTATATGGGATTTCAAAAAGTAACCACGGCAGACAACCAGCCGGAAATGCTCGGCTTTGTGCGGCACTTGCTGGACGATGTCCAGGCTTTCGAATACATGTTGGAAAACGACTGGTTCGAAAGTGACATTACGCGTATTGGAGCGGAGCAAGAAATGTGTTTGGTGCACAACAAGACCTACAAGCCCGCGAATATCAACCTGGAAGTACTGGCAAAACTTACCGATGCTCCGTGGTGCGTCACAGAACTTGCCAAGTTTAATTTGGAGACCAATCTTTCGCCACGGGAATTTGTCGGCTATTGTTTGAGCCAAATGGAAGCCGAGAATTCAGATTATTTGGCCAAAATTCAACATGTACTGAACGAATTTGACGCGTCCATAGTGCTGTGCGGCATTTTGCCCACACTTCGCAAACACGACCTGGACTTGAAAAATCTTACGCCTGTGGATCGGTATTATGCACTCATGGCGGCGATTCAAAAGCATTTGTTGGGCACTTCTTTCGAACTCCGCGTAGAAGGGGTTGACGAACTCTTGGTCAAACACGATTCCCCATTGCTGGAGGCCTGCAACACCAGTTTTCAGGTTCATTTGCAGGTGGCGCCCAAGGAATTTGTCAAGATGTACAACATCGCCCAAACGCTTGCCGGGCCGATGGTTGCCATCGCCGCTAACTCTCCCCTCGTGTTTGGGCGTCGCCTATGGGCGGAAACGCGCATCGCGCTGTTCCAGCAAAGTTTGGATACTCGAACCACTTCCGACCACATGCGTGAACGCCTGCCACGGGTCAACTTTGGTTCCGGGTGGCTGCGAGGCGATATCACCCAGATTTACAAAGAGGACATCAGCCGTTTCCGGGTGCTTTTGGCAGGTAAGATCGAAGAAGATTCCCTGCAAATGATTGCCGAGGGCAAGGCGCCGAAATTGCGCGCCTTGCAGATTCACAACTCGACCGTGTACCGCTGGAACCGCCCATGCTACGGCATTTCGCCCAACGGCAAACCACACCTTCGGATCGAAAACCGCGTCATGCCTGCCGGCCCGACCGTGGTGGATGCCACAGCCAATGCGGCGTTTTGGCTCGGTGCCATGATCGGCATGAGCGAACATCACAGCGACATTACCAAACGTCTGGATTTTGACGATGTACGGGACAACTTTATAAAGGCAGCCAAGTTCGGCATTGACAGCACGTTCAACTGGATCAACGACAAAAAGGTACACGCCCCGGAACTGATTCTGAAAGAACTTATCCCGTTGGCCAAAGAGGGGCTGAAGATTCGGAAAGTACACAGTTCGGACATCAACAAGTACCTCGGAATTATCGAGGCCCGCGCAAAGGCGCACAAAACCGGCGCCCGTTGGGCGTTGCGTTCGTTCACCGCCCTCAAAAACGAAGTGACCAACGACGAAGCCGTATCCTGCCTGACTGCAGTCATGATCAAAAATCAAAAACAAAATATGCCCGTACACACCTGGAAAGACACGACCATTTCCGATCTCGACGACTGGCACCCTTCGAAATTGAAGGTAGAAGAGTTCATGGCGACAGACCTGTTTACCGTTCAACGCGAAGACCTGATCGAACTGGTCGCCGAGATCATGAACTGGCGGCGTATCCGCTACATGCCGGTGGAAAATCCCAAGGGAGAACTGGTCGGTCTGGTTTCTTCCCGGATGCTCTTGCGCCATTTTGCGCGTGTGAACAAATTGAATACGGGGGAACTGACGACGGTCAAAGACCTGATGATCGAAAAACCGATAACTGTCAACCCGGATACCACCATCATGGAGGCCATGAAGACCATGCAGGACAACAAAATCGGGTGTCTTCCCGTGGTGAAAGGAAAAGAATTAGTTGGAATAATTACGGAGATGGACTTCCTCCGAATTACCTCGCGGTTGATGGAACGAGTGGAGCGTGACAGTGAAAAAGGGTGAAATTTCAGATTCGACACATAGTACGAAGCCAGGTTTTTTCTTCTTCGGAAAGGTAACGCGCCAGTTTTTTGACGACGTTGCCATTGTACGCACGAAGCCAGGAAATTTCCTTTTTTGAGAGCAAGGATTTCTTGACCAGGTTGGTGAAAATGGGTGCAATCGTGAGGGTTTCGAAGGCAAGAAACTCCCCAAACTCTGTTTTATCCCCTTCTGTGCAAACCACCAGGTTTTCGATACGCACGCCATGCTTGCCGGGCCGGTAGATGCCCGGCTCCACAGAGGTGATCATACCGGGTAGCAACGGCGTATCCACGGGGTTGGGGCTGATTCCTTGCGGGCCTTCATGCACGCAGAGGTAATATCCCACGCCGTGCCCGGTTCCGTGGCCAAAGTTGATGCCTCGTTCCCATTGTGGCAATCGGGCGAGGATGTCCACCTGATACCCGCGTGTACCGCGTGGATAGCGCAACCGCGATATTGCGATGAGTCCCTGGAGCACAAGTGTATAGTCGGTCATTTGCTCGTCGGTAATGCCTCCAAGCGACATGACACGAGTTGTATCTGTGGTGCCTCCGAGGTATTGACCTCCGGAATCAAGCAAATAAAGACCCTCGGGGCGAAGTTCCACGTCACTTTCGGATGTAGCGCTGTAGTGCGGCATGGCCGCATGCGGGCCGTAGGCCGAAATTGTCCCAAAACTCTCGCCGACACAGTTTGGCTGCTCCCGGCGCATGACCTGCAACTTGCTCTGTGCGCTCAGCTCCGTTATTTTTTGTTTGCCGACGTTTTGTGCCAACCAATAAAAAAACTTGGTGAGCGCGACACCATCGCGTACCATGGTTTGGCGCGTTTGCTCCACCTCTTCAGGAGTTTTACAGGCTTTGAGCCATGTCGTAATGTTCACGTCATCCAGAACTTTGACGGCAGATGACAATGCCCCCGGCAGGTTTTGACTGACGCGTTTGGGATCGAGCAAGACAAATGCATCGGCGGGTAGTTTGCTGAGGTAAGTGGTGATTGATTCATACGGGAAAACCTTGATGCCATCCCGATTCAATTTCCTTCGAAGGGCATCCGAGATTTTGGCTGGCGAGACAAACAAAGCGGCAGCATGCAGTCCGATGACAGCATGAGCCACGAATACGGGGTTGTACGGTACGTCGGCGCCGCGCAGGTTGAACACCCAGGCAATGTCGTCAAGGCTGGAAAGCACGGTGTGCGTGACCTTTTTTTCTGCCAATCGTTGTCGAACACGCGCGAGTTTTTCCGGTCGCGTGGCTCCGGCGAATTTTGCAGGATGCTCGGAAACAGGATTTTCGGGCAATGGCGGCCGGTTTGTCCAGATTGGACCAACCAAATCTGCATTCGGGTCGAGCCGTATGCCTCGGGGGCGCAAACCTGCTTCGAGGCTCTGGTACACGCTGCGCGACAGTATGTTGCCGTCGAAACCTACGATGGAGCCTTCGGGCAGGGTGCCAGCCAGCCAGCCGACAAATTCAGCGGTGTGCGGCACCACGAGTTTCACCAGTTCAATCCCGCTGCCGGCGAGTTGCTTCTCGGCCTGGATAAAATACCGGCTGTCTGTCCAAACGCCAGCAAAGTCGTGCGTGACTACCAATGTTCCTGCCGATCCGGTAAAGCCGCTGACCCAAGCCAGCGTTTTCCAGTGGTCTGGCAGGTATTCGCTGATATGCGGATCGGTAGCGGGGATCAGATATGCTGACAAGCCTTTTTCGGCCATTTGGCGCCGAATGGCGGCGATGTTCTGTGCTGGTGTTGTCATGAAAGGATCTGTTGATTCAATTAGCGCAGCAGCCGCGCAGCCAATTTGCGCGCCTCTTGTCGCGGACTTTTCCACCATTGTACAGAAAGGGTGGGCACGCAATCTACCTGGTATTTGGCAAAATAGCGCTTCACTTTGTCTTCCCACTCGTACGAGGGCAATTGGTTGGGCGAGAGTACGCCATCATACAGCAAGAGGCTGCGGTGGTCGCCACTATGAACCAACGTCGGTACGACAATGCCCTCGACCAGAGCATTTCTGCGCAACTGGCCTGAGACAAAATACGGCTGCAGCGAATACTCCACCTCTTGCATGAATGTGGTGGTAGAATAGGATGCCTCTGGATATTCGAGCAGGTTGCGCATGTGCTCCAACTGTTCTGCTGCAGCCTCCCGGTCTCCTTGTTGCATGAGTTCGCCAAAGGTGACCAAATGCGACAGTACGCAGGTGCCGATGAAACTTTTATTGGATGCCAGTACCGAGTGCAGGCCGGGCGGAATGGAGTGCGCGATATAGATGCGTTGTGTGGCGCGTGTCAATGCCACGTGCAATTGGTTGAAGCCAAGTTGGCTGTTCCAAAAATGCAAATGGTTGGTCAGGGTTCCTTGCGCGTCCACGAGTCCGTGTGCAATGGACAGCAGCAGGATGTCCACATGTTGCCCTTGCAGTTCTGCAAACTGGTAAACCCCCATACCGTTCAGGTGCAATTGCTGAATCTTTTCGTGGCCGGCGGTTTTGCGCTGGCGAATCTTGAGCAACTGGCCGGCGATCAGGTCGCGCTGTTCGACCGTGGAACACGCGATGCCCACGACTGGATACGTTTTGGCGGGCGTCGGCTCGATCAGGTTCAGCCAGTCTATGATCTGCCGGGCTTCCGCTTCGTTGGTACCGGTATTTTCATCATAATGCCCTTCCACATTGGTTACCACGGACACGTCGCTTGCCGAACGGCCGGAGGGCAGGCGCTTGAATGGAGTGCCAAAGGCGATCTGGTTGAAACGCAACCATTCCTCCGGACTGTCTTGGTGCTGGTACTCCAGGGAGTGTGTTTGCCCACCGAGGGATTTGCAAAATTCCAGCAGATCATCCTCGGCGGCCGGGGTCATGTCCTGTTTGGCATCCCCGAAAACGACGAGGCTTTTGGCCATGCCGAAAAGATGATAGCATTCTTGTTTGGGAATGTTGTGCGCCTCGTCCACGATGACCATGTCGTACACCATGTTGGATGCCTGCACGACATCGAGGGCCACATGCGGGGTCACCAGCAGTGCGGGCAAGGTCTCGGTGAGCGGTTCGATGTGGTTTTTGAAAAGTTCCTCGGCCTTTTGGGCTTGGGAGAGCGTTCGATTGTTCTTTCCGAACCAGGTCTTGTACGCAGCAGGATCGGCAGACTTGAGCGTTTTGAGCGCGGCGTTTTTCCGTTTTTCCCAAGCGGCGCTGATTTGGGCGGGCATCAACCGCCCCAATTCTTCTACGGCGGACAGGTAGGCCTGAAGGGTTTCATCGTCCCATTGCAGACCCGGGGTGTACGCATTTTGGAGGAAATGGTGCAAGTACCAGCTGTCGAAGGCTGCTGTCCAGTTTCGAGGTTTGATCTTGCAGAGCGCCCGCACGACCTGCTGTTCTTGCGGCGAGAGTTTCAACCAGTGGCGTTGCCAGATGTAGAAGTCCTGGAAATCGCGGAGATAAAACTGGGTGTCCTCCAGACGGGAGATCAACTCTTCCAAAAATTCCTGTCGTTTCGGGATGGTCAGCATTTCGTGCTTGATGGTATCGCCGTAAAGCCCTACGGAGTTGAATTCTTCCAAGAAAACGTCCATCGCATACTCCAATTCCTTGATTTGCTCCCGAAAATCAAGTTCCCCATGGATGCTTTTGGCGTTGAGGCGGCGCACGTCCTCGCGGACGATTCCCGGAATTCGGCGGCGCCAACCGGCCAACGCCTCCTCGAAACCGGCTGCCTGCTCGGCAATTTTTTTGATGTTTCGCACATCAAAAGCCGCTGGGAAATCGAAATCGAAGTATTTATGCTGGTTGAATGCCTGGCGCAGTTTTTCATAGTCTTCGCCCAATCGTTGTTTGGCTTCGGAAATCTGCTTGTAGCGGTCGGAGAACACGCCGTAGAGTTTTTCCGTGGTGGAGGCCGGTTTCTCGAAATCAGGCCCAAAGTGTTGCACGCCGTCCTCGATGGAGTCGCGAATGCGTTTGTTCAGGTTTGCCAGTTCGAAGAAGTGTTGCTCGTAATGGTCGAGCAGCGCCTCTGCGTAGTCATTGGTTTTGGCAATGTACCTGTGGTGGATGGCGGTGGCTTTGGTGAGCAGGGCTTTCACCTGCGATTCCGTCCACGCAAGTCCGTCCGCACTGGAATGTTCGAGAAAAACGGTGTTGTTTAGACGGCTGAGGGGGTGTTGCAGGGTTGGGAAGCGGCGGAACAAGGGTTCGCTGTCAAAAATGGCGGCCACAATGCCATCGTATTCATCTTTGGTGTACAGGAAGTCGGCAGGGTTAAGTTGCGTGAGCAGCAGTTCTTTCCCTTCTGTTCGGTTGGCCTTGAGGAATTGCCCGACCGTTTCCGTGAAATTCAATTTGCCAAAAATGGGGCGGTGGAGCGCCTCCCACGCGCCGTCCAACTTGCGTTGTTCGCGCAGTGTCCGGTTCAACACGGTTTTGTACAATTCTGCATCGAACGTGGTTTTGGTCTTGTTTTCGGACGCCATGCGCAGCATATCGGCCAGCATCATCTGGTCGTTCACGGTATCCCTCAAGACGAACGACACATCGCCGAAGCCTTTTTCCAGCAGGAACTTCTGCGCCCGCCGGAGGGCGTTGATGCTTTTCGACACCACGAGGCATTTTTTTCCGTTGGAAAGGGCGTTGATGGCCAATGCCGACACGAGGTAAGTTTTTCCTGTGCCGGATGCGCCTTCCACAACCGTCAGGGTGTTTTGTTGCGCAGCCTGAAGCACGCCGCGCTGCGAAGGGTCGAGTGCCAGCAACGTGAGGCCATGCTGCCATTCCAGACCATTCGGCTGGTTGGGGTCGATCGTCGGTGCTTCTGTGACGGTCGTGCGCGGCAGGGTAGGGAAGATGCCGGCTACAGCAGACCAGCGCAATTGACCCTCCGACTGAGCGTGGGCAAGTTCTTCTTTTGAAGGGCAAGGTTGGACGCCAAAGGCAAGCCCTTCCTCGGTTAGGCTGAGGGCCATGCGAATGCCGTCGCTTAATTCGGCCAAGGCTTGTGTTCCGACAAAACCAATTTCGGCCAATTTTTGGGCACGTTTGGCAAAATCGGTTCCGCGCAGGGTGTCAAGCAGGTGAAACAGGGGGTAGTTGGGGTGAATGAACTGCGTTTCTGTCCGTTGCACATTCCATTGGTCGGGATGTTGTGCGTGCGGCTCCAGTTGGATTTGCCAAACGAATAGCGGCGCGCTCAGCTCGTAGCCGCCGAGATTGGCCAGCACCATCGGATACCCAATGCCGAGGTTGCGCGTTCCGAACACTTTTTCAAGGTTGCGCGACTCGAAGAAAAAGTGGTTGAGCCAGAGCGATGCCGGGTGGGTCGCTTCCATCAAAAGTTCAAACCGAGGCTTTTCCAACATTTCGCGCACGCATTTGATGGCGAAATCGCCATCATTTAGGGCAAATAAGTCGGCACGGTCCAAACTGCTCGGCAATGTTTTCAACCAGTTGAGCGCTTTGCCGCTGTACATAGGCGGCGCAGGCACGAGACGGGATTTTTTGTCCTCAGCGGTAGGGACAGCGGCGGGATCAGCGGTATTATTTTCCATGTGTTTCGGTCGGATTGCATCTGTGCTTTAGGGCGCTGCAAAGATAGCCGCACAAATGAATGGAATTTGTTGGAATTTTTCTTGAACCGTGCCATACCTTTGCCGCCGGCGCCGGGCGACCAGCTCCTGCAAAACTCCCCCAGGGCGGAAACGCAGCAAGGGTATGTGGTTGAGCGGTGTGTCTGGCGCTTTTTTTATTTTAGAATATGCTATTCTTTGTAGATACTGCCAATCTCGATCACATCCGTGAAGCATCCGAACTGGGCATCCTGGATGGGGTGACCACCAATCCGTCCCTGATGGCCAAGGAAGGGATTTCGGGTGAAAAAAATATCCTGAAGCATTATCGCGACATCTGCGCTATCGTGGGCGAAGGTCGCGATGTGAGCGCCGAGGTCATTGCTACGGATTTCAAGGGCATCGTGGAAGAGGGCAAACGTTTGGCCGATTTGCACGAAAACATCGTTGTGAAGGTGCCCATGATCCGCGAGGGAGTGAAGGCTATCGCGTACTTCACGGATGCGGGCATTCGCACCAACTGCACGTTGGTTTTTTCCGCAGGTCAGGCGCTGCTGGCGGCCAAGGCCGGAGCGACTTATTTGTCGCCATTCATTGGTCGGATTGACGATATTGGTTGGGACGGAATGACGCTCATCAAAGAGATCGCGGAGATTTACAACAACTCTGGTTTCGAGACGGCGATTCTTGCAGCCAGCATTCGCAGCCCGTTGCACATCATCGAGGCGGCCAAAGCGGGGGCCGATGTGGTCACCTGCCCGCTCAGTGCCATTCTCGGATTGCTCCACCACCCGCTCACCGACATCGGTCTGGAAAAGTTTCTGTCCGACCATCGCAAAGCCAACGGCTAAAAGCGGCTACTGCTTTTCCTTTTCGTCGTCATCTTCCCATACCGCGTACGGGTTTTCACCTTCGATAACAATAGGTGTCAACATAGGCAATTGCATCCATTTGTGCTCGGCAGCACTGACTGCCCCAATGCGCAAAAAGCCGCCGGATGCTTTGGCTGTCTCTTTGGCGAGCATCAGGAAACTTTTGTATAAGGCCGCTCCCAACACCAGGTCTAATTTGGCAAGCACAGGATTTGCCCCTGTGATTTTTTCTGCCAGTTCGATGCAGCGAGCCTCCGGCGCAGCGGGCATAACGTCCATGACGTTGGCAACCTTGTCAAGAAAGTCTTCGGCAACAACGCGATAATATTCGCCCAGTTGGCCCGGCATCGAATATGTGCGAGCGCGCATGAGCCGGTCTGCCCATGCGCGCTCGTCGCGGTCAATTTCTCCGTCTGCACTGCCGATCAGAGCCATAATCCAGACGGGCGTAGACACAAGGATGTCCATTTCCTCCGTCGTCAGGTGTTCAAATCCTTCGAGCATGGTCCACATGTTTGCTAAAATGTTTTGTGATAAAACGATGTGGGTCAAAGGTAGGTGCAAATCCGGATTCCGTTAATCCACAAGGGTCACATCGCCCTTCATTTGGATATGCTCGCCACTTGCCAGTTCGATGTCGGCCCACCAGGTAAATACGCTTGGCTCAAGAACCTGTCCTTTGTATCGCCCATCCCAACCGCCCGCACGCGTGTCGTTTGGAAGGATATCGTCTTGCCCGAAGACCATGTTGCCCCAGCGATCGAATACCTGAAGCCGGCTGATCCGGTTGATGGTGTTTTCGCGGGCAAACAGGGCAAACTGGCTGTTGGTACCGTCATTGCTACTTGGCCGGAATACGTTTGGAGCGTAGATGTTCGGATGGCCGACCCGGATGAGCACTTGGGCTTCGTCCCGACAACCTTCCTTGGAAATTACCGTCACCGTGTAAAGCGTGTTTTTGAACGGACGGGCCGAGTACACCCCGGGTTTATTGGTCGGCGAAATCCCTGTTTGTGGCGTCCAGATGATGCTGTCCAAAAGATCGGCAGGTGTATTGAGTAGGAGCGTGATCTCGGATGTTTCACCATAAGCCAGTTGTATTTCCGGCACGAGTTGCACATCCGGCTCAATCGGCGGAACCAAGGTTATGGTCTGCTCAAATTTGCAGCCATTTGCATCCTCCACCATGATGGTGTATTGTCCAGGCTCCAGAGATTCAAATCCAGTCTGGTTGTAAAACGTTTCGCCTCCGTCCATGGAAAACACATAAGGCCCCTCGCCTCCTTGTACCTGCTGCACTTGGATATGCCCCGGCACGTCATTGCAGCCGGGCTGAACGACCTGAAGGTCGAGAGCCGTTGGATAATTGGTGTTTTCCAAAACCGTTGCTTGTGCAGAAGCCGTACAGCCGTTGAGGGTATTGGTAATCACCAATACATAGGCCCCCGGCGCATCTACTATGGGGCTGGGCTCCTCCACAGCACTGACGATGTGGCCTATTTGAGTGTTCCAATTGTACAGGAAATTGGCGCCGACCGAAGAACCGGCACTACTCAGGGCAACTTCTGGATTGCTGCAAGTGATCTCTTCCGTCGAAGCGGCCGCAACTATCGGTGGTGTGGTGTTTTGTGCCACGGCAGCGCTGGCGATTGCCGTGCAATTATTGGCATCCGTAACCGTGACCGAATAATTTCCTCCGGTGAGGAAAAGATTGGATGCCTGTTGCCCGCCGTTGCTCCAGGCGTACTTATACGGAGGGGTTCCGCCTTGTGTGATCAGGTCGGCGCTTCCAACGGGGGTATAGCAGTTGACGTTGACCACGTTCCCAATGACCGATGTGAGCAACGGCGGCTCGACGAGTACAGTTGATGCCACCTGTGTACATCCCTGTGGCGTGGAAACCGTCACCGAATAAAAGCCCGAAGGCTGATTGGTGTTCAATGGAAGCGTGGATCCGTTGCTCCATTTGTAGGTCAGGGGGCTGAAGTTACTTGCTGCGTTTGCCAAAATAGAACCCTTTGCGCCATAACATAGCGGATGCGTGGGCAACAGGTTCAGGGATAGCGTGGCTACCTGTGCGGTACCCGAACCACCGGCAAGCCCGGTACAACCCGCTTGAGACATCACCGAAGTCAGGCTGTATGTCCCGCTTTGATTGACCATCAGGGTTGCCGGATTGCTGGTGAACGTTTGGGTCTGAGCCACACCGTTTGCATTAAAACCGACGATCCAAGGGCCGTTGCCGGTAAAATTTATTGGCAAAGAGCCGTTCCCTCCAGGGCAAAACTGTGCGACACCACTAAGGATTGCAGTCGGAGAAATGTCCACAGTTGCGGTGGCAGAAACAGTCGTACTGTACCCGCAGGCATCGGACACCGTCACCGAATACACACTGCTTCCAAAATTGGAAATGGTAATACTGGGTGTCGTTTGGCCGGTATTCCAAAGGTAGGCCAAGGGAGGCAGACCGCCCGAAATGGTCGGGCTCAACGTGGCGGTACCGGCGCATCCGGTCTGATCCGTCAGGGCGATAACTGGTGGGGCATGGTCCTCGATAAAAAAGGTAACCCCCTGTTGTTCGCAACTGCACGAATTATCCAGGATCAGACGAAACCATTCCGAGCCTTCTGTGATCAGGTCATTGAAAATTGTGATGGGCACCAATATTTCGGTTTGTCCTGCTGGAATTACGATGTTGGTCGGCAATGGTGAAAAGTCCGCTCCGGAGGAGGCGGTGTTGCCCGGTGCAAACGAATAATTGATCGGCAGTGGTTGGCTAACATCGCCTGTGCCGCGATAAAATCGGATAAAGTTGTTTCCGCAGCCCTCTCGCGTGTATGGCGTTGAGGAGGAGGGGTAGATAGCCTCAGCTAGCACTTTGCCGCCGGCATCAAACGAGTTCGCGCGCAAAAAGACGGCAGAGGTAAAATTGGCGTCCCCAATATCGGCAATTGCCAATTTGATATGATACGTCTGGCAAGGGATCAGGTTTGCGGTGGCGGTCAGCACGCTGGTAAAACCATCCAGTTGAATATCGTTCAATCCCATCGTGGAAAGTCCGGAACAGGAGCCGAACACATTGTTGTTTCGGTAGAACGCCTGGTTTTTCAGGTGATTTACATTGTTGATGGTCACAGGCGTTGCACCATCGGGCAATACTGCAAGGTTTTGTACCCCGTTGATGCCCGGGCCACTGATGAAAAATCCAAACACGTCATTGTAAATCGAGTTGACGTACTCGCAATATTCTTCCGAACCAAACACAAAGTCAAACTGAACCATGTTTGATGTAGGCTTAAAATCGAATTCGATGATGGAAACGTCGTACTGGTTGCCTGAGGTGAGCGAGGTCAAGTGCGGATCATCTGTCGAGTTGTTCGAGAAACCACCATTGACGTTTGGCAGGTCGTTCGGGCCGGGCAGCACATTTGTCGGCCCGGTGCACAACACAACCCCTGAAGCAATGTCAATGCTGCTTTGGCCCGCCGAGAATCTTCCTCGGGAGGCCGAGTTGCCCGTGGCTTTGATGTTCGACACATCAAAACAGTTCCCACCAATCAGTACATTGGTGATCAGATCGGATGGCGCATCGCCCTGGCTAACAACAAGTTTGGCGGCATCTGCAAGTTTTTGAGCCAACTTCAAAGATGCATTGTCCTCTTTGCAGTCCACACAGCCGACAGACAGGTACATAGGTACCTCGCTGTTCGACCCATGACGAGTCGTTTCCAGTACAAACTGGGCGCAACTGCTCGCAACGCTGAACCGTCGGACATGCGGGCGGTCGGTTGGTGATTGCTGGAGTGCGTTTTTTTCCAGGATAGGATCGGCAAGCGACAGGGCGAATTTGTCCTGTTGGCCGGGAATAGCCGGAGTAGCGATGACCTGATAGGTGCTGCCCGGCTTCAGGCCGCATACTTGCAGCGTGGTTTGGCCGGCCAACACGTTCATTGGTTCCCGGTGCGATGATTCAGCAAGTTGAATGGAGATTGGTTTGTTTTGACCGAATAGGGCATTGGTAGCGAACATGGTGAGCACAACCCAAATGCGGGTTTCCCGTTGGAACATAGGTATGCACGATTTAAAGGTAAAGGAATCGGGTTTGCCAAGCAAAACCAGGCGTGGGATGATGATTAGGAGCAGTGGGCTGGCTCTGCCCATTGTTCTGAAAAACCTAAACCTTTACATTAAAATTACGACGGGAAAGAAAATTGGGATTGCAAAATGCGGCGAAGTTGCAGCGCCGCGAAATGTTCAGGGAAGCGGGTGGCTCAAACCCGTGGGGCGAAAGTAGAAACATTTTGCAAAAACACATCAGGGATTTTTTTTGAGGTAGTCAAAAAAAAATCGAAAGGCCTCCCAATCTTTTGGGAAGCCCTCGAAACATCAAACTTGCAGCGATTTATTTGTTTGGATGACAGTGCCTTGTAAAAAAATTCAGGCGAGTTTTTCAATATCTCGGATCAGGATGCTGTTCCGGTTGAAGTAAATCAAATTTGATTTGCGCAAATCGTTTAGCACGGAAGTGACTGTTTGACGACTTGTGCCGGTCAGGTTTGCTATATCTTGCTGGGTCAGGTGGTGTTTGACGAGCGTTTCGTAGCCGACACGGCGCCCTTCGCGGCCAGCAGTTTCAACAAGAAACTCTATGATGCGTTCCCTGGCATCTTTCAGGACGAGTTTTGCCAGCCGTTCTTCGACGCGTTGTAGGCGAAGGCTCAGATGTTTCAGGCAGGCAAACACGAGCCGTTGGTTTTTTTGCATAAGTTCCTGAAAGTCGGAAATTTTAATCGCAAGATACATCACTTCGTCGTGCAATGCCTGGGCGAATTCGCTCCTTGTCGCTTCACCGGCGAGGGCGAGATCACCGAAGAGCGTTACCGGTTGCAAAATTTCTTTGATTACCTCTCGACCTTCCACGGAAAAAGTGCCGGTTTTTACGCGGCCATCGAGAAGGAAGTAAACTTGATCGGCCACTTCATCCGGCATAAAAATGAATTGATACTTCGGTGCGCGACGATGATGGGATTTTTCAGCCAAATGTTCCAGTTCTTCCGGGCTTAGAGCTTCAAAAAGCGACATGCTCTTGAAGAATTTGACTTTGCTAATCGTGTCCATAGCCGTATATGTTGAAGTATTCATGGTACAAAAATGCGGACACGCACCCGTGCATTAAAGTACAATCTTCACAATTTGTCGGATTTTTTTTGTAGGTATTGAAAATGCAAAAAATTGAAAGAGAAAAACTTAAGACTTGATATTTGGTTCAGCGATTTTCAAACACTCCTTTTGAAATTAGCCATCCGACGCGTTTCATTCCTTTGACACGACACATGACATACGCTCACTACGACATTCTTTTCACCGGCGCCGGTCTTTCCGGCCTCTCACTGGCGCTGGAAATTGCCCGTCGCCCAGCGTTTCGGGATAAAAAAATACTGTTGCTCGACCGTGACCGCAAGCAGCAGAACGACCGTACTTGGTGTTTTTGGGCCACCGATAACGAGCCGTTGCCCCCCGTGGTTTTTCGGTCGTGGGACCGATGCCGTTTCCATGCCCCGGGTTTTGACACCCACATGGACATTGCCCCTTATCGCTATCGTATGGTGCGCGGCATTGATTTTTACAACTGGGCAACATCCGAATTGGATAAATTTGCCAATGTGCATCGCTTGCAAACAACCATCACAGACTTGGATGCAGCACGTGGTCTGGTGCGCACGGACATCGGTGATTTTACAGGCGATGTAGTGTTCAATTCGGCGTTCGTAAAAACTCCCGTGTTGCCCGCCGCAAACGCCGTGTACCCCAATCCGCCTTTTTCGGTGCTGCCCAACCAGAGTGGCGGGGTGACTATAAGTCGCCCCAGCACTACAAACCTTACAAGCAAGTCCATCTTCCTGTTGCAGCATTTCAAAGGCTGGATCATCGAAACACCGACACCGGCTTTTGATCCGGACACCGTGACGTTTATGGATTTCCGCATCGAGCAAAAGGGCGAGACGCGTTTCGTATATGTCCTGCCGTTTTCCGAAACCCGCGCATTGGTGGAGTTCACGGTCTTTTCGCCCGCGCTGTTGGCCGCCGCGGATTACGACGAGGAAGTACGCTCGTACCTGCGCGACTTTTTGAACCTGCGGGATTTCCACATCGAAGAGGAAGAATTCGGGGTGATTCCAATGACCGACTATCCGTTTCCGGCCCGTCAGGAGGGTAGGGCGTTTCACATCGGCACAGCCGGAGGTTTCGTGAAAGCGTCCAGCGGGTACGCGTTCAAACGAACCCAACGCAAGGTGCGCGCGTTCGTGGATGCCTGGGAACGCACCGGCCGACCGGATGCGCGAATGTTTCAGTCTCCCAGGATTTTTCGGGTTTTCGACAGCATTTTTTTGCGGGTCCTGAAAAAGCAAAACGCGTTGGGCAGTATTGTTTTCAAAAATCTTTTCCAAAAACTGCCGTCCACACTGGTGCTGCGTTTTCTGGATGAGGATTCCACGGCATCTGAAAACCTGCGCTTGGTGTCGGCGCCACCCGTTTGGCCTTTCTTGATGGCGCTTTTTGAAAAACTAACCGCATCTTGCGCTTCCTTTTTTGCGGGCCATGCCATTAAAAAAACATAGACAAGGATCCCTTCGCGTCGGCATCACCGGCGGCATTGGCAGCGGCAAAACAACCGTGTGCCGCATATTCGAAACGCTCGGCGTGCCGGTGTACGACGCGGATTATTGGGCCAAATGGCTGATTGCCAACGATCCGGAAGTACGGGCTGGTATTGTGGCCTTGTTCGGCTCCGACGCGTACCTGCCCGATGGCACGTACCACCGTGCTTTTGTGGCCGCCATCGTGTTCAACGACCCCGAAAAACTCGCCGCCCTGAATGCCACCGTGCACCCAGCCGTGGAACGACACAGCCGGGAATGGCACGATCAACAGGCGCTGGCCGGGCACGCCTACACCCTCAAAGAGGCTGCATTGTTGGTGGAGAGCGGCAGTCACCGGTTTTTGGACGCGCTGATCGTCGTCACGGCCCCGGAGGAAATACGCATCCGCCGGGTGATGGAACGCGACGGCATTTCGGAGCCTGCCGTGCTGGCCCGGATGCGCAGTCAAATGCCCGAGGCGGAAAAAGTCGCCCTGGCGGATTATCTGATTGTCAACGACGAACAGCACCTGCTCATTCCGCAAGTGTGGGCCGTACACCGGGAATTACTCGCGTCCCGGGATTTTTGAAAAGATAATTTGGAAAAACGAGGCGGTGCGTAGTACCTTCGCCCCCCGATTTGGAAAATCGTACGAAACAAGAAATTTTCAGGTTCAATAGTCATCAAGTCATGAAAAAAGACATTCATCCGAGCAGCTACCGCACCGTGGTGTTCAAGGATATCTCCACCGACGAAGCCTTCATGGGCCGTTCCTGTGTGAACACCAAAGATACCATCACCTGGGAAGACGGCAAGGACTACCCCTTGGTCAAAATGGAAATCTCGGCCTACAGCCACCCGTTCTTCACCGGCAAGATGAAGTTCGTGGACACTGCTGGCCGTATTGACAAGTTCAACAAGAAGTTCGCCAACACGAAGTTTGCGAAAGAAATGAACGCAAACGAGGAGTAAGGCTTTATCCAAAAGACATTTGAGCGCAGCGTGCTTTTATGAACCAGATAGCTACCCGCTGTAATCGGGTGCCTTTCGTGGAGCGCTTCAAGTGGTGTGTTTCAAAAAAAACAAGTCCCTGCGGCTTCTGCCGTTTGGGACTTTTTTTATTGCCTACTTTTGCCGCAAAAGAAACCCGGTCTGATGCTGAACTTGATTCTCTTCGATTCCGATGCCCGCAACCACCTCCTGCCACTCTCGGCTACGCGCCCAATGGGAGAGCTGCGCCTCGGCATCTTGACGCTGCGTGAAAAATGGGAGCAGCGCCTTAGGGCCTCGGCCTCGTACATCACGCAGGAATATTTGCAGGACAAATTTCCGATCCGTGTCGAAAACGAAAACCTCGTCGTCAATGCCGGCGTGGTACCAACAGAAGCGCTTTGCCAGCGTATCCGCGAAGTCGGTCTGAACGAAGCGCTCCTGTTGAACGGTGAATTGTTGGCCGCCCGGCTCGACGAAGCCCAGTTCGAGGCGCTCATCGAGGACGAGGAAGTGCGCGAATTGCAAGGCAAAGAGGTGGGCTCCGGGATCCAGATCACGGAGATCCAGCGACCGTGGGATTTGTTTTTGCACAACGGGCAAGCCATTCTCGATGATTTTGATCTGTTGACGCAAAACCGCACTTCCCAGCGCGTGCCGCTTTCCAATCGTATTATCGGCTCCACCCAAAAACTGTTTCTGGAAGAAGGGGCCAAAATGGAATGCTGCACCGTGAACACATCAGACGGGCCGGTGTACATCGGTAAAAATGCAGAGGTTATGGAGGGGAGCCTGTTGCGCGGGCCGATAGCCGTGTGCGACGGCGCCACCGTCAAAATGGGCGCCCGCATATATGGCCCCACCACCATCGGCCCCGGCTGCAAGGTGGGCGGCGAAGTAGCCCGCTCGATTCTGATTGCCAACTCGAACAAAGCCCATGATGGTTTCCTCGGCGACTCCGTTATCGGGGAGTGGTGCAACCTCGGAGCCGATACCAACAACTCCAACCTGAAAAACAACTACAGCGAGGTCAAACTTTGGGATTACGAAGAGGAGCGTTTCGCCAAAACCGGCCTTCAGTTTTGCGGCCTCATCATGGGCGACCATGCCAAGTGCGGCATCAACACCATGTTCAATACCGGCACGGTGGTCGGGGTGTTTGCCAACGTGTTCGGTGCGGGATACCCGCGCAACTTCGTGCCCGACTTCGCATGGGGAAGCGCCGACTCCGGGTACCGTACCTACCGGTTTTCCGAGGCTTGCGAAACGGCCGAATTAGTGATGGCTCGACGTGGCAAGGCGTTCACCGAACTCGAAAAAGCCGTTTTGAACCATGTTTTCGAGCAAACGGCCAAACACCGGAATTGGGAAAAATGAACTTGATTTACGATTCGTGGACTAAAACCATGACTGAACAACCATCGAAATATGATCAACGGGGGGTCTCTGCCTCCAAGGACGAGGTGCATGCTGCCATCCGGCATTTGGACAAGGGCCTGTTCCCCAATGCGTTTTGTAAAATATTGCCCGACATTGCCGCGGGCGACCCAGACTTCTGCAACCTGCTGCACGCCGACACCGCAGGCACCAAAACCAGCCTCGCCTACCTGTACTGGCGCGAAACGGGCGACCTCTCGGTATGGGCTGGTGTGGCGCAGGATGCCATCGTGATGAACCTCGACGACATGGCCTGCGTCGGGTGTACCGATTCCATCCTGCTGTCGAGCACCATTGGACGGAACAAAAACCTCATTCCCGGGGAAGTGATCGCGGCCGTCATTCGGGGCACTTCCGATTTTGTGGACACCATGCGCCGTTTCGGTGTGGAACTGCACCTCGCCGGCGGCGAAACCGCCGACGTGGGCGATATCGTGCGCACGATAGACGTGGGGGTAACGGCCTTTGCCCGTATGCGGCGCGACGAAGTGCTGGTGAACAACATCCGGCCCGGCGACGTTGTCGTGGGTCTGGCATCGTTCGGGCGGGCAGTTTATGAAACCGAATACAACGGCGGCATGGGCAGCAACGGCCTTACCGCCGCCCGGCACGATGTGTTTGCGAAGGAATATGCGGCGCGGTATCCAGAGAGTTTCGACCCGAATGTGCCGAAGGAACTGGTGTACACCGGCAACCGGAAACTGACCGATACAATCGCCGTTGGCGACCGGCATATTCCGGCCGGCAAATTAGTGCTCTCGCCCACGCGTACGTATTTGCCTGTGTTGCGGGAAGTGCTGTCGAAGCACCGAGAAAACCTGCACGGCTTGATTCATTGCACCGGAGGCGGCCAAACCAAAGTGCTCAAGTTTTTGCAAAACGCGCATGTGGTCAAGGACAAGCTGTACGACTTGCCGCCGCTTTTCCGCATGATTCAGGAAAGTAGTGGCACGAACTGGCGCGAGATGTACCAGGTGTTCAACATGGGCCACCGGATGGAAGTGTACCTGCCCAAGGAATATGCCCAAGACGTAATCGAGGTCGCTGCACGATATGGAATCGCCGGCCAGGTTGTCGGACGAGTCGAAGCGTACGCGGGCGAAAAGGTGACGGTCGCAAGTCCGTTCGGCACATTCGAATATTCGGATGCCTGAACTACATCGCTCATCACTCATCGCTTATCGTTCATCGCTAACAAACAAACGCGTTATGAGAATTCTTCAGTCGTTCATTATTGCCTTATTGCCAAGCCTTGTTCTGTTCTCTTGCGGTGAAGATTACACCAAAAAAATTGCCGCTCTGGAGCAGGAACTGGCCGCCACCAACAACCCGGTCATTGCTGATTCCCTTTGCCGCAGCTACGAGGCGGCCGTTCAGGCAAACCCCGGCGAACACGCCCGAAATTTGCTGTACCTGACCAAATCTGCCGAAATCAAGTTTGTGCGTAGCAAAGATGCCGTGAACGCCGTGCGCTTGGTCAACTCAGCACTCAAAGACCATGGGGAGGGCCAGGACCTGGCGGAACCGATCAGTCTGCTGGCCCGCGTGTGGCGCGTTTATCAGCACAAGGCGACGCCGGATTTGTCCAAGGAGCCTGACGATATTGACCTCACCAAACTCAATTTGGAACGCAACCTGTTTTGGATTGATACCGCTCTTGTCCGGCTCGACCGGGACATGGGCGGCGACACCGCGACCGACAAAGGGAAGGCAGGGTTGTTCCTGGAACTCTCCGAGGGGTATTCCACGCTGGTGCATACGGTTGACCCGAACAAGTTTGTTGACCTGAACATGAAGGCCGCTGGCCTTGCCAAAACCATCGGAGAACCCAACAAAGCACTGCGATTTTACTACAACGTGGCGGAAAAACTGCCCGCGCACGCCAAGGCGCCGACCGCGCTGTTCATGATGGGCTTCATTTATGAAAACGACCTCAAGGACATGGCCCAGGCCAAAACGACGTACGAGGAGTTCCTGAAACGGTATCCCAACGACCCGGACTATGTGGACGACGCTGAAAATGCCTTGAAATTTCTGGGTGTCCCGCCGGAAGAGATCATCAAGCAGTTTGAAAAAAATCAACAGTAACACGGAACCGGAATCACCTCCCACAGGCACCTTTGGCCTCGCATTTTCGGCGTTTCTCCGAACATTGGGGCCTGCAAGCCGGCTCCGCATGGCGCCGACGCCCTCCGGTTTTCTGCACCTCGGCAACGCCTGCAATTTTGTGCTGAACTGGCTGGCCGCCCGCCACGCGCCCGGTGCCCGGCTTCTGCTGCGCATTGACGACCTAGACGCCGAGCGCAAACGACCGGAGTACGTCCAGGACATTTTTGACACGCTGCACTGGCTGGGCTTGGATTGGGACGACGGCCCGCGCTCGCCGGAAGATTTTGAAAAAAACTGGTCGCAACAGCATCGGCTGCCCCTGTACGAAAAAACACTCGGGGCGCTTCGCAGCGGCGGACATCTGTTTGCCTGCGCCAAATCGCGCCGCGACCTTGCCCCCTTCGAGGGCGACTACCCAACGCAATTCCGGGAACAACACCTGTCGCTCGATGCATCCGACGTGACTTGGCGGATCAAAACGCCCTTGCCCCGACCATCCGGTTTGCCCGCCGATTTTGTGGTGCGCCGCCGCGACGGCATCCCGGCCTATCAGGTCGCCAGCCTGACCGACGACCTGCATTTCGGCATTACCCATGTCGTCCGAGGCGCTGATCTAATCGAATCCACCGAAGCGCAACGGTACCTGGCCCAAAGCCTTGGAAGCGCATCATTTCTCGATATCCATTTCCTGCACCACCCGCTGCTGCTCGACGAGTCTGGCGGCAAGTTGTCCAAGTCGGCCGGTGCTGCGGCTTTGAAAACGTGGCGGGAGGCGGGACGCTCGCCCGGGGAGGTTTTCCAATCGGTGGCGCATTGGCTGGGCGTTCAAGAGGTGCAGACAGCCCAAGAAATGTTGGAGCAGATGTCATAATACCTGCAAGACCGCTCGGATTTGCGCCGCATCGCTGGCCCAATACCCCCATTCCAGCCCGGGAATGTCGTTCCCGAAACCCGGCGGCGCTACCTTCGTTTTTGCCGACAGGTGGAATTCTCGTGCACCGGTTGTCTCCGCTACTTCGCGAATATTCCGGGCCGACAAACCCGCTCCCGGCATGACCGAAATGCGCCCTGCGGCGTGCTCCACCAGATTTTTCAACAAAAACCGCCCCTCGAAAGCGGAGGTCGCTTGGCCGGACGTGAGCACCCGAGGTATGCCCAGCGCCACCAGGGAATTCAGCGCCTCAATCGGGTCGGGCGCGAAATCGAACGCGCGGTGGCAGGTGATGTCCATACCGGCAGCGGCTTGGCATAAGGCCTGCATTTTTGGTATATCCAGTTGGTTTTCGGCATCCAACGCCCCGATGGCTACCCCGTCGGCGCCGGCATCCCGGCACAGCCGGATGTCGTCGAGCATGACGGCCAGTTCGGCATCGTCGTAGCAGAAATTGCCCTCGCGCGGCCGAATGAGCACGTTCACGGCTATGTGAAGGTGTTTGCGCACAGCGTGCAACAAACCAAGCGAAGGGGTCAGGCCGCCACAGTCGAGGGCAGAGCACAGCTCGATCCGGTGGGCGCCACCTTCCTGAGCGGCGAGGGCCGATTGCAGGTTTCCGGCGCAGATTTCAAGGATGGGCATGGTGTGTGTTTTTGGATCGCAAGATACGCAAGGGCCCCCATTCTACTCTGGTGCAATTAGGGAAGGCCGCCTACAACAAGGCGCTGAAACCATCCCCGCATAGCAGGCCCACTACGTCCGACAACTGTGCAACAGACTCGTCGGACGCGGCGTGCTGCGCTATATTTTTTCACTTTCCATCCCCGCCAACTTCGTCGCCACTACCACCGACAGGACACAATACCCGCCCACCATATAAACGTACCAGGCGCCAACGTTTTGCCGCGCCCCGAACCAGTCGCCCCCTGCCTGAGCGATCATGTACAACCCGAAGGCGGATTTGAGCAGTTCAAAAACGTGGGCGTAGCGATTTCCGTCCATCAGTTCGGTGTAGGCGTAGATGGAAGCGAACACGAATGCTCCGTACAGGAAAACTCCCGGCGTGCCGATCTTGCCCAGAAACGCAAAAAAGTAGATCAGCAGGAAGTAGCAGAAAAACATTTGTACCCAGGACCAGGCCACCAGTGCCCGCGAAGCCGGCGTGTCGTATTTTTCAAAATGGTACACGTCGGAAATGACCTCCACGGGGTAGCGTTGCTGCACGTCGGCGGGCCGCCAGCCGGTGGGCATGAACCAGAGCCGGAGTTTGTCCCACCAGTTGCGCGCCCGCCAGGCATCGGTCAGCAGCAGCCAGAAGTGCTGGAAATTGATCTTGAACGGATTCCAGGTGCGCACGGGACGTTTCACGCCGTACACGGGCGGCACGTCGGGGCGTTCTTCCTGAAAGGTGCCGAACCACTTGTCCCAGAAGATGAAAACCTGCCCGTAGTTTTTGTCCAGGTACTCGGCGTTGATGGCATGGTGTACCCGGTGGTGCGAGGGTGTGACGATGATATGCTCCAGCCAGCCCATTCGCCCGATGAGGCGGGTATGGTACCAGTACTGCAAAAACAGGTGCAGCGGCCCGATGACCGCAATGACTTTGCCCGGCACACCGAGCAGGGCGGCAGGCAACAGCAGGAAGGTGAAATAATTGACAATCGTGGAAATACTCTGCCGCAATGCACAGGACAGATTGAACTCCTCGCTGCTGTGGTGAATAATGTGGCGGTTCCACAAAAAATTGATCTCGTGGCTCCAGCGATGCACCCAGTACCCCTGGAAATCCACTGCCACAAATGCCACGGCATACACCAGCCAAGTGGCTTCAATGTGTACGAACGCCACCTTGCCTACCAGCCAGGAGTAACTGACGATGCCCACGCTCAGGCCCAGCACGTCTTTCACCACATTGGTGATGCCCGAACTGAAACTGGACACGCTGTCCAACCCGCGGACGACCTGCTCGCCTCGCAGCCACGCGACGAACACTTCGATGAAGTACAAGAAGAAAAACACCGGAATGACGAGGTTTAGTACGGCGCCGTATGCTTCCATAATCCGTATAAATTCGATTTTAGACAACTCATTGTCGGAACTTCAATCGTATGTGAAAACTCATCGTTCATCACTCATCACTCCTCGCTCATCACTTCTCGCTAACTTACCGCAGCACCGTCACATCTCCTTTCAGCAGCGGTTGCAGCGCCCCGTCGCCACGGCGCCACACCACGCGGTACACGTACACGTCGGAGGGAACAGGCTCGCCTTTCGAGGTGCCGTCCCAGGCTGCGTTCGGGTCGGTGCTTTCAAACACCAGCCCGCCCCAGCGGTTGAAGATTTCCATCCGCTCGATATACCCCCGGCCCTCGAACAGGATCATTTCGAACTTGTCGTTGTTGCCGTCGCCGTCGGGGGTGAAGGCGTTCGGGAAGGCCACCTTCGGGAAAATCAGGTCAAAGGTTTTTTCCGCAACCTTCACGCAGCCTTCGGGCGATTTTGCCGTGAGCGTGTACCGCACCACGGATCCGAGCGTATCGTTGGAAGCCGGCACCAACTCGATGGATTCCGAGGTGAAGGGCAGGGTCTTGGTGTCTACCGTGGTTTCCTGCCAAACAAACATGAACTTGCTCAGGTCTTGCGGCGGCATCACCACGGCAAAAAGCGTCACAGGCAGGCCCACGTCCAGCGCATTGGTATCGGGTATGCTGCTGATGGACAGGTTGTAGGTCGGAACCACATCCACGAACACGGTATCGCGCAGGGTGCAGGTGTCGCCGTAAGTGTACACCACGACAAAACTGCTGTCGTTGGCGGGCGATTTGGTGATCCCGGCCCCCGAGTCACCGGTGCTCCAGGCGTAGCGGCCATTCGGGTCGCTGCCCATTGCCGTGAGTGTGACCATGCTCTCAGCGCAAACAATAATCGTGTCGGGTGTCACCGTAAGCGTAGCCGAGTACACAACCACCTCAATCGTATCGGTGACGGAACAGTTGCCTAAGGAGGCTGTCACGATGTACGTCGTATTCCTGCCCGGCGAGACCTCCGGGGTTTCGTCATCGAAAGCTAAGGTGGTGTCGGCCGGACTGGCGGTCCAGAAGTAATCCGATCCCGGAAGAACGGGGCCGAGGTTCAGCGTGATCGTTTCGCGGGGGCAGAGTTGCAAATCGCTTGGAAAAACGAGCATGGGCGCTTCCCCCGCTACCGTCACCGTTACTGTATCGGCCAGCCGGCAACCGTCGCCGTAAGTGAAATGCGCGATGTACTGGGATGTCTGTGCCGGCATGACCGTCAACACCCGGGCCAACCCCAGTGGCTGCCCCGTCTGGGCATCTGTCCATTGAAAATTGGTGCCCGGGATATTCGTGGTGGCGGTGAGAACTGCCGACTGGTTTTTGCAAATGCTTGTGTCGTTGCTTGCCGTAAGCGTAGCCGTAACGACCTCGATGCGCACGGAGTCCGACCCGATGCAACCATTGTTTGTCGTGACAAAATATGTCGCGGTTTGGGTGGGCTTGAACCGTGGGTCGGGCAACGTATCCGTGCCGAATCCCGGGTGTGTGGAGGTCCAGGCGTACTTGGCCAAGGGATCGAATGTGTCGTTCAGCCGGACGGTGTCGCCAAGGCAAATGGTTCGTTTGTCCGGGAAATGCAGGGGTGCCAGGGGTTTCAGGTTGACCACGACTGTGTCCCGCACGGGGCAGTTTTGTAATTTTCCGGAGACCGTATAGGTCGTGGAGATTGTCGGCCGCACGATCGCGCTGTCGCAAGTCGTACAGGAAAGCCCTGCCGACGGCGCCCAAACAAAATTCGTAACACCTGGTGTGTACGTCAGTTTGACCTTGACGCTATCGCCCGGGCAGATCGAGACCGAGTCGGGGAAAGCTGTCAATTGGGCTGCCGGAGTCACCTGCACCACTACCGATGCTGTGTCGCCACACACGCCGAAACGGGTTACACGGCGGTAAATCGTGAGCATATTCGGCTGAACGAGGAGGTTTTGCAGGCTGTCGGGCGAAAGCAGAGCGGTTTGCGGGGTGCGCGTCCATTTAAAAGTAATTCCGGGGAAATGGGTGGAATCATAAGGCGGCGACCACAGCAGCAAGGTGTCGCCCTGGCAAATGGTCGTGTCACCGGGACGTACTTTCAGGTCTGCCGGAAGGCTGTCCACAGCGAAATACACGTGTCGGGTACGGGTGCAACCACCAATGGTAGCCGACACGGTGTAAGGCGTGCTTTCGGTGGGCGTCGCAACCGCCGAAGTTCCGTTTGGCGCAACCTGCAGGCCTGCCGACCAGATGAGCGTTTGGCCGACAGGGTTCACCGTGGCTTGAAGTGTACGGGAACTTCCGAGGCATATTTTCACCGTGTCGGAAGGCGTGAGCTGCAGATCGAGCGCGACCGGGGTGATTTTCACACTGTCCAGCATGGGAATCGGGCACGAACCGTTGGACACAGAAAGGTAGTACGTCGTGTTGCCCATCGGTATGTCGTTCGGGTTGGATTCAAAACTGCTAAACCCCATGGGCACGGAGAACCAGTTGTGAAACGTGCCGGCCACGAGCGGTCCGCCCAAGTGTACGCTGTCGCCCAAGCACACCTCGCGGTCCGGGCTGATCGAGTATTGGGGCGCCTCGCCGTTGATGACCGTGATGACGAGCGTATCGCTGGCAGAACAGTCGGGGGTTGTCACGGTTGCGACAAATGTGTACACGCCGGTGGTCAGTCCCGAAACTTCGGGCGATGGGCAGTCGGTGCAGCTCAGGCCGCTGCTTCCCGACCCCGTCCACTGGTAATTGCCCGGGGTAGGGTGGGGGTTCAGGGTAAACGTAGCGTTGTTGCAAACGACAGGGTTTGGGCCTAAATTCAAGTCACAGGCAGCATTCAGTTGGGCTTGGGCGGTTACGGTCAGCAGGATGAAAAAAAATGTCGAAAGGATTCTCATGGTGAGGGACACAAAAGTTTGGGAGAAATCTCCGGATAAACAATGGATTAAAAATCAATCTGTCATGTCGAGCCATGTGCCTCACGCCCGAACTCTCGGATGTAAATTCTAATAACCAGCAAAAAGAGCGCGATCAGGATCGGCCCGAAAATGAATCCGATGAACCCGAACAACTTGAGTCCCGCGATCACGCCGAACAGTGTAATGAGCGGATGCGTATCGCCGAGTTTTTTCTGCAACCACATGCGACCGACATTGTCCACGGAGCCGATCACGATGAACCCGTACAGAAAAAGCGCGAGTCCGTTCCAAGGCATACCGTTTGCAACCAACAAAATGGTCATCGGGATGTACGCCAGAGCCACACCCACAATCGGCAGCATGCCGGAAATGCAGGTAATGGCAAACCAAAGCCACACGTCCGGCACACCGAGCATCCAGTACACCGGCAAGCCGGACAAGCCCTGCATGATGCCCATCAGCGGAATGCCCACCGCATTGGTAAACACAAGGGTGTTCAGTTGGTGTTTGAAGTCGGCCACGTTTGCATGGCGAAAAGGCAGCCAGTTGAAAAAGAAGGCTTCCATTTGCGGCCCGTTCACCAGCATGAAAAACAGGATAAAACCTGCCAGCAAGGTCGTGACCAATCCTTCGAGTGTAGCCGAAATCAGGGCACGCAATTGCGTCCCTCCCCAATTGGCCACGTCCTTTAGGGTGTCCGCCGTCAATAGTTTTATTTGATATTCCTGTTCAAGCCGACTTACCAATTCTTCGACTTTGCCCAGAAACTCCGGGGAGTGGTGCAACGCTGCAATCACCCGCCCTTGCACCAATTGTACCAAAAAGTAGACAGGAACCCAGATGACCACCACGGCGAGCAGAATTAGCAGCAAGGCGACCAATACCTTGTTCCATTTTTTGGACTCGGTCAAATGGCGCATGGCCGGGCGTAACAACACATACAGGGTGTACGCCCCCAGCAATGCCGGCAAATACGGGTGCAGGGTGAAAAACAACGCCCAACCCAACGCGAAGATGAGCAGCAGCAGCAGCACCTGCCGCACCAGCAGACCCGGGATGCGATTCATGGCCGAAAGTTACGGCTTGCATCGTACAAGCAGCGTTTGTTTTTAATCGCCTACTTTTGCCGCAAAAAAAAGCCTTGACCGTCCGCATCATCAACCGATCCGGCAATCCGTTGCCCAAATACGAAACCTCCGGTAGCGCCGGCATGGATTTGCGCGCCCATATCCCCGAGCCGATCACCCTTGGCCCGTTGGAGCGCACACTCGTGCCCACCGGCCTGCACATTGAACTGCCGCACGGCTACGAAGCGCAAATCCGCGCCCGGAGCGGGCTGGCCTTCAAACGCGGCCTCACCATGCTCAACTCCCCCGGCACTATTGACAGTGACTACCGAGGCGAAATCAAGTGTATCGTCGTCAATCTTTCCAACGAACCGCAAACCATAGAACCCGGTGAACGCATCGCCCAAATGATCATTGCCCGCTACGAACAGATCGCCTGGCAAGAAGTGGAAACGCTCGAAGAAACCAATCGCAGCAGCGGCGGTTTTGGAAGCACGGGAACAGAGTGATGAGTGATGAACGATGAGTGATGAGTTGCGAATTGTACTCATCGCTCGCCGCCCATCACTCATCACTCATCACTCATCGCTCATCACTTCATTGATATGAATATAATAATCCCTATGGCAGGCAAGGGAACACGCCTGCGACCGCATACGCTTACTGTGCCGAAGCCACTTATTCCGGTGGCCGGCAAACCGATCATCCAACGGCTGGTGGAAGACCTGGCCGAGTCGTTTGGCGGCCCGATTGCTGAAATCGCGTTCATTGTCGGCGATTTTGGCTCGGATGTGGAGCGCGAACTGATCACCATCGCCGAAAGTCTGGGCGCAAAAGGAAAAATTTACCACCAGGAAAAAGCCCTTGGCGTGGGCCACGCCATTTATTGCGCCGGGGAAAGTATGGTCGGGCCCTGTATGATCGCCTTTGCCGACACCCTGTTCAAGGCCGACTTCTCCTTTGACACCAATTCCGACGGGGTCATCTGGGTACAAAAAGTGAAAGACCCCTCGTCGTTCGGTGTCGTGCGCTTGAATGCCGAAGGCTTTATCACCGAACTGGTCGAAAAGCCCGCTGTGTTTGTGTCCGATCTCGCCATCGTCGGCATCTACTATTTCCGCGAAGGCGAAAAACTGCGGGATGCCTTGCACTACATCATCACAAACGAAATCAAGGAAAAAAACGAGTACCAACTCACCACGGCACTCGAATACTTGAAAAACAACGGCTTGCGATTTCGAACAGGCGACATCGAGGAATGGCTCGACTGCGGCAACAAAGACGCGATCCTGTTTTCCAACGAACGTATGTTGGAGTTTCACCGCGATACGGGGCTTGTCTCGCCCAAAGCGACCATCGAAAACAGTGTGATCATACCTCCCTGTTTTATCGGCGACAACGCCGTGATCCGCAACGCCGTCGTGGGGCCTTACGTTAGTGTGGGACACAACTCAGTTGTGGAAAATACTGTTATCACGAACAGCATCATTCAAAACAAATCCCAAATCAAAAATGCCGTGCTCGAAAACTCGATGGTAGGCAACGTCAGCAAGTTCATCGGTTCCAAGGAGGAACTGAACCTCGGCGACTACTCGCATTTTTCAAAAAGATAACTATGACAAATAAACTCAAAGCACTGATTGTCCTGTTTTGCTTGTTCTCATCTCCGCTCCTGGCCCAAAACACCCTCGACGGCCAGGCCAAGATCGTTCCGGAGGAAGAGGTGAACCGCCAGAGCATGTTCATCGAAGCCGAACGCGAACGCGTACTCGAGCATTATGAAAAGGCTGCCGACTACTACAAAAAATTCCTGAACGAAAACGGCGACAACGCCGCCGCATGGTATGGCTTGGCCCGCACGTTTGAAATGCTCAAGGACAACGTCAGCGCCATGGATGCTGCCGCCAAGGCCGTGGCCAAAGACCCTGAAAACCAGTGGTTCCGCATCTTTCAGGCCGACCTGTTTGAAAAAGTCGGTCAGGCGAAGGATGCTGCCAATATTTACCTCGAACTGACCAAAAAATTCCCGCAGGACGGCGCCTTCCTCGAACGCCTCGCATACCTGTCCGTGCTCGCCGGCGACCCCAAGGGCGGCCTCAAAGCACTGGACCAGTTGGAAAAAATGGCCGGCGTGAGCGAGCGCACCGCCGACAAGAAACACATCATTTATCTCGGCTTGGGCGACTACAAAAAAGCCGCTGCCGAACTGGAAAAATTGGCAAATACCTACCCGAAAAATCTGGAATACCGCCACCGCGTCGCGCAGTTGTACGAATCCGTGGGCGACAAAGCGGCTGCGCGAAAGGTGTACGAGGAAATCCTGCGCCGCAACCCCGACGATGAAGTGGCAAAAATTGCCGTGCTGGAAAAATCAGGCTCCGATCTGGCCGTGCTGACTACACTCAAACCATTTTTCAAAGACCCCAACCTGTCCCTCGACGGAAAGATCAAGGAGATGATGCCCTGGCTTGAGAAACTGCGCAAAAGCGGCGTGGCGCCTGAGGCTGTACAAGCCTTGCTCGATCTCGGTATCCTGATCGAAACCGCCCACCCCGACGACCCCAAGGCCTGGAGCCTGTCGGGCGACCTGCACTACCTCTCCAACCGCCTTCCAGAGGCCCTTAGCCGCTACCGCACCTGCATTAAACTCAGCCCGACCGTTTTTTCCGTGTGGGAAAACGCCCTCTCCATTCTGGCCGAACAGCGCAACTACGACGACATGCTGGTGCTGGCTGAAAAGGCCATGGACGATTTTCCCAACCAAGCCGCAGCCTACTACTACTACGGCCTCGCAGCCAACGAAAAAGGGAAACCCGACGATGCGCTCGCTCAACTTGAACAGGCCACGATCATGGCAGGCAAAAACGTCCTGCTTTACCTGAGTATCGTGGACCAGATCGGCCTTGCATACTTGCGAAAAAAAGATGCCGCTACAGCCAAAGCGCGATATGAACGGGCCTTGACCAAAGGCGGCGACAAACACCCCGGCATCCTCGAACACCTCGGCGATGCGTTGTTCATGGCGGGCGATCGGAACCAGGCTGCCGAGTACTGGCAAAAAGCCGCCAAAATCGCTCCGTCGCCCGCGTTGGAACAAAAAATTTCCACAGGGAAACTTTGACCCCTCCAACCCTGAAAACCTACCGAACATGACCAGAACCATCGTTATCAAAACCCTCCAGGGCCTCGAACAGGTGTTGGCCGCCGAACTGGCCGCGCTCGGCGCCACGGACATCCTTCCGCTCAAACGCGCTGTTTCTTGTACCGCCAACCAGCGCCTGATGTACCGCTGCAACTACGAACTGCGCACAGCCATGCGCGTGCTGGTGCCCATCCGCACGTTCAGCGCCACCAATGAACAGGCGTACTACCGGGCCGTGCGCGACACCGACTGGAGCAAATACATGGATGTATCCGACACGCTGGCGGTGGAGGCGGTAGTGGCAGGGGACTATTTCAAACACTCCCAATACGCCGCGCTGCTGACCAAGGATGCCATCGTGGATCAGTTTCGCGACAAGTACGACCGCCGTCCGAGCGTAAATTTGGATGCGCCCACGCTGCGTATTCATACCCGAATCAACGGCTCCGAATGCACGCTCCTGCTCGATTCCAGCGGCGACAGTTTGCACAAACGCGGCTACCGGCGCGATGTGGCCGAGGCGCCCCTCAGCGAGGTACTGGCCGCCGGCATGATCCTGCTCACGGAGTGGAGCGGCGACAGCACGTTCGTGGATCCCATGTGCGGCAGCGGCACCCTGCCCATCGAGGCGGCCATGATCGCCATGAACATGCCGCCTCAGCACAAACGCGAGACCTTCGGTTTTTTCAAATGGAAAGGATTCGACAAAAAACTCTGGGCGGAGGTGAAATCCGAAGCCGATGCCCGCGTCCGGCAACCCCAGTTCCCGATCCTGGCATCCGACAAGGAGGTTCGTGCCCGCAACGCCACGGCCATTAACCTGATGTCCGCAGGACTGGAGCAGGTAGTTCAGGTGGAAAAAATGCCCTTCGAAAAACTCGTGCCACCGGACAGCCCCGGACTCCTTGTCACCAACCCCCCGTACGACGAGCGCATCAAGGTGGAGGAAATCGAGGCGTTTTACAAAAGTATCGGCGACCGGCTAAAACAAAACTGGTCCGGCTGGACAGCCTGGCTGATCTCGTCCAACATGGAAGCCTGGAAAACCTTCGGGCTGCGGCCTTCGCGGAAAATCATGCTGTACAACGGGCCGTTGGAGTGCTATTTTCAGAAATTTGAGTTGTATGAGGGGAAGAAAGGGGCCAAAAGCACAGATGCCTCAGGTTCAGGGGAGTTTGAGGATTGAGGATCGGCGTATGCTACCGGGTCAAAATTGTCAACAACATGCCCAGACCCAGTGAAAGATTGATGCCGATCATCACCTTGATCCAAAAAGCATTCTGACTTTGCTGTGTACCGTAGAACGCTGCTTGGCCTTTGACTTCGGAAAATTCGTTGCGCACGGACTCCTCCAAACGGTCCACTTGCTTCTTGGACTCCTTAAACCCGTCATGTACATCCCGTGAAAGGTCGCCCAAGCGGTTTTGCAGGTTTTGAAGGCCGAGGTTGATGGCGGTGATGTTGTTGTCAATTTTGTCTAATCGCTCCGGGAAGTTGATCTCGTCAATCTTTTTGATGAGTGCTTCGGCTTTTTCAACCAGAAAACGGTACTCGACAATCTCTGTTTCAACTACCTCTTTGAGGTTCTTAAGTGTCTCCCCCAGGTCTTTCTCCGCTTTTTTCACGAAGTCCGTCAACATTTCTCGGGTTTGCTTCAGATGGTCAATTTGCACTTTTTCCAACGCTTGTATTGTGTTGGCGGTCTGATTTTGAATGTCTGATATTGCCCCTTGGGCAGTTCCGGCGGTTTGGCCAACGGCGTTTTCGCAAGTCGTCGTGCAATCCTCAACTTGTTCAACTACATGTCTGGTCATCGCCTCCAAATCAGTCTGCACCTTCTCGAGCGCTTCGGTAGCGAGTTTGCCAATTACCTCAAAATTTTTATCTGCCAAAATAGCAAACCTTGTTGCCTTGTCCACCACCTCTACGGCGGGATGGAGTTTTTCCAGTTCATTTTGCAGTTCCTGCAAGGTCTTTGTAGTGTCCATAATCAAACTCGTTTAAAAATTTAGAATTGAAGGTTTTAAGCCATTCCAAGTGGTGATTGAGCAGGATAGCGTTCGACAGATTTTCCAAAAACTGCCGGACTTTTTCTCGCCCGATTTCCGGCATATACCGGAGTACCCGTTCCGAGTATTGGCGGATCAGATTTTCAACTGCCTTGGGGTCGTCTTCTGGTATGAAATGCTGGAATCCTTCCGTGCAGGCTTGTTCCGCCTCTTGATAAAGTACCGGGTTATCGGATGCCAGCACAAAGAGCGTGAATGCTTTCAGCAGTTTCAGCGACGCGTTATCGGGTCGGTCGCGAAGCAAGCGGGTGGTGGCGCCGCGCAGGTGTTTGATGTTGTCGTTGTTGCTGCCCGACGTATCCCAATCCATCAGGTTGAGGTATTGCAATAGCCGTTCAAAAAGAAGTTCACCTCTACCCGCCTCCGTATCGTCCAATAGCGAAAAGTTCGCCAAAACATTCAGGTTGATCGCCTTTTTGCTCAATTTGGCCTCATAACGAGCGCGAGCATACTTGGAGTTGAAATATAGGTAAATCCATGTTTTTAGCGCAAAATTTCCCGCCCCTTTTGCTTCGGCTTCCTTGCCAAGATATTCTTCGCAGGCCTCCACTATGTCTCCAATGGCATTAAGCCGTTTAGCGGCCACTTCCCGATAAGCAAAGTCAATCAAGAAATACAGGCTTTTGGTCAGGATGCTTTTGATTTCTTTGTTCGGCAGATCGAGGTTGTCCCTTGACAATGTCTTGTTGGTGTTTTTCAGTTTTGCGCCAAAACAGTCCAGAACTTCATTCAGCGCCCGCTGCTCGGCGTGGTACCGGCGTACATAGTCAAAAAGCGCCTCTACATATTCTTCCGGTTGTTTTTTGCGGATCGTGAGGGTGTACATTTTCTGGTTGAAATCAACCGTCCAGTCCTCAACAATACCCGCGCAAACGAGGCGGTAGATGGCTTTGTCGGTGTCGGCTTTCAGGCGGCGGGCGTAGTAGAGGGTGCGCAGTTGGTGGTCAATGTCCGGCGACCAGTTGGCAGCATCTGTGGTCGTCAAGGCTTCTAAAAATTGCTCGTAGGTATCCGTCCTCTCAAGGGCTTTGCCTATTCTTTCCGGAGCATTCATATCTTCAAGCCCCAGGAATCCTGTCATCTCGCTAATTTGGTCGCCGGCACATTCATATTGGTTTGCAAACCCGACAAGAATTTCCTTTTTGCTCCCGACAGGCATCTCGTCGGTGGTCAAATGTTTCAAGATGCCCTCCTGTGGTATTTTGGCATATTTATCTTTAAAGTCAGTCAAAGCAGGCAATCCATCATTTTCTTGCTCAATAATCCGACGAAGTTCGTCAAGAAGGTCTTGGTGTACGCCTGCCATTTTTGATTTCCACTTATCGGCAATATCGAGATGTCCAAATTCCTCCTCATTTGATCCTTTGACATAGACACGGAATTTACCTTCAGCCTCCTTTTCCCAGTATGTTGTTTTAACCACTTGGCCAATATTCTCCTCAATGGCGGTATCCCACGAAGCAGTATCCGGTTTTTTGGGGAAGGTGATTTTTTCGAGCAACTCCTGCACCATTGCCTTCTCCTTTTCCGGCCCCTTGAACGAATTTTTGTGAAAGAACTCCGGCAGGCTGCGGTCAACTTCTAAGACCTGCGCTATCGCTTTGGGTTCTTCTTTGATGTCCAAAAAATTCAGGAGAGCACGAAAATCCGATTCTTCAAACCAGCGATATCTAAGACGTGGTGGCAAGGAGCGGCTGTCAATCGTCTTTTTATCAAAGCCGTAAAGTTTCTGCTTGTTGTACAGGATGAACGCCAACGCCAAATGCCGGTCGCGCCCTGCCCGTCCGCACTCCTGCACAAACCCTTCCGGCGAGGCCGGAATGTTGAAATGCACGGTAAATCGGATATTAGGTTTGTCAATTCCCATCCCGAAGGCTTTGGTCGCCACCATCAGTTTCAACTGGTTGTTAAGGAATAAATCCTGGTTGTGGAAACTGTCTTTATCAATGCGTTTGCCGGTTCGCTCGTCTGCATCCGATGCCCCCATGAAGGTGCCTACGTACTTGTGTAGATCAGGATGGTTATTTGGCAAGTCTTCCGGGATCGCTTCCCAAAATCCGGCAGGTGCAAGGCCATCGGCGATGCTTTTTCTTTTTTCAGGTGGAAGAGGCTTCGGCTTTCCTGCTGCATTCAGTATCGGCACCCCATTAGGCCCCATATCTGGCTTAAATTTTTCCGTAACACCAAAGACTCCCGTCCTATGCGGGACAAAAATTAAACCTGCGTTATTCTTGGATAATTTTTCATCCGCAGAGGTGGGATACCGGATGCGCTCTAAGGTCATTGAGAAATCCTCAGAAGGCCCTTCTTTGTCAGAAACAATACTTTGCGCTTCCTCCCAAATAGTCTTGATCGCATTTTCATCATTGTACTGCCCAAACAAGCGGGGAATGTCTTTCAGCAGTTTATTTAGTGCCGCCATCTTTTCCGCCGCCACGAACTCTTTGATATCCTTTGCTTCGCCTATGACCGGCTTCGGGCTAAAGGTTCTGTTCCCGGCAAGCGTAATGGTAAATGCCTCATCTTTAGGGAAGGACACATTGACCTCCACCACCTCATACTGAATCTCTGCCCGCAGGCTGTATTCCGCCCGCACCACGGCATCGGCATCCTGTATCTCCAGTTCGCGCTCTACGTCAGACAGTACATCAAAGGAGGCGGTAGCAGTCAGGCCGAACAAGGGGCTGTGGCCGGCCGGTTTCTCCTCGGTATCGCCGAAAGATCGGGCGTGTTGCCGGGCATTTTTTCCCAAGGCCAGGTAGGCTGTTCTGAAATCGTGTCCCCATTCCGATACGCAGTGGGCCTCATCAATGACACAGTACGAAAAGGCCCGTCCAGCCTCGGCCATTCGTTTCAACGGGTTTCGGAATTCCTCCATGAGCAACCGCTCCGGGGAAACGAGGGAAAACAATACCCGACCTTGTTCCAGATCGTGCAAGGCGAGTTTTTTTTCATCGGTAGAAATACTGGAATTGATGAGATGGCAGGCGTCTATGCCGATGCGGTTTAGCCCGTCCACCTGGTCTTTCATCAAGGAGCGGATGGGGTCAATGACTAAAGTAGTGCCGGGTTGCAGCAAGGCCGCCAATTGGTACGTCAGCGATTTACCGCCGCCGGTAGGCAGCAGTCCGACGACGGTTTGTCCCTTCAGGGCGCGTTGCAGAATGGGCAACTGACCTTCGCGGAACTCGTTTTTCCGAAACAGGTTTTGCAGAAAAAACTCCAGCGCCTTGCTCGTATCGGGTATGGGTTCTCCCGAGGTTTCTTTTTTCTGCCAAACATTGCGGTATTCGATTCGCGGCGCGGAGATAACCCTGCGGTCGTATTCCGGCCACCGGGCCGAGCGCACGATAGTATTGTGACCTTCGTGATGAATGCTTTCCAGTCCATCGCGGCGCAACATGGAAATATCAACCAGCAGATCGCAGGGCGTGCCGTCGTTTTTTTCGCCGACCGTTACGGGGTTGCCGTCGTGCAAGGCTGCACTTTTAAACTCCGCGCTCACAAAAACTTTTTCCAGCACAATTTCGGGGCATTGCTCGCGTCCGCTTAGGCGGAACAATTGGCGCATAGTTTCCTGCAGGTCGGCGATGCCAACATGGGCGCAGGGAACGTCGCGCTCCACGATTACAATTTTCCACTGCTCGCTTTCGAGCGACAGGTACCCGGAAAGCGCAGCATCGAGTATGACTTTTTGCAGCCGGGCAATGGCGAAGGGGGTGAGGGCGAGTTGGAGGATGTTGAGCCAGTCGCCTTCGAGGTTTTTATTGAAATGCGCCGCTGTGCGTTTGACAAATTCATGTTCAGCGATCCTGCCAAATGCGGCGGTTGCCCCGGCAAGATTCGGCGTTCGGAATGTTTCCCAGGCGTGGCGCTTGGCTTCTGCATCACGGCGTTCATCCAGCAGTATGTGTGCAAGTTGCGCATGATGAGGCCCGTCCGCTTCGAGAATGAACCCGCGTAGTCCGCTTTTTTTATACCCATTGATTTGAGCCTCTTCAAAGTATGGCGTGGTGAAACCAAAGTCCACCCGTTGATTGGCAAGGTGGGTAATACCTCCTGTTATTTTTTCCAAGGTAACCTGAGGCTCAAACAACTGACGGAAGTACTCAAAACCTGTGGTTTGATCGAAGAAAACGGACTTTTCAAATTCACTGTCCAACTCTTTCAATCGCCGATAATTAGTTCGCGAAAGGTCAAGTCTCTTGTCAACGATATGCAACGCCGTAAATACCTCTTCGAGAAATGTCTCATCGTCGCCTCTTACAAGATCAAATGAAATGCTGCCGTGCTCTTCATTTTTGGATGTAAAGCCAAGTAATCTTTGCAATTTATCCTCAACAAAAAGACTGGGAACAGTAGGCAACCCGCGCGTAAGTATGTTATGCAATACGGCAATCTCCGGAGGGGTATTGTCAACGCGCACCTGCGGGATATTGGACTCGACCTGAAACAGGGAGAGTTGGCGAAGCAGCGGCTTCGTTCGATATTCAACAAATTTACTTACAAGCCGCTGGCGCAGGGCAAAGTTGAAAAAGCCGGCAAATTGATTTGGTGGAGGCGCTGTCATCGTTTTGTTTTAACCTGATTTGGGTGTTTTTGGGACCTTAGAAGTAGCCAACAAGCGTGCCAATCCCGGTGTCAATACCTCATTGTTTGGCCAATTGCACTCTTGTCGCTTCGAGCAAACTACGTGCCCCCTCTATGGCTAAGACGACATCAACTTCTGTCGGGTCAAATTCAAAATCATAGTCGCAAGACTGCCGCATTTCAAAAACAACACGAAGGGATTCCGCCATTTCCGGTGGGCATCATACCGGTTTTGATGTACATCTCTCGGAACTTCAAGTGAGCGCCTTGGTGTGTTTTGGCGCTGATTTGCTGCGTGTGCAACAGTGCATAGACGCAATAAAACATACAGTAGTAAGCGCGATTGACTGCGGCCTTGCTCCAACCTCCATGAAGGTTGTACTCGGCGTTAGACAAGCAATCTTCTGCTTCCTGAATGATCTTTTCCACTTCGCTACTCATACCTCAACCCCCTCCCGCCGGACATTCTCGTAAAACAAAAACTGTGATTTTTTTAAGCGGCTCAGCGTCGTTGGATGGCTGGACAAGTAAATGCCGTAGTCGTCGGATATTTTGTACAGGGGCTTGTTCATAAGCCGCAGCTCCTTGCCGATGTCAATACTTTCATCTTTGAGTACCACCAAAAAATCCATGTCAGAGTTGTCGTGGAAATCTCCGCGAGCATAAGAACCGTACAGGATCACCTTGGCAAGACGGTCTCCGTACAGTTGTTGCAGTTCTGTCTTGACGGCGCGGGTGATGGCATTTTTGTCAATCATAATTCTACTTGAATTGTGAGTCTCAAACAATCGAAAGTGGTCGCGAACTGTGCCGTATCGCCAATACTTCGACTTCTCCATGCTTGTTGAGGCAATACACGACCCGTTGTTGATGCACGACTATTTCGCGAATGGCTTCAACATTCAGTTCCGGCACCACTCGTCCAAGTCGTGGGAATTGCTCAAGGGTAAACACCCGCCGGATTATTTCTTCGACTACATTTTCAGCACGGGTTTCCGAATACTCAGAAAGCGATTCAAAAATCGTGTGTAAATCATCCGTAGCCCTGCGTGTCCAGACTACCTTGCCCGCCATCTCTCGAAACGTTTTTTTACTTCTTCGTGGCTAAGGGTATCTTTTGCCGATGCATCATGCAAACCTTCACGTATTCCCTCCAACAGATGCAGACGCTCCAATAATTCATCGTAAGTCAGATTCTCCAGCGCTTCTCCCGGTGGTGCATCATCGGTTTGGGCGGACATGCGGCGTATCTCCTCCAGGGTGGCACGGTATTTCAAACGCAGTATATGTAGCAGTACATCGGTTTGATCCGATACGGACAGACCGCTTATGGAGGCTTTGACTTGTTCTACGGTAGTCATGGAAAATGTGTTTGTGATTTGATACCAGATTTAAAACGCCCAAAGTTACGCCACATCCTGCCAAAGGTACAACCCCGCAGATTACCGGCCTCCCTCGCGCCGCGCGCTATTTTTTCCCACGTTCGTTGAATTACGCCCAAGACTCTACATTTGTGCGTGGCCTGACCAAAAATCAGCCATGCGCAAAAATGAACTGGAACAATCTGAAATCAAGCCTGACCTTTTGGATTCTGATGGGCCTCGCCGTGGGGGCATTTCTTGGCTGGGCCGTACCCGACTTTGCCACACACCTCGACATTCTGGGTAAAATCTTTCTGCAACTGATCAAAACCCTCGTAGCGCCCTTGCTTTTTGCCACACTGGTAGTAGGGATTGCCGGGCATGGAGACTCGACTTCCTTGGGCCGGCTGGGGGCCAAATCATTCGGGTATTTCATCGCGGTTACTTCGCTGGCCTTGGTGTTCGGCTTGTTGGCCATCAACCTGACCAAAGCCGGCGACGACCGCCGAATCGTGCGCGAAAAGGCCGAAAAACTCGCCTCCAAAGCGGCTTCTGTGAAAAAAGACTGGAAAGACGTGGCCGCGCCGATGGTCATGGGCCGCACGGAGCAACTACTGGCGGAGTACGAAAACGCGCCGGACAGCCTGCGCCCCAGCATCTTGCAACGCGGTGTAGATTCGTTGCAATCCACGTTTGCGGTGGCAAAGGAAATAGCCGATAAGCCACCCAAGCAAGACTGGAAATACATCGTAGCACATATTTTTCCGGAAAACATCGCCAAGTCGGTCGCCGAAAACCAGGTCTTGCAGGTAGTGGTCTTTTCGATCCTGTTCGGCTTGGGCATCAACATGGCGGGTGGCAGGCACCGCCGCATGATGGTCTCGTTTTGCGAAAGCCTGACGGCCGTCATGTTCAAGTTCACCACCATAGTCATGTACTTCGCGCCGTTTGGCGTGCTGGGCGCCATGGCCTCCGCTGTTTCTGCGATGGGACTGGATGTGTTCATCCCGATGGCTAAACTAGTATTGACGCTCTACGGCGCCCTGATCGCCTTCGTGGTCGTGGTATTCGGCCTGATCGTTGTGGTGATGAAAATCAATGTCCGCAAATTCTGGAACGCCGTGCATTCCCCCATTATGATTGCCTTCTCGACGGCGTCGAGTGAAGCGGCCCTCGGCCCGGCCATGCAAAAACTGGAAGCCTACGGCATTCCTCGGCGAATCGTGTCGTTCGTGCTGCCCACAGGTATGAGTTTCAACCTCGATGGCTCCACGCTGTACCTCAGTTGCGCCGCCGTATTCGTCGCCCAAGCCACCGATCACCCGATCGCCACATCCATCAGTGGGCAACTCACATTGCTGGCGGTTTTGCTCATCACCAGCAAAGGCGTGGCCGGAGTGGCCCGTGCCTCGCTGATTATTTTGATGGGCACGATCGGCCAATTCGGTATTCAGGACTGGCCGATTTACCTGATTCTCGGCGTGGACGTGCTCATGGACATGGTGCGGACGGGCGTGAATATGCTCGGCAATTGCTTAGCTACGGTGGTGATTGCGAAGTGGGAAGGGGAGTTTGAGGATTGAGGAATGGCGCATACCTTTGCAAACTATTCATCAAAAAGGAGGTGTACCATGCTTGATTTGGCTGAACGCAAACTGGAAATGATCCAAGAGGTATCTCAACTTCGGGACGAGCAGGATTTGCAACAACTCGAGGAAACCCTCCAGCACATACGCGAACGACAAGAACGTCTGCGGAAATACCGGAAGCCTTTACCCAAAAAATTTGATCCCGAGTCGGTAAAGCATGCGCGCAATTTCAAAGGGCATGACAAGCAGGCTTTTATGCGTCTTGTACGGGAGATAAATGTGCAGGAACCGGTTGAAGAACTACTTGCGATGTTGGGCAAATGATTTATCAGTTTGACACGAACATTGTCATTCATTACCTGCGCGAGTCGGAGGTGATGCATGGGGTAGAACAACAGTTCAACCCGTTCGACACGGCCAACGAAATATGGATTTGCGTAGTTTCGATTGGGGAGATAAAGTCCATCGCGATTCAGTCTAAGTGGGGGACAAAACGGCTGCAACAATTGGCTTCATTGCTGGACATGCTCAACCCGATTGATATTTGGTCGGAAGACATACTCGACCGCTATGCTGAAATAGATGCTTTCAGCCAAGGCAAACACCCCGCTCATCGCCTTGGTCAGTCTGCCCGAAATATGGGTAAAAACGATCTCTGGATCGCTGCAACAGCCTCCATCCTCGGAGCGCAACTACTTACCACCGATGGTGATTTCGATCATTTGGATGGGGTATTTTTGAAGGTAGGGAAGTTGTAGGGCTAATTTTTGTGGGGTGCTTCCAAAAAATACTCCTGAATAATTCGATGCCGCCAGCGCCACGAACCACCGCCTGTCTCCGTATTTAAGTCGCCGTCGAACTCAAGTAAATGACGGCGTGACATTTCATTTAGAAACCGAACGAGATGCAATGGAAAGTGCCCTTCGTACGAAAGTGCAAGCCGATATGCAAAGTGTTTCAATATCGAAGGGTTAAGGTTCTTTAATGATGCCCAGAATCTCTGGTATGGACTCAAGATTTGTAAGTAACGGTCTTCCCAAAACCACATTCCCGTGATACCGCCTAAAAGAAATACAAAAATCCAAAGTATGCCCCCTGCATACAATGCCAATCTGACTTCGGTATTTGTCAATATGAAGGATTGTTTTAAAAAATATAGAAAAAGCGACAGAACTACCAATCCTATTACCATAATTCCAGAATACACAAGGCTGTAAGTAACTTTTCTCAAACTCCATATTCTAATATCCGTTGTAGATATTGGGGACTTAAACCAACGCGATTTGCCCATACTGGTTCTCCAATTAATGTAATCTTTGAAGCCAGGGCTGTACGTTGTTATCATCCAGTCATCCATGATTTCCAACAACCAGATAAATATACCCAGAAATACCCCTCCAATAAGCGGCATAATTAGCTCCCACGTTGGGACAATTCCTTGAAATAATGATGCTATTATCAATATCGGTTCAGAGAGAACAAATGGAGTTATACCCACAATGAGACATAAAATGAACCTATAGATTGGGTTATCTCCTGGCTGCATATCCGCTAACTCAAATTGCACTTTCCCACTTTCGTCCATTTTCTTTGAAAGGAATGTCAACCATTTTCGTGCTTCCTCCTTTTGATACTCCCGCTTCAATTTTCGGGATAAAGCATCCTCAACAAATCTTTCAACCAGTTCTCTTTGTCGTCCGGTAACATTGGTGGCGGTAAAACCCATTTCTGAGTATTTGCGCCCGCTTGCAAAAAGTAATTGAGCAGTATTTAGATAGAATGGGCTTTCGATGGCTTGATGTAAGAGCGAATCCGTCTTCAAGGCATTCAATAAGGGCTTGGCTTCGGGTTGTAAAAAGCAGTATGCCGTGAGATTATCCACCACTTGTTCCAGGGAAAGCGGAAGGGCTTCTACTTCGAGATAAACAGGCGCATCCAATGTCGTCTTGTATTCTCTAATTCGCGATGAAATGACAAACTGGTGGTGAACATTTGCACCAAAATATCCTATGGCTTGAAGACAAGAAGCACGTTCCTCCTCCGCAACTTCATCGAGACCGTCGAAAAGGAAAATAAATCTGGCGTTGTGGTATATTTTTTCGAATATGGGTTTAGGCACTCCCAATTCAGACGGTAAAACACGTTCAAGCCAATTGTCTAATGATGAGAAATAAGCGTGCCATGTAGCAAGACTTACCAGCACGGGTAGGACAATTTCTGATGACTCTTCATGAAGTACATCATTTTTATCACCGCGTTCTAAAAGTGCTAATGCAAGTTGAAGAAGTAATGTTGTTTTCCCGGCCCCTGGTTCACCAATCAGCAACATACGCCCACGGGCCGTCTCGAAAAGTTCTAGCAAATCGGCGGGCACTTTGTCAGCAGGAATTGTAACAAAGTTATCTGCGCCCTCATCTGACGTGCCAAATGAGGTCGGGGTTATTTTCAAATTTACAGGCTCACGGCCGGCAAGTTTTTGTCGAATGCGATGTTCGTAACGAGCTCGGAGTCCGGCTCTAGTTTTTTCTGTTAGTTCCTTATTAATCAATACCGTTGCCACTTCTTTGGCTATTGTAGAAGCTAAAAGTAATATTTCTCTTTTGCATTTCGCAAATTAAACCTCTTCGCCCTCACCCCGCCTCAAACACCAGTGCTTCGTGGCTCAACTTCCGGAAATCCACCGGCGCCACAGCGCTCACGCCCTGCTCGGGCATATACACCCCGTAGATCGTGTCCACGGCAGCCATAGTGGCCTTGTTGTGGGTGACGACGATGAACTGCGAGTCCCTGGAAAACTCCCGGATGATGCGGTTGAATTTCTCGATGTTGGCGTCGTCCAGGGGGGCGTCCACCTCGTCGAAGATGCAGAACGGCGCGGGCTTGAGCAGGTAGAGCGCAAAGAGCAGGGCCGTGGCGGTGAGTGTTTTTTCCCCGCCCGAGAGTTGCGCGATGGTCTGCGGGCGCTTGCCTTTGGGTTTGGCAATGATGTTGATGTCCGACTCCAGCGGGTTGCCTGGATTGGAGAGTAGCAGGTCGGCGGAGTCGTCTTCGGTGAACAGCGTGCGGAATACGCGGATGAAGTTTATTCGCACCTGCTCAAACGATTCGAGGAAGCGCTGGGTGGCGGTTTCCTCAATTTCCTTCATGGTTTGCAGGAGGTTTTCCTTGGCGGCAAGGATGTCGTCGCGCTGGGCGGCGATGCTGTCGTAGCGTTCCTTGATTTCGTTGTACGCCTCGATGGCCAGGGGATTGATTTCGCCGTAGTTGTCGAGCCGACGTTTGAGGTTGTTGACTTCGATTTCGAGCGCTTCCCGGTTGTACTTCGGGTCGGGTTCGTTGTTGATGATCTCGTTCACGGAGATGCCAAACTCCGCGCGCAGGCGCTCGCCAATGGCCGTGATCTCGAACTTGACGTCGGTGAATTTGTCCTTGAGCCGGTTGATACCGCCCTGCAAATCCTGCTGCTTGCGGTAGAGTTCGCGCAGGAGGTTCTCGCGCTCGTGGATTTCGTTGCGGGCTTTGAAATAAATCTGTTCAGCCGCGCTGAGTGTCGCTTCCTGGGCCTTTTTTTCGGCATAACCTGCTGTCAGGTCGGTTTCAATGCGGGCAATTTCGGCGGTGACGAAGGCCAGTTCTTCTATGTTTTTGGTTTTGGTCGCCTGGTTTTGTTGGGTTTGGGCACGCAGTTCGGCTAGGTTTTTTTCACGGAAAGCAAGTTCCTGCTGAAACCCGTTCACCTTGTTTTGCTGGCGGATGAACTCGATGTTTTTCTGGTTGTACTCGTGGCTGTTGCGGCTGAGTTGCTCGGCCACCTCGCGGAACGAGCCGTCGGCATTGCTCAGGCGGTCGCGCAGTTTTGCGGCTTCGGCCTGGCGTTCCTTCAGTTGCGTTTCGATGGCGATGTTGCTGGCTTCGAGTTGCTGGATGAGGTCGCCGCTTTCGACAGCCTTGGCGTCGAAGTTCTGGACAAAGGTGGCGATGTTGTCCAGGCGGGCGCGCAAGCCGGCCTGTTCACTTTGCAGCCGGCCGAGTACTTCCCGTTCGCGCGTGAGCAGCACCGTCTGATCGGCGTTTTTCAGGCTTGACAAGTGTGCACGCAAGGTGCCGAGGCGGTTGTTGAAATCCGTTTCGGCGGTCTCCAGTTTGCGGATGTCCACATCGAGGATTTCGAGGTTTTTCTTGCGGCCGATTTTTTTACCTTCAAAAAGCCCGACCGAACCGCCGCTGAGGCTGAACCGCCGGCGCACGAACGTGCCGGATTTGGAAAGCAAAACCGGCCCGCCGCCATCGGAATCGGCGCTGCGGACGGGAAGGCTGAGCATATCCTCGTCCACGATCAGCACATTTTCGAGCAAATACGCCACGAGTGCGCGGTATTGTGGGTCTACCTCCACGAGGTCAATGGCCTGCCGGCCCGCCGGCATCAGCACAAGAAGCGGCTCGTATTGGGCAAAAGCGTCGAGCAGGAAAAAATTGGCGCGGCCCTTTTGGCTCCTGCCGAGCAGTTGAATCGCCTCCACGGCAGCGGCAGCGTTGGGCGCCACGTAGTAGTTCAGGTAAGGCTCGAGGTAGTTTTCGATAATGACCCGGTACTCTTCGCGCACATAAATCAGGTCGCTGAGCAGGGGGCAGTTTTTGGCCCAGTCTTTTTGCTGGCTGAGGAATTTGATGCTTTCCGGAAAACCTTCGAGGCTTTCCACCATGCTTTTGGTGAGTTTGTATTCGTTGCGTTTGGCATCGAGGATGCGGTTGTGGTCGGCCAATTTTTTGGTCATGGCCTCGATGTCGCGCTCGGTGGCAGCAATGTCGGCCCGGCGTTTTTCCTCTGCGGTGTCGAGTTTGGCGATTTTGTCCGCCTGCCCCTGGACGCCCCGCTCCAGTTCAGCGATCTTGATTTCCAGGCCCTGCATTTCGGTGCGGCGCATGGCCACGTCGGCAAGGGTACGCTCCACGTCGCGGCGCAGGTTTTCGATCTGGTTTTGCTGGACGGCTTTTTGTTTTTCCAAATCCACCAGAATGCGCTCCACGGCCTGCTGCTCGCGCACAAACTCGTCGAGGTTGCCTTTGAGCAGGTTGTGGTCGCCGCGGACTTTTTCGAGGGCTTGTTTGGCCTGCTCAAGTTCGGATTCAAGATCGGCCTCCACGCGCTTTTCGTAGTTGAGGTCGGTCTGGTAGCCTTCAATTTCGCCTTCGAGGCGGCGCATGGTATCGGCGGCTCGTGCGATCTGATCGTCGAGGCGAGCGGCGTCTTGCTCCACGAAGGAGCGTTTTTGCGCCAGCATATTTTTCTCGTTTTCCTTGCCGCGGATGCGCCCGGTGAGGCGGTTCACCTCTTGCTGCTGCTCGCTCAGAGAGGTTTCCTTGTCGGTGTGGGTTTTGCGCAGGGCTTCGATTTCGGCTTCGAGTTGGCGGGCCTTGGCCTCGGCGCCGCGGTAGTTGTCCTCTTCGCGCTGGATTTGGCCTTCAAGTTCCTTGTAGTCTTTCCGGTGCCGGGCGAGGTTTTGCACCGCCAGTTCGATGCTCAGGCCCTTGTACTCGTCCTTGAGTTCGTAAAACTTTTTGGTGCGCAGGGCCTGCTTTTCGAGTTTTTTCAGTTGATCTTCAATCTCGTACAGCAAGTCCTCCACGCGGTCGAGGTCGGCGCTGGTGGCTTCGAGTTTGAGTTGGGTTTCGTGTTTTCGGGCTTTGTATTTGCTCACGCCGGCAGCTTGCTCAAACATGCGGCGACGGGCCTGTTCGCGGTCGCTGAGCAGGTCTTCCACCATGTTCAGGGCGATGATGGCGTACGAATCGGCGCCGATGCCGGTATCTAAAAACAGCGACGTGATGTCCTTCAGGCGGCAGGGCACGCCGTTGAGGCGATATTCGCTTTCGCCGCTGCGATACAACATGCGGCTGATGGTGACGGTCTGGAACTCGGTAGGCAGGATGTTCTTGGAGTTTTCAAACGTAAGCGACACCTGGGCCATCTGGCCTTCCTTGCGTTTTTTGGTGCCGTTGAAAATCACGCTGGTCATCTTGTCGAGGCGCAATTCTTTGCTTTTTTGCTCCCCCAATACCCAGCGCACGGCATCCACCACGTTGCTTTTGCCCGACCCGTTGGGGCCTACCACGCCCGTCACATCCGAGTTGAAATGGATGACGGTTTCGTTGGCAAAAGATTTGAAACCTTTGATTTCCAAGGTTTTTAGTCGCATACTTGATAAATCCTGTAAATCTTGTAAATCCTGTCGGAAAAAACTTGTCTGCCACAGCAGCAGGTTCGAAAAGCGGGCAAAAGTAGGAAAAATGCCGTCCGCCAAACTGGAAAGTGTCCTACAAAACGCGGATTAGTTTGTTGGGAATCGGCGGTGTGTATGCAAGCATGGGCAGATGCTATGTACTTTTGGCGCGTTATTTTTTTCTAATCTATTCACCTTCGGTTTTACAGATGAAACAACTCGGTTTCCTCTGGCTGCTTCTTGCGGCCCCTCCGCTACTTTTTTCCCAGACCACTTGGGAAATAGGCATCTCCGGCGGCTTTACTGCCTACGCCGGCGATGTGAACGAAGAATCGTATTTCGACTACAAGACCCGGGAATTTGGCTACGGCTTTCTGGTGCGCCGCCACTTCGGACCGGCCTTCGCAGTGCGGCTCAACTACCTCGGTGGAAAAATCGCCGGCGACGAGTCGCATTTCACCGAACCATACTGGCGCTCCGAGCGGGCGTTCAAATTTACCACTGATTTTCACGAAGCCAGTCTACTGCTGGAGTGGGACATTTTCGGCGGGCGCCGGCGCAACGGCTGGCGGTTTCGAAAAATCTTCGCGCCATACGTGTTTGCCGGAGCAGGTTATACTTTTTTCAAACCCAAAACAGACTACAACGATGCCCCTGAACTAAATCCAAGCGTATCCGTCGAACGTATTTTGGCCGACAAAACCGCTCCTTCCGATCCGCCGACCCTGGTATTGAACTTCGGGGGCGGCTTCAAGTGGGACATCAGCCGCTACTGGCTCATCGGCTTCGAACTGGGCCTTCGCCCCACCTTCACCGACCGCCTCGACGGGGTGAACATCTCGGGCATCGGCGACAATCGCGACTGGTACGCTTTTGCGGGCATCACGCTTTCGCACCGCATCCGGTATGTGGACACCGACCGAGACTGGATTCCAAACCGCCGCGACAAGTGTCCGCTTTCGCCGGGGCCGCGCAAACTCGCCGGTTGTCCCGATGCCGACGGCGACGGCTTCACCGACACGGAAGATGATTGTCCCGACGTGCCGGGCGTACTTTCGGCAAAAGGCTGTCCCGATGCCGACGGCGATACCGTGCGGGACAGTTTCGACCTTTGCCCGGACGTATTCGGGCCCGTGCCGGCCTGCGGCTGCCCGGATCAGGACGGCGACCTAATCCCCGACATCGAAGACAAATGCCCGACGGAGGCGGGCCTGCACCACCTTGACGGGTGTCCCGACCGCGATGGCGACGGCATTGCCGACCGGCACGACCATTGCCCCGATGCTGGTGGAAAAATAACGCCGGACGGCTGCCCCGATGCCGACGGTGACCAAATTGCCGATCTCGTGGACGGTTGCCCGGAGCATGCCGGGCCTCTGAATTTCCTCGGTTGCCCGGACAAAGACGGCGACGGCCTGCCGGATGTAGCAGACAAGTGCCCGCAAGAAAAAGGGCTTTTTGCCTTTCAGGGTTGCCCGGATACCGATGCCGACGGCATTCAGGATTCGGAGGATAAATGCCCGCATAAACACGGAATTGCCAAATTCCAGGGTTGCCCCGACACCGATGGCGACGGCATCGAGGATGCGGAAGACCGGTGCCCGAAATCAGCCGGAACCCTGGCCAACAAAGGCTGCCCGGAGTTAAAGAAAGAAACCAAAAAACTGCTGAACACCGAGGGCAAAAAAATCCAGTTCGAGACGGGCAAGGATGTGCTTTTGCCCGAATCCATCCCAGTTGTGCAGCGCGTGGCCGAGATCCTTCAGGATTTTCCGAACTACCGGGTGACGATCTCGGGCCATACGGACAGCCAGGGCAAGGCCAAAAAAAATATGGAACTTTCCAACCGGCGTGCAAACAGATGTATGGAAAAACTCGTTGAACTGGGCATCGAAGCGGAGCGCCTTTCGGCTAAAGGATTCGGAAAAACTAAACCCATCGCGAGCAACAAAACAGCCAAAGGGCGTGCGCAAAACCGTCGGGTGGAGTTTGATCTGGTGCGGATGTATTGAGTGGGGGATTGGACACGGATGCCACGGATCGGACACGGATTTTCAAGTATACTCGGAAAAGACTGTGAAAATCCGTGTCCGATCCGTGGCATCCGTGTCCAATCCCGTATAATTTTCAAAAAATGACTCAAAAACTGATATTGATCGCGCTATTGATCATTTGTCTGGCCCCTGCGTATGCCCAACAACTCCAGCCAGCCAAATGGTGGGTTGAGTTTTCTGACAAAAATAACAGCCCGTATTGCACCTGCCGCCCGGCGGATTTCCTCTCGGCTCGTGCATTGCAACGCCGCGCTCGCGCGGGGATCGCCGTTGTTGAAAATGATCTCCCGGTGAGTCCCAAGTATTTGCAGGCATTACGGGCCGAAGGTGCTGTGCTACACAACACCTCCCGCTGGCTCAATGCGGCGGCCGTCATTGCAGACAGCGCTACGGCAAAACGGCTGTCATCTTTGCCTTTCGTCCGGAAAGTGCAGTACCTCGGGCCGGATATCCCGGTGCGGAACCCGCCCAACCGCCCGCCGAAAAAGCGCGTGCCGCTGGAGGAAGTACCGATTGCACAAGGCGCTTCCGTGGCAGGATTTGCTTCCTTGCAAAACAGCCTGCTCGGTGTTCCGCTGCTGCATGCCGTGGGTAGCAAGGGCGATGGGATTTGGGTGGCGGTCATGGACGGCGGCTTCACCGATGCCGACACGCTTTCGCTTTTCGACAGTGTGGCCATTCAGGGTAAACTCTACGAAGGCTGGGACTTCGTGGAACGCGACGGCGCAGTCTTCGAAAGTGCGGCACACGGCACCTCGGTGTTGTCTGTCATGGCAGGTAACTTGCCTGGGTATTTTGTCGGTACAGCACCGGAGGCCACCTATTTTTTGCTGAAAACCGAGGACACAGGTGGTGAGTTTCCCGTGGAAGAAACCAACTGGATCGCAGGCGCTGAATGGGCCGACAGCATCGGGGCCGACATCATCAACGCCTCGCTGGGCTATACGGTGTTCAATGATACCACCCTGAGCCATACGTACGCGGTTTTGGATGGGCGCACAGCCATCGGTTCACGCGGCGCGGCCATAGCCGCCACCAAGGGCATGATCGTGTGCAACAGTGCTGGCAACGCTGGCAACGAGGCGTGGACCTACATCGGGGTGCCGTCTGATGCCCCCGGGGTCATTTCGGTAGGCGCCGTGGAGCATGATGGTGAACGGGCAGCATTCAGTTCGCAAGGCCCCAGCGCCGACGGGCGCATCAAGCCGGACCTCGTAGCGCCGGGCGCCATGGTGGTGGTGGCAGGTGCTACCGGCGCCGAACTCGATATTTCCAACGGCACCTCCATCGCATCGCCCATGTTGGCCGGGGCATTGGCGGGCTTGTGGAGCGCCTTTCCGGAAAAAACGGCAGCGGAAATTCTGGATGCAGTTTTTGCAAGTGCCGACCAAGCCAGCGTTCCAGACACCTTGCGCGGATATGGCTTGCCCGACATGGCAGGGGCTTGGCTCACACTGAGCGGGTATTTGAACAAACAAGGGTTCAACAATGCCCGGGACGGTTTTTTTGCGTACGACCGGGACCTGAAGGAATTATCGTTTTTGCTTTTGGGAAATATGGACCTGGCGCCGGTACGACTCGAACTTGTGGACTGCCTTGGTCATCCCGTGGAAAATAAAGTCGTGGAATGGCGCTCCAATACGCTTACCGTGCTGACCCTCACGCAAATTCAGGGCCTGCACCCGGGATATTACCAATTGGTTATCACAGATGAAACGGGTACGAAGCGGCTGGCCGCATTAGTTTGGCCGTAGTAGGCTGTTGGCTGTTAGCCAACGGCCTACTTCTTTGCCACCGGTACACCGCTGCGCAACACTTGTAGTGCCTTTTCCACGGCAGGGTCGTCGTCGTTGAGCGTACGGTACTGGCCCTCTTCCTGAAACAACAGTTTGGCAATACGGGCTTTTAGCAGAAGACTCAATTCGGATTTGCATCGGGCGATCTGGTCGGCGTTTGCGGGATGGCCTTGCGTATCCACGAAGGCGACCAGATCGGCGAACATCGAATCTGTAATTTTAAATTGCTGCGCGAATTGCTCCGAAGTACCGGGTAGAGCCGATTTGTTTTGTTTTTCCATCCACCGTGAGGCAAACTGAGGCAAAAACTGCAGAGCCGTCAGGAAATAATCATTCTGGAAGGAGGTATCCAAGGGGATAAACACATCCGGCGTGATGCCGCCGCCGCCAAAGACCACGCGCCCCATGCCCGTGTAGTATTTAGTGGAGTCGGCTTGCTGAATTTTGGAAGCATCGGCGAGTTCGCCGTTTTGGAGTCGGCGTTCGGCTTCATGGTCGTAGTCTTCCTGATCCTTGTACGCCCGCTGGATACTGCGTCCGCTGGGGGTGTAGTACCGGGAAATGGTCAGCCGCAGGGCACCGCCGTCGCTGAGCGGGTATTGAACCTGCACAAGACCCTTCCCAAAGGTGCGCCGTCCGATGACCCAGCCCCGGTCATGGTCCTGTATGGCCCCTGCGACGATCTCGCTCGCCGACGCGGAACCTTCGTCCACCAGCACAGCCACATTTTGGATATTGAATCGAGCACGTCCGTTGCTTTTGTAGTCCTGACGTTCTTCGCTGCGACCTTCCGTGTACACCAGCAACTTACCTTCCGGGAACAGTTGGCTGAGCAGGTCGGTCGCTTCGTTGAGGTACCCGCCCGGGTTGCCGCGCAGGTCGAGTACGAGGCTTTTCATCTGCTTCTCTTCCACCAGCCGCCGCAGCTCTTCCATGAATTCCTGGTATGTAGGCGCACTAAACCGGTTGATTTTGATGTAGCCGGTTTCCTTGTCGAGCATGTAGGCGACTTCTACACTTTTTACGGGGATCACATCGCGGGTGATGGTGAGTTGGCGCAGTTTGGTTTCCTTACCCCTGCGAATGCCCAGCCGTACGGTGGAGCCTTGTGGGCCCCGGAGTTTCCGAAAAATGTCGGCGTTTGAGATGCCGACCCCGGCGACAAGCGAGTCCTCAATGGTTACAATTTTGTCGCCTGCAAGAATCCCCACCGCTTCGGACGGCCCGCCGGCCAAGGGCGCAACCACTTGAATCGTATCATCAAGAAGCAAAAACTCGATACCGATCCCCTCAAAATTGCCGTTCAGCACTTCTTCTTCGTGCTCAAGTTCTTCCGGGGTGATGTACACGGAGTGTGGATCCAATTGTTCGAGCAGATGCGCAACTGCTCCATCTCGAAGTGCTTTTGTATCAACAGAATCCACATACTTGGCTTCTACATACCGGAGTATTTCATCCAAGGCTCCGGTAGCATTTGAGTGGCGGTATGCCTCCGGCATAAACCACAAGTGGTTTTCGTATCGGGGGAGTTTTTGCCCAACGAACATGCCCACTGCCAACACTGCGGCAAGGAGCAAGGGCAATCGAACATTGAGTTTGGGTGCAGGTTGTTCTGTCATCTAATTTGTGCAGGAGAGGGTTGTTTCGCGAGCATTGAGGCAAAAGTATAGCTATATGCTGACTGGTAAAAATACTCGACCGGTTGCATTTGAAACTTGAATCTGCGCAGGGTACCTTTGCCTTGGTTCTTAAGGGTAATATTATCTTTTGTCTTGATCATGAAAAAAAGAAGGACGGTAGAAAAGGTTTCTTCCAATGCAAAAACAGGGGGAACGGAAAGTTCATTTTTTCTGCGAACTCGGCTGCATGCTGTACTCTTGTTCTTGTTAGGCATAGGACTATATGCAAACACGTTGACCCACGATTTCATATTAGATGACGCACTTGTTATTACCCAAAATGCTCTGACGAAGAAAGGGATAGTTGGCATACCGGATATTTTTTTAAGTGATTCGCCTCTCAGCAATGAAACCAACCCAAAATCAACAGAAATTGTCACTGGCGGACGCTATCGGCCTGTTTCGTTGGCAATGTTTGCTGTCATTTATCAGGTTGCGGGAAATTCACCGATGCCTTATCATATTGTTTCGGTATTGCTTTTTGGGCTAACATGCGTCGCCTTTTACAAGGTTGTGTTACAAACGTTCGCTCATTATGAAAATACCGCCATTTTGGCTTGGGTTGCTGCTGTGCTATTTGCAGTACATCCGATTCATACTGAGGTAGTGAACAATATAAAAAGTTGCGATGAGATTCTTGCTTTATTGTTTTCCCTGTTAGCGTTGTTAATGGCACTTAAAGCGCATGCAATGCGTCGTTCCAAATGGATATGGCTGTCGAGTTTGTGCTTTCTAATTGCGATCTTTTCCAAAGAAAATGCCGTGGCTTTCTTATTGGCAATCCCAGTGGCATTATTCCTAAAAACCTCCCTCGACCCTACAGGGAAAACAAATATCTGGTCTGTTATCAATAAAATCTGTTTGCCTTTATGCGGTGTCTTTGTGTTCTTCTTAGTAGTGCGGAGCGCGGTTATACCTTTTTCCTTTGGTGATGAAAAGATGAATCTGATAAACAACCCTTTTGTCAAATGGAATGGTGAAAATTGGATTTCTTTTGATACAGGCGAAAAATTCGCAACCATACTTTACACGTTGGGGAAATACCTCCTGCTCATGGTATTTCCACACCCATTGACTTCTGATTATTATCCCCGTCATATCTCAATACACCATTTTGGAGAACCGGTAATTTGGTTTAGTTTGTTGGTGAATGCAGGCCTTTTCTTGTATGCTGTAATCGGACTATTTAAGGGCCATCGAGACCCAATTCGATATGGGATACTATTATATTTTTGTTCACTGTTCATCGTATCGAATATTCCATTCCCCATTGGTACCAACATGGCAGAGAGATTTATTTTCATGCCGTCGGCGGGGCTATGCCTTGCCATTTCAGCTTTGTCTTGCCAGTTCTTGATATTTTCTCCGACACGCAGAGTCGGTTTTTTTGTCATATTTACTGCAATTTGTATAGCCGCAACCATAAAAACCTTCCTGCGTAATCAAGATTATGCTTCCAACATTAGCCTTTTTCGTGCTGATATCAAGGTCTCAGAGAATAGTGCCAAAATGCAATACGGTTATTCCGCCCTGATGATTACTGAAGCGATGAAAGCGGAAAACCCTGCAAAAAGGATCGAACTTTTAAACGAATCCGTACTTCATGCCAGCAAAGCTTTGGAAATCCACCCCACATACCCGGAGGCGTTTTATTCACGTGGTTCCGCCCATTTTATCAAAGGTGAATATGACCTGGCAATATCGGATTTTGAAAAAAGTCTAACCTTGGTTCCCGGAAGGCCGGAAGTCCTCAACAACCTAGCCGCAGCCACCCTTGAGGCCGGGAAATTACTTTTTAACCAAAAGGACTTTGAAAAAGCAAAACTATATCTGGAATATTCGAACAGGATTTATCCAAATAACGTGGAAACCCTACGCTATTTAGAACTGGCAAAGCAAAACACTCAACAATAATATGTGAAGGGAATCCATTGATTTGGTACTACGTGAAAACAGCATTTGAAAAATGCCGCAATTCATCGTAAACCCGATGTACCGGTAGTCCCATCACGTTCGCATAAGAGCCCTCGATCCGGCGAATTTTACACAAGCCGATCCATTCCTGCACGCCATAAGCCCCTGCTTTGTCGAATGGCTTGCAGGTATGGATGTAGTGAGCAATCTCGTCGTCTGTCAAGTGTTCAAAATGCACCTCGGAACGGTCGGAAAAAGAGCGCTCCTGCTCGGCGGCAAGCAAACATACCCCGGTAATGACCGTGTGTTGCTTCCCCGACAGCAGTCGGATCATACGAAAAGCGTCGTCGTAGTCCTCCGGTTTATTGTAAATTTTGCCATCCAGAATCACGACCGAATCAGCAGAAAGCAGGATTTCGCGAGACTGAACGAGGTGCCTGCCAGCCAACGCCTTGCGCCGAGCCAGATACTCGGCCACTCCCTCCACGGGCATTTCAGGGGGAAAACTTTCGTCCACATCAAGGCCGTGAACAGAAAATTCAAATCCAGCCTCGCGCAGCAACTGGCTGCGGCGCGGACTCTTGGACGCGAGAATAAGCGGACGATTGAGCAACATGGAATTGCGAAGTATGATTTGCGGCAAAGATAGGTAGGAAGTTGTCGGCCACGCGACTTCTGATTTTCTGAACCTCCTTTGTGAAAACACAGTCGGGGTTTGTGCTGTTATACGCAGCAAATGTTTTCAATCCATGAAACAAACGCTCTTGCTTTTTTCTTTTTTTGTTCTCGGCTCTTCCTGTCATTTTGCGCAAGAGGCGCCTAAAAAAGACAATACCATGATCATGAACCAGCCGACTACTCCAACGGAACCAACGCAGCCGGGAAGTGGAAAAACGGAAACTGCCACCCTCGGCGGCGGCTGTTTCTGGTGCGTCGAGGCCGTTTACCAAGAACTCAACGGTGTGCTGAAAGTGGAAAGCGGCTATTCCGGGGGACGTATCGAAAACCCTACCTACCGGGAAATTTGCACCGGCACCACCGGGCATGCTGAAGTTGCCCAAATTACGTACGATCCCGCTATCGTTACATTCGAGGAAATCCTCGAGGTTTTTTTCACTACCCATGACCCAACCACGCTCAACCGCCAGGGCAATGACGCGGGCACCCAATACCGTTCGGTGATTTTTTATCACAATCAAGAGCAACAATCCATTGCTGAAGCGGCCAAAATAGCCGCAGCAGACCTTTGGGACGACCCGATCGTGACGGAAATTAGCCCGCTCGACAAATTTTACAAAGCGGAAGAGTACCACCAAAACTACTACCGCGACAACCCATCGCAGTCCTATTGCGTGTACGTGGTCGGCCCGAAAGTGAAAAAATTTCGCGAAAAGTTTCGCAACAAGTTGAAGCAGTAATCACGCTGCTTTATGCCCTTTGCCCCATACCTTTGCCGAAAATTAACACAGAAAATGCAAGAAAACGCGAAACAGATTCTGCTCCAGCGCATCGAGGAGGCCCTTGGCACCGTGCGTCCCCACTTGCGGGTGGACGGCGGCGACGTGGAGTTGGTGGACGTGACAGACGATATGCACGTCAAAATCCGATGGATGGGCATGTGCGAGTCCTGCGCCATGTCGGGTATGACTCTCCGTGCCGGTATCGCCGAAGCCATCAAGGGAAAAATCCCGGAGATCGCCGGCGTCGAGGCGGTCAACGGGTGATTGGCATTTGGCTGGTGGCCCATCCAGCGCTCAGAAAAGCCAATGGCCAAAGGCTAATAGGCAATAGCCTTAAAACTTGAACCGGGCCTGCAACTTCCATTCGCTGAAACGCCCGGTTTGTCCGGATTCGCTGGCGGCTACACGTTGAATCGTTTGTTCAAAGCGGCCCTCCAGCCGAAACCATTCGTTGACCCGCCAGTTTAGATTTAAAAAATAACGCGAACCGCGCCCAGCAAACCCAGGTATGCTGATGGCTGCGAACAAGTCGTTTTCGAACGTGTACACTCGTGCGTCGTAGTCCTGGGTATCGAACACAACAAAGCGCAAGGTCCCAGAGACCGGCGATCCCAGCGGCCTAATCTGCGCTTCCTGATACGCCAAGTACCCTTTGGATCGAGATTGTGGCTGGGCTTCGAAGCCGGTCCACTCGATTCTGCTGCGCAGCTCCACTCCCGACCCAACCTTGTAACTTGCGTGCAAACGCAATCGGCTGCGGCGGTTCTCCACCAGAGTGCCCGCTGCCTCGTCGCTACCATTGCGTTCTTTGACCTCCAGGAACCACAACGCATATACCGACACGCCGCGTTTGGGGTTCCAGATGATCCGCCCGAGGTACTCGCTTCCGCGGGAGGGCGCGTTTACGCCGAAACGCAACCAAGGGTGCTTCCACACGTCCACATACGCATTGATCTGCCAAGTACGCCCGAACCGCACATCGGCGCCCAGGTATAGCCCCTCTTCGTTGCTGGCGCCGGAGGTTTCGGCAAATGGTGCGGCGTACACCGACTGGTAGTCCCGCCCAAGGCTCCGGTGCAACACCGCCAGCGTAACGCGCCTGTCCGCTGCAAACAATACTCCGTTGAGGGCCGCCATGCCGCCGTTGTCGCTGCGGGCTATTTCGCCGAAGGCATACCAGTTTCGCTGTCGCCAGAAATAGTCCACGCTGGCCCCGCTGAGTCGGTCGCCCTGAAAAACGAAGCGCCGGTACGGGGCGATTGCCGGTTGCCAAGGTTTGTCGTAACGCAGGTGCAGCCCGTTGACCGACACCTGCCCGTTTTTCCATTTATGCGTGGCCGAGATGCCGCCTACCCATTCCTGAACGGCGTTTTCATCCGCAATTTCCGCTGGAGTACGGTGCAGGCCGGACAATTGCAGCGAGGTGAACGCCACATCGGCAAACTCTTGGTCGGTGGTGTCCGCGAGCGAGGTGATGTTCCCGTCGCGGCGGCGATAGGAGAACAGGGCCGTGAGTTCCCAGTTTTTTCCAAGGTTGAGCGTGGTAGCCGCCCCGCGCAGGAAAAATGCTTCGCCAAAGGCTGCATAAGGGCCGATCCGTCCCCCGCCACGGGCAATGGTGGACGTTTCGGCCGTTTTTCCGGCGGCAAAACGCGTTTGCAACAACAACCCTTGACCCATGCGGGCAGAGTAATCTCCCAGCGCAAGGGTTTGCAGGGTCGGGTTGGCGTTTTGCAAAAAAAAGTGGGCACTGTAAAAATCGAACCCGAGTTTGTTGCTGCCCCGAAAAAACGCTTCTCCCGCGTCGTTTTCTGCCGTAAAGCCAAAACGCAAACGGTTGTCGAAGGTATGCCGGTAGCGCATGGCCCAGATATTTGGGGCACCCTCGGCGATAGAGGTGTTGTACATGGGCGGATCGGGGCGTCCCCAGCGCAGCAGGAGCTCGTTTTGGCCTTCTGTCAGGCCACGCCACAGGGAAATGTTGCGCGTATCGAGGCCGGTATTCACCCCGGCGAACTGGAGCACGCGGCGGATATCGGGCAGTTCCCAGGCCGGCACGGCCTGCAATTCGTACGCGTTGAGGAAAGGGCCGAATTGCTCGCGGTAGCGCAGGAAATTTTCGATCTGGATCTCGTTGAGCAGCCGCATGGCAAACAGCTCCTCTCGTGTCGCGTTGTTCAGGTCGAGCGGGCGCTGCCGCAGGTTTTCGAGGTATTCGAGAAACATCTGCACGTCCGATTCGGAAGCCTGTTCGTTGTCCCGGAAAAAATTTTCCAGAAGTTCGCCGGTGGCCGGTTCCTCAACCTGTGCCGTTAAACAACCAAACGCCCCAATAACGAAAACCGCGAGCAGGGCCGCCCGGAAGCGATTCTGATATTTTTTCACCAACAAGCAAACAAGACACATCCGGTATTCCGTTTTTTTGACCTGACAAAACTGTTCTACTTATGAAACCTTGGACTACTTGGGTCGAAATTCCGGCCACCGACATTTCCCGCGCCAAACGATTTTACGACACCATTTTTCAGATGGAGATCGAAGTACTGGATCTTGGCGGCCTCCAAATGGGCATTTTTCCGCACGGCGAAGTCGGCGCGGCTCTGTGCCAGCATGATTCGTACCGCCCGAGCGAGACCCACGGCCCGTTGATCTACCTGAACGCCAACCCGGAACTGCAACTCGTGCTCGACCGGGTTGGGCCGGCAGGAGGGCGGGTGCTCCGGCCCAAAACCCAGATTTCGCCGGAACACGGGTTCATGGCGGTATTTGTTGATTCGGAGGGCAACCGTTTGGCCTTGCACTCGGAAGGGTGAGGTTATTTTTTCACAAATTTCCCGCTCCAGTACGGCTGGCCGTCCACTTGCAAAAATACCACATAAACACCCGGAGGAATTTCTGCAATGTCCACCCGGAGCATTCCATCTGTGGAAACGCCTGCGTTGTGAACCGATTGAACGTCCCGGCCCAACAGGTCGCTGACTCGGATGCTCCATGAAGCGGGTGTTACATCCCGAAATGCCAGCAATATTTCATCAGTGGCGGGGTTGGGGAACAAAGACACACTATTGGCCACGTTCCCGGGCAAATCCGATGCCGACGAGGTCTGCAACACGACGATGGTTTTTTCCGCAATATTTGAGCAACCATCTGCGACCGTCGAAATCAGGCGCACGCGATATGTCCCGGTTTGGGTATAGGTGGCAGTGGGAGAGGCATCCGTACTGGACTGGCCATTGCCAAAATCCCAGTAGTGCGAAACCGCTCCTGCTGTCTGGTCCGTGAACGTTATCATGCCGCCTCCCGACAGGTAGGTTGTGTCGGCTGACGTGGAAAAACTCACCGTGGGAGCAATTTGCGCGCTGACCTGAATGGGTACGGCCACGCGTCCGCAAACGGAGGGTACCTCGATTTCCCAATCGAAAAAGTAATAATAGTACAGCGTAGTTGTCCCTCCGCCAGAGGTGCTTCCGGTGTATATGTTGACCACGCCGGGCACCTGATGGGGGTAGTTCGAAGCGGCAAGGACAAATTTCAGGGGGTTGGTGCCCACGCTCAGGCGCAGCCCCTCTTGGGCAGGGATATTCATGTTCAGGGTAATGCGTTGTTCGCCAACCGGTATAATCACCGGCTTCGAAATCAGGTCGTGGCCGTCTTTGTCCTGCAACTTGATCAAACGTACCCCGGATTGATCTGCAAATACTTTCACAGACTTAAGAACAAAGGGCTTCGAGGCATTGAAAACAAGTCCGGCATCCGTGGAATTGCCCGTGCTGTTGCCGGTAAGGTCCAACTTGCCGACCTTGTACACACCGGCGGTACTGACCAAATACGTGGGATTGGCCGAAAGGGGCGGCGTCAGGTATTCCGGCGTTTCGGCAGCCGGGCTGACGGCGGCCGTTGACGTGTACCACTGCACTTTGTCTTGGGGTTGGAGCGTGCCCGTATATTCCAAGAGCGCCCGACTGCCCGTGCAAAGGGGTTGTGTTTGCGGTAGCGCCACCATGGCGGAAGGATAATCCTCGTTGGCCATCGTGAAAGGTCGTTTGAATCGGTTGTTCAGCGGTCGCGGGTCGGGAAGGCCGTTGGGATTGAGCAGTTCGACCACAAATATCCTGTCGCCAGGCGTGACGCCCGACAGGTCAGGCAACGTAATCGTGGCAAATTGGTTGGGCGCAAGGTTGCCTGTCCAATCGTAGATTTGCTGGGCGCCACCTTCTAGGCCATATTTAAACTGAAGGCTGGTAATGGGTTGGGAACTGGCATTTTCGAATGTGACCGTTGCCACCACAGGGCCTTTGCAACGGCCCGACACTTTCACGTCGATCGTGAGCACATCTCGTTCGGCAGCCGCAGGGGGCACGGGCGAGTTGCCTTGCAAAACGAGGTAATTGTACGCCGCCTGCAGGTCAATCATGCCTCTGCCGTGGCTGTTGTCCTCGCCGGCCGCGCCAAGGTCAATGGCCGAATTGTACAACGCCAGTTTGATCTGGATGCCCGACAAATACGGAAACGCTTCGCGCAGCAACACCACGGCCCCGGCGACATGCGGCGCGGCCATGGACGTTCCGTTGAACGCCTGGTAGGTGCCCCCGGGCGTGGACGAACGCACGGCTACCCCCGGTGCGCATACTTCCGGTTTGATCAGCAAGGAGCCTGTCCCGCCGCAAGGGGTGGGCCCGCGGCTCGAAAAATCGGCGATCGGGAAATTGGCGTTGGCGCCGTCTATTGCGCCGACGGCGAATGTGTTGACCAGGTCCATGTTCATGGCGCCGCCCGACGTGACGGTGCCGGCCCCCGGGCCTTCATTGCCCTGCGCCCACACGACGGCAATCCCCGCTGCTTCCACGGCGTTGAGCACGCTGATAGCCAAAGGGATGCCACAGCCAAAGTTCGGCGAACGCCAGGAACAGTTTATCACATCCGGTTGGTCGGCGGTGGTTCCGGCATTGCCGTCCGGGTTGATTGCCCACTGCATGGTGACGGTATTGGCAAACACGGTTTGGTTGAACGAGGAAGCGCAACCGAGATCGCTGCCCACAGGAAACTGCATGGGGCCGCCCATCCAGTGCGCGTTGAAGGCCACTCCGATGGTGTCGTTGGTCTTTCTGTCGAGGCCGCAAACGGTCCCGGTGACGTGCGTGCCATGTTCGGAGCAGTCTTCGGGGTATTTGCTGCCGTTCCAAGCCTGTTGCACGGGCACCTGGTTTCCCCAGAAATTGCTGATCAAGGCCGGATGTTCGCCGTCGTTGCCGGTATCAATCACGAGAGCCTTGCGGCCGTAGCCCGTATAGCCCAAATTCCACATAAACGGCGCTTTTATCGCGCTCAGTCCCACCTCCTTGCCGTTGGGCCCTGCGGCGGCCACTTCGCGTTCGACGGGTTGGATGATTTCCACGGGGGCGTTCCACAGCAGGTTGCCTACCTCGGGCCAGTCGGCCATTCGGACAATGGCGGCGGCGTTGGCTTTGACAAAAACCGCATTCACGATCCAGACCTGATACACACTGGACGCGTCGGCGCCGGGAAGTTGCTTCAATCGGGCCACGACCGCCGGTTGCGTGGCGTACGCCTTCGCCTGAAGCTGGGCGATGACCTGGTGTGAACGCTCGGCCAAGGGCATATTTGAGGCTTCAAATTCAGCCAGCATGCCGCGACTGTCCACTTGGTCTGCCAGTTCGACGATCACCCCGTGGATGGCCGACGGGTCGTCCGTCATGCGTTGCCAAAGGGCAGGATCAATTTTGCTGCTCTGAGACATGGCCAGGAAAGGGAAGGCCAGTAGGGCCATTAGCCATTGGCTCTTGGCTGTTGGCTTTTTGAGGGCGATCATTTGTTGTACGAGTTTGAGCATGGTCGTTATTTTACACGGAAGGAATGAAATAGATTAGCGCACGAAATTCCCGCGAATGTTCGAGACGGCAAAACGGGTTGTGAGAATAGGAAAATTTGAGGCAAACACGGAGCGGAAAACCTGCTGTCCGGAGCATGTGTCCCGGAACTCCGTTCCGGGTGTTCTGCTAGTGGCTATTTGACCAATAATCATAGGCTATTATACGATTTCCTTACCCGGAACTGAGTTCCGGGACACATCTTTTTTCAATGTCGCGCCGTCAACCGCTCGATCTTTTCCAGCAACTCCTCGCTGTCAATAGGCTTGGTGATGCAATCGTCCATACCGGCGGCGCGGCATTGTTCGAGTTGTTCCGGGATGGCGTTGGCCGTAAGGGCAAGGATGGGCACCCTGCTGATGTCGCCCGACATTTTGCGAATGGCCCGGGTGGCTTCGTAGCCATCCATCACGGGCATTTTCACATCCATCAGCACAAGGTCGTAGGGTTTTTGAGCAATTTTTTCGAGGGCCACAGCGCCGTTTTCCGCAAGATCCGCTTCTACGCCTTCGACATGCTTTTTCAACAACTCCAGCGCCAGCATTTGATTGAAGTACGCATCTTCCACGATCAGAATTTTCAGGTTGCGCAAATGGTGTTCCCCGGGAGGGGCTTTGGGGATGACGGCTGCGGCTTCACGCGCAAGTTTGAAGGGCAACACCACGGTAAAGGTGGCGCCTTTGCCCACCACGCTTTTCACGGAAATGGCGCCGCCTTGTTGCTCGACCATCTGCCGGGCAATGGACAGCCCAAGCCCGGTACCCCGCTGACTGGCAAAGTTGTCGTCGTCCACCTGTTCGAAACTCTCGAAAATTAGCCCGAGTTTTTCTTCAGGAATGCCGATCCCCGTGTCCTGGACATCGAATTGGAGCCAAGCGTGTTTGTCGTTTTTATCTGCCAGCGACACCTCCAGACGCACCGAGCCTTCCCGGGTGAATTTGATGGCGTTGCCGACCAAATTCGTCAGCACCTGCTGGAGGCGAAGCGGGTCGCCCAGCAGGCGGTTGGGCACGCCCGGAGCGGTTTTTATGCTGTATTCGATCTGGTTTTCGAGTGCTCGGTGCAAAAACAGGTTGCGCAGTTGCTCCAGTTGCACGTCCAGTTCGAACGGGCGCTCCACAAAGGAAAACTTGCCGCTTTCGATTTTGGCCTGATCCAGGATGTCGTTGACGATCCACAGCAGGTTTTCTCCCGATTGTGCTATGGCCTTGGCGTACTGCCGTTGTTTATCGTTGAGTCCCGATTCCAGCAGGAGCTTGTTCAACCCGATTATGGCGTTCATGGGGGTGCGGATCTCGTGGCTCATGTTGGCCAGGAACTGGCTTTTGTAGCGGGCGTTTTGTTCGGCCAGTTCTTTTTCGCGGGCGAGGCGGCGGGCGTTTTGCCGGTTTTTGACAATGGTGTAGCCGATGCCGCTGAACAGGAGCGCGAGCAGCACGAAAAACCACCACCTCAGCCAAAACGGCGGCTCGATGTACACTTCGATCTCCAGCGGGTTCCCCGACCAATCTCCGTCCGCATTGGCCACTTCGGCCAAAAAAGTGTAATTGCCGGGCGACAGGTTGGTGTAGGTCGCTTCGCGTTTGTTGCCGGCTTCCTGCCAGTCTGCGTTGAAGCCGATCATTTTGTAGCGGTATCGAAGGGCCTCCGGATCGGTGAAATGCAATCCGGCGTAGTGAAACGTGAACACGTTGTCGGTGTGACCGAGATGTATCCGTCGCACAAACTCAGGTGCTGTGCCCATGTCCACCATTTTGTTCAACACCGAAACGCCGGTCAGCACCATGCGCGGTTTTGATGAATCCCGGGGGATGCGGTCTGGGTAAAAAGCCACAAAACCGTTGACTCCGCCGAAATAAAGGCGACCGTCTGAAGCGCGGCAAACACTTCGCGTATTGAACTCCTTGGCTTCTTTCAGCAGGTTGAAATTGTCAAAATTGTTGTTGGCAGGGTCGAAGCGAATGAGGTGGTTCTGGCTGGCCACCCAGATTTTGCCGTCGGGTTCGCTCAGGAGGGCGCACAAATCCACCTGTGCCATTCCGTCGTCGGAGGTGAAATGTCGCGTTTTCAAGGTTTTCAGGTCAATGCGCACCAGCCCGTTGTCCCTGGTCAACCAGATCGCGTCCTCTGTAAAGTCGGTTGCCCGGATTTCGCCTTGCACCAATTTTTCCTGAATCGGCTTGTGTTGCGCCGTCCAGGATTTGGGGTCAAACTGAAAATAATCGTTCATGCACCGCACCCACAGGCTGCCGTCGGAGGATTGTGCCACGAACGGCACCGTGTTGTTTTTCAGCCCGGGTAGCCAGCTGTCGGGGCGTGCCCATTTGGTGGCAAGTGTTTTGCGGTGGAGCAAACAAATCCCATCCCTCGTGCCCAGCCATAACAAGTCGGAGTTGAACCGGTCGGGAACTATGGCGCCGACGTATTCACTCCCCAGCCGCTTGCTGTCGAGCACGCGTTCGGTGCGGTCGGTGAACGGGTTGTGGAGGTACAGGCCTTCATCGTTTACCCCAAACCAGAGCATGCCCTCCTGATCGTTGGTAAATTTGGAAACCCGGCAGTATCCCGGCTTGTACGCCGGTGGCAGGAGTACCGGATATGGCGCTTCGTCCAATTTACGGCGCACAAAAATACCATCCATCGTATTGGTCCACACCTTGCCGGCCGCGTCCTCATGCACGCGGAGTATGTAGTTTTTCTGGTCGTCGGCACCGGGCGTATTTTGGTACAACTGAAATTTTTGGGCCGCCGGATTGATCCGGCTCACCCCGTTGAACGTGCCGATCCAAAGGTTGTGGAATCGGTCTTCCAGAAACGAGTAGATGACGTTGTAATTCAAACTCTCCGGGTCTTCCGGGAGCGACCGGAAATGGTGCGTGACTCGTCCCGCCCGGATGTCGTAGCGCAACACTCCGTGATGTTCGGTGCCGATCCAGAGCATGCCCGGGGTGTACTCGATCAGCGTGACAAGTCCGTCGCCGGGCAGGTCGAGGGGGATATGTTCGGCTTTAAATTGGCCGGGCAGTAATTTCCACAAACCGGTTGAGGTGGCCAGCCAGATATGTCCGGTCGAACTTCCGGTTACATGACGGATGTCCGGTGTTTCCTTCAGCCCGAGCGGCAGGTATTCCAGCATGGTGTCCCGCTGATTTATCCGAAACAAACCTCTTGGCGCCCCCACGAAGAGCGAGCCGTCCGTATGTTCGTACAGTTTGGGGGCATGCCGGTCAAAACCGATGGTTTCGTTGTTGAACCGGGCGAACCTGCCCGTCTCGGGATCGAAAAGATCCACACCGGCTGCGGTGGCCAGCCAGATTCGTCCCTGTCGGTCTTCCAGCACGTCGTGTATCCGGTTTTCGCTCAGGCTTTGTAGGTTTGTCGGGTCGTGAAAGTAGTGTGTAAATTTGCCCGTTCGTCGGTCGAAGCGGTTGAACCCGTTTTGAGTGGCCACCCAGAACCGACCCTTGCGGTCTTCCAAGATTTTGTACACAAACGAGGCGGAGATGGCGGTGCTGTCGCGGCTGTCGCTGGAATAATTGGTGAACGTGTATCCGTCGTACTTGGCCAGTCCGCCGAGGGTACAAAACCAGAGGAACCCTTCGCTGTCCTCCGTCATGGAAAAAATATGCCCTTGGGGCAGCCCGTCTTCGATGCCGATCCGGTTGAAAAAGATCTTGCCCTGCTGGGCCGTCAGGCACACGGGCAGCCCGGCAATCAAGAGGACAAGCAGACAGGGAAGGAAGTTGGTTTTCAAAGTACCCTTGAAATTTGCGGGCAAGGTAAGAAGAATGTGGAAGTGGGCGCACATCACCCAAACCCGCCCCAGCCCTGCAACCCGCCCGTATGCACCGCCACCACCGTGCTGCCGGGCATGAACTCGCCGTTGGCAAGCATGTCGAATAGGCCGTACAGCATTTTTGCGGTGTACACCGGATCGGGCAGGATGCCGGTTAGCCGGTGAAAATCGGCAGCGAACTCCAGCACGGGCGGGCTTTTTTTGGCGAAGCCGCCAAACTCGTAGTCGCGCACGAGGCTGAACTGTCGCTCCATTTTTTCCAGTTCTGCCCGGGAATGCGCCGCCTCGAGGTGGCGCAGAACGGTCGAGGCGTCGAAGCCGTGGTTGACGACCGGGAACACCAGCACCTGTCCCTTTTGGTTTCCGAACCCCTGCACGATGCCCGCCGCCGTGCAGCCCGTGCCGGCGGACACGCAGATGTACAGCGGCGCATCGGCGGGCAACGATGGTTGGTGTTGCCGCAGTTGAGCGAGGATTTCTTGCGGGAGGGCGGCGCAACTTTCCACGCCCGCCTCCGTGGCGCCGCCCTCCGGCAAGATGTAGTGCTGGGGAAACTCCGGGCTGATCAGTTCATGGCCGCGGTCTTTGCAGGTATCGTATTCCTGTTTGGAGACCCGGAACAGCATCATGCCGTTCCAGCGGGCGGCCTTCAGGGTGGGATTGTCGAGGTCGGCGTGCTCGCCGCGCACGATGCCGAACGTGTGGATGTCGAACAGCCGCCCCGCTTCGGCCACGGCGTGCAGGTGATTGGAAAACGGCCCGCCGAACGTGATGATGCCGCCGGGGTAGTCGCGTTTTACCAGCCCCAGCACCGGGGCGAGTTTGCGCCACTTGTTGCCCTGGATGTGGGGGTGCAGCAGGTCGTCACGTTTGACGAACAGCGAGACACCGGCGGCCCGGCCCGGGTGCTCGGCGATGTGTTCGAGGGGCGATATGGAGACTTGGAAGCGCATGCGCTAAAACCAGTATCCTAGGTTGAAGTACAGTTCCGATCCCCGGTTCGACATGCCGTAGGTGACCTCCAATGGCCCGAGCGCGGTATCCAGCCCATAAGAAATTCCGAGGCTGCGGTACAGGCCCTTGCCGTCGGAAAAAGGATGGAGCACATCCAGCAGCGAGGCGACGTGCCCGCTCGTCGTGACGTAGTGGTTTTTTCCGATCTGGTACTGAAACGCCACGCCCGTGCTGAGCAGGTTGTCGCCCGTTGCTTCGGCAAACGACAGCCCGACGAAAGGCCGGAAGTTGTTGATCAGGTTTCGGTTGATGCTGCCGAGAAAGTAGCGGTAGGGAGGGGCGGAGGTTCCCCGCGTGATTCCGGCGTCGGCGGAAATGGTGGCCGTCATCCGGGCCGACAAGGGGTAGGTTGCCTGGAAACGGAAATCTATGTTCAGGCCGAACCTGCGTGAACCGCTTTCGTATTTCACGGATGAAACCGGTACAGATGTGCGCACATCTAGCCCGGCGAGCGTTCCGGAGCGGGCAAAAAATGTCCGATCGCGGGTGTCCAATCGGAAAAAAGCACGCCCGCTGGCGTACCAGCCCGATTCGTCAATGTAGTCTTCGTCGGTCTGGTAGTTGACGGCCTGCGAGGTGGCGGTTTTGAAAAACTTCATTTCTGCGGCAAGTCCGGCAGCGAGATCGTTGTTGGAGGCAAGGTTGATGTACGCTTCCTGGGTAAAATCGGTAAGTTCAAACAGCAGGTTTTGGATCGTGAAATTGCCGCCGATATCCACCTGCACAGGCAGGTTGACGAACAGGTCCACTCGATTGAGCCGAGAATTGAACCCGAAACCCGGCAGCCGGCCCCTGTCCACAAAGTAGTGGGCGTTGTAGCGCGGCTTGTCGCCAATGATGACGTCGAGGGCGGCGATGGAGTTGTTGAACAACAGGTTGCGGAAGGTGGCATTCACCAGCAAACTGCTCTTGTACACGTTGTCGAAGTGTGCCCCCAGGCGCAGGCTGCGCTCGTAACCGGGCTTCAACTCCGGACGGATGTACACGGAGCGGATGTTGCCCGGTTCGGATTTGAAATGATAGTCCAAAAACTGAAAACTGCCGGAGGCATACAGCGCGGCAATGCCTTCACGGAACTGCGCAAAGGTGATCTCGCCCGGCGTTTTAACCGGAAATTTTTTCACCAACGCGGATTTGGTGATGGCTTTGTTCGGTTCCAGATGTATGGCGCTAAGCACCATCGGACAAGTGGCATCGTGTTCGGGATTAGGTCTTACGGGCGGCTGCGGGGCGGTTTTTTGCTGTCTGGCGATGTCGGTCAATTTTTCCCAGTGCCTGCGGGCGCCGAGTTCGCCAAGCAGCAGGATGGAGTCGGCATCGCCGAAAGAGGTGACGCCGTACCCGGCAATGTCGGGCCGGATCACGAGGTTGCAAAAGTGCAACTGTTCCCGGGATTGGGCTTCCATCTGGTACGAGCCGACCTGTTCGATGATTTTTTCGATGGACTGGAGTTCATCCTTGGTGTACAGCCCGGCCTCCACGGTGCTGCCGATGACGATGTCCATGCCTTTGGCCCGCACCTCCCGAGCCGGGAAGTTGTTGACCACTCCGCCATCGGTGATGAGGCGCCCATCCACTTCCAACGGTGCGATCATCCCTGGCAAAGCGCCGCTGGCCCGCATCGCCTGGGCGAGGCAGCCGCTTTCGAACACCACCTGGGCGCCGTTGGCCACATCGGTGCCGATGCACAAAAAAGGTATGGGCAACCGACTGAAATCTTCGATATGACTGACGCGGTCGGTGAGTTCGCTCATGAAATCGAAGGCCGTTTGGCCGTTCGAAAATGCCGAAGGCAGCGCTACCTTGAAATCCTTGAACGACAAGGAGAGCGCGTATTTTTCACCGTATTGTTTTTCGAAAAAAGGCTGATGGGCACGCGCAATACGGTCCTGCATGATCTCCTCGATGTCGTAGGTTCGGAAGATCGTGTCCAATTGGGCAGCCGTGTACCCGGCAGCGTAGAGGCCGCCGACGATGGCGCCCATACTCGTGCCGCCGATGTAGTCAATACGAATACCTGCCTCCTCCAACACTTTGAGCACGCCCACATGCGCTATTCCCTTTGCCCCGCCGCCACTGAGCACCACGCCCACGCGCATAGGCTGCTGTGCTCCGGTCGTCCGACAGAGGAGAAGCAGGAAAAAAAGGAAATAAAAAAAATTGGCCGTTCTCATTGGTGTGGTTTCGATGTGTGCAGCGGTTGGCGCTACCGCTTCTTTTTTTGCTGTCGCAAAACGTTCAGCAGGGTATCCACGGTATCCAGCACGGCTTTCTCGTAGGTGGCGGCGCCTTTTTTGGCGATGTGGTCGTGGCCGGGAACGATCAACCGTATTTCGCAATACTGGTTTGAATGACTGTTGCCGTCTTCGAACAAGGTGACATCGGCTCGGATAATCTTGTCATTCAGGTCGAACAGTTTGCCTACTTTTTCATGGACATGGTTCTGCAGGTCTTCACTTGCCTTAAAGTGTACGCTTTGGATGTTGATGCTCATTCTGGTCAGATTATTTTGAAAAGTTTTTCGATGTGGGTACTGCAAGGTACAACGCCGGTATGGTACCGACTGTTCTTGCAAGCGCCAAAAGTCGGATTTTTTTATTCGTCTGGGGGTTGTGTCAAAAGGGCAACAAGAGATTTTTGCCCCAAATGTTATTCAAATTCACCGCAGAGACGCGGAGACGCGGAGTGATATTCTCCGCGTCTCCGCGTCTCTGCGGTGAAAAATTTGCGACATCTCGCGCCGCCTTACCCTCTTGACACAACACCAGACATAAAAAAAACAGAGCGCCCGACTTGCGTCGGGCGCCCAAAAAACCTCCGTGTTATTGCTCTGCTAAGGTATTCTCAAGGATGGTTTGGGGTCGGGTTCAGGGTTAAGCCGGCTGCGGTCTTGTGCTGTGGTTGCGGCTTGCTCCGTGACCTGGTTTTGGTGGTTAAGGCTGTTGGCCAAGGCTAGGTCAGCCCATACCAGAAATACGGCGAAAAACAGGGTAAAACATCCGGCAATCAGGAGCGCGTATTTTGCAAGTTTGTGTGAATGTGGAAGTTGCATGAGGATTTTTAAGTTGTTCAACGCTCCAATAGACCAAACGCTTTTGCGATTGGTTGCAGTCCAATTGAAGCCTTTTTTCAATACGGGGACGTTCAACGCTTTTTAACGGTCGAATGAACGTTTTTCCCCGACCGGACTTTGTTTTGCCAAACTCCATAATCCCAAGGCTCTGGAATGCGTTCTTTGCAGCATCTATTCAAACGAACACATTATTTCCCATGAAAAAGTACGCGCTAATCCTTTTCCTCCTTTCCATGGCTGCCGTCCTGCCGGCTCAACAATCCAATAAAATCAAGTCCAAAGACCGCTACCGGGAAAGAATCCCGACCGTACAGGAAGATGCCGAGCACCTGAACGGGCTGCGCCTGCTGGCAGAATCCGAACTGCCGTCGGTGGTGGGCGTGCTCTCGGATGCGGTTCAAAAAGAAGGCACATTGCCGGCGGTCGGGAGCCGGTACTTCGCCTACGCCCTTTTGGCGGGCCACGAAACCAATGCCCGATTTCAATCGAAAGTATCTTCCTTTCACGGCGCGTTGAAGGGGATGCCGATCCCGCAGAGCTTTGTCAACACCGAGGCCGTTTTTCACCCGTTTGCGTCGCTTTGGGCTGTCTTGGAAACAGGTCGCAATTTTTTCCCATCGAACGTCGCTATCGGCACCAAACAAGCCGCATTGGAACAGGCGTTTCGAGACAAGGGCCTTGAGGAGCAAACGATCGAAAAATCCAAAGCCGCAGCGCAAGACATCGTCCGTTCGATGCTGGAGTATGCTTCCACGGACGGTTTTCAGCAGACGGCCACGTTGGTGCGCAGCAGGACGGGCATCAACCCGACAGCCGTGAATCCGGACATGGTAAAAAACATGAAGGCGGATGCGGGTGCCTTCCGGCCGTTCTTTCTGGATTCGGCACAACCGTTTGCCTTGGCGGCTCCGGCGCCGTTCGACACCAGCGCGGGCAGTCCGTTTATGACTTTGGTGCGGGAAGTGTATGATCTGGGCCAGGCCCAAACCGCTGAACAACGAGCCGTGGCCGAATTTTGGGACACGAAAAAAGGAACCTTGGCCGGCCATTGGCTGGATATCTGCAGTGCTACCTGTCTGGATAGGAAAATCACCTTTAATCAGGCATTGCGAAACCACGCGGTGGTGGCACTTGCCATAGCAGATGCCTACCACCTCTGCTGGGAGGAATTGGGTCGGTACCGGCGTGTGCAACCCAAAACGGTCATCAATCGAACGTTCGATGCCAGTTGGGTGCCGCATCTGGAAGGCTCCGCAGGCCAGGAATACGCCAGCGACCATTCCGTGGTATCTGCGGCGGCGGCCGAAGTGCTCACCCGCTTGGTGGGCGATCAGGTCGCCATCACCGATCAGTTTGGGGGGCAGTCTCGCCGTTTTACGTCTTTCCGGCAGGCAGCATCGGAAGCGTCAGCCTCTCGCTTGTATGGTGGTGTGCAGTACCGCGACGCTTTGGACGCTGGCCTGAGCAGCGGTCGGCGGCTCGGCGAGTATGTGGTGCGGCAGTTGCCGGTGGATCAGTGACCCTTTGCCAAAACTACCGCTTTCGACCCGAACACCTGCCCCTCGCGGCCTGTCAGGATTACGAAGTACATGCTGTCGGGCAGGGCGCTTAGATCAACCCCGGCCTGACCCTCCCCCGAGGGGAGGGAGAACCGCAAGCGCCCCAGCGCATCGAACACCCGCACCGTCACCGGCTCGCCCTCCGGCACCCCGCTCCAGTACACCATGCCAGTAGTTGGATTGGGCCACAGCGTCACGTCTCCCCCTCCTTGGGAGGGGGCCGGGGGGAGGCTGCTCGTAGTGCCCACCCACACTGTTTTGCACTTCGTGTCGCTGCCATACTGGTTGCTCACGGTGAGGCACACCTCGTAAGGGCCGGGCGCAGGATAGGTGTGGGATGGATGTTTTTCGGCACTGCTATTGGCGGCACCGGATGCCGGGTCGCCGAAGTCCCAGAGCCAGTCGGTGGGATTGTACCACGACACTGAGGTGAAATCCACCCCGAGGCCGGGCGTGCGGTCGTAGCGCCAGTTGGCGAGCGGGTGGTTGTCGAGACCCAGCGTGTCGCAGGGCGAGCCGTCTATGGGACCGAGGCGGAAATTGGGGAAGTGGGGCAGACCGTTGAACGGGTACTCCAATTGATAGTAGTTCTGCTCAAAATTACACGCCGCGCCAGCACGTTCGGGGTGTTTCATGCGGTGCAGGCATTTTTGGCCGTTGTAGGGCCGGCAGTAGATCATACCGTCAGGCCCGAGTTCCATAGTGCCGATACTTCCGCTGAGGAAGCACACCGGCGGATCGGCGGTGGCCACGACCTGCATGCTGCCGCCGAGATCGGCTGCGTAGACGTCGAACTGCAACAGCCGCAGATTTTCGGCTGCGTACAGATATCGGCTGTCGGCCGACCAAGCATGACCGGCGAGGCGCTCAATATCGGCCATATTCTGCATTTTAACGTGTACTGGATTGGACAAGGTACCCGTGCAACGATCAAAGTCGAATACCTTGAGGTCGTCTTGCGAATCGAACCGCGACAATTTGGAGCCGTCGGGAGAGAAGACCATTTCGCCTCCGGTAACTTCGCCTGTATCCACAGCTCCTATTTCTTGGTATTTAGTTTCGATGCCGTCAGGCCTAAGCAAGATGAAGTAATATCTGTTACTGAATTTTTTGGCCGCCACGATCCACCAGTCGCGCCCATTTGCATGACGTACAGCGTGAAGACCATGGCGGTGGATTGTATCAGACACAACAACTTCATTTTTTACAACTGTTATTCCATTGCCATTGTTTGCAGACATATCTATCTCTGTATGCAACACATCCCTTAAAAAAAAAGGAGCAACGGAAGGGATATGAAAAAAGTGAAATAATGGAGTATTACCGGTGCCTTGTATCAGTATCATGCTATTTTCAAGCCTGTACCCACTACTGTCCGCACAGGACAGATTGTACAACAACCCTGGATTTAATCCCTCACTATTCTCAAGGAAAGTTCCATTGGCTTTTTCAATGTAACACCCATTGCTGTACATAAGTAGGATCCCTGTAGAGTCGCATATAGAAGCATTTGTTTGCACAATAGGCATGTTTCTGAGGGAATAAGCCACCTTCATTGAATCTTCAAAATTGAAAAAATACCCTTCGGCTTCTGGAGTAAGAGGCTCATAGTTGTAGCCTAAGACCCAAATGTTATCCTGTTTTTGGGCGTATATGTTCGAAAATGATACTGCCAACGGCAGCACCAATATGATGATCCATTTCATGGTGGTGGAAAAAATAGCCCAGCCCGTACGCTGTCCGGGAGCGCACGGGCCGGGTGGGTGAACGGAAAAATTAGTGCTTGATCAGGTGCAGTTTGCGGGTAGCCAGCAGGTGGTTGTCAAGCGCCGACAATTGCAGCATGTGCAGGCCGTCGGGCAAACGTTCCAGATTGGCCAATCCGGTGGTGCTGAACATGTCGGCCAATTGTTGCCCGTACGCGTTGAACACCCGTATCCGTACCGTCTGGTCGCCGGTTTGCATAGCCTTCGTCGGCAGCGAAAAAAGAAGCATTACGTTCATATCAAGTTGTTTTATTTTTTCGCCAAAACTACCGCTTTCGACCCGAACACCTGCCCCTCGCGGCCTGTCAGGATTACGAAGTACATGCCGTCGGGCAGGGCGCTTAGATCAACCCCGACCTGACCCTCCCCCGAGGGGAGGGAGAACCGCAAGCGCCCCAGCGCATCGAACACCCGCACCGTCACCGGCTCGCCCTCCGGCACCCCGCTCCAGTACACCATGCCAGTAGTTGGATTGGGCCACAGCGTCACGTCTCCCCCTCCTTGGGAGGGGGCCGGGGGGAGGCTGCTCGTAGTGCCCACCCACACTGTTTTGCACTTCGTGTCGCTGCCATACTGGTTGCTCACGGTGAGGCACACCTCGTAAGGGCCGGGCGCAGGATAGGTGTGGGATGGATGTTTTTCGGCACTGCTATTGGCGGCACCGGATGCCGGGTCGCCGAAGTCCCAGAGCCAGTCGGTGGGATTGTACCACGACACTGAGGTGAAATCCACCCCAAGGCCGGGCGTGCGGTCGTAGCGCCAGTTGGCCAGCGGGTGGTTGTCGAGACCCAGCGTGTCGCAGGGCGAGCCGTCTATGGGGCCGAGGCGGAAGTTGGGGAAGTGGGGCAAGCCGTTGAACGGATACTCTAATTGAAAGTAGTTCTGCTCGAACGTACAAGCCGCACCGGCCCGTTCGGGGTGTTTCAGGCGGTGCAGGCACTTTTGTCCGTTGTAGGGGCGGCAGTAGATCATACCGTCAGGCCCGAGTTCCATAGTGCCGATACTTCCGCTGAGGAAGCACACCGGCGGATAGGCGGTGGCCACGACCTGCATGCTGCCGCCCAGATCGGCGGCGTAAGTGTCGAACTGCAACAGCCGCCGGTTTTCAGAGGCGTACAGGTACCGGCCGTCGGCTGACCAGGCCAAGCCGGCCAATATTTCGATATCAGCCTCATTTTGCATTTTTACATGGACAGGGTTGGAGAGTGTACCCGTACAGCGGTCAAAATCGAACACCTTGAGGTCATCCTGCGAATCGAACCGCGCCAGTTTGGAACCGTCGGGAGAGAAGACCATTTGGCCGCCTTGAACTTTTCCGGTATCTATCGCCCCTATTTCCTGATACTTGGTTTCGATCCCTTCAGGGGTGAGAAAGATGAAGTAGTATCGGTTGCTGAATTTTTTAGCGTACACTATCCACCAGTCTCGACCATTAGCATGGCGCACGGCGTGAATACCATGAAAGTGGATGGTATCAGGAACAATCGGACTGTTTTTAATAACCATCGCCCCGTTACCATTATTTTCTGACATATCTACTGTTGAATATAGTGCATTTAATGTGCCATAGGCATCTTTTAAGGATAGATGAAATAGATAGTAGTGCAGGTTCGGGTTTCCAGGAGATGGAAGAAGCATCATGCTGTTTTCAAGCCTGTACCCTCTATTGTCTGCGCAAGAAATATTGTATAAGAGTCCGGGGTTTAGCCCTTCGCTATTTTCTACTATAGTTCCACTAGCCTTTTCGATGTAACATCCATTACTATACATTAGTAGATTTCCCGAAAGATCACATATTGAACCATTTGTGTGGACGATAGGCATGTTTCTGGGGGAATAAACCACCTTCATTGAATCTTCAAAATTGAAAAAATACCCTTCGGCTTCTGGAGTAAGAGGCTCATAGTTGTAGCCCAAGACCCAAATGTTGTCTTGTTTTTGGGCAAATATGCTCGAAAATGATGCCACCAACGGCAGCATCAAGATGATAGTCCATTTCATGGTGTAGGAAAAAATAACCCAGCCAGTACGCTGTCCGGGAGCATACGGGCCGGGTGTGTGAAAAGAAAATTAGTGTTTGATCAGGTGTACCTTGCGGGTAGCCAGCAGATTGTTGTCAAGCGAAAACAACTGGATCAGGTGCAAGCCTTCGGGCATCTTGCTCAGATCGGCAGAGCCTGATGTGCTGACGAACTCACCAAACAGTTGCCCCACGGTACTGAACACTCGCAGGCGAACCGCTTGGTCGCCGGTGCCCCGCCAGTACACTTGTCCGGTGCTGGGGTTGGGGAACAGCATGATCCTTGTCGGGTTGTCGGACACTGTTTCCGGCTTTTGCGGTCGGCGCATTTCCTCCGGCTGTTCGCACAAAACCACATCGTCATAGTGCCCCCCGGTGAGGTGCGCCACTATCGCTCGCGCTTCGTACACGGCATCGCCGCCCTCCAGCGGGCACATGCCGGCGATGGACTCCAGCGTGGCAAGGTCGCCGGTGGCGAGGGTGTCGTTCAGGAGCAGGCCGAACACGATGGCGTTCACCGCCTTGTGGTTGTCGGCGGGCGCAAGGGCGGTGCTGATGGCGGCGTTGGCGGTCAGCAGGGCATTTATTTTGGCCCGGGCGGACATCCGGAACGTGTCGAGGTGCAGGGCGTACGTGGTCCGTACCGCCGTGCTGTGCAATACCGCCGAATCGTATTGCGATACCAGGGTGGAGGTGTCGCCCGCTTGCCGCAGACTGTCGAGGGTCAGCAGATCGGCCATGCCCTCGTGCCAGGCAAGGCGGTACAGTTCCAGCAAGGAATCCTGCATGGCGCCGGATGCAAAAATCTTGCTGCGCTCTTCGGCGATGTAGGCCAAGCGGCCCGTGGATAGGCTGTCGTTGGCCTCCTTGAAATCCTCGAATTCCTGCGAATTTCCCATGGACGGGTGGCGCAGCATCTTGCGGTACAGGCGGTAGGCGCCTTTCCACCGCATTTCGTGCTCAAACAGGTCAGGAAAAAAGTCGCCGTTCGCGATATCCTTGTCCAGCAGGGTAGGTGTGGAACTCTCCGGTATCCGGGGCGGCGCAATGGTCGGGAAGGTGCAGGCGGCACAGCCGGTATAGGTTGAGCCGGATTCGTCTTCAAACCAGCCTTCATTGGGCCACACCTCCGGGTTTAATTCGGCACCATCGTTTTCGTCAACATAAAAAGGTGAGAGCGAGATGATGCTATAATTCCTCCCCCCCAAACAGTTTCCCGTGATCACGCTCAAATCCCAGATATTACCAGTATGGTTTTGCTCGCCGATGTACGCCCCGGCGTTGAGTTGCAGGCCGGTGCAGTGGGTGTTCATGCTGTTGCCGCGCACGGCATCGGTGAAATCGGCCATGTCGAGGAAGAGCAGGCCGATGTCGGTGTTGTCCACACAGTTGCACTGGTAGGTGTTGGCCACGCCCGCGCTGCTGTGTATGGCCGTGCTGACCCCCAGCCCTCCGGCAAACTGGGTCACGGCGTTGCCCGTCAGGTCGCTGACCATCATCCCTTCGGCCAGGATGCCCGTGTACTCCCCGGGCTGGAGCAGGTTCACGACGCTGTTTTCGTGTACCGTTCCGAACACGCCGTTGCGGTAGCCGATTCCGATGCCGCCCTGTTCCATCGTGACGGCGTTGCCGCCCACGTCCCAGCCGTCGAGGCCCACGGGCGAGGTCTGGTTGGGCAGCGTATAGCCGATGCCAATCTCGTTCATCTCGATGCCCCGGGTTTTGTCGTTGTTGGACGTGAGCGCCCCGGTGATCGTGATGGTGTTGTCGGCGATGGCGCTGATGGGGTGCAGCGGTTCGTTCAGGCCGGAACGGATGCCGAAGTTGCGGGCGCTGATGGTGTTGCCGAGCAGGCGCACGTCGCGGGTGTGGCTGAAGCCCCAGTCAATGCCGGTGTTCACGTTGGTCATGGCGGTGTTTTCCACCTTGCCGGCGTAGTTGACGGCGCGGATGCCCGTTTTGCAGATGTTGAACGTCATGGTCGGAAGCCAGGAAAGGCCGATGTTGAACCAGTCGGCGCCCTTGCTGGCCAGATAAATGCCGTAGCCTTCGTGCTGGTACACGGGGGTCTGGTCCACCGAGTTCATGCCGTTGAAGCTCATGTTCCCGATGTTTCCGGTGGAGTTGAAGGCGAGGATGCCGTTGGCGAGTG